>Ga0315274_10001605_pt1 | contig 34532 bp, 40 predicted proteins | sample YL17G02_20_MG_FD_203700 | JGI IMG/M metagenome (GOLD analysis project Ga0315274, IMG submission 203700) | Sediment microbial communities from Yellowstone Lake, YNP, Wyoming, USA - YL17G02_20 | ecosystem: Environmental > Aquatic > Freshwater > Lake > Sediment | place: USA: Wyoming | collected...
GCCACCACGCCGACATTCGGATCAATAGTGGCAAAAGGATAGTTGGAACAATCAACCTGCTTTTTGGTCAGGGTCTGGAATAAAGTTGATTTGCCCACATTAGGCAGACCAACTATGCCGATGGAAAGATGGGAAACCATATTATTCCAGTCTAAGGCAAAATAAGGATTTTGACAAAAATAACTGGACAAAAATCTGGTTTTGTGATTAAAAGTAAAATCATATCCGCTCTTTCTCAAAACAAGGAGTTGAAAAATGCAAACCGTAATCACGATCACCGCCAAAGACCATCTCGAAAGGGCTAATATTGCGAGGCAGATCCGCGCCATCGCAGCCAGATTGCCTGATCGGATCGAGGAAGATCCCCCGGGAACTTTCCGCTTCACCGACTACGCACCGGCGGGGGAGGCTACCCAACCAATGACGGTTAAGAACTCTTTCTTTAGAAACATCCGTGGCATCAAGATCAAAAATGTCAATGATATTTAAGCAAAGACCGACTCCGTCAAGGAGTCGGTCTTCTATTTATAGCAACCGGGTTAAAACCTCGGTTGGCTTGACGAAAACTTATTTCAGGTTCTGCGTGCAAACTCGCAGATATCCTTAAAATCGCACCAGTCGCACTGCCAGCCCGGGGTCGCCTTAAAGTCGCTTTTTTTGATTTGCTCAATTTCTTTAATGATTTTTTCTTTTTCTTCTTTGATGTCTTTATCGCTTCCCAAAAAAGAGAGGCTTTTGCCTTCGTCAAGGTAATAATAAGTCAGTTTTTTGGGATTTAAGCCTAAGGCCTCTTTGGCGGCAATCTGGTAAATCAGCAATTGCTTTCTGTCTTCCGGCCTTAGTTTTTCTTTGACAGAACCGGTTTTATAATCAATCAATTCTGCCCCGCCTGAAACCTCGTCAATACGGTCAATCTTGCCAATGAGGGTGTGCCCTTTGATTTTTATTGAAAAACCCTGCTCCAATGCCGGTTGGCCGGAAATCAAGAACAATTTGGGTTTAGCTTCGACAAAATCCTCGTAGAACTTTTTCAAGCTCTTTTTGCCCTGTTCAAAATATGCTTGCTTTTGAGTTTTACTTTCATACCAATCATCAAGCCACTCTCTTTGATAAATCTCTGTCAGACGGTTAAGAGAAAGTTTTTTGCCGAGAACCGCTTCCCGCATAAACTCAAACAAGGCATTGTGCATGGTTTTGCCGAAAGAAAATACGGGCCTGGCCTTGACCGGAATCCTTAAAATGTGGGCAAACTTATATTGCAAGGGGCACTTGTCAAAAGCGATCAGCTGGGTAAAAGAGAATCTTTCTGGCAAAACTAATTTTGTCGGCCTGGACTTCTTTGTGATTTTAGCTGCCTTTGGTTTTATTTGAAGCGGCTGGCTTGAATATCCCAACTCAAGCAAAAATCGCGAGAGCCGCTTTGCCTGGACCCCGCCATAGTCCTTGGCTGAAGTCAAAAACAAACCATATTTGGCCCGGGTCAAAGCCACATAAAAAAGCCGGCGCTCTTCTTGCAAATGGTAATCGCCTTTGGGCAAAATGTCTTTCATTAGTTTCTCGGGAATCTCAATCGGGTCAGACCTTTCAATAGAGGGGAATCTTTTATCCACCAAATTGACCAAAAAAACATAGTTAAACTCCAAACCCTTAGCCCCATGGACAGTCATTATTTTAACCACGTCCGGTCCCTGTTCAATATCAAAATCAAGCTTGCCCTCTTCGCCAGACTCCAATTCCAAGCTCAACTCCTCCATAAAAGATCTCAACCCAGAGTCTAAGTGCGATTCCTCAAAGGCCTTGATACGCTCGCAAAACTGACCGATTAAGTCCAAATCCCCTTTCCTTTCTTTTTTCACTAAATAGGCAAGGTAACCAGAATCTTCAAGGAAAGCGAGAACGATTTCTGAAACATTCTTTTCTGAAGCTATTTTGGCATGCCTAGCTGATAAAGCCATAATTTTGGCAACTACCAGACGGGTTTTTTCAGAAACATGAAGTAAAGATAATTCTCCCCAGATCTCGAAAATTGACTTTACCTTGCGAGCCGCAGACAAAGTGATAGTAGCGATATCCTCCTGGCTGATCCCTAAAAATGGCAGGTTCAAAATCCTGTAAGCGGCCGAGCTTTCGTGATAGTTGTCCAGGAACTTCAAGTAAGAAATGATGTCCAAAATTATCGGTTTTGAATAAAGGCCTTTCAAAGCCAAAAACTGAAAAGGCACGCCAGCCATCTCAAAAGCCCGGGCAAAGCTAGCAGCTTGGTTATTCGCTCTGACCAAAACCGCGAAATCCCCGAGAGTAGCAGTTTTATCTTCTTTGAGAATTTCAGCGATCTTGGCAACCACGGCCGAGACCTCTTCTTCAACGGTCTTAAAATGCAAATGCTTAATTTCTCCCGCGCCTCGTTTGATTGATTTCAGTTTTTTGCTGATTCTATTCAGCCAGTCGGGCCGCGAGGAATCGTCTAATTTGATAAACTTATAAGCTAAATCCAAGATATTCTGGCGAGAACGGTAGTTTTCCAAAAGAGTGATTTCTTTAGCTTTGGAAAAATCTTTTTTGAACTGGATGAGGTTGCCCCAGGAAGCCCCTCGCCAGCGATAGATCGCCTGAAAATCATCACCGCAAACAGTCAAGTTATCATTCCCCAAAGCCGCCAGTAATTTTATTAATTCATATTGGGCGCGGTTGGTATCCTGGAATTCGTCCACCAAAATATATTTGAATTGCTGGCGGTATTTCGCCAGAACCTTTGGCCTTTCTTTAAAAAGCCGCAAGCAATAGTTGATGAGATCCCCAAAATCCAAAAAACCCGAGTCCAAAAGCAGTTTTTGATATTCTTGGAAAGCTAAGGCGATTTCTAAAAGCCGCTCTTTTTCTGCTTTATCTTTGGTTTTTTGAGCATAGTTTAAGTAATCCTCCGGGGAAATCATCTGGTCTTTACAGCGGTTAAAATGAGAAATCAAGGCGCGCAGAAACTTTGTCGGGCTGCCCAGGGGCTGGTAATAACGGAGTTTCAGTTTTTGCAGGTTGCGCCTAAGCAGCAGCCACGATTGGGTTTCGTCAAGAAGCTTAAAATCAGTTGGCAGACCGATATGCAAACCTTCTTGCCGCAAAACGCGATCGCAAAAACTATGAAAAGTGGAAATCCAAAGATCGGCATACCCTTCAGACAACAGCCCGTCAACCCTAATCAGCATTTCCTTGGCGGCTTTATCGGTAAAAGTGAGGCCTAAGATTTCTTCGGGCTTGGCTTTCTTCTTCTCAATCAAATAAGCGATCCTATGGGTAATGACCGTGGTTTTGCCCGTGCCCGCTCCCGCGATTATCAGCAAAGGGCCTTTGCCCCAAACAACCGCCTGTTTTTGCTTTTTATTGAGGTGAGATATGCTGAACATTTTTTCATCATAACACAAAGGCCTTATCCCAAAAAACTGATTGAGCCCTTGTAATGCCCACGATATTTGCCTATCAAAAGCGCCGGCAGCAAAGCTCGCCGACGCCTTTGTTTAAAAGGATTAGATGGCTGCAAAACTAATCTTTGGCGTTTTTCCCGGGAAAAACAAAAGGCTTTTTGGCAATAATCTTGTACAGATTCTCCAAAAAATCGCCTCCAGCATACCCGACAACCAAAGCAAAAGGCGGAGTCAGAGTCCCTAAGCCGGAAATAATAATGCCTGACTGCTTAACGGCCGAGGCAGTCAGTAAACCGACTATTCCTGACAAAAAGGAAGTGGCAAAAAAATACAAGGGGTTGAAAGGAGTGTTTTTGTAAGAGTAATAGTATTTCAGAAAACCAACTAAACCACGAATAAGCCCGCCGCCAAAACCCGCGATTAAGATAGAAATGTCAATTGCCATTGTTGAAATAAAACGAATTAAAGAAAAAACTGCGGTAATGAACAACTCCTCAAAGATAAATCTTGCTAATTAGATAGCGAACTAATCCTGGCCCTTTGCTTTTCGGCCATCATACGCTCTCCAGGCCACGGCGACATTCGGAGCAATTTTATCCAAACGCCCCAAAATCGCACTCTTAATCTCGCCGGTAGCGATTTCTTCTTTGGTAGCGGCTAAAGCCAGAGCCGCGCCAGCAGCGCCCTCAACTAGTTGTTCAATCTCCTGGGGATCAGTGATAATTCCGGTGGTCGCCATTCTGACAGAATTCTTGACTTTTTCAGGGTCAAACGGCTCGCGGCCGCCGTCCTTCTTGATAACAAAGTTTGCCATAATGATTTTGTTTTTAAAAAAGAATAACGACCTTTAACTTAACCATTATTGAATCTTAGCACAGAAGCTGTTCAGCCACTACCCGCAAATAATGTCGGTAAAACATTCTAACTGCCAAAATCCCGCAATTTGCTGAAAAACTTGAGAGCCAGCCGTAAATTATAAGAAAGGTGGCCGGGATTTGTCAGAACTTGCTTAATTTTACGGAAAACAAATTTAGGCGTTAAGACCGTCTGATAAAGCTGACGCACCATGCCTAAAATTTCTTGGTCGGAAAGCTCGGTTTTTAAAATGGGTTCACGCATATCATACCTATCCCAGTCCTTAGTTTTTAACCAACCACTTTCCTCGGCTTCTTTGAACAAAGTAGTGCCAGGATAAGGTATGATAATAGTTGCCTGCAGAGAATCAATCAAACCGTCTTTAAAAAGTTGGTGAGCCAAATCAATGGTTTTTTGTGCTTCTTTTTTAGTTTCCCAAGGATAACCAACCATGCAAGTAACGTGGGGGTACAAACCCGCTTTTTTAGCCATAGCCACTGCCTGACCAATATCACCTTCTTTTTCGCCTTTATTTAGTTTGTCCAAAGTTTTTTGATTGGCAGACTCCAAACCATAAAGGATAAAACGAAAACCCGCCTTACCCATTAAATTATAAGTTTCTTGGTCTAGGATAGCATTAGGCCTCATATTGCAGCCAAGCCTGATTTTTTTATTATAGCCCCTGTCAATCATGCCTTGGCAAAAAACTTGAAGCCATTGCCCGACCGGAAAAGTGCCGCTGTCGTCAAACACCTCTTTGATGCCCAGATTTATCAATTGGCTGATTTCATCTAAAAGTTTTTCTGGTTTGACCACCCGCCATTGGGGAAAAATCGTAGTCCACGAACAAAAACTGCACCCGCCCTGTCTGCGCCACCAGCAATCGCGGCCAGCCATGGTGAAAGTTCCGGGCACGCGGCTAAAGTTGGAGTTTTTATAAGCGTATTGTTGCCAATGGGTTAAATTTCTATCAATAAATGGCAAAGAGTCCAAATTATGATTCAAAACAAATTTGCCCGTAGTTTCAATTTTATTCCCCGCCCTGAACCACCAGCCCGGCTCCAAGGATTCACCTTTGGTCAAGTGATTAGCTAAATTCAATAACAGAAAATCATAGTCGCCGCCGGTTAAAATATAATCAACCCGCGAGTTTTCAAAGGACTCCAAAGGCAAAGCAGTGACGTGGTCCCCCATCAACACAATTTTCAATTTATAGTTTTTAATTTTCAAGCCGTTAATAATCTTCCAGTGTTTTTTTACCACCGGTGTTTTGGTTTCCATAACAATGATGTCCGGATTCTCGCTCAAAATCCTCTTTTCCCATTGCTCAAAATCAAGGCCTTCGTTAATGGCGTCGTCCCAAAAAACCTCAAAACCCGCTTGTTTTAAAAGCGTAGCGGCCAAAGCCGGCACTATTGGATAAGCAGTCCAGGGACTGTGGCTAAACTGGAACTGACGGTTTTGCGCCAGCAAAGGAATCCCCTTTTTGGATTCCAGCGGCGGATAGGAAATGAAAATTTTTAACAAATTTTCAGACATTAATATATTTTAACCAAAGTATAAAATACTAATTTTCATTTTATTCCTTGATTAATTTATAGTCTGAAAATTACGGTTAGTAATTTTCATAATATTATTTTACCACCTTTGTTTTGGTAAAACAAAACTCCTGCTAAAGCAGAAGTCTTGGAATAATGTGCAAATATCTGGTTGCCTGGAAGATTTGGGCGCCCGCTCCTTCTAGGGGTTAGGGTCCCGCAGATCACTATTCCCGGCCGAGAAACAGTTCTTCCATTTTCAGCTATTTTTGCCGCTCGAATGTCAGCATGTGGCATGACTCGCCCTATCCAGACCACGCCGGACAAGGAAGCTGCTTGAGCCTTTTTCACCCTTGGATCCGGCGCGCCAGACAAATAGGATATATCACAAAAGCAAAAAAAACGCAAGGGCGTCTTGCGCAAAGCCAAGTTTCGGCGGAGACCCGGTCTCCGCCGAAAATACTAGCCGAGACCTGTTGAGAACTTTTATTTCGGGTATATAATTAATAATGTACCTATGAAAATCTTTTCAAGATTTACAAATCATATTAATATCTTTCAAGGAATAATATGAAAATCTTTTCAAGATTTACAGATCATATTAATATCTTTCAAGGAATAAGATGTAGGTTATTCGTATAACCTACAGATAATATTCATAATTTCTAAGGTATAAAATGAAAACAATCAGCGTCATCCTCGCAACTTTGAATAGCGGCCGAGTTCTTGAAGCTTGTCTGAAAAGTATCCAAGAACAGGACTATGACCAAAATCTGGTTGAAATTATTATTGCTGACGGCGGTTCAACTGATAATACTTTAGAAATTGCCCGAAAGTATGGGGCAAAAATCATTTTGGAAAACACGGGCAGTCCGGAAGCAGCCAAAGCTATTGCTTTATCTCATGCCCAAAATGAAATTATTTTGACAATTGACGACGACAATATTTTGCCCGAGAAAAACTGGCTAACCACAATGATCTCTTGTTTGGAAAAAGAACCAGAGGCACTCGCTTGCTATCCCTGGCGCTATACTTTTGAAAAACAGGCAAAGATGCTCAACCGCTATTTCTCGCTTTTTGGCGCTAATGACCCGGCGGCTTGGTTTCTCGGCAAAGCAGATCGGCAATCGTACTTAGCTGAAAATTATGAGTTATCGGGCAAAATCCAGGACAAGGGCGATTATTTTTTAGCGGAGTTTAACCCTGACAACTTGCCCACTGTGGGCGCTAACGGCTTTTTAATCAAAAAACAGGCCTTAACCAAAGCTAAAATTGACCCAAAACATTTCTTCCACATTGATATCAATTTCGACCTGGTTTCGCAGGGGCTAAATAAATACGTTATCGTCAAAAACGATATTATTCACCGCAGCGGCGAGAGTTTCTGGCACTACCTAAAAAAAAGAAAAAGATATATGGCAGAGCTTTACTTGGGCGATATCCAACAAAGAAGGTATTTAATTTTTAACCCGCAAAAAGACAAGCTAAAAATCCTTCTTTATTCTCTTTATTCTCTAACCCTTATAGGCCCGATTTTTGATGCCGCCAGAGGGTACATCAAACTCCCGAACCTTGCCTGGTTCCTCCATCCCTTAATTTGTTTTTCACTCTTTTGGATTTATTCTTTTTTAGTCGTCAAACAATTGTTTAATCCAAAGATCTCGGCATAAACCACTCCACCCCGTCCTGATAAGGGAAATTGCACTGCCTGCAAATTTGAGGCAGTTTTTCTTCTGAAAATTTCAGGTGCGCTTGGCGGAAATTTTCCAATATCGGCGATTTCTGAATGTCCGCAAAAGAATGAGTCAAAATATTGCCCAAAACCAATCTGGATTCGTAGTCGCGGCAACAAATAACAAAATTACCCTGCCAGTCAATCACAAAAGTATGCCACAAAGACCGGCAAGGATATGTTAATTTTGATTTTTGCCCCATCTTTTTGATTTTTGGTTTTATCTTGACGCCTCCTCCCCACTCATGGGCTAAAGAAACCGTGACTGACTCAACTTTGTCTTGCCAGTTTTTCAAGTGCTGATTGATGTCTTTTTCATTCTCCCGAACTAACACCGAAGATATCTGAATCACTGGTTTATGGTTTTGGTTTTGGGCCCTGATTTGAAGCAATTTCTCTATGTTTTCTTTGGTTCTTTGAAAGTCCAAACCCATAATTTCTTGGTATTGTTCTGGATTAGCGCCATTAAAGCTGATATTCATCTCGTCTAGCCCTAAATCCTTCAGCTGACGGCTGATTTGTTCTGTCAACAAAAAAGCATTGGTGTAAAGCTTTATTGCAAAGCCCAGTTGCTTAAAAACCCCTATCCTGGAAACGATGTCAAGATCGGTCAATGGTTCCCCCAGGCCGCTGAAAAAAACTTTATTGAGAGGCAGATTTTCCCGTTTTACCCTCTCAATGATTTTTGAAAAAACTCCATTATCCATTACTCCTTTCTGCCTTTTCATTGAACTATGAGGGCACATCGAACATCTGGCCGGGCAAAAATTACTTGTTTCCAAAACGAGATTGAAAGGCCCTTGAAGATCCTTTTGCGACTGAAACTTGGTCTTTTGCCTAACAAAGAAAAAATACGCCTTGGTTTTTGCCAACTTTTTCATAATCTGACGCAAAAGGGGCTGGGAAGAATAAGCTAATTTTAACTTCTGCCAAACTTTGTTAAACATTGTCTTTTAGTATTATAGTAGATGAATGGAAGAAAATTCACAAATGTCGGTTATTATCTGCACCTCCGGCCGACCGGCTAGCCTTCAGAACTGCCTGGAAAGCCTGACAAAACAAAAAAGCCAGGTTCTTTTTGAAGTGATTGTGGTAAAAAGCGATTCTGACGAGAAAACCCAAAAGGTAATCAATGGCTTCCTTCAAAAACTAAACTTAAAGACGATTCCCGACCCCCAAAATGGATTAGCCGCGGCCAGAGATATAGGCTGGAGAAAAGCTGAAGCCGAAATCGTTTCCTGGATTGACGACGATGTCGTAGTTGAAAATAATTGGTTAGAATCAATCTTAAAGATCTTTGCCGAAAACCATGACATCGGCGGCGTTTCCGGGCCAACCCTTATCCCGAAAATTCTCTTGGCTAATAGGGATATTTTCTCTTTTTACAAAAACGGGGGGAGAGAATTAAGCTTTCTCGGCAAAATCTGGGCCTGGTTTTTTCTTGACAACAAACCTTTTGCGGTGGGTAAACTTTTTAAATCCGGGGCTTGGTCGCCCGGTTCCAACTTTCCCCAATGTTTAAAGATTAATGGCTTAAAAGAGGTTGATTATTTGGAGGCCTGCAATATGTCTTTAAGAAAAGACCTTGTGGAAAAGGTCAGTGGTTTTGATCTGGGCTTTCAGGGAACAGCTGAATGGTGCGAAATTGACTTGGCCCAAAAAGTGAAAAAGTTGGGGCAGAAGCTTGTTTTCAACCCCGAGGCCATTGTCTATCATCATATTTCCCGATCCGGGGCTTTTACCAAAAGGACTATGGCCAAAGAAAGAATGGAAAACTTTTTCAGATTTTACTTCCGCCATGTTTTTAAGCCGGATCCCGAGTATATTCTAAGGTTTTCCGCCTATGTTTTGTTTTTAAACTTTTACTGGCTTTTTAAAGCCGTTTCTACCCTGAACCTTGACTGGCTTGGCGGTTGGCTGGGAACAATTACCGGCTTGAGATTTATTTTGTGTAAAACTCGGAAAATATGACAAGGAATAGTTTAAAAGAGAGTTTTAAAACCTATCTCGGCTTGTCTGCCAAGTTCCTTTTGATGAATTTCTATTATCGCATAGAAAAGTTTGTTATCTTGGTAGCTAAAGAATACGATAAGGAAGGGAAAAAAATACTGGACGTTGGGGCGGGAAATAGTCCTTATAAAAAATACTTTATTAAGATTAATTATTTTACCCAAGACATTAAACAAAATAAAAATATTGATTATATCAACGATCTTAATAACGGCCTGCCTACAATAGATAACGCCAGCTTCGATTATATTCTCTGCACCCAGGTTATAGAACACCTTAAAGAACCGCTAAAACTTTTTCAGGAATTTTACCGCATACTAAAGCCCGGAGGGAAAGTTTTTCTAACAACGAACTTTATCTATCAACTCCATCTCGTCCCTGATGATTATTACCGGTTTACCGAGTTCGGGCTTAAATACCTTGGAGAATCCAACGGTTTCGTGGTTGAACACCTGAAACCGCAGGGAGGAATTTTCTCTGTCATCTCGTACGTTTTCGCCACCCTGCCAATAAGATTATTCTTGAAAAGAAGCAAAACGCTCTACTACCTTTATTTAATACTATTTTCGATCCCGATCATTCTAATGAACCTTACGGCTTGCGTTTTAGATTTTCTCGATAGAAATAAGGAAATGACAATTAATTACGAAGTAATTTACCGAAAAATCTAATGGAAAAAGATTATCCTTTCATTTCAGTCATTATCCCCTGTTATAACGCCAAGGCATTTCTGGAAAGATGTTTGAATTCTTTGTTTTCGGAAAAAGGAAGTGATTTTGAAGTGATTTTGGTTGACGACGGCTCAAATGACGGCACTTTGGAATTAGTTAAAGATTTATCTGAAAAAGAACCTGGGTTAAAACTGATTAATCTCGGAAAAAACTCGGGGGCAGCCGCAGCCAAAAATGCCGGCGCCAGAGAAAGCCAGGGACAATATCTGTTTTTTCTTGATGCCGACACCAAAGTCAAGGATGGCTGGTTTAAAGCAATCACGGATTTTTTCGCGAATCACCCAGAATCGGGCCTAGCCCAGGCAAAACTCTTGAAAATGAACAGCGATATTTTTGACTGCGCCGGCGATCTGATGAGCAATTTCGGCTTTCTGGTTGAAAGATCCAGGAACGCCAAAGACCAGGGGCAATTCAATACCTGCCAGCCGATTTTCAGCTTGAAAACCGCGGGGGCGGTTATACGCAAGGATGTTTTTGAAAATATTGGCGGTTTTGACGCGAACTACCATATTTTCTGGGAAGACACGGATCTGGCTTGGCGCGCATGGTTATCTGGCTGGCAAGTTTTATTTTGTCCTGACTTAGTCGTCTGGCACGCCTACGGCACCCCGGAAAAAACAGACCGATATTATCAAGACCGGGAAAATGCTTACCGTATTGTTTATTTCGGCTGCCGCAACCATTTGATAACTTTAATCAAAAACCTCGGGCTCAAAAAAATGATTCTGGTTTTGCCCATAGTGAAAATCTCCTGGTTCACTCTGGCAATACTTTCCCTGTTAAGCCTCAAATTCAACAAGGGCCTGTCAATTTTAAACGGGCTCTGGGCAAATCTTTCTTCTCTGCCCCAAACGCTGCAAAAAAGAAAACAAATCCAAAAAACAAGGAGAATTACCGACCAGGAGCTTTTTGCCATAGTCGGAACGAAAAAAAACCTTGGCTATTACCTCGGCAAAGCTATGGCTTATGTTCAAGGAAAACCGTTTTAATCATTAATGATTTGTCTTAATATGAATAAAGAAACCCTATTTTCGAAAATTGAAGCCTATGAAACACCTTCAACGGTTTTTTTCAGGAGTATTGAAATCAAGATTTTGAAAGAAAGATTTGGCGAACTTTTTCGCGGTAAAAAGATTTTAGACCTTGGCTGCGGCGACGGCATAGCTGCTCTGGCGGTTTTCGACGAGCCCATCGATTACGGCCTGGATAATGAATCTGGCGCTCTAAAAATAGCCGAAAAAAGCAACGCCTACAAAAAAACTATCTTTGCTGACGCTACTAAAATCCCGCTTCAAGATGAATCGTTGGACACGGTCTTTTCCAACTGCTCCATAGAACACATGGAAAACATCAAAGATGTTTTACAAGAAGTTTTCCGGGTCCTTAAAAAAGGAGGGTTATTTATTTTTACCGGTATAAGCGACAACTTTAAAAACTACGGCGTTCTTAGTTTTCTAAAAATGGGTTTCATTGCCAAACGCTACGGCGTTTTCCGCGACAAACGGCTAAAACACCTCAATGTTTATTCTTTGGACGGCTGGAACCAAGTCTTGAAAGAAGCGGGGTTTAAAGCCGTTGACGGCTACTATTATCTTGGAAAACCCGAAATTGAACTCTGGGACTTTTTGACGATTATGTATTACTGCCTTCATTTCTTGGGTAAATTCGGCCGCGAGATTAATCTTTTATTCTATAAAATTTTATTCAGAAAAATAATTTATGGAAAATTTGTAAGCTCAAAGCCTACTGACTCTAAGGGCGCCGCCGTCTGTGTTATAGTTAAAAAAGAAGCTTATATCTGAAAGCAATCTTAAGAGAATATGATAAATTTACTAAAAATTATTGCTCCGGCATCCTTTAATGACGGTTTGACCAAATGTAATAACCTTGGCAAAAAACTTATAACTAAGAGAGGAATAGACAGATTTCTCGATTTAGGTTGTGGGGAGGGAAAGCTTACTATGGAATTTGCCGAGATCGCAAAAGCAAAAGAAATATATGGAGTAGAATTTGTAGATGAGTTTCGTCAACAATCAGAATCCAGAGGAATAAAGTGTATTAAACGCGACTTAAACGACAAGTGGGATTATGACGATGATTACTTTGATCTTATCCTTTCAAGCCAAAACATAGAACACATACACAATACAAGACTTTATCTGGAAGAATGCCATAGATGTTTAAAACAAGGGGGACAACTTATAATACTTACGGAAAATCTATCTTCGTGGGTGAATATTGGTGCGCTAATTTTTGGATGGCAACCTTTTTCAACAACTAATATTAATGGTTGGAGCCTAGGGAATCCATTGATATGGCATAAGGACAAACTAAAAAGCGAAGAATTTTCTAAAAAATGGCAATCTACTGGTGTAAGCGGCACAGTTGGTCATGTCAGGGTATTAGCTTTCAATGGGTTAAAAAATCTACTAGAGAAGGTTGGTTTTAAAAACGTTAAGATTTATGCAAAAGGCTATCTTCCTCTTTGGGGAAAGCTCTCAGATCTTTTTTGCTATGTTGATAAAAAACACGGACACTTTTTAATTGCCGAGGGATTCAAATAAAGAAGTATGAAAAATTCTCTATGGGTAAAAAATAATCGACCAAATGATTTAGTGTGATTATACTTATATATATAGAGAATTTACAAGGGGACTGAATTATGGGATTTTCTGACGATTATGTATTACTGCCTTCATTTTCTAGGCAAATTCGGCCGCGAGATTAATCTTTTATTCTATAAAATTTTATTCAGAAAAATAATTTACGGAAAATTTATAAAGTCGGCGCCCGCAGACTCCAAAGGCGCGGCTGTCTGCGTTGTCTCGCAAAAAATATGACTTTTCAAGAAAAACAAAAAAAAGAGCCTGACGATATAATTCTGAAGAAAAAAATCCTTGGTTTTGAATTTTCAAAATGGCTTTACGAAAACCGCCTAATGATTATTCTCCTGGTTTTTCTGGTTTGCATTGTCTACGCTAACGCCATAAATAATGAGTTTGTTTCTGATGACATCGCCGGCATCTTGCAAAACCAGGAGCTCAACCACTTCCCTAACCCTTTTTCTTCGTTCTCAAAACTCTTCAGTTTTTTTCAAACATTACTCTATGTGGTTATCATCAATGTCTTTGGCAGGGTTCCCCCGCCTTTCCACCTTTTAAATATCTCCTTTCACCTGGGGGTAGTGTTTGTTGTTTTTCTGGCTGTTTATTTACTCACAGACAGAACAACCTCTTTTGTCGCCGCTGCCCTGACCGCCTGCCACCCGATTATGACAGAAGCAGTCGCCTGGATTTCAGGCGGCGGCCACGTCATGTACAGCTTTTTCCTGATGCTGGCCCTTATTTTCTACCTTTTTCGGGTCAAAAACGAAAAATATCTCTATTTGTGCTTTATCGCTTTTCTCATGGGTTTAGCTGTCTCTGAAAAAGCGATTATTTTCCCGCTCACTCTGGCGGCTTTGACAATATCTTTTGGGTTGAAAGCTCCTAATTGGAAAAAAGTTCTCGTCTTGATGTTGCCCATCGTTATTATTGGCTGCATCTTTCTGTCAGCCATCCCGAACCGGCTCGCCTCAATAACAACCAGTTATCAGGGAAAAACTTTCCTTAATCCCTTGCTGCAAGTGCCGATTGCCGTTACTTCGTATTTAGAGTTGATTCTTTGGCCAAAGAACCTCACTCTTTACCACTCGGAAATGATTTTCAGCCGAGGAGAATATATTTTGCGGCTGGCGACTTTCATTATTTTTTTGACAGCCCTATTTTATTCTTTCAGAAAAAACAAGTTGGTTTTCTTCTCGCTCGCTTTTTTCCTGATTTCGCTGTTGCCAACTCTCACGCCTTTTGGTATTTCCTGGATAGTCGCTGAAAGATATGTTTATTTCGGAGCCATAGGTCTTTTTGCCTTAGCGGGATCAATTTTCAGTAAAATGTGCCAAAAACTCAAAAACCAAAAAGTCATTTATTTTATTCTCGCTATTATTATTGCGGCTTTATCCTGGCGGACAATCGTGCGAAACCGCGACTGGCAAAACCAAGACACCCTCTGGCTAGCAGCCGCGAAAACCTCGCCCTCCAGCTCCCAAAACCACAATAACTTAGGCGACCTCTACGGCCGGCAAGGAGATCTGGAAAAAGCGACTCAAGAGTTTCAAAGAGCGATAGAATTAAATCCTATGTATGCCGACGCTTTCCATAATTTGGCTAACACATACCAGCAAATGGGAAAAATAGATTTGGCTATTGAAAACTACAAAAAAGCGCTTGAATTCAATCCCCAACTCTGGCAGTCATACGAGAATTTAGCCATCATTTATTTCCAGCAAGGACAATTTTTACTGGCCAGCCAAAACTTACAAAACGCAACCCAGATAAACCCCCGAGACGCCTCGCTTCATCTGGGCCTAGGCATGGTTTATCTCAAACTTGAAGAAAAAGAAAAAGCCCAGCAAGAATTCCAAAAGGCCCTTGAATTAGATCCCAGCCTTAAAAGCCATTTCCAGCCAGGCAATTAGTTTCGTTACTAAAAACCATGGAGGACAACCTCAAAGATAAAATCCTCGCTTTTAACTTTAAGCAGTGGTTCGCCAAAGAACGACTGGTGATTATCTTTTTAACCTTGCTCGTTTTTGCCGTTTACTTGAACGCCCTCGGCAATGGATTTGTCTCTGACGATATTGACGGCATTCTCCAAAATCCAGACTTGAACAACTTTTCCAGTTTCTTTTCGTCGCCCTTAAAGCTCCTCCGTTCCTTCTATCCGATTCTCTCTGCGGTTATCGTCCAGATCTTTGGCAAAATCCCCCTGCCTTTCCATTTTTTGAATATTATATTTCATTTGGGAACCGTGATAGCGATTTTTCTTTTGGTTTGCCTGATTTCAGACAGAACCGCCGCTTTTTTTACCGCCGCCCTCGTAGCTTGCCATCCGATTATGACAGAAGCCGTTACATGGATTTCGGGCGGCGGCCACGTCATGTACAGCTTTTTTATTATCTTGGGTTTACTCTTTTATATTTTAGCTGTCAGAAAAGAAAAGTTTCTTTACCTCTCTTTAATTGCCTCTATTTTGGCTTTAAGCTCATCAGAAAAAGCAATAATTTTCCCTCTCCTGATTATTATTCTCGCTCTCTCTTTGAAGATAAAACCAACTAATCTTAAAAAGCTGGCGATTCTCTTAATACCCGCTGTTCTGACTTGCCTATTGTTCATCACGCTCATTCCGGCCAGATTATCTGTTCTGCAAAACGGCTTTGACCAAATAAGAATAACTTTGAATCCTCTTGTTCAGATCCCGGTGGCCATCAGCTCTTATTTGCAGCTGATCTTCTGGCCCAAAGACCTCACTTTTTACCACTCGGAAATATCTTTCTCCCGTCCCAAGTTTCTCATTTATTCAGCCGTGTTTATATTGTTTCTGGCCGCCATGCTTTTCTCTTGGAAGAAAAACAAGCGCCTTTTCTTCTGGCTTTCTTTTTTCCTTGTCTCCCTCCTGCCCACCTTAACACCCTTGGGTATTTCCTGGATTGTCGCTGAAAGATATGTTTACCTTGGGGCCATCGGAATTTTTGCGACCGTGGGCTTGATATTCAGCCGAGCCGTCCAAAAAGCAAAAAACCCGAAAATCGTTTACATAGCTTTTGCCGTCATTATTATGGCTTTGTCCTGGCGGACAATCGTGCGCAACAATGACTGGAAAAACCAGGACACCTTCTGGCAAGCCACGGCCAAAACTTCGCCACAGAGCTGGCAAAACCACAAAAACCTTGGCGACCTTTACGGCCAGCGAGGAGACTCGGAAAAGGCAATTGAAGAATTTAAAAAAGCAATTGAACTGAATCCGGGATATGCCGACGCCTTCAATGACCTGGGCAACGTTTACCAACAAATGGGAAAAATGGATTTGGCCATCAAAAGCTATCAAAAAGCGATCGCTCTCAATCCGACACTCTGGCAGCCCTGCCTAAATTTGGCGGCAATCTACTCCCAGCAAAATGAGACAGGCCTGACAAACAATTATCTGGAAAAAGCCTTAGGCATTAACCCCAAAAACGCAGCTTTTTATTTCCGCCTCGGCATTATTTACTCGCAACTAAAGGAAAAAGAAAAAGCAATTGCAGAATTTCAAAAAGCCCTGGAGCTGGATCCAGAGATAGGCGCGCAATTCCAAAAATAGTTAAGATTTTATTTTACTTTTGGTGCAAGCAAGCCGCGCAGAAAGCAAAGGCCGTAGCAGATATGAGTAAGGAAAATGCCAATCATGGTCCAAAAACCAATTTTCAGGTTTTTTTCTTTTAAAAACACCCAAACGCCGGTCAAAGCCAAGGCTGAAAAATAAAAGCCGAGAACTTGAAAATAAATATTGAAAATTGGTTGGCGGAGATTTACGGCAAATAATCCGAAAATCGGCAAAGACAAAACGAAAAAAGTAAAAGCTAAAGGCATAAAATAAAGCGGTTTTTTTGAGGTTTGGGGCAGGATTTTGGCAAAATATCCCCGGTGCAAGCCATAACCACAGACCTGCTCTAAATGCGGCCCAAAAACGGGCCTCCGATGATGAAATACCAAAATCTTAGGGTCATAAATAATTTTTTTGCCCAGTTTTTTCGTCAGGTCAAGACAAAGTTTGGTATCTTCTCCGGGCCAAAAAGCGGAATTAAAACCGCCAACTTTTTCAAAATCGCTTTTTCTGACTAAAAAATTCATTGAGGGGAAATCTCTGACCTCTCTTTTTTTCTTTGGCAGGAACCTATAGCCCAGGGTTCCCCCACCTAGCAAAGAAGCAAAAATCCAGCCCGAGGCCTTTTGTTGAGACGAATCCTCCTTGGGCGTGATTCCTGGCCCGCAAACCGCGGCAATTCGTGGGTTTTTAAAATATGGGACGGCGTTTTTCAGCCAGTCTTTTTGGGGATAGGCGTCGTCGTCAAGGAAAGCCAAGATTTCTCCTTTTGCCTGTTTTGCCGCTAAGTCTCTTCTCAAGGCGGGTCCCTCTTGACTCTGGATAACCATGGTCTTTTCAAAAACTTGCGAAAACGGTTCTTCTGTCGAAATCAAAATCTCAAAGTCTCCATAGTCTAACCCCAAGCACTTTGAAACTGCCTGTTTCAAATAATCGTTAAAGTTCCTGGCAAGAATAATGATTGAAATCAGGGGAAAAGAATCCGGCATTTAAAAGTTTTTCTTTTTTCTAACGACGTAAAGAGGCCTATTACTAACCTCAAGATGGATATTGGCGATATATAAAGCCATCAATCCAAGACAAATCAAGACAATGCCGATTAAAAAGAGGTTGAAAACCGCGAGCATGGCCGGACCGGAGAAAATCAGCCAATGGAAAAAATACCTGTTGATAAACATAAAAACCCCAAAGGGCCCGGCAAAAAGGGTGATAAAAACTCCCAGATAACCGGCAAGCTTCAAAGGAAACAGACTGTGACTGACAAAGCTGGTGACGGCCAAATGTACCAATTTCCAAAAACTGTATCTGGGCCGGCTACCCATTCTTTGGCTCGGCACAAAATAAAGATAATCCCTCTTAAAACCAAGCCAATCAATCAAGCCACGGGCCAATCTCCCCCTTTCTGTAAAACGCTTAAATTCGTTAGCGACCTTTATGTCAATCAGCCGAAAATCTGTTTCTCCCGATAAAATCTTGGTTTCGCCTATCAGCCCCATGATTTTATAAAAGCAGATCGAGCCGAGCTTCTTAGCTAAGCTTTCTTTACCGCGTTTTTTCCTGATGCCAATAACCACTTCTGCCCCTTGCTCCCATTTCCGGACAAAATCCGGAATCAAAAACGGCGGATGCTCTAAGTCCGCGTCTAGGATGATAACTGCCTGACCCCGGGCAAAATTAATGCCGCAAGACAAAGCAATCTCTTTGCCAAAATTCCTTGAGAACTCAACGTATTTTACCCGAGAATCAGAATCAGCCAATCTTTCCAAGACCTCGGCTGACTGATCTGTGCTGCCGTCATTGACAAAAATGATTTCGGCTTCGTAATGGTCTTTGAGGGAATCTGCGGCTTTGAGTATTCCCTGGCAAACAAGAACCAGGTTCTCTTGCTCGTTAAAAACCGGGCTAATGATAGAGATTAAAGGTTTAGACATTTAAACGGCTCAACAGTTCTTTAACCTTATCGGTTTTTTCCCACGTAAACTCCGGCTCTGACCTGCCAAAATGCCCAAAACAGGCTGTTTTTTTGTAGATTGGCCTTAAAAGATTAAGCTGGCGGATGATTCCGCCCGGCCTCAAGCTAAAAATCTGCGGAATGACTTTTGCCAATTTTTCATCGCTAACTTTACCAGTACCAAAAGTTTCTACGCTCACTTCAACTGGCTCTTTGCCGCCAATGACATAAGCCAAACGTATTTGACATTTATCGGCCAGGCCAGCCGCCACAATATTTTTAGCGATATAACGTGCCATGTAAGCTCCCGACCTATCAACTTTAGTCGGGTCCTTGCCGGAAAAACTACCTCCGCCTGCCGGCACCCCGGCGCCGTAGCTGTCAACCACGATTTTCCGGCCAGTCATGCCAGTATCTGCCACTGACCCGCCAATAACGAATCTGCCGGTATTGTTGATAAAAAACTTGGTTTTTGCGTTTAAGTATCGGCCGCAAACCGGCTTGATAACCTTGTCAATAATATCTTTTCTGATTCTTGATAAAGGAATGCCAGGATCATGCTGGGCGGCAATAACCACGTTATGTAAATACTTTGGTTTGCCTCTTTCGTAGACAAAAGTGATCTGCGACTTGCCATCCGGCCGCAAATAAGGCAGAGTTTTGTTTTTTCTGACTTCAGCCAAACGCCTGACAAGTTTATGGGCTAAAACAATGGGCAAAGGCATTAGTTCCGGCGTCTCTTTGCAGGCGTATCCCACCATTATGCCCTGATCACCCGCCCCTTGCTCCCTTGAACCGGTTTTACGCACGCCTTTGGCAATATCCGGCGACTGCTGGCTAATAGTATTTAAAACCGCCACAGTATGGCCGTCAAAACCATACTCTGGCTTGTCGTAACCAATGTCCAGAACTGTTTCCCTGACAACCTTGCTCATGTCTATCCAAGTTTTAGTGCTGATTTCGCCGCCCACGATCACATAACCGCGGCTGGTAAAAACCTCACAGGCAACCCGGGCAAATTTGTCATCCTTAAGTATGGCGTCTAAAACCGCGTCGGCAATCTGGTCAGCAACTTTGTCGGGATGCCCGGGAGCAACCGACTCGCAAGTGATGAAATCTTTTTCCACGTTTTTAGAGAGGCAGCGGGGATCTGGCCGTCTCTCGGTTAATCGCTTTTAAATACTGGCAATAATCGCAATTCGGGTTGGGCTCCGGGATCTTATCTTGTATTAGGCACTCATGGGCCCGGATGATTTCTGGCTCCACCCAAAAATCATTGCCCTGATAAGGGATGATTTCCACGGAAAACTCCAGCCTGGCGTCAAAAGCCTGCTTGTCTTTGCGACCGTTGCAGTAAACGAAGTATCCCGTGTCGGAAATCTTATAATCCTTAAAGTCCTCGCTGGATCTCGCCAGCCATTGGTAAATTTCCATTTGGCGCTTGTATTGCTTTTTGTATTCGTCGTCAAGATTAATGCTATTGCCGGTGCTGGTGGCCTTGTAATCTACGATAAACAGCTCATGGTTGGGGCCTTGCCAGATATCATCAATAGCGCCAAAAAGCAAAAGATTAGTTTCTTTGTGCCAGACCCGAATGCCCGAAAACACGTCGCGCCACTCTTTCATTTTGGGATGACTGAAAGGCACGGCCTTAATCTTATAAGCGGTCATTAGGGGATGGCTCACTCCTTTGGCGCGATGAATATCAAACTCCCTTTTTAGCAATTCGTCCACTGCGGAGTTCAAGGAAAAACTAGGCATAGGCGGCCGGTCAATGCCTAACTTTCTGTCTAAATAAAAGCACCTCGGACAATTATAAAAAAGTTCCAGCCGGGTGCGGCTCAATTTAAAGGGTTCCTTCTGGTCGGGCTTAAAGAGATTTTGCGTCCTTTGGTTGAACTGAAGCATTGAATTATGTCTTTTACCTGCCTCTTCAATATCATAACAGAAAACCACGGAGAAATCACCCGTAGTTTAACTGCGCGATAAAAATTGTGCCCGAAACTACTCTTTTTTCTGGCAACCGCAAGCGCACCCAGCCGGACAACTGCAGCAATGATAGCAAACTCCTTCTTCGCAGGAGCAACACTTCTCTGTTTTTACCAAGGGCATGCCGCATTTTTTGCACTTTTTTTCTTCTGCCATTGTATTAATTAGTTATTAATTAAATCCTCTAAAAGCTTGTTTTGCCGTCAAAATGCTCTTCAGCTCTTTCCGCCTCCTCTTTGGTTTTGTGGATTGTTTTGTCTTGATGGTTTGGCGGCGAATAAATAGTGTAAAGCTTGAGCGGCTTATCTACCGAAGTGTTAATAATATTGTGTTTCGTGCCAGCCGGAATAACTGCGGCAAAACCGTCTTTCACCGCAAAATCCTCGCCCTCTATAATCACTTTGCCCTCGCCCTGCTCAAAACGGAAAAATTGGTCCAGGGTTTCGTGAACTTCCTCGCCAATTTCCTCTCCGGAACCTAAAGTCATTAACACCAGCTGGCTGTGGCTGGCCGTGAAAATGACTTGCCTGAAAAAGCTGTTGTCTAAAGTATCTTTCTCTATATTAGTGATAAAACCGCGCATGTGTTTAAGAGTTAAATATAAATGCTTGCTTTTCTATTGTATCAGAACTGCCAAAAAGCAAAAGCCGCTCTGTTAAAACGAAAGGCGCCTCTGCAGAGACGCCATTAAAAAGGGAACGATTATAAGGAACAATTGCGCGGAATCTGGGAAGACATCAACGCCGTCATGGCTCCGTCTATTTTTCCGCCGGAATCGCGACGCGTCTCCTAAGATAAGGGAGGCGCAGACCACTTACACCCAGCCGGATTAGCACGCCTCCTCGTCAGGAGTTTGCTTCACGGACCCAGATCCAATTCTAAGATAGAATAATATCTTTGAAATGTCAAGGCCAACAGCCGGCTTATTCTACCCAAAACAAAATTCCGAGAACGAGTTCCCGGAATTTGATCTAACCGAATGAGGATAAACAGGTTTTTAAAACTTGAATTGCTCGGAGAATTTGCCGATTAAAGGCAGCGGTTCTTGCTTGCCCTTAGCAGCGTTGAGTATCCCGATAATCATTAAGACGAATAAAAACAGGTTTAACAGCCGTGCCGCCAACCACCCCCAAAAAGGAATTGCGGCAATGATGCATGCCACCACCCAACCGATAAACAAAACCAAGCCCTGCTTGACATGGAACTTCACGAAGGGGTCCTTTTTGGTTTCGGTCAAAAGCGGAACGAAAAAAAGGATATAAGCCAAAATCGCCATGCCGATGTTCTTTTCTTTTTTGACTTCTCCTTGCGGCGTTTGAGATATTTCTTCCATAAATTTTAGTTTAAAGTAAAATGGTTTCCAAAGCGACCTTTGTTTGTTCATCATACTAAGCAAGGGCAAATTAGGCAACCCTCGCCAATAGCCAAGATATAACTGTTTTTCTCAGTTTCTTCCTATTTTTAAAGCAAAAGCACCCGGACAAAAAAGTCCCGGGCGCCTTTGTTTTAATAGGTTAACAAAAACCGGCTATCTCTTTTTCCTCTGCCTGTATCTGCCCCGGTGCTTCAAAACAAACTTCTTGTGGAGCCTTCTGCTTCTACTGTAATTCTTGTTTTTTCGGTTTTTCATCGTAAGAATGCCAGCCCTGCCTTGATTCTGGCTTAACTTTTGGTAATCCCTTTTCTCCTGGCGGCAAGGAAGTTGACCAAAAAATAAATGGTCTCCGCAGCTTGTCTATAGACCAGTCCTCGTTCTTGAAAAGCGAAGCTTTTTCCACTCTAAAACGAGTAAGCAAAGAAATAGTGGCTCTCAAGTTTTTGGGAGATAATCTATTGTGCTCCTCTAAAAACTGCTCTTTGTTCAAGTGTTGGTTTATAGCTTTTGGAGCCTTTTTGAATCTTGGAATCATATCTTTAAACAAAAAGCAACTCTTAATAACGGTGAGTCGCAAATAGCGTTAGTTGATTTTGGCCAATGGACAGCCGGAAAGACTATTTGTGTCCAAACTCTCAAGACTGTCTTTATAATACACTAATTCTCCCAAAAAGTAAATCCCTTGTAATGTGCACACAGATATGGCGGTTTTTCAGGAGGTGTCATTAAACCAAAAAATCGCCCGGCCCGTAAGGCATAGGGGCGATTTTCCGAAATTTATTAATTCTGTCCTCTCATTCTACTACCATTTCAATAAAAACTCATGGCAGGGATCTCCCCGATGAACGCATCTTGTCTCTTCACAAGTTGTTTTGACCCCCACTATTAATTGAAGTATCTCGGAAAAATATCCGGAAATGTATATACAAAATAGCGGAATAAGCTTAAAATTTTCAATTCTTATAATAACACTCTTCTTTTCTTCATCAAGATCTATTATTTTAATTTCTCCGACTTCGTAAAAACTCCTCCAAATTTTCGGCACCATGGCGGCGGTTTTCCTTAATGAAGAAAAATATTTCATGTAAATCCTGATGAGTATAGAAACTTTCGCCTGACTTCTGCCCATTTTTTGAATTTCCTCATCGTTAAAATCAAAAAGTCTTTTTATCAGTAATAAAGTCAAACCCTCAAACCACAAAGGGTAATAATCCATCCTTTTTAGCTTTCTGTAATCTATGGGGTAGCCGAGCTTTATTGTTGCTTCTTCCAACCTCTTTAATCCCTCTGCTCCTTTTTTTAAAAGGAGGTAATCTCCATAATCTTTTATCGAAACCCCTCTTGCCTTTCCCTCTATTTTCTTCAATTCGTTTAATTCTTCTTTTGAGATTATTTGTTCCATAATTCTGCGCCCCTATACTACCATTTTAATAAAAACTCATGATAAGAGTCTCCCCGGTGAACGCATTTTGTCTCCTCACAATTAACGGTTTCGCCTACCACCATACCGATTATGACGGAAAAATATCCCATCAAGCTTGAACACATATACGGGTCGCCGATAAAATCATCAAGCCTAACCACAAATTGCTTTCCGATCTTGTCTATCTTCACTGCATTGAGGCTGCCGATCGAGAATTGGTCCCTCCACATTTTCGGAACTACTTGAGCCAGACGCTCTAAAGAAGCAAAATGGCTTAAAAATATCCTGATCAGGAGTGAAGAATTTTTTGCTTCTACTTTCCCCATTTCTGAAAGCCTTTTCTCGTCATAGCCAAAAAGCCTATGAAGGGCGGTAAAATGAAACATGAATAATCCCACTGGGTAGAAGGCCGTTGATTTTATGTCCTTGTATTTTAATGGATGACCAAAGTCAACCATGGCCTGCTCAAGTTTTTTCACCCCCTCCTCGCCTTCGTTTTTTCGGACATAATCGGCTTTAGTTATCAGGAAAAGACCCTTAACCTCACCGGGAATTCCCATAAATTTTCTCGCTTCTTCTTCAGAGATTATTTTTTCCATATTTTTTGTTAAATTTGTTAACAACAACTTTACCTAAAAATTAAGAGCGTTACTATAAATACTTATGAATTTAGGGATAGCAAACAACAATCCGATGATCGGCAGAACAATCAAAGCTATCGTTATAATAAACGTCCAGAGAAAATACTTTTTCATCGTCTCAACGGAACGATAAATCTCTTCCAATTTTTTATCTTGCGCCTCAATTTTCTTTAAAATTTCTTCTTCCATATATTATATCCTACCTCTTCAATCAATTCAGGGCAAGCAAAAAACCTCGCACAAAAACAGGATGCACATGGCCCCGACACCCAACAGCCAAAACAAAAACCCCGTATTAGCCCTGTTTAACGGGGTTAGCGGGGTTTTTGCTTAGATAATATCTACCAACGATCTCTATTGTCGCGGTTAAATCCGCCCTGTCTGGGAGCTCTCGGCTCCATGGGACGGGCTTCGTTCACCGTCACGCTTCTGCCGTCAATCTCCTTGCCATTGAACAATTCAATGGCTTTTTTGGCCTCTTCGTCAGATGACATTTCCACAAAGCCGAATCCCTTTGAGCGGCCGGACATTCTGTCGGTAATTACGACCGCCGTTTCCACAGTCCCGGCCTGGGCAAAAGTCTCTTTCAGAGTCGCTTCGGTGGTGTCATAAGACAATCCGCCTACGTATAATTTCTTTGCCATATTGATTTTTTTATAATTTTACTATTTAGTAAGCCGACCTGCTATCTCATTTCTATTCTCCGGCTTACCTTTAGTAAAAACCTAAGAAAGAAACTACATAGAAACTTACTTACGTTTGCTATAATACACCCTTTCCTTCCAAAAGTAAAGCCCGAAATCTTTTTATTTTAATAACAGTTAATCTAATTTCTTTATTTTCTTTTTCAATTCGACCATCTTTAATTCTCTGCCGACGGCCAATCTTTGAAACTTTTCCAAGACTTGCACTTTTTCTTGGAGTTCTTTTGTCCGCTGCACAACCTCGTTTTCAAGTTTCCCGGTCAAATCCTCCAATTCTTTAGTCCTGGCCCTTATCCTTATCTCTAAGACTTGTGTCATGTCTTCTAGATCTAAGGTTCTCTCTCGCACCTTTTCCTCCAGCCTCTCTTTTTCTCTTTTCATGGTCTCGGTCCTGTCTTTTAATTTTTCCGCCATGACATTAAGGCTGGAAAACAGATCTCCGATTTCGTCTTGTCTTTTGGTTTTGACCCGATAGTCTAATTCGCCGCCGCCAATTTTTCCCATTCCGCTCAGTAATTGCTTAATCGGATCTATCACTGTAATTTTTATCGAGAAGGAAAGGATGCCGATAATGACCAGGATGGATATTAACGTAATCGATAAAAACTCTCTTTGTGTTTCGGCAATAACTTTTTCTAAAGGATCCATGGCTAGTTTTATGCTGTAAATGCCGACTCTTTCGCCGCCAACATGAACCGGAGTGATTACTCCTAACACATTGGTGCCATCTGCTTCGGTTACAACTTCGGTAGAAATCGTCCCGTCTTGATAGGCAGCAATACTTTCCAGGGTAGCCATCTTACCGATCGCGCTCGTGTCGTTAGAGGCTACAATTTTCAAACCGTTTCCGGCGGGCAGGCTAATGCTGATGCCGACAATATTAGAGCTTAACCATATCATCTTGTAAATATTGGACTGCAGTTTGGCCACATCATTTAATTCGCTCTTGCTGCCAATGCCGGCATCAAGCGCATGGGCCAAATTGATGGCGGAATCCTGGAAAGAATCACGAAAAATCTTTTTTTGATTGTTGACACTCAAATAATAAAAAAATGAAAGGGTTAAAACAATAACCAAATAAACGACAATGAGCAGCTTGAATTGAAGATTGAGTTTAAGTTTCATAGCGCGAAGCGATATATCGGGCGGCGTCCCGCCCGCTATTAAAACACCTTACTGACCTAACCACTTTTCTTCTATTCTCTTGAGTTCTCCCTCCTGTTTCAGTCGCCTGATGCTTTTATTAATCTGCGAAAGCAACTCTGGCTGATATTTCTGAATGGCAATTCCGTAAAACTCCTGGGTAAAGATTTCTCCGGCTATTTGCAATCCTTTTTCTTCGGCGATCATTCCAATCGCGGCCGGATAATCGATAACGATGGCGTCGATTTTCCCCTCAAGTAAATCTTTTTTGGCTAAATCATAATTCTCATAAGCGTTCACCGAGGAGGGATTGGCGACATATTTTAACACCTCTTCTTCGCTGGTGGTTCCGGCCTGAACCCCCACCCTATATTCCTTTAGGTCTTTTGGCTCATTAATGATCCCTCTCTTGTCCGTCGTAATTACAATCACCTGGCCGGCATTAAAATAGGGGTCGGAAAAAGCCAAGATCTCCGTCCTTTCCTTGGTGATAGTGATGGAAGATATGATCATGTCTACTTCTCCATTCTTGGCCGCATCAAAAATTTCTTCCCAAATAATATTCTTGAATTTTGCTTTAACGCCGAGGTCTGAGGCAATTTCCTGGGCAACATCTACATCCATGCCGGAGAAGTTTCCCTGTTTGTCCAGACTTTCCATGGGCGGATAAGTGGCATCAGTACCAATAATAATTTCTCCCCTCTTTTTTATCTCGCCAAGCCTTCCTAATTCTTGTCCGTTGCCATTCTTTAAAAAGAATTGGCTGTAGAGAATAAACCCAAGACCACCAAGCGCGCATATGATTACTATTATTAGAATAATTGTTTTCCTGTTCATATTGGGATTCTTAACATCTATCAAAAATTATTGGCTTTTTTAATAGATGTTTGTAATTTGATTACAAATTTTACTTAGTGACCCTCGTCCCCGTCAATGCGAGAAATAGGCTATGACATCTTCATTCTAACAAAAAGCCCCGCCCGACAACAGAGTTGCGTACGGGGCACAACGGTCAAGGTCTTATTTATCCTTTAAAAAACCGAGGTAAAAACAGGCGCAGAATAAGACAAAATAGATTCCGACTAACCCCAGCTGATGGTCTACCAGATGGCCGGCCATGCCAAAGGCAAAAGCCCCCATCAGTATTTTAGCCACGTCTTTTGAAGTTATTTTTTCGCTTACTTTTCTCAAATAAAACAGATAAAAGACAACCAGTGAAAACAAGAATCCCACTACGGCTGCCTTACCGGCGATGCTCGCCGTAAAAGCAACCGGACTGCCCGGATGAGCCGGAGGAAGATTGCCGGAAATGGCAAAATAAGCATTGTAGGCGGAAAACATTATCAGAAGCCCTAATAAAACTTTTTTGACGTCTTTGAAAGTTATCTTCATATTTCTTTTATTAATTCTAATATTTATTCATTATATCGGACGATTTTCTGCTTTATCTACTTATTTTTTAATTTTCGCCAGCGCGTCGCTTATCTATTTAGATAAGTGATGGTTATTTGCAAAGCAGTCGCGAACGAAACCCAAAGCAAATACGGAATTTGGATATAAGCGATCCAGCGCGCGTACGGATAGATAGCAAGCATTGCCCAGACAAGGGTGATAAGGACAAGAAGAATATCAATCGCCGCAAAAAGGTTATTCTTCAATCCGAATTGTAGGGGCGTAAAGGCAAAATTAAAAACGAGATTAAGAATAAATGGTAATACCACTACAAAAGCGATCTGCTTTTGCCACGCCATCAAAAACACCTTGCCAAAAGAAATAGCGATTAAGACATAGAGAAAAGTCCACACTGGGCCAAAGAGCCAAGATGGCGGAGACCACGAAGGTTTTATGAGTTGGGAATACCAGTTGTATGTGTTCATATTGTTTTGTTATTTGTACTAAGCCGGGCTTCGCACAACTTTACTAAAAGAAATGGCTTTGCAATTCTATAAGCTTTTCACATCTATAATCCTTGCACTCTTTGCAGTTTTTAATCCCTTTACCGAATTCGCACTTCCTTATCTCGCACTTAAAACAATTTACATATATCGGCCCATCGGATAAACAGCCGCAACAATTAATATCCTTGGCCTGAACCGGGGGTTTATTGCGGCCATCTTTCCTATATCTTTCTGTCCATTCCCCGGCTGTTTTTTCTCTCAATTTGTCGTCGTTATTCTTAGTGGCGATAAACGCGGCGCAAGAGCCGCAATCCAACCCGCACATAGCGATATATTTTTCTTCCATAAAATTTTTCTCAACTTCGGGCTAAATTTTGTTTAGTTGCTTAGTTTAGCTAAGCAACCGCCGTAAACATCGGGAATATAAACCCGTGCATCGATTATTATTTTTGCCTTATCTATAGCTTTCATATCTCCAAAATAGCCCTTTTTTCGGAAAATTTCAAGCCAAAATAAAGACCGCCATTTCGACGGTTAACTTCGGGTTAAGTTTTGATTATTTCCGCCACCGGAACTTGTCCTTAGCGGAATCAAAGAATTTCGTGCCAACGTCAACTGATATATGATTTAATCTTTGTTTACTAAAAAATTGGCGCCAATCCTATACCTAAAAGTAAACCAAAAAATACGTTCAACAAGGTACCTAATAAAAAAACGTAAAAACATGCTCTACCCAATACAGCACCAGACCATTGTCCATAATTTCCCAATGTTTTAATAGCAATCCATCCGCCAAATAATTTGACGTAATCAAAAATTAAACCATTAGAAAATTGATTATTGTATTTTTTTATTAACAGTATTACTAAAAATGCGAAAAGCGCTATTTCTATAACGCCAATGATCTTTGTTATAAACCCAAGTTTCTCTTTTTTAATTTTAATAAATTTTAAATTGGCGACCTCTTTCGTAATAGTACTATCGTCGAGGCATTCTTTCGTTTTTTCTTCTTTAATCAACTCTTCGCCGCTGATTGTTATCCTATCCATCAAAAAACTAACAGTTATTCTAACAATGTATTGTGTAACGAGTATATACGTTATAATCCCTATTATATATAGAAAAATCATAAATTTTATTTCTCAATTAATTCTTCGACTTTTTATTTTTAGCTTAATTCCGGAAGTAGAGTTGTTGTTGACGAAGAACCACTCGTAACAGATATAGAAAAAGAAGTAGCTGTGGTTGTTGCACTGATATTTTCTAGTCCAGCGGGCCCATTAGGAATTTGGACTTCTGCGTGTGGTGTATGAATTATATGCCTTAAACATTCCTCACAATCAGGATTTATATTAACTAACAGAAACACTGCTCCGACCGCCCCACCCATTATACATTTTAATTCTTTATCCATAATTTTATTCTTCAATTAATTCTTCGAGTTTTTGTTAGTCTATTCTGATACTTATTTTATAGCTGCCGCCATCTTATGCCCAACGGTTTCAAATTACCATCGAGTCTAACCATTGCTTCCCAAGCTTCAGCTCCTAACCTTAATGCTCGTGATTTAATCGCTTTTTCTTCATCGGTTAATAACCCGAATGGCTCTGATGGAAAAATAGTTGATTTTACTTGGGTTAATGCTTTTTTCTGCCCTAGCTGAGTTTCTATATCCGTAGCGCCAGGCGATTTCGTATCCCATTTTATTATTGTCCAACCATTTGTTCTGAACCAACCCACTACTGCACCTTCTCCGGCAAGTCCTATATCGTACGGAGTGTACATAAATTTAGTATTCATTAATAATAATCTATTTATTTCGGCCTTTAAAAGTTATCCACAGCTGACGCCTTTGGCCTCTTTACAGGTTCGGTTAAGGTTCGGTATAATATAATAATACCACCTGGTAAAGAGGTATGTCAAACATGCTAACTCCCAAACAAAAGCAAATATTTGAGTATATAAAAAAGTATATAGGGGAAAACGACTATTCCCCCTCCCTTGAAGAAATGGGGCGGCGTTTTAAGTTGGTAAAATCCACTATCCACCAACACGTAGAAACATTAAGACAAAAAGGGTATTTAAGTAAAATAGAAAACCAACCAAGGTCAATTGAAATAAACAAAAGACAGAACAACTCGGGGCTAATAAGTATCCCTTTACTCGGCACTATCGCCGCCGGTCAACCAATTGAGGCAATTGAGGTTCCTAACGAGACGATTACTATGACCAAAAATGAAATTGGCAAATTCGGCGATTTTTATGCATTACGCGTTCAAGGTAACAGTATGATTGATGACGGGATTTTTGATGGTGATATTGTTGTTATTCGCAAACAAACAATTGCCGATAATGGACAAACAGTAGTGGCAATTGTCGATGACAATGAAGCTACATTGAAAAAGATATATCGAGAAAAAGACAGATTTAGATTACAACCCGCCAACCCTTCGTTATTTCCTATCTATACAAAAGAACTAGAAGTAAGGGGAATTGTAGTAAAAATTATTAGAAATTTTGAGAGACGGATTGAAAAAGAAAAAACATCTGATCACAAACTTCAGAGGAAAATTGATTATTCGTGGGATTTTAATGGAGCTAAAACAAAACCCTATACTCACGGTCTCCATACTTATCCGGCAATGTTTATCCCACAAGTAGCACGGAGATTGCTCTTAAATTACAGTAAAAAAGGAGATACAATTTGTGATATTTTTTGCGGCTCTGGTACGGCTTTAATCGAAAGTAGGCTATTGAGCCGCAATTCATACGGACTCGATTTAAACCCGTTAGCTATTTTCTTGGCGAAAGTTAAGACAACGCCGATAAATCCACGGCTGCTTTCTAAAGAATATATTAAGCTTCTAACAAGGATTAATAAAACTAAAAACACTGAGGTAGAAAAACCTCTGTTCAAAAATCTCGAATTCTGGTTTAAAAATAGAGTTATTATAGAATTGGCCAAAATTAAGAAAGCTATCAAAAAGATAAAGAATAGAAAAATTCAAGGTTTTTTCTTGGTTGCTTTCAGCGAAACTGTTAGAAAATCTTCGAATACAAAAAGAGGAGAATTTAAACTGGTAAGAATAAAGATAGAAGATTTAGAAAAATATAATCCGGGTGTATTAGAGATTTTTAAACAAAAAACGGAATCAAATATAAAGGCAATGGAAAAATTTTATCAAGACGTAGATAAAAATACTTGGACTAAGATTATACTCGGAGATTCTTCAAAAGACAATGGCATCAAAAAAAACTCCATAGATTGCATTGTCACTTCTCCACCTTATGGCGATAGTAGAACAACCGTAGCTTACGGTCAATTTTCTAGACTTTCTGCACAATGGATAGATATTTTTGACAATCCAGATGATGCCTCAAGGGTAGATAACAAATTACTTGGTGGCGAAGCGACAAAAAATCTCGTCCATTCTTTACTCTCGGATTATCTCTCAGAGTCTTTAAACAAAATTGTGGAAAAAGATGAAAAACGAGCAAAAGATGTTTTGAGTTTTTATGTCGGCTTAAACGATTGTCTAAAAAGAGCGTATGAAATGCTAAAACCAAAAAAGTATTTTTGTCTTGTTATCGGCAACCGGCTAGTAAAACAGGTTCGCATCCCTACCGATTTTATTATTGCCGAGTTGGGAGAAAAAATCGGCTTTACCTGCGAAGATATTCTTGTTCGTAATATTCCCGACAAAAGAATGCCCATTAGAAACTCACCTACGAATATTGTCGGAGCGTTAGAAGAAACAATGAACAAAGAGAGTATTGTTATTTTGAGAAAAAGCTAAATAATTTGAGTGAATTTATCAAAAAGATGAAGGAAATCTCTTTTGTTAATTCTGAAACCCGTACCATGATCATGATATTTACCTTTGTTTTTTCCACTTCTATAAACACCGATTCTAATATCAATTTTTAATTTGTCACTTTCAATTGCGGACTTAAATTTATTGATATTTAGATTTGAAATCAAATAAGCTTCTATAAAATGGAATTTCTCATTTTTAGTTTTTCGCTCACCTTTTGTTTCTGCAAAAACCAATAGAACTTTATTTGATTTTGCTTTCAAAACATCATCAAAAATAGAGATAGGCCAATACGCCCCTATTTTGAATTTGTTTTTTAAAACAACTTTTCTGTCCTCGAAAACAACCCTGAATGACTGCGGATTTTTTCGCGATCCATAAACAGTAGAATGTAAATTGTACTTTCCTTCTTTATCTAGATATTTATATTTCTTAAACAGAGCTTTATTTATTCCTTTTGGCTCTGGTGATTTTGTAACAACAGTAAGCATACTGCCTGAATCTATTCTTTTGGCTTTTAATTCAACATCGCCAATATCAGGAAAACACAGATTATTTTCTTTAATACCCAAAAGATCCTCAAGGGTCTTACCGACACCCGTATCGTGTGCTCTATGCGTTTTAACAAAACCTATCGTTTGAATCTTTTTTAATCGCTCTTTTAATTTTCGTAGAGTAATGGTCATATTTATTTCTTAATGAAATAATCTAACGACTTTTTGTAAGTTTGTGTAAATCTTTACGATGCAATATCATCGCAATCCGTATATTCCATTCTTTCACTCTATGCCAAAGACGGCCCACCGTCAATTTTGGCGAAGCCAACTAAAAAACGCCCTTCGGGCGGTTTCCGCAATATTTCTATTTTTTAATAAATTCCTTGGCGATGACCCTCCTGCGTTCTTCGACAATGCCCAAAACTACGGACGGGCAGCTGACTTAAATAATTTTATACTTCCTATCTCTGTAAATAATTCTGAATTTTTTAATATCTTCTTTTAAGGCGTCTCGCTCCTCTTTGGTTTTCAAATCTTCTTTTTTAAAATAACAATGACCCAAAAATTTAATTTGACCTGATTTTCCCTTCTCAAAGTATATCTCGCCAAATTTGTTATTAATTGTCGCAAAGCACCAATTCATAATTTTAAATTAATTTCTTATCCTTAAAACTAAACTTTTAATTCTTGAACCGAAAGCGCTTGTTCGCCAAACTTAACCAGTCGCTCGCGCGGACGCTCTTCTTTGGGTAAATCGTGAATGGTGAAGGATTTTGTCATAAAATTTTGCTTGCAAAATTAACGAAACGAACAGGTTTTTATCTCATTCTTTTACTCTATGCCAAACACCGTCCCCAGTCAATTTAAACAGATTTCGGCTAAAGATAGCCAAAATGTGGCAGGTTTTCGCAAAATAAACAAAAACCGCTCTAAAGAGCGGCTTTTTGAACCAGGTTTAGCCCAGTTTACCGAAGAGTCATATTTTTCTATATCTCATAACTTCTTTACGATTCTTCTCATCGCCGATCAGCCGCACATAATACTTACATCCGTCTACCCCTAAAGCGCCGCATTTGCAATAAATCATTTGCTTGTGCGTATTCCAATAAATCTCGTCGCCGCATTTTTTGCACCGCCAGTAGGCTTCCCTTTTAGTTTTGGGTTTTGTGGTCATTTTTCGCTCTCCAGCCCCGAAGGAGAGCAAAGCTCCCTACGGGGCAAGCTTTAATTTAAGCTGAAATAAAGCATCTTTCTTTAAATGCGCCCTTGCCCAATCTTTTTGTTTTTCGGTCAATAATTCACCCATTCCGTCCAGAATCTTAAGATCAGTTGACTTCTTCAAAATAGCGATACATTTTTCAAGAAATTTCCCGAACTTCAGACCGGATCTGTTCTCGATAATTTCTTTATTTATCGGCCAGTTGTTTTTGGCAAAATACCAGACATCGTAAATGTCGCGGTTGGTCTTTCCCATCCTTTCGTACATCGCCATCAATTTGTGGGCAAACATATCCTCCTTGACCATAACGAGCATTGAAATCCCCATATATGATTTTAATTCATATTTCGATCCGAAATCACGACGGTTAATTTCAATTTTGATATTTTGCGCGTTTTTCGCTTTTTTGTCGTAGGAAAGAACGAAGATCAGATTGAAACTTTTCTTCGCCGCTTCTTTTACCGTGCCGTACTTTTTGACTATTTTTCCGACCTTCTCGAAAATATATTCCTCTTTTGTTTCGTCGAGCAAGTCAAAATCAAGGTCAACGGAAAAACGGTCAAGCCCGTAAAACAAATAGGCCGCCGTGCCACCCTTGAACCCTAAAAATGGTCCGACGGTATTATCAGAATAAATATCAATCAGAACCTGAAGTAAAATGTTTTTATGCACCGGTGCGTTTAATGTCATGGTTCGACAAACCCACCACAAGTATATTATTTAGTGGTCTTGTAATGCTCTTGATATTCTTTGACCTTTTTTTTCATCCTTTGACTTTCGTAAATCGGCAATATCTCAAAAACCTTGTCCCAGTCCAAAGGCGACAAATTGTCAAAATGGTAATCCTTGCTTCTGTAAATCGTGTCGAGAAACGCCCTTTCTTTTGACGCGATAGAGTATTCTTCATTCTGATCTATGCCGGCCGGATTGATCAAAATGCTTTTCTTAATTACCCTAAAAGAATATTTTTGGCCATCGCAGACCACATCTCTTTTTACATAAGAGGCGACAAAAATCTGTCCATAATATTGGAACGTGATCCCCGAGGCGCCTAAAACGGTTTCGAAACTCACATAGGAAGGACGAAGAATATAAATAGCCAATTCGTACTTATCGTAATTTTTATCCTTAACATACAAGCCCCGGCGGACACGAATAAGCTTTCCTTTCCTGACATAATAATTTAATCTAACCTGGGCCGCATTTGTTCCAGCGTCGCCCCACAATAAAGCCACGTCTTTTGTTGAAAAAACGGTTTTTCTTGATCTTAATATAATATCTAAATAATCGCCTTTTTTAGCTCTCGTGGTCATGTTACGTACTGTAAGTTAGCTTAAACCTCACTTACAGTTTAAATCATGTAGAGATTGAAGTCAAGATCCACGCAAACTCAAAACCCCGTACAACAAAGTTGT
>Ga0315274_10001606_pt1 | contig 34527 bp, 21 predicted proteins | sample YL17G02_20_MG_FD_203700 | JGI IMG/M metagenome (GOLD analysis project Ga0315274, IMG submission 203700) | Sediment microbial communities from Yellowstone Lake, YNP, Wyoming, USA - YL17G02_20 | ecosystem: Environmental > Aquatic > Freshwater > Lake > Sediment | place: USA: Wyoming | collected...
ACAGGGCGATCAAAAACTGCTAGAATCCATACCCATAGTATTATCACAGACTAATAGAGTCTGCTCATCTATAAACGTAGCTTCTTCAAAAACAGGCATCAACATGGAAGCTGTTATGCAGTTGGGTGGGATCATCAAAGATGCGGCGTTCAGGACAAAAGAAAGACATGGCTTTGCATGTGCCAAACTGGTAGTCTTTGCAAATATTCCAGAAGATAACCCATTCATGGCGGGTGCTTACATGGGAGTCGGTGAGCCGGATTGTGTTATCAACGTTGGTGTTTCTGGTCCCGGTGTTGTAAAGCAGGCAATTGAGGATGCTATAACAGAAAACCCGGATATTGATTTGGGTGGATTAGCAGAAATAATAAAGAAAACCAGCTTCAAGGTTACAAGAGTCGGGGAACTCATAGGCAGAGAGATCGCAAAGCAATTGAGCGTTTCCTTTGGTATTGTTGATTTGTCACTTGCGCCAACGCCAAAGGTTGGTGATTCAATAGGGGAGATACTTGAGGTATTAGGGCTTGATGCTGTCGGTGCGCCGGGAACGACTGCCGCACTTGCTATGTTAAACGATGCTGTAAAGAAGGGCGGTCTTTTTGCTTCCTCATCCGTCGGAGGACTGAGCGGCGCGTTCATCCCTGTCAGTGAAGATATAGTTATGAGTGAATCAGTCAGGAAAGGCACGCTCAGCCTTGAAAAACTTGAGGCGATGACAAGCGTTTGCTCCGTCGGGCTGGATATGATAGCCATACCCGGAGATACGGATACAGAAACAATATCAGCAATTATCGCTGATGAGATGGCGATAGGAGTAATAAACAACAAGACAACTGCGGTAAGGCTTATCCCTGCACCCGGCTTGAAGGCTGGCGATAAAGCAGTTTATGGCGGTCTGTTTGGAGAGGCTTACGTTATGCCTATCCCGAATAATGGTATGAGCAAAAGGCTTATCCGCTTTGGAGGGCGCATTCCTGCCCCGCTTCAAAGCTTGAATAATTGATTATATTAACAAATTATCTAGGTTCCAGTTTCTGCTGGATTGATAAGATCAAAATTTTCTTCCTTAGCGAAATTCAAGAGATCATCGTCACTACATACAAATATACAGTCTTCATCAATATTTTCCCTTACCAATAAGGCAGAAGCAAGATGGATCGCATCTAATGCTCTCATAGAATGTTTAAGCACCTTATTTTCTAAAATATTGAGAATATCATCACTGATTTGAATACAGTTTATGAGTGTCTGGAAATGGCTTTTAAAGCGTTCTGTTTGTCTTAAAAACTCATTCTTTCCTATATCCTTATTCTTCATCTTTCTTCTTAAAGTAAATAATACCTCAGAATAAACTACTATCGAAGAATAAAACGAAACCTCAGATCTCAAAAGATTGACTATTGCCTCGGTTCCTTCTTCATAGCAATAGACCTTTACTAAGACACTTGCATCCAGATAATAAATCATTCACGTATTTCCTTTAAATATTCACTTAGTGATTTCCCGGGAAATTTTGGTGGAATATCTATTTCTACATCACCACCAGTAGCAAGCCTTATAAGTCCTTTTTCTGCTAATACTTTGGCTCTTGATGTGACTGTATTATCTTTTCTTATGGATGAACCTGCATAAGTTATATATATTGTTTTATCCATTTGTAAAGGAACTTCGTTCCGTAATTTATCTTTGTTGGTAGTATGCAAAATAAGTTTTGCATCAACTGGATGACCATTTTCTTCTCCGATAATTTCTACTGCCAGCCATTCACCTTTGTATTTCTTTTTTAGTTCCTCGATGTTTGCCATTTTGCAACTCCGTTCCGCGATAGTTTCTAATGACTAGAAAATTCACAAACTCATGAATTCTGTGCCAGATTTTTGACTATTAATAATATAGTCATAAAAGTGTTGAATGTCAATAGTGGGTTATATTATTTCCTTATGATTATATGCCTAGCCAATAGCTGAGTTTGATAAGGAACACGTTCTCACCCTTATCAGTGAAGCTATCCTTCAAATCCTCGTAAGGGCGCAATATGGGGTCATCTCTGTATCCAGTACCGATATTGAATTGAACGTTTGAAGCAAGGCGTATATCAATACCCACACCGGGACCTAATTCATTGCTAAGTCCATCATCAGTATGTTTCCAGAAAGCATGAGATTGCAGGCTTACCTGAGAGCTTAACTGCACTGATTATAGTCGTTGATTTCGGCTGATCTATAGCTTCACTGCCAATTGATCAAAAAACTTCAATTAATCTTACGGATTAGAGAATTTTTGATATTCTCCAGATTTGTTTCTTCAATAACAGTTATTTCTTCCTGATTCCCTCGTCTTCGGTTCCTGCTTGATTTATAACCATCTTGGTTACTTTACCCTGATCGTCTTTAACAAACCTGAATGTTAAATTTATAGCATCTGAGAAAAACTCCGATTCTGATTTAGGCAATAAACTGATTTTATAACCCTCGATCTGTGTATAAATTCCATCTTTATCTCTCATTACCTTGTAAGTTGCTTGTGGAAACTGATATTCCCCAACGTAAAGGTCATAGATAGCAGGATCAATCTCTGCTAGAACTTCATCTTTTAGTCTGGAAGCGTTAATCTCTATTCCATCCTGATAATAGATAGCATGTGTAACCTCTCCCTTCTCATTCTTCACAAACTTTATACGAGAGTCTAGGCTCTTCCTAAAGAATTCGCTCTCTGATTTTGGGAATATCTCGAATTTTGCCAGAGGCCCCAACTGTACGAATAAGTGATCATCCTCTTTTATTATATTCAGTATAACTTCGATGCAGTCGTATTTTCCGACATAAGCATCATATATGCTGGAGTTTACTGTTTCATCCACCTTGAATGATTCCTGCGGCTTCATCAGTTCCCAGAAAAATATCTCGAAAAGTTGTGAAGTAAAATCACCTGCGGTCATTCCCGGCGGAGACGGAAGGCAGTTCTGGAGGGCTACAACAGTGGCATTGATGTCAGTATAGCGTTTTAGATCGCTATTGAATCCTAGTATACCACCGTTATGTGATATTAATCTCAAGCTCCTATCTTCTCCGATACTCCAACCATAACCGTATCTAGCTCTAGCATTTTTTCCATTATTCAATATTACAGGAGTAAATGCAGACTTGAGGCTTGATTCGTTGAGTGCCTTCCCGTTAAATATACCCTCGTTCCAGAGATATAGATCAGCAACCGTCGAATAAAGCGAGCCAGCACCGCCCGCTCTTGACATATCACCATTGGGAACCTTTTCGAACTTGCCGTTTTCGTAAGAGTATCCATTTGCTTCTTGCTCCAAACTTAGTTTTGAAGTAAGTATACCTGTGTTTTTCATACCGAGTGAGTTGACTAAACTGCTTTTCAGGTAATCATCCAGAGGTTGCCCCGACACTTTCTCGACTATATAACCAAGGATGAAATATCCCGAATTACTGTAAGACCAATTATCTCCGGGATTGAAGACAAGTTTATCATTCTTAAAGAAGTTAATTATCTCTTCCGGTTTGGCTCCCGGAGCAACTGTTTTATCGAAATCCGGCTTACCCATATAATCTGGTATACCTGAAGTGTGCGTGAGTAGATGATGTATCGTCACCTCATCACCTCTATTAAAATCTGGAATAAACTTTGATAACTTGTCATTAACGCTCAATTTCCCTTCTTCTTGCAATTTCAATATAGCTGACGCTGTGAACTGCTTTGTAATTGAGCCTGTGCGGAACTTTGTGTCTACCGTAATGGGAATATGTTTCTCTACATCCGCATAACCAAAACCTTTCTGATAGATAATCTTCCCATCCTTTGATACAATTACAGCAGCGCCGGGCGAATCCCCCTTGATCACTCGATTGAATACTGCATCTGCCAGAGCTTCTTTATCAGGCATCTTTATGTTAGGGTCTGCACCATTCTTCAGTAGAAGATCAACGGCATCTTTACGACCACTCATCTGAGCTTTGTACAGTGCAGTCAGCCCTAAATCATTGATCGAATTTACATCTGCCCCATAAGATAAAAGCATTTCAATGCCGTCAAGATCACCTTTTCCTGCGGTTGAGATGAGTCTTTCGGTAAGTGATTCTTTACCGAGTATCCGGCAACAGAATCCCCAACCCATCTGCATATTCTGTATTTTGAGCAATATCTGGTTTTTGCCCTTCTGAAGTTTTGCAGAGATAATGTCGTCATCTTTATTAACACCACGTGTTATCCAGTTTTCATCAATCAGTTTGCCATTGAGCCATACTTTTATAGCGTCGTCACTTCCAACGCCCAGCAATACGTCCTTTGCTTCCGGTGAGTCTATCTCCGTCCACGCATAGGCAACGACATACTCCCGATTGCCATATACTTTGGTGAGGTCAACAATGTCATCTTTAGACTCGAAAGCTTGCCATTTGAATTCCTTACCGTTTATCTGATACACCATGTCAGGTTTGTGTATAACTCCTGATTCTCCTTCGCACTGAGTTAGAAAGTCGGTTGCAAAGGCTTTCCTTTGCGATTCAATATCCTGTGGTTCTGCTTTTTCCGGAAATACCGGTATAGGACCCAATAGAAGCCATGACTTCATGAAAACATCTGCTTGTAAATCCTTATATGAAGCTTGCATCGCTTCAGCGATTCCGAAATCTGATCCGATGATGCTCTGTCCGAATAACACAAATACCGAGGTTAAAATAACATACGTTAGATTCCTGCTGATATACATATTTTTATTCCTCTCTACATTATCTCTGCTGTAAGTTCTCCGATAATTAGCATGTTGTGCATATAATATCAGGTATCATATTACCCTCAATCGTTTGATAGTGACTAACACTTTAAAGTGATTATGGATGCACACAATTTATATAACCAGATTAGTCAAAAAAACTTCAGTAAAACAAACGGGTAATTTAGGAATCGTCTCTCAGTTCATGGATTAAATAACCTTATATTTGTTCCTTCTCCCGACGACGAACCCTCAATCCCTTCAAAACTTTTATAGCCCTGTCTCTATCAACAATATGAACTGATACGTTAGAATCACCAAGATCAAGCTTACATTGCTCTACAGTTGCCAGTACGCCCCGGATAGAACTGCCTTTCTCAAGAAAAGACCTTAGAAGTCCAGACTTGGGTGCATTGTCAATATATCGTTTTATCTGATAGTAGTGTTCAACAGCCAGCCTTCCCCTTTTAAGTTCCACCAGAATTAGCTCATCTGCCTCGTGATCAAAAAATACCATATCAACTATGTGGCGTTCTTTTCCTTCTGCACATATATAATGCTGTCGTGCCAACATCGTAACTGGTTGCTCGAAAAGCAATTCTGGTGAGGTTTCAATAGCGTTCTCAAGTTCCTTTTCTGTATCAACGGATTCATATTCTGCGTTCAGAACCCTATATATTTCTTCAGCCTTTTTAACTCCAACACCGGGCAAACTGAGTAGTTCTTCCTCTGTCGCACTCACTATCCCTTTTATACTGCCAAAATACTGTAATAAATCTCTCGCCATGACCATTCCACAGCCCGGAAGCATCTCAACGACACGCCTCTGCATATCATCGAGAGTCGTCGCTTTTCGCTTTGGAACAAGGGAGATTTCACGGACACCTATTTGCTCCTGACGTGTCATCATAGCTATAAGGCTTACTGTTTCCTCAATATCAGGCGTTGACAAAACACTTATACCATATAATATCATCAAGGAACTTAAAGCACCTCTGATCGCCTGTGGATCGATCATCCTGCACTTATGGCTTATATCACCCTCAGTAATCAGAATGGGCATGTTGAAATGCTCACGTAAATATATTGCGCTGGTGAATAATGTTTTATCTACTATGCCCTGCAAAAAACTGCTTCCCATTCTCCGCTCTATGGCAAGACGACTGCTAATTACGTATCGGTCAACGTCACCCTCATCTTCTTCGATAGGGATTATATTAATCCCCATATCCCCTAGCATAATTGCTGGTTTCCAATTCGGTTTTGTCACTGATATAGTTAATGATGATAAATCAACGCTCATGGTACACCTCGCTTCTATAATGAGACACTGAGGTATGTCCCTTAATCTAGCGTAGACCTCCAGTATCCCAGTTTCAGTATTGGTGAGTTACCTTTTCTGCCCGATCTTTTTCCCTGTATCTGTAGTATAACATTATTTATCATCTTCGCCAATGACGTCATAAAAGATGGAGAGATTCCACTTCCAGCTATGTTGGGATAAATTTCGTTCAGCAAGCCATTCAATTCTTTCCAGATGGATTCCCGCTTTTTGTTGTTTTTATTTGCAAAGCTTTTATCAGTTTCGTGTTTAAGTATATATTTCAGGTCAATATCTCCCTTCAATCAACATTCTGGTTATAACGTGTAGCATCAACTTCAATACAATTATACTACACAAGCGTTAAGTAGTCAAGCATTATTTTTATGAAAAAAGATGATATAGTCTCTGTGAGTGCATCCATATTTTAGTTAATATGGTTCAGGCAAGTAACATTATTAATCAAACTGGTATTAGATTTTCGCTGAAAGGAATATCGAATGGATCAGCGTACTCTGGATGTACTTGAATTTCATAGAATAAAAGAGATACTTTCTACTTACGCATCGTCAAGTTTGGGAAAATCCCTCGCACTGTTAATTCAGCCATCTACGGATATTCACCAGATAGAGATATGGCAAAGGCAAGTCACCGAACTGAAGCGATTGATGGGCGATAGAGCGATCCCATTAGGAGGTATAAGGGACATCAGACCGCATCTGGAGAGTATCAAAGACCCGGTAGCCGTTATGGGTTGCGAAGCTCTACTGAACGTCCACAGCACTCTGCAAGCCGCAAGAATCATCAAGGGCTATCTGTCAGATTTGGGTGATAATTATCCGAACCTGTCCAGTCTTGGTAATAAAATAAGCGTGTTTAAAGACATTGAGGATATTATATACGCCAGTATTGATTTACAGGGAGTTATAAAGGATAATGCTACTCCGAAACTGCACGGCATACGCAGAGAGATCGAAGTAAAAAGAGCCAGGATCAAAAGCAAGCTTCATTCACTGATGCGATCTTCACACTTGAGCCAATATTTGCAAGACAGCACTGTTACTATCCGTAATGATAGGTCAGTTATTCTCATCAAAGCCAGATTCAGGGATAAAGTTCCGGGCATTGTTCGTGATCAATCTGACAGCGGTGAGTCTGTTTTTATTGAGCCAGAGGCTATAACAGGTGCCGGTGATGAGCTTCATCAGCTTATACAGGAAGAAAAACAGGAGATGTTCAGGATCCTTCAGGAGATCACGTCAAAGATCCGCAACAAGCTTGATGATATTCTTAAAACGCTCAAAATGCTTTCAATAGTAGACCTCATATTTGCCAAAGTATGCTTCAGCAGGGATTTTAATATGACTAAGCCGACCCTGAACCAAGACAGCGTAATAGATATAAAAAAAGCCAGACACCCATTATTGATGTTTGAGCGGGGCTGGGGCAGACATTCAGTGGAAATTGGCAAGCAAAACAAAGAGCTTGACCCTAATTCCGTAGTACCTATTGACATAAGGCTGGGAGAGGATTTTGATACTTTAATCATCACAGGTCCAAATACCGGCGGTAAGACAGTATCCTTAAAGACAGTAGGTATACTGAGTTTAATGGCTCAGGCAGGATTGCATATTCCTGTATCACCCGGCTCACGAGTTGCCGTATTCCGTGACGTATTCGCTGACATTGGTGATGAGCAGAGCATTCAGCAAAATCTTAGCACTTTTTCTGCCCATTTGACACAGATAGTCAGAATACTCAGGAACGTAGATCATCAAATACTTGTTTTACTGGATGAACTTGGTACTGGAACCGACCCCCAAGAAGGAGCGGCTTTGGGCATAGCCATCATAGAATTTCTCCACGAAAAAGATGCCCGTACTATTGCTACCACACATCTTTCTGCGTTGAAAACTTATGCTCACGCTCATCCGAGGATTGAAAACGCATCCGTAGAATTCGATATGGAAACACTCCAGCCAACGTACAGGCTGTTTATAGGAACTTTTGGCAGTAGTAATGCGTTAGCTATCGCCAGCAGACTGGGCTTACCAGATCGGGTTTTCTCAAAAGCTACTGAATTGTTACAGCGAGAGGATGCAAGAGTTGAAGACCTGATAAATGCTCTCCAGCAAGTAAAAGCTAAACTGGAAAATGAGCGAGCGGAAACTTCCATAGCAAAAGAAGAATCATTAAAGATGAAAAACCATTACGAAATTATGATACAATCTTTGAAAGAACGAGAAGAAAAGCTGGCGAGTTCCGTTGCTGTCGAAGTTGAAGAGCAACACGAAGAAAAATTTGAACCCATACCTATCATCTTTGAGTCACTGAAACAAGGAGATACGGTGCGAATCCGAAGCCTAAATAAAATAGGGCAGGTAGTTAGAAAGGTTAGCGAGAAAAAAATCATTATCCGCACAGATGTGATGAAGGTAGAAGTACGTTCAGAGGATTTAGAGGGAGTTTAAGCCGATTCCTTCTTCGGAAGGAATTAAGTTGGATTTAAAATCTTGCTCATAAAAATAAACTCAAAAACTAATTTGGTTTAATCAGTTTGTAGTAGTGCAATTCATTGCTCGTTAAAAGACGATGAATCGTCTTACTACAAACCCCAAAAACTTAATCGGTCAAGCACTAGATTTTCTAGACACAAAATTAGAAAAGTTAGGTTTCACAATATTCAGGATGTTCTATTCAGCACTCGAAAGTAATCAAACCTTATGGCAGTAGGCATACTTCCTCCACGAGAGCCAAGACTACCAATAGCGTGAACGCCGATCTGAATAGGATAGTCAATAGGGAAACTCACTTCACCGCAGATCAGCCAGTCCTCACCGTCGTTGCTACAATAAGCTGACAATTTATCCTCGATCCGCTCTATCCGCAGATAAATAATATCAGACACTAACATCCCCCTACCGAAATGATCCCAATTGCCCTCCACACTGCCGGATAACCCGATTTCGTTCGTTCCGTGCATCCCTCTTTCAAAGCGGATGTAGTTGTTCTCGTCCTTCCATACCAAAAGTCCTCCCACTGTCGGCGTATCTTCGTCAGCAGAAGCCATTTTCGTCTCAATGGCAAAGTCGCCTGAGAGCCCTTGCAGTAAGCGAGGAGCATCAAAATTGCCAGGGTATAAGTCGCAACCAGAATCTGCCTGAATCTTCAGCCATGATGGTTCGCTGTTGAGTTCGTAGCTACAATTACCTCTGGGATTTACCCACCGCCATTCAGAACGCAGAATTGATCCATCAAATTCGTCTGAGAATACAGTCTGTGTGAACTGTCCCAATAACCCCTTCGGTTCCAGATACCACTGAGTGAGTCCAAACCTCTGAGTAACTTCCGCTATCCATTCTATCAGCTTATCACATAAGAGAATGAACTCCCCTATTCTTCCGGTCTTTTTGCAGGCTTCTTCGAGGGGACCTAGGAACTGGGCAAGCCATGTAGTCGTTGATAATCTAAGAAGTGGGTGTGTTGACATAAGGTATCCGATCTTCCCAAGGCAGACAAGGTTAGCCATCAGCATCTTAGAGTCAATAGCCTTATCCCATTCCTGTATAGCAAAATAGAGCTCTCCTAACCATGCGTATGCCATTGCAGTGTAATGGCTGTTTCCTATCTCACTCGCAATATCCGCACCAGCCTTAAGATATTCCTCCGCCTCACCAAGCTCCTCCTTTAGCCTAACGAGCATGCCTCCAATGTCAACGTAAGACCACAACATCATATCGGCATATCCAATGTCTTCGGCTATGGTAATAGACTTTTTGTACCAATGGATGGCTTCTCTGGAATTCATCATGAAGTTGAGCGTATCACCAAGCCAATGGCAACATTCCGTAATCCCCTTTTTATCATCGTGGCGTTCGCACATCTCCATACATTCCTTTGTCCACGAGATAGAATATTCCGCGTCTCCTTTCCAAAACCCATTCGTAATTGCTATGCCAGTATAGACTTTATATATCCCATCAAAGTATCCTAGATTCCTGACAATTGCTACGTTTTTTGACGCATATTCTTCCGCCTTTGCTTTATCACCCTTACTACTATAAGCATCTCGTAGATTCTCAAAGAGGAGCGCGCCCTGGGGACATAATATGTCTTCGCCCAAAACAGCCAACCCAGCCTGTGCGGTTTCTATCATCTTGTCATATTGATCAAGCCAATAGCAAGCGTATCCAATTTTGAAATATAGCTCAGCCAGTCTTGTTGGCGATAATCCTTGCTTAGTTCCCAACGCTACAGCTTTCTCAAAGTATGCAATTGCGTCATCATGCTTACCGATGGTATGATGGACATCACCCAGGTCCTCCAATGCCTTTAATTTCTGCGATTCATGCTCGCTGGTTTCACCCAGTTCATCCAGCAGAGACAAAGCATCATTGAAGTATCTGATAGCATCCTGATTAGCATATAGCTGTTTGCATCTATCCCCAACTTTTATCAGGTATTCTACTGCCTTCTCTTTATCTGTGCTTCTGCTGTAATGGTATGCCAGTTCACTGTAATACTCCTCCAACCTCTCCCGATATAATGTCTCAATGCCTTCACCTACCTGATGATGGAACTCCATCCTCTTTCGCTCAAGTATCCCCTGATATGTAGCTTCCTGTGTCAGAGCATGTTTGAAGGCGTATTCCAGTTCCGGGATCGTATGCTCCGGATAGACCAGATCCCGTTCCTCGAACTCACTCAGGTATCGGTTAAGGTTCCGTTCTTGCTGAGCCAGATGCTCCAGCAGACGATACTTGAATAACCTTCCAATAACTGATGCGCACTGTAAGACATATTTTGCTTCTGCCTGCAACCTATCCACACGGGCAAGTATAACATTCTGGATAGTATCAGGCACATCAATGCTGGATACCTCATCTCGTGCCTTCCAGCGTTCTCCTTCTCTGTATACAAGGTCACGATCTATCAGGGAGCGTATGACTTCCTCGATGAAGAATGGATTACCTTCAGATTTGTCAAGGATCAGGTTCTTAACACTTTCAGGGAGGTTATCTATCGTCAGCAGTTCATCTACCAACTGACGGCTTTCCACAGTGGAGAGCTTTCTTAATGTGATCTCAGTGTACCTATCCAGACACTTCCTCTGTGCCTGATCGCTCAGATGATTGATCGGATGTTCCTTCTCTGGACGGTATACACATAACAGCATCAACGGTGTATTCGCAAGTTCGTCCATTAACAGTGAGATCAGGTCTAATGACAGGTTATCTGACCAATGCAAATCCTCAACTATCAACAGCAGTGGCTGACGTTTTGCCAATGTCTCGAATATATCCCTCAATCTCATCAAAGTCTGATGTCTTATCTGCTCTGATGTAGCAAACTTTAGTCTATCGTCTAACTCATTGCCAAACTTTATAGACAGCAGTTGCCCCAGTAGTGGAAGTGCCTCATCTGCTCCTTGGGGCATCAACTGGGTAATGGAATCTGTCACCTTGCGAGCTATGGTTGCAGTATCATCACCTTCGCTTAGATTGAAATATGTCTTGAGTATATCTATGAATGGCCAATAGCTGATAGGCTGACCTATCGAGACACAACGTCCTTCTAGGATAAGATTTTCACAACCCCCTTTATCCCCCTTTATTAAGGGGGAATCTACCAAACTCCCCTCTTGAGAGGGGTGCAGGGGTGTGTTAGAGGGGTTAGGGGTGTGTTTGTTAGCAAAATAAGACTTTAATTCGCTAACAAGCCTTGACTTGCCGATACCTGCTTCGCCTATAATTGAAACTATCTGACCATGTCCACTGAGCCATTCATCCATTGCTTCTTTCACATCAGCAAACTCATGCTCTCTGCCAATCATCCTTGCCCTTAGACCCTCGATACCCCTGAGTTTCTCTGGATGTAGCTTCATCTGCTGGACTGAGTATGCAGTGATAGGTTGGTCAAAGCCTTTGAGATTCAGTGATTGTATAGCATCAAAGTCAAACGCCCTTTTGGTAAAGCGATATGTACCGCTGCCGACCAATATCTGCCCCGGTTCTGCATATTCCTGTAATCTCTTGGCAAGGTTAATGTCTGGTCCGTAGGCACTTACCTCATGATGCTCACTTGTGCCTATGGTGCCGAAATACATCATGCCAGTATTAATGCCAATGGATACATCCAGTGATAGTTCCCGTACCTTATTCCTTACCTCAAGTGCCGCCATGATGGCTCTCTCAGGATCATTCTCATGCGCTATTGGTGCGCCGAAGAATGCAAGGACGTTATCACCAATGAACCTGTTGGGGTCGCCTTCATACTTGAATACGGTATCCACTATCACCTTGAAGCAGTCGTTGACTATGTTGACGACCTTCTCTGAGGAGTGCTGGTTAGAGAGTGGGGTGAACCCGGATATGTCAGCAAATAGTGCTGTGACAAGACGATTCTCCCCTTGAAGTTCCTGTTGTGCCACATCTCTTCTTTGTCTTAGTGGTTCGGGGATGTAGAGTTTGTCCTGCATATCTTCTAGCTTGGGGATATTAACTGATGCGGTAGCTTCCGCAAGCTTAGCACCACACTTGCCACAGAATTGAAAACCTGGCGGATTGATAAAACCACATTCAGGACAAATGCTTGAAAGTTTACTTCCGCATTTACCGCAGAAACTCATATTATCTGGATTGTCAAAGTCACACTTGGGGCAACGCATTTTGTATCACCTCGCATTGGATGATATAATGGTTTATATAATGCAGGTTCATACTATCACTAAAAAAGCGAAAGTCTAAAGTTACATGCCTTTGAGGAACTCCCTACCAAAGTCCTGTCCATACTGGAACATTGTCATGATATTATCAAGAGGCGTTTCTGGCAATATCGAACTGGTTGAGGCAAGCCCGAACCCTCCACCCGGCGCAGCGACCCTGAAGCATCTCTCCACGTCATTCTTTACGTCCTCAACTGTGCCAAAAGGAAGCGTTGTTGTGACAGATAAGCTTCCCCATATAATCAGCTTCTTATCATCTCGTGTTCGATGTTCTGCGATCTTTTCGAGCGTACAGCCGGTTTCTTCCTGAAACCCCTGAAACCCGGCAACTCCAACGAGGTTGATCAGCCTATCTATTATGGGAAGTATGTTCCCGTCAGAGTGCCATACAATACCGATACCAGCATCGTGCAATGGTTGAACGGCGTGGGCAAGGTGTGGAAAATACAATTTATCCAGCATTTCTATTGAGCATAGCGGACCTTCGTTGTAACATATATCATCACCCGTGTAAACATAAGGTGCAAGCCCATATTTCCTGATGGCGTATGCAACAGCCAGATTGTAAAGACGCCCATTCTCTCCACCGTAAGCAAAGTATTTCTCCATCGTCTCAGGATAAAGTTTAAGGGCAGAAAGATAGTTTGTATAACCCCAGCCATATCCGCCCATGAAACTGGGCATCCCGAAACCTGAGATAAACAATATCTCGTGTTTTGCCCTATCATTGAGACTCATTATGCCCTTTGCGTAGCCTTCAGCGACAGCCTCAACGTTGTAATTACGCTCCAGTGTTGCAGGATCAGGTAAAGCGTCAATGAGATCACGCAAATCTTCAGGGCTTGATGGTGCCTGCGGTGGTGGAGGTGGGTTATTCTGCGGCTTAAGTTTCGCTTCAGCCACCGCCTGAAATGGGTCATAAGCCATGTGCTCGGTTACGGGCGAGGGCATGATGAATTGCGGGCAAAGGTTCGCTCCCGCCCTTACAAAAGCCTCAATAACAATATCAGGCGCATCCTCAGTGTATATATTATCCCGATGAGCCAATGACTGAAAGAAAGATCGCTTCATGCACCACGCCGAGAGTATGCAGGGGGCTTCAACTCTTTCCTTATTCAGAGTGCGCCATGCTATTTCCTCGCCTGTTGGATGTTTCACGTAACGTGCCTTTTTGGGTTCCTCTGTAAGTTCCCATCCAAATCGCTCACATATCTTTTTCCAGAGGTATCTGTCGTCAGCACCGTCACGTCGTGGCTCAAATCCCAATTTCAGATAAGTCTTAATCGCAGGATAACGCCAGTCATCCGTCAGAAGGAAAATTTCATCGTATCCCCGATCCAGAAGGTGATTCACCACAGCGGCGCACACAGCCATTCCAATGCCTTTACCACTGTGTGCAGGCTCACCCGCAACCCATCCGCACTCGCCGACAAGTTTTCCCCTTGCATCAACTCCATGATCTTGAGAGCAAGCGGCGGCAACCAGTTCATCGCCGTAAGTCACAAAGTAAACGCCATCAGGTGACAGTGGATTGCTGAGTATAGAATCAAGCCTATCCACAGTCCAGTAACCAAGGTCTTTATTATTTAGCAGTGTTGCGTACTTCTCTTCATCGCCCTTCTGAAAAGACCTGACGGAATATCCCTCTGGAAGCTCGATCTTCGCAGGATGTTCCGTTCCAGCCCAAACCATTCTCAATTGTCTTGGCATTTTCGCTCCTCTCTATTAATATATCTCAATTTTTTGGGAATACCAGAAACAGCCTGTGCCTACGGGCGGGTCAACTGGTGATTTCAGCTTTGTCATAACTGCATCATCTATCCTCGTTGCTACATTCTCGTTATCCTTCCATAAGACGATATTTTTGATCCACCTGTCATTATCATACTGCGGATAATCAGCACGCCAGAAGTTGCCTCGCGTTTCCTGTCTTGTAAGGGAAGCAGTTGCGATTATTTTGCCAAGTTCAAGAATGTGCGATGCCTCAACACCTGCAAGCAATTCCTCAGAATCGTTTGCACTGATATTTAAAGTAATCTCTGACAGCATCTCAAGGGCTTTGTTCAGGGTGTAATCTGATTTGACGGGACCGATGTATCTCCATAATATGGATTTGAGTCTGGCAAGTGCTTCCTTCGCCGGGATGTTGTTTAATTCAATCATTCGCCTGAACTTGTCCCTTTCCTCCTGAACCTGCGCCATGTTCAAATCGTGTGTATCAATGCTCTTAGCCCATAGGCTTGCGCTGTGACCAGCCCTTGCACCAAAGACTATCGCATCCGCAACTGCTGACCCGCCTAGCCTTGCCGCACCGAGTATACCGCCTGCGACTTCACCGCCAGCAAACAGACCTTTGACGTTAGTTCTGCAATCCTCGTCAATCTTTATGCCTCCGAGAAAGTAATGCGCAGTCCCATGACTTATAATCGAATCTGGTGGTTCATCCTCGACCTTAAATATCTCAGGTATCAGGTTTCTAGGCACGTTCAGCGATATGAATTCCATATCCACAAGCTCAGCGCCAGCTTGATATGCCAATGAATAGCCATCACCAGTGCTTCCCGGCGGATTGTCACTGCGCTCAAAGGCATAAGCACCGCCTCCGGTTGCAATCACAATTGACTTTGCAGATATGATCAAAAGCTGTTTTGACTCAAAGTCAACACCAATGGCACCAACTACTGCATCCCCTGACGTTATCAGCTTTGAGATAACAACGTTGTCCAGCATCCTGACACCCATACTCTTTGCTTTCTCTTTCATCGGCTGAAGCAGTGAGTGTCCTTTAGGATTATTGCCAATCCGTGACGCTATGTAATAGCCCGGCAGATCAGGGGATTCACCCGGTTGCTCTGCCAGCGGCACACCGAATTCTCTTAGTTCAGGTATCCTGTGGATCGCTTCTTTTACAAAAGTTTCTGTAAGTCGCTGGTTGTTTATGTACCCGCCTGTGTATACTATCTGCTTAAACAACTGATCTTCGCTTTCAGGAGTTACCCCGGTTATCCATCCAGCCATGACTTGTGTGCAACTTAACCCGCCTGTCGGCATCTTAGATGCAAGCAATACGTCAACACCGTTTGAACGGGCTTCGATCACCGCCCGCAAGCCTGCTCCCGCTCCTCCAATGACGAGAACGTCAGTATTTAAAGCCTTTTCTTCCATTACAAAACTCCTCTTTCATGATACAAGATGAAAGCAATATCCTGCACCACGCACCTTCTCTATTCCGTGTCCATCCGTGTTTAATCCGTGGCTAATATAATTCACAAGATTTTACCAGTCCGCACTCTTCGCTCTCTCGTGTCTTTGTAAGAGCCTTTTCATTGGATTCCTGAGCCTTTTATCATTATCGTACTGATAATGTATTAAAAGGCACGTCTTTTGAGGGTCAATCCATGATTTAACAAAACTATCATAACTCATTTTTATCTGCCTATAATTTACCGGATCAGTAGCAATTAATTGATTAACTGAATCATCGTAACCAATTATAACACGGGCATGTCTTGCACCAACCTTGGATTCAATGATTACTACAGGAGATAATCCAGAAGCAACCAAACCTTTGATTCTCTCCAGATTGCATGGGGATTCCACAGTTGCAAATAGATAAGCTAGATTAGCAAGGTCTCGTACGTGCATATCAGTGAAGCTTACAACTGATTTCAGAGATGGCAAAGTTATAAATGCCTCCTTCACAAGTTGCACACCCTTTTCGTGCTTTCCCATCGGTTTACACGACTTTGGGATTTCTGTATCTGACGTGGATGAAATGGATTCCGCAACAGGTAACGGTGGTGATTGTTCTGTAACCGTTGGAGTTTTCGTGCTGCCAGCACATCCCAGATACGCAATTGCCAGACATATAGAGATTAGTATAGTGATACTCTTCATCCCTCATCCCTCATCCTTTTCATGTTTAATCAGCATTAGCGATAAAAATGCACATATCAAGAAAACACAAGCAAACACGAGGAAAGTTCCTTTAAAGCTACCCATAAGGGAACTCAAATATTGCCCTAAAAATAATGACACGACTACTCCAAGGTCACGCCAGACGAAAGTTGCGCTAAAAGCCAGAGGACGCCTTTCAGAAGGTACAGAATCGCCGATTATAGCCATCGCCGCCACTGGAACAAGCCCCCCCTGAAGCCCAAGACTTAATGCGCTAAAGCAGAGAGTGAGCAAATTTGACCATATACCAGCAGAAAGCAGTCCAATGAAGCTTACAGCAAAAGATATGAATAAGGTCTTTCCCCTTCCCAGCCTGTCAGATATTAACCCACCGAGAAGGCTGAGTACAGCCCTTGCTATCGGCGCAAAGACCGCCGCACCTGCAAGGTAAGCAAGCCCATGCTCTTTAGCAACACCAGTAAACGCACCCAGCATCAGACCGAAACTGAGCGATGATGCGAAAAGAAAAAAACTGACGATCTTGATCTTTGACTCCAGCATCATTGCAAATGCGATACGGATGTCAAAATCCCTTACGACACGCTTTCGTGGAACAAAAAGGATCACAATGTTACCAATGACTATGGCAAAGACAGCAATAAGTACCGACCAATCCCCGCCGAATCGTTCGCCTATGTTGCCAAGCAGAAACACACCAACTGCAAACCCTATATGCGTAGCGCAGTAAAAAATCCCCGAAGCCATTCCATACTTTGACGTTTTAACAGCATCAAGAACCTTAGTACTGCTGGTGATCCACAAAGCCGCCGCTCCCCATCCCCATACAAGTGCAGAGAGGATTATCAGTGGATACTGTTTCGTCAGGTAAAGCGAGAGCATAAAACCAGAATAAGTTAGCGATCCGAGAAATATTGACAGGTAATCGCCCAGGAATTTTATAGTGTAGTTTACGAATACCCGCCAGAACAGGAACGTGGAGTAAACGACCATGAGTATGACTGAACATTTCATCGCACTCCAGGAGGTTGCGCCTTGAAGGTAAGGTATCAGAAACTGCTGAAACGATGACCCTATGAATATAAAGAAGAATGCAACGGATAGAACTTTCAGGTCACGGGACAGGTATTTTTGCATTAACCATCTCCAGAGTTAAAACTGATAGACTCAATTCAGAAATTGACGACACAATTTTAGCAGTTGGGATTCAACAATTCAATAGCAATCACTAAATCAAGATTCAGCACATCAAAAACATTCCTTCGGATAAAACCTGAAACAGCACTTGATATTTTATCCTATTCATGTTATCATCTCACACGCCTAGAACCTAGCCTTAAACGTCATGATATGGTAATGGCAGGAAATGAGTTTTGCACATCACTTATTACTCTTTACTCATTACTAATAATGCGGAGATTTATTTATGAGAAAAATGTTAGCAGTTAGTGTCATCTTTTTAATTCTGACAGCCTTTGGTTGCTCGAAAGGCACAAAAGAGATAAAGATCGGCGGGATATTCCCCATGACTGGTGGTTCTGCAACTTTCGGGAAATCATCAAAGGAAGGTATGCAAATCGCAGTAGACGAGTTTAATGCTAAAGGCGGAATTGCCATAGATGGCAAAAAGCTTTTGATAAAGCCCATATACGATGATACAGCCGGTCAGCCTGAACAAGCGGCAAACGTTGCACGAAAACAGATCGATCAGAACCGTATCGTAGCCATCGTCGGTGAGGTAGTAAGCAAAAACAGCCTTGCTATGGCGCCTATATGCCAGAGCAAAGGTATCGTTATGATAAGCCCGGCTTCCACAAACCCTGAAGTTACGCAAAAGGGTGATTATATCTTTAGAGTGTGTTTCCTTGACTCATTTCAGGGAGTCGTAGGTGCCAGATACGCTTACAATGACCTGAAAGTCAAAAAAGCGGCTATACTCTACGATAACGCCAACGACTATAACAAAGGATTAGCTAAATTCTTCTCAGAGGAGTTCAAGAGATTAGGAGGGCAAATCGTCGCCAGCGAAGCCTTTACAGATGAAGAAAAAACAGTTGATTTCAAAGCTCAATTGACGAAAATCAAGGCGGCTGAACCCGAATTTTTATATCTTCCAAACTACTATGGGGCATCTGCTTTAATAATGAAGCAGGCTAAAGAGATCGGTCTGAATGTTCCCGCCGGCGGCGGTGATGGCTGGGATTCGCCTGATCTGGTGGCTATCGGTGGTAAAAGCGTAGAAGGCGGAGTCTTTTCTAATCACTTCTTCAAGGATGATCCACGTCCCGAAGTCCAGAGTTTCGTGAAAAAATACAAAGAGCTATATAGTAAAGAGCCTGATGCGCTGGCAAGTCTGGCTTACGATGCGGCGTTCGTACTAATGTCAGCTATCGAGAAAGCAGGTTCGCTCAAAGGCGCAAATATTCGGGATGTGCTTAAATCTATCCAGATAAATGGTGTGACCGGCAATATCACCTTTGATAAGGATCGAAATCCCGTCAAAAGTGCAGTCATCCTACAAATAAAAGACGGGAAACAGCAGTACCTAACCACTGTTAATCCATAGTGCTTGACCAAATAAATTTTTCATGTTTGATTCCCTATTGTAGTGACAGGTTTGAAACCTGTCACTACTTTACCATAAACCGAAAAAATAATCTGGTTGACCAATAGTGATCAACCAAGTTAACTAGCTTGTCTTTGACGGTTTTTCAGCCGCTCGAATCCTTGTCTTGCTCTGTAGTGGCCGGGGTCCATGCTCAACGTAATCCTATACTCAGATATAGCTTCATCAATCATATTTCGCTTTTCGTAGATGAATCCGAGTGCAAAATGAGCAAATGCGTTCCCCGGTTGGTTTTCAATTATCCTCTTATATTCAGCGATTAAGTCCGCATATCCATTATACTTTGGGTCTTCATTATAACCAAACTTCTGGAAGAATTCACAGTGATCTTTCATTATAACTGATGTATCGTAGCCTTTTGACGTTGCTCTACGGATCAGGTCTATGATACGCCTTGCCTCTATGATGCTTCGCTTAACGATAGACACCTCGCCAAGCTGGTAATTGAAGAAGTAATCGCACTCCTCTTGATAAATTATGTCAGATGTGCAGTCTTCGCTGGCAATTCTGCGCGCAAGGTCGTGGAAATGTCTTCTGAAGTATGCCTTTGCATCGTCTACATTATCAATTGGTTCACCGATGTGAGCAGTATCTATCAGAACGCTATAAGATTCGTTTACTCTGGTAAATATTTTTGCTGCCTGTTCTTCGTTGCCGGGATTCTTATCGGGATGGTATTTCAGCGCAAGCCTGCGATATGCTCTCTTGACGTCGTCTTTGGTAGCATTTTGCTCTAATTCAAGAGTTTTGTAACACTCATCAAGGGATTGGGACATGCCTTCATTTCCCTCCAAACCAAAGGGTGATCTCTTCTTCCGCTTCTTCGCTGTTGCCGGAAGCGTGAATAACATTATAGATCGCTCTGTGTGCTGAGTTGGCGTAATCTGCCGAGTCTGTCGAATAATCTCCACGAATGGAGCCGGGTTGGGCAAGAACCGGGTTTGTGTCACCGACCAGCTTCCTCACAACTTCTGCGGCGTGGTTTCCAGACAGGATCATGATCACTATTGGTCCCATGGTGATATAATCAACCAACCACTGCCTGACTAGCTTTCCCAACACAAGAGTGTCGTCAGTTCCCATGTCTTTTACGATGTCTTTTTCGTATCTTTTATACGTGTTTGACATCTTGGTGCCAACTGAGCGAAGCCACTCCTCACGGTCTGGATAGAGCTTAGACACGACTTCGGCACTTGCATTGATTATTCTTAAATCTTCTATTATCAAGCCTGCATTTTCAAATCTCGATATAATCTTTCCAGTCAGCCCTTTCTTAACTGCGTCAGGCTTTATCATTACAAAAGTTCTTTCCAAAATTAATACTCCTTTAAATATACTCAAGATTTGTAATTAAATAACTTACCTAAATAGGAAACACACCCCCTAACCCCTCTCAAGAGGGGAGTTTAAGCGAATTCCCCCTTTAGCTAAAGGGGGGAAGGGGGGATTTGATTAAATAAGTCATATATCTAAATATCTCAAAATAGGAAAGTTATTTAATCACGAATACTCAATATATTTTTAATCAAGAAATAATCACAATCTTGTAGTGATAGGTTTGAAACCTGTCACTACTATTCTATTCATCAAAACGGTATAAAGTTCCATAAAAAAATATAACCTTTGCATTATATCACTTGTGTCAACTTATGTCAAAGGGAAATCGCAGTTGACAACAATGATATGAACATAGTAAACTATCAAGCCGACTAAATTTCTATCTATCATCGTACTACCGTTTTGGAGGCACGAAATGATAAAAATAGCGGAAGTATTCTCACCGAAAGATACATCGCTGTATAAAATGGTTAAGCAATGCGGGGTTGACTACGTTGTTGGTGTTATGGATTATAGTAAAGGCTTGAACGTTAGCAAAGATGAGTTACCATGGGGTTACAAGTCTTTGCGTGAGCAAAAAATTGGCTATGAGGATGCAGGATTCACATTTGACGTACTGGAAAGCCGTCCTCCTTTGAATAAGGCAAAACTTGGCTTACCGGGACGTGATGAAGAAATTGAAACTGCCTGCGACCTGATCCGAAACATGGGTGAACTGGGTATTACCGTCTGGTGTTACGAATGGATGGCGGTTTTTAACTGGCTGCGCACTTCAACGACTGTACCGTCACGAGGCGGGGCTTTAGCAACGGGATTTGACTTTGAGCAAATGCGCAGCCAACCATTGACTGAATATGGCATTGTTACTGAAGAGCAACTCTGGGATAATCTCAAATATTTTCTTGATCATGTCGTACCAATTGCCGAAGATGCAAAAGTAAAACTGGCAATGCACCCGGATGATCCACCACTTTCACCGATACGTGGTATCGGTCGAATTATGCGAAGCATAGAGAATTACCAGAAACTAATGGATCTTTATCCCAGTCCGATTAATGGTATTACTCTATGTCAGGGTAATTTTACGTTGATGACTGATGATTTGCCTTCTGTCATTCGGCACTTTGGAGAAAAAATCTTCTTTGTGCATTTCCGTGACGTAAAAGGCACGCCTGAAAGTTTCGTTGAGACGTTTCATGATGATGGAAAAACCGATATGCTGGAATGTATGAAAGCCTATCGTAATATTGGCTTTGAAGGCGTGTGCCGTCCTGATCACGTTCCCACAATGGAAGGTGACAGCAACCAAAATCCGAGTTATTCTTCAATCGGTCGTCTGTTTGCTATCGGCTACCTCAAAGGATTACGTGAAGCAGTATATGCAGAATAAATTATTTGAAACGAAAATTGCTAAATTATAACTTTTTATTGGAGTTTAGTTCATCTAAGGAGGACAATATGCCAAGAACAATTACATGGTTACATATATCAGACCTACACTCGGGTAAACCTTATGCAAATTGGGATAAAAGGCGTGTTATAGATACTCTAAAAAACGATATTGAAATAATGAAAGAAAGGTATGAGCTATGTCCTGATTTAATCTTTTTTACTGGAGATGCTGCTTGGGGACAAATTGGTAGCGATCCAGTTGAAAGAACATTAGCTAGTCAGTTTTCAATAGCACATGATTTTTTTGAATCTATTAGGAAATCTTTCAGTCCAGAGGTACCCCAGAGTAATTTATTTCTCGTTCCAGGAAATCATGATGTAAATCGCAATTCTGTGGGATTGGATCAAATAGACTGGCTTGATAAGAATAGAGACCCTCATGAGATTTATGAACTTATGGAAAAATCAGAATATCAGTGGAAACGTTACATGGATCGTCTTGTTGAATATCGTGAATTCTTGAATAATAAGGGTTACTTTCACCTTCTTGATGATCCTGGACATTTAATATACTCTACCATTCGTGAAGTATGTGGATGCAAAATAGGTATTGCTGGTCTGAATTCTTCATGGTCATGTTGTCGTGAATATGAAAGGTCAAAGCTTTGTATGGGAGGTTTTTGGCAAACTGAACAACTATTAAATAAGACAAAAAATTTTAAAGAGTCTAATATTTTTATTGCGCTTCTACATCATCCCACTGGCTGGCTTTCTTTTAATGAAGATGCAGATTTCTGGAACCACCTTAATCAAAATTTCAATTTTGTATTGCATGGGCATGAACATAGAAATTGGGTAGAAGAAATAGTTGGGGGTTTTAAACGAATTGCGGCAGGTGCATGTTATGATCGTTCGGATAAAGACAATAAAGGTTATAATTTTGTGCGTTTAAATTTAGATAATGGCACTGGGAAGGTATGGCTTCGTAAGTATGAGTCTGGTGGTAAGGGATGGATTTCTAATATTATCCCTCGCAAAACCGATAAATTTGGAGTATATAATCTTAAAAACTTAACCTATTTGAAGGATTTACCGGTAGTTTCAACATTAATAACTACATCTATTACACCTACTACAAAAGAACCCTTAGATGAAGAGATAGAGGAAATTATACGTAGAAGCTTCAATGCTGAATCCGGATCTTGCCAAGCATTATTGGTTCTTTGGAATCTTATTTCGAATCAGACAGGTTCACATTCAGTGGATCATGGTAAACAACACATTAAATATGTTCTTATAAATCTAAGAAATTTCTTTAGCTATTACACTAAACCAGATGATTTGCTTACAGGTGAATTTAGATTCAAACTTTTCGCTGCTGCAATGATCCACGATATAGGTTTAAGCGATAAAGTGTTTGAGGTTGATAGTGACGAATTTGATGAAACTCATTCAGAGCATTCAAATTTTAGTGTAATCGAAGGTATAGTAAAGCCTTTTATAGTAAGTCCTACTTTGGATGATCCAGATATTAAAGATTTGCTTGAAAATTCAATAGATGATATTATAAAAATTGCTTCTGCACATTCTAAAAGTATTGAATTGGATGCTTTTATGGGTATGAACTCGAAAATAGCAGTTTATCTTCTTCGTCTTGCTGATTTTCTTGATATTAGACCTGATAGACTTAATGATGAAACCAAAGAAAGTCTAATAAAAAACTCTCCTGCTGAAAGGGATTGCGGCTTGGAGCCGAAGCGAAGGCATTTGATGAGACATCTGTTATTAAAAGCTGAAATAAAAGCTGGAAACGTTAATATAATTCTCCAAGAACGATCTTCTATATTGTTGGAGTCTTTTGCTATATTACGCATAGTCTATGAATATACAAAGGAAATGCTGAATGCTCTAAATAATTGTATTCCGGAGCATATTACTCGATGGCATCTTGAACCTATTGATGAAGAACTTTTTGGGAAAATTTGGCCAATTAGCTTCGGAACGCAATTATTCAGCCAAGAATTCAAGAAAGAAATGCAGAATTGGAATATTAGGAAAGGCGCAATGGAAATAGATATGATAGGACACTCACTTTTTGGGAGATTTGTTACGGATATCGAGCATATAAACGATGAATTTAAAGAACTTTTGGAAAAAGGGAACCTGAAAATGCGCATAATTATTCTGGATCCACACGTTGAAAACCAACAGATGCAGGAAGTTTTTGGATCTCAAAAGAACTCAAAAAATATTAGCGATAATGAAAGGTCTATACTACCAGTATATGACAATAATTATAATCTAGTGACTGGCAAAGAAGGTGATATATATAAGACTCTTAATGAAATTGAAAGTAAATGGTTAGAAAGAGTAAAGTCAGGATCATCATTAAAAGTTAGATTGACAACTAGACTGATATATGGAAGCATCGTCCGTATGGGCAAAAGGATGATAATGATGCCATATAGAAAAGGTGGCTTGGGTAGTGAATCAATTGCTTTGCTCTTTACAGAAAAATCACCGCTTCTTAAATTATACCAAGAAGAATTCAACATGATTTGGAATGATAAGAAAGAAACACGCTTATATATCTATAAACATTCTGATATTAGTAGTTTGCTAACAAATCCAGTAAATCCGCTTTTACCAAAAAAGGTTGGGAATATTAAAGATCCCATTCCTTATGAGTATGAAAGATTTTTTCTGAAGAATTATAAGAACAGGATAAAACTACTGTTTGAGAGTATAAATAAAGATAATTGTATGTCTTATAATATCCCACCGATAGAAGTGGAAATTCAACCTTCTGAGTATTGTGGTCTTAATTGTGTTCATTGTATAGGCAAGTATCTTAAACGGAAGTATGACAAATCGGAATTAAAGAATATCACAAAGGATTGTAAATTAGATTCTTTGTTTTATGAAAAAGATGGGTACAAAGTCGAAAAATTTCGCATTTCAGGTTTATTAGGTGAGCCGCTTAATGATTATTCTAGGGAAATTGTCGAGAATTTTATTAAACAAGCTAAAGAAAATAAACGCCAAATAGTAATATTCACAAATGGTTTATATCTAGATAATATACAAGCTCAAAACATACTGAAAGAAGCAGATTCTGTTCACATTAGTTTAGATGCCGTTGACAAAGAGACTTTCTCAAGGATAAAAGGAACCGATGATAGTCAATATGAAAAAGTTATAAGTGGTGTCACGAACTTCTGTAAGTCTAAAGGTGAAAGCCAAGTTGTTACGATCGGATTTGTTGTAACACAGGCAAACGCCAATAAAGTTAAAGAAGCCATAGAATTTGCTAAATCTGTATGTGCAGATGTCATTAGGTTTAAGCCAGATATTCGTGGAGTAAATGCCATTTCATGGGGAACATGGAAGGATTCAGAAACTACGATCGAAACTGCGATTAAAGAATATCAAGAAAATAAATATAATCTAAAGATAGTTCTTACAGATATACAGTGGCACAACTACTGGATACCTGCAGTGGGGAGATGCTGGTCTCAGTATTTTTATACTACAGTTGGACCCAATGGTTATGTTTATCCCTGTGATCATCTCACATCAAATGAAGAAAAAATTGCTTTTGGCGATCTCCGTAGTAAAACTTTCCAAGAAATATGGGAAGATTCTATAGCTCAAAAAAAATTAGGTGAAAGAAGCAGTGAGTGCATATTATGCCCGCCATACAATTGGCATTTGAACAAGTTTCTCGAAGAACTGTTTGTTTTGTATAAAACATATAAATGGCAAACTGTTAGCAGATGGATTGATGAAGCTTTGTCTTAAAGTAATTATTATCTAATGCTTATGTTTTTGCTATTAGGTAATAGAATATTTTTAACAATTTTTGAGAGATGAAATTTATTACCAAATAATAATAGGATAAAAAAAGGAGTCTTAAAAAATGAGTATGAAAGTTGTTATGTTAGGCGCAGGTGGATTTGGCACGCAATGGCGCCCAAGTCTTGATGGACGATTCGATATTCAGGTTGTGGCACTTGTGGACAGCAATCCGTCTGCCCTTAAAGAAGCGGGTGAAAGGTATAATGTTCCAGAAGAAAGACGTTTTTCTAGTCTGGCAGAACCATGGGAGAAAGTAGAATCGGATTTGGTTTTGGACAGTACACCTCACTTTCTTCATTACGACAACGCAAAGCGAGGACTTGTAGCAGAACGAAATACAATCTTCTGTAAGCCAATGTGCGTAACGATGCGTCAGGCTTTAGAGATGGTTAAATTAGCAGAAGCGCATAGTGCTAAAATCGCTGTAGCACAGCAACTGCGATATTCCGTGATTATCCGCAAGCTCGCAGAGATCATACAAAATGGACAATTTGGGCGCATAAGTAGCGTTTATCTGGACTGGCACTCCACAGTGGGATTATCACACGCATGGAGGCTTGAACAGCCTGATTTTATGCTTATGGAAGGAAGTATTCACCATCTCGATTTTGCACGGATGATTTTAGGCACAGATGCGAAAACCGTAGTCGCTCAAACGTGGAAGGACATCTGGAATACCAAAAAATCCAACGATTCCTGCACTGCTGTGTTTGAAATGGAAAATGGTGTCATGTTGAGCTACTGTGCTACGTGGACAGGGAAAAGTCAACCTTACAGCGATTGGTGGTGTGATTGGCGTATCGAAGCGGAAAATGGCTGGATAACGGTGCGCAACGGTGATGTCCGTGTGAATGGTGAACCTGTTGATGTCGGCACCCGTGAGGAATATCAATTGAATCTTCCACAACATAATGTAGAAATATTCCGTGAGACAAAGGCATGGATCGAAGGCGGTCCAGAACCCGGTTTCAGCGGTCGCAATAACCTTCCTTCGCTCTCCATGATCTTTGGCGCAAGACAATCAGCGGATGAAGGAAAACGGCTTAAAATAGAATCGGAACACTGGAAAGAATTAAAATAGACATTATCATAAAAAATGAGAGTAAACACGAAGACACTAAATACACAAAGATCACAAAGAAATAAAAAAAAGAGATTAAATCTAGGATCTTTTTGTTCTTAGCCTTCTTTCAGCACATAAAAAAATCCTAATAATGATTACCAAACTCCGTTAGGAGTGGTATGTTTATAGAATACGATAAATACTCAATCTGCAAGCTCCGTAGGAGCGAAATGTGAATCTTCATGATTTTTTACATTTCACCCCTACGGGGTTTAATTCTATAAACATTCCGCTCTTACAGAGCTTAAAAAAAACGTAAAAAGACATTAAAAATCACATCTCTGTCAATAGGATTTTAGCAGGTGTTGAATGTAGGCTTTAGGATTGGTTTTCAACGCTTTTCCACGCTCTAACGTAAGTCTTATTTTGTTTGATCTAACTTAGGAGGAACACGTAATGCAAATAGCTTACTGCCTAAACACAAGCACAATTCGCAACTGCGGTCTTAATGTTCAAGAAAAAATCAAAGTAACTGCACAGGCAGGCTATCAGGGAATTGAAATATGGGTCAGCGAGATAGAGGATTACCTGAAAAAAGGCGGTACTTTGCCGAAACTAAAAGCACTCCTCGATCAATACGCCATTACTATGCCGAACCTCATAGCTTTTCCTCAATGGGCGCATCCTGATACAACGATCCGGGCTAAAGCACTTGAAGAAGCAAAATACGTCTTTGAAATGGCTAAGGCACTTGACAGTACCTACGTCGCCGCTCCACCTATGGGTATTACAGAGATGGTAGATTTACCGCTTGAGGACATAGCAGGATATTACAAAGACCTAATGAAAGCCGTTCAGGATACTGGAGTAACACCTTTACTGGAATTCTGGGGACACTCGAAAAAACTGGGTTCACTTAAAGAAGCTATTCAGGTGATGAAACTCGTTGGTGAGTCAGAAGTGGTACTTTTAGTTGACGTTTTCCATGCGGCAAAAACAAAGGGGAGTTTTGAGCTTCTTGCTGAACTTAAAGGTTCACAACTAGGTCTTCTGCACGTCAACGATTATCCTTACGCTGACGACATCAAAAAACTGGGTGATTCACAGCGTGTTTACCCCGGTGACGGTGTTGCCCCTCTAAAACAGATATTCGACACGTTGAAAAAAATCGGGTATAATGGCATGTTCTCACTGGAACTGTTCAACGAGGAATACGAGAAATCCGGTGCTGAAAATGTAGCTAAAACAGGACTTGAAAAGATGAAACAGATATTTGAATAGTTGATCTTTCAGAACATTAATTTAGCCACGGATACACACGGATTTTCACGGATAAAAGAAAAAAATGCAAGATTCATGATATAAGATGGAACCAATATCCTGCATTTCGTATCTTGTATTTTCTCCATTCCGTGTCCATCCGTGTTAATCCGTGGCTAATTAAAAGGGGTGATATAGATGCGCTATGGGATCGGTAGCTGGCAGGATAAATATGGCAATCATCGGGCAAGGATTTACGTGCATCAAAAAGCTGATGCTGTCTGGGTTCATATTCTATGGAGACGACGTGATGTTGAGCCAGAAAAGAAAAATATAATAATTATCGAAGCATCTACAGAAAAGCAGATCACTAACCTTGTGCGCATAGATGTAAATCGTGAATACGGAGATTTAGTTTTTCAGGCTGATGCTCCCGGTGAGTTTTACGTTTATTATATGCCTTTTGTAGTATCTGGCGGGATGAGTTTTCCAACAGTAACCTATCCACCTTTTCAAACTGAAGCTGATAGCAATTGGCTGGATCGCAATAGGCAACTCAAATGGCGTGACCTGCCTCAAGCAGATGTTTTGGAAATACAGGCTCGTGGGGAATTCCATCGTTTTGATCCTATGGAAGTTATAGCAACTGCTGAAGAAACACAACATATAATCGCTCAAAATTCGGGATCGCCTTATCTTTTGTTCCCGGAGGATCGAGAATATCCCGTTAAAATGATTGATAGCCTGCCTTTTCACTGGATTCGGCATGGACCAGGTTCCGAGTTTCATGGAGAAGTACAGCGAGGGGAGTTTTATACGTTCCAGATCGGTATATACGCAATCCAGAATGATATTGAGCAGATCAACGTTGATTTCAGTGACCTTAAAGACGACAGCGGACAAGTCATAAATGCATCTGCTTTTAATTGCTTTAATCTCGGTGGAAGCGATTGGTGGGGGCGATCTATGCAAAAAACATTCTCCGTCCCTAAAGGCAAGGTCGGAACGTTGTGGTTCGGCATACAAATTCCTGAAGATACTAAGGCTGGGAATTATCAGTCAAGCGTACATATATACCCCAAGAACGCCGAACCCAGAGAAGTTAAGCTGTATCTGACAGTTGCCCAAAAGACTCTGGAAGATAATGGCGACAGCGATCTGTGGCGATTCTCAAGGCTCAGGTGGCTTGACTCCAAAATTGGAATTGACGACTATGTAACGCCTCCTTATATACCGCTTCGGGTGAAGGATCAAACTGTTGAATGTCTTGGACGATCCGTTCGCTTTGATGAAACAGGTCTGCTGGAAAGTATAGTCAGTAACGGCAATGAGATACTTTCAGAACCTATAAGCTTCATAATTGACAGCCAATCAACTAAATCTATGATCACTCCTGCAAAGGTGACAAAGCAATCACATGGAACAGTTATATGGGAATCCAATTATACTTACGGTAACTTTACGATCCATTGTCTATCAAAGATGGATTACGATGGATATTTGAATTTCCAGATCACAATTAAAGCAGAAAGAGATACATCAGTCAAGGATATGCGATTAGAAATTTCTATTCGCCGGGAGTTTGCCAAATTTATGATGGGTATGGGACATAAGGGAGGCTATCGCTCAAAAGAATGGCAATGGAAATGGGATCGAAACTTACATCAGGACTCCGTCTGGATCGGTGACACTGATGCTGGAATACAATGCAAATTAAAAGGTCCTGATTATACGTGGCCCTTGGTCAATATCCATTATAAAGTGAAACCCTTAAATCTTCCGGAAGCATGGTACAATGACGGTAAAGGCGGTTGTGAAGTTGTTGAAGCTGGCGATGATAAGGTTATATTAAAAGCTTACAGTGGTGAGCGTCATCTTGAATCTGGTCAGGAACTTCATTTTGATTTTGGTTTACTTATTACGCCTGTTAAGCCTCTGGATATTGCGAAACACTCAAAAGAACGCTATTACCACGCATACCATCCAGTTGATCAAGTCCTCGAATCGGGGGCAAATGTCATTAACATACATCACGGTAACGAGTTAAACCCCTACATCAACTATCCTTTCATCGCTGTTGACAAGCTGAAAGCGTACGTTCAAGAGGGGCATGAAAAGAATCTGAAAGTCAAAATCTACTATACTCTCCGTGAATTAAGCAACCACATCGTTGAAATGCCAGCGATACGCAGTATTGGAGATAAAGTCTTTATAAGCGGATCAGGAGGCGGATACTCATGGCTTCAGGAGCATCTGGTTTCTGATTACGCACCGGCTTGGCACCATTGGTTTCCAGATGGTGACGTAGATGCGGCACTTGTGACCGCAGGATTATCTCGATGGCATAACTATTATCTTGAAGGATTAAGCTGGTTGCTCAAAAATATTCAGATTGACGGACTCTACATTGACGACTTAGGCTATGATCGTGAGGTCATGAAGCGTGTGCGCAAGATTCTGGATCAGAAGCGCCCCGGGTGTCTGATTGATTTGCACTCGTGGAATCACTTCAATGATATGGCTGGATGGGCGAACTGTTTAAATCTTTACATGGAACATACCCCATACATTGATAGCCTATGGATCGGTGAGGGATTCGATTATAATGAATCTCCTGAATACTGGCTTGTGGAAATCTCTGGAATTCCGTTTGGGCTTTTCAGTGAGATGCTTGAGAGTGGTGGTAATCCATGGCGAGGTATGATCTACGGCATGACTACTCGGTTCCCGTATTCAGGTGATCCACGACCTATCTGGAAGATATGGGATGAGTTTGGTATTCAGGATGCTAAGATGATCGGTTATTGGTCAGAATCATGCCCTGTCAGAACTAACAATAAGGACATATTGGCAACAGTTTACGCAAAATCAGGTAATGTACTGGTGGCTCTCGCAAGCTGGGCAAAGGAATCGGTAGATTGTCAACTCCAAATAGACTGGAAGGCTTTGGGCATGGATCAGGATAAAGCGAAAATCTATGCTCCTGCTATTTCTGGCTTTCAGGAGCAAGCGGAGTTCCAATCATCAGATGCAATCAATATACAACCCGGACGTGGTTGGCTTTTGGTTATCGAGGGTTTTTGAATGATTAAAAAGGAAATGAAGTTATGAAATTCAAAGTAGGTATATCGCTTCGTTTAGGGGAAATTCCAGACGCAGATGAAAATGTTCTAGCACTTGCCGAAAGCAGTATGAAACACGTAGAGATCGCCTACGTTCCATACTGTGATGACCCAAAATGGACTGAGTTAGTTCGCAAAAAACTCAGTAAAACGTCAGTAAACATCAACAGCGTTCACGCACCATTCAGCAGTGAGGTAGATATTTCACGACTTGATGATGGTGGGCAAGAGTTTTCGATTCAACAGATCAGCAAAGCTATAATTATGACGGAAAGGCTTGGGGCTGACTTAGTTGTGTTACACGGAAGCTCTGAACCCATAGGAGAAAATGAACGGGATAAACGCATCGCTAAAGGCAAATCAAGTCTTGATATACTAAGCAAGCAAGCAGAATCCGCCGGGGTAAGGCTTGCGTTAGAACTTTTACCGAGAACTTGTCTTGGTAATACTGCTGACGAACTACAAATACTGCTTGCTGATTTATCACCGAATGTTGCAGGATTTTGCTTAGACGCTAACCATCCAGCCAATCACAACCAACTGCCATCTATTGTGAAGCAGTTAGGAGAAAGGATCATCACGCTTCACATCTCTGATTACGACGGCATTGACGAAAAACACTGGATGCCGTTTAAAGGCGTGGTAGACTGGGCAAAATTTACAAATGCGCTGGATGGCATCGGTTACAGCGGTGCGTTTATTTACGAAACAAATGCTGAAGGAAATAGCGTTAAAGAAAGGCTTGAGAATATTCAGTCGAATTTTGATCTTATACTGGAGGCGGCTCTAAAAAAGCCTCAATGATACGAGTTTTTCAGTTGGCATAGTGTATTAATTTTTAGATAACCACAAAGGCGCAAAAGTCACTAAGGATCCATGATTAAATAACTTCCCTATTTCTAAGATACTTATGCATCACAAAAATAATGTTTTTAAATCCCCCTTGATCCCCCTTTTTCAAAGGGGGAATTAGCCGAAACTCCCCTCTTGAGAGGGGTCCGGGGGTGTGTTTCCTATTAGATAAGTTATTTAATTACAAATCCTAAATGGTATTTTTTCTAAGTTTATTATGTCATTCTGAGCAATAGCGAAGAATCTAAAACGTTGCAAATAAAGAAGATTCTTCGTTCCCTTCGGTCACTCAGAATGACATTTTAAGTCTCATTTCTAAGTTAAATTAATATTATTTTTGATGTAGGGACACGCTGATGCGTGTCTTGTGTATAATAGTTATGCACAAATAAATAACAGAAATGGTATAACTACTTTGTGTTTTTTCTTCTATTTTTATTTGTTGCACTCTACGATAATTGAGCGATTATCTTTTTACTAAACCCCACGTTGTTGCTAATTTACCCGGTGATTCAACAGGGGTCATAGAGCCTTTTGGTATGCCGTCGCCTTCAGCAGAGACCGAAAGGAAATATATAGGGGATGCGCTTCTACCTACACAAAGCCCGATTTTCCCTTTTTTGTATGTGGCATCATCTACAGTCACCAGCAAGTTACCATCGAGGTAGGCATCAATAGCAGTTCCATTTAATTCGACGGTTACGGTATACACTGTATCAGCATTAACAGTGGTTACCGTAAATAGAATATGAGAGTATATGCCGCCCGTAATTTTACCTATTGTAAGGTAGCCGTCACGTTGAAGCCTTGTAGCATAACCATTTTCCTCATCCTCCATACGGTATAGTAGTATGGCATCGTTTGCTCCCGACGATCCTGCGTCGTGCTTTGCTTTCATCTCGACCGTACCATCTTTGATCATCCAGCTTGACTGATAAATAGAACAGAAGGCATTGCCGTCCTGTGCTGCAGCCTGACCAACCATATCTGACTCAACGTACATTCCATCTTCAATCGCCCATGTACCAGATATGACTTTCCAGCCTTTCGCACTGTTATTGGCACCTAATGCCGTAGGATCAGCAAAGTCATACTCAGCGGCTATCGCTGACATTACAAAGATAAAACAGAATGATATTAACAACAATATTTTCAACTTTCTCATCTCAAACCTCCTTGTTTTTGAAACCACCAGAAACCTTCTAATATTCAAATACATTAATCATACCATAAAGGTTGATTAGATCAAGTTTCATTACTGTAAGATTTTCACTTTTCCCCAGGTTATTGCCAGGGCATTCTCTGAAGAGACAGCCAAATTCAGCTTACCGTTCATAACTGTTGCAATTTCATCCTCTAATTTTCTAGGGTTTCTTTATGTCACCCCACGTTGTTGCAAGTTTACCATTGGAGTCAACTGCGAGTAATCCCGCAAAACCATCCATCATTTCTTTGATTTCCGCTTGCTTTATAACTCTATTAAACACGAACGCATCATCTAGTATTCCGGTATAGTATGATGATTTTGTCGTGCTTCTATAACCCATATCCAAACTAGGTTCATTTTTAACATTAATCACCCCAGCACCGGCTATCGGCGGTTCAGGTTCACCATTAACGTAGATGATCGCTTGTTTGCCATCCCACGTAGCCGCAATGTGAGTCCAATCACCAATCTTTATAACCTTGCCTGCGGCAGTGAAATCCTGCACGTTATAAGTGGTCCAAACAACATTCGCAACGTTAAATCCTAGCTTCCACCCGGTGGCTCCATCCATTTCGATAACTTGAGACCAACCAGCCAATACTTCTGGTTTGGTCCAAACCCCGGCAGACATTGGATGCGTTAGCTCACTGAGAGGTTTTGCATTGGGAACTGTTATATGTGTCGCACCGTTAAAATGGAAACCACTGCCCGATTTCCCATTAACCCAGTCAGCCTTACCCACAACAGTGCCATTGTTGCCAAAACCTGACATATCCTTGACTTTATCACCTTTACCCTCATCAAAGGTGACGAGAAATACTAACCCCTGCGGTAAAACGGCACTAGCAAGACTAGAGTAAGCAAAAAAAGCCAAAATTACAGCGATACCCAAGATAAAACTTTGCTTCATTGTTGGAACTCCTTTGACTTGTCAATTACAATTAACTTGAATCTAATAAAACACTTTTAGATACCTACACCTCCTTTGTTGAAAAACACAATCTTTCATAATACTAAGTAAGTATCAATAATTTCCTTTAAATTTTAGCATTATCGTGATATTCTTTTTCATCAGAATTGATGAAAGGAGATATTATGATATTCGCTAATGTAAACT
>Ga0315274_10001609_pt1 | contig 34516 bp, 29 predicted proteins | sample YL17G02_20_MG_FD_203700 | JGI IMG/M metagenome (GOLD analysis project Ga0315274, IMG submission 203700) | Sediment microbial communities from Yellowstone Lake, YNP, Wyoming, USA - YL17G02_20 | ecosystem: Environmental > Aquatic > Freshwater > Lake > Sediment | place: USA: Wyoming | collected...
GCGTCCCAACCCATGTGGCATACAGCCAGGAGGCGGCCAGGCGCAGGATCAGGCTTCCCAAGAAGAGGGTCAGAGCGGGCCTGCGGCTCGCGCGAGGTTCAACCCACCCAATGGCGAGCCACCCGACGGGCACCAGCAGGCACAGCACAGCCAGCGGAGCTCCACCCTGCTCCCACGGAAGCAGGGCGGTGGCCAGCACCAAGAGCCCGGCCACGGCCAGGGGCGTGAGAATGCGCGGCATTCTTTTCATTTCACGGCATCGTCACTGCGTGCAGCAAGATGTTTTGTGTTGTACAAGGCAAGCGATCGCTCGAGCATCGCTTCCAGCGAGTACGCACGCGCCGCTCGACCCGCGGCGCGTGCCAGGCGTGCACGCTCCTCCTGCGAGCGAGACAGAGTGAGCATCGCCTCGGCCATCGCCTGCGGGTCGCTTTCAGGCACGAGCAGGCCCGTCTCCCCGTGTCGAATGAGATCGGCATTGCCGCCCACCCGCGTGGCGACGCACACCACCCCGCACGCCATGGCTTCGAGGAGAGTATACGACATGCTTTCGAAGTGGGAAGGCAGCACGAACACATCGGCGGCCCGCAGCGCCGCGCGCACCCCCTCGCGCGCCACCAGGCCCATCCAGCGAAGCCGATCGGCGCATCCCAATTGCACGGCCGTGCGTTCGAGCTGTGCGCGCTCGGGGCCGTCGCCGACGATGGACAGGCGCGCCTGTGGCATCTCGGCGAGCGCAAGCGCGAATGCGCGCAGGAGAGTGGGCACGTCCTTTTCCGGCGAGAGACGGCCGACGTAAATGAATCGGACCTCGCCCGGCGCGCGTTTGTGATCGCAAGACGGCACGTCTAAGGCGGCCTCGCCAGGCTCGAACCAAAAAGGCTCCAAGCCGTTTGGGATGCACGTGGCCTGCACCGCGCGCACGAGTCCCTTGCGCAGGTAGAGGGCCTGGATGGTGGGCGAGACAAACACCACGGTGCGAGTCGCCCAACGGTTGAGCGCCGACTCCGCCCACTGGTAGGCGCCGATCCCCAGTCCTCGATCCTTCAGGAAGAAGGCCGGCGTGTGCACCGTGTGGACGCAATCCAGCCGCAGCGACCGGCCTGCCAGGCGCCCGAGCAACCCGCCGCGGGTATCGTGCGTGTGGACAATCGAGACTCCCCGATCCCGGAATACCCGCCGCAGTTCGGTGACGCAGTGCAGGTCAAATTTCCCCGTGGCTGTGACCCTCTCGACCGGCACGCCCTCCGTTTCCATCAAGACGCGATACTCTGGAAGGATGTCGCCGACGAGGACGAACTCGACCTCGTGTTTCAGGCCGCGCACGAGCTGCAGCAGGTGGGTCTCGATGCCGCCCGTGGCGAGCGGCGTGAGCGAAACGAGCGCGACACGCGGGCGGGTCATGCGGCGCCTTCCATGGCGCGGTCGAATGCGCGGTCGAATGCCTCGGCCATGCGCTGCACCGTGAACTTGGCCTCGGCATGCTTCGCCGCCGCACCCAAGCGGCGGGCCTCGTCCCGATCGGTCAACAGATGCAGGATCGCTCCCTCGAGCGCCGGCTCATCCGCCTCGGGGACCACTAGCCCGCTCTCGCCAGGGCGAATCAAGTCGCCCACGGCGCCGACCATTTCGGAGACGACGATCGGCAGCCCCGCGCTGGCGGCCTCGTTGAGCACCAATCCCCAGGCTTCGGCCACACGCGCCCGGCGCGATGGCAGGACAAAGACGTCGGCCAGCGAGAAGAGCATGTCCTTCTCGGCTGTGCCCACGACGGCCCGGCGTGTGAAGTGGACCGAGTTCAACCCCATACGCGCTGTCTGGCGCTCGAGCGCGGGCAGCAGGGGGCCCTCGCCAGCCACAACCAGGAAGGCGTCCGGCCTCCGTGCACTCACTCGGGTAAATGCCCTCAAGAGAAGATCAGGCGATTTGACCGGTATCAATCGTCCGAGAAACAGAACCACAGGCCGATCGCCGATGCCCCATTCGGATCGGATTCTTGTCAGATGCGCACGGTCGTCCCGGTCGAACACATAGCCAGCCGTGTTCCCGGTTTGGCTGATCGTATCGCGGGGCGCACCGAGATGTTCGAGATAGGCCGCGGCGCGGCTCCCGTAGGCCAGGCTGGCGGCTGATCGCTGCACGACGAGGGCCTCGATGGGCCGGCTCAGCCAGCGCCGCGGGTGACGCGTGGCAACCCACTCGCCGCTCCACAGCACGAAGGGCCGCCGCGCGATGCGCGCCGCGCGAAAGGCCGCCAGGGTGGCATAGGAGCCGAGGTCGGAGCCGAGGATCAGGTCGAACGGCCTCTCACTGTGGGCGCGCAGCACGGCTCGCGTAAGACCGGGCGCGACGACGAAGTCCGACATTTCCGGAATGCGGAAACCGCCCAACACATGGGAGCGCGGCGGCAGGCTGCGCGGGGATTCGTTAACGAAGAAGAATTCGACCTCGTGACGCTGCGCCACAAGCCCGAACAACTCGTGCCGGTAGGGCGGGTAGTGCTCGTGGACAAAGGCAACCCGCACGCGGCTCACGCGGCCTCCATCAACTCAGCGTAAAGCTGCTGATATCTGTCAACCATGACCCGAAGCGAATAGTGTTGTTCCACCCTGACCCGAGCCAGGTGCGCAAGACGCTGACGCGTATCGGCCGCAAGCGTCAGCGTGCTCTCGAGCCGTTGCGCGAGAGAGCGCGCGTCGCCGGTGGGGAAGACCCAGCCCGTCTCGCCCTCGAGCACCACGCCCACCGCGTTGGCAGCTTCCGACACGATCGCCGGAACGCCGCAGGCCATGGCTTCAAGCACCGTGTTGGGGAATCCCTCGTACCGCGAGGGCAGGACCAGCACATCCAGCGCATGATAAACCGACTCGATGGCGGGGGTCACCCCGCGCACCTCGACCACCGGCGCAAGATCCCATTCGCGCACCAATCGTTCGACCTCCGCGCGCGCCTCGGCAAAGGTTGTCCCACCCACCAGCAGCAGTTTGGCCTGCGCCGGCCAGCGACCTTCCCTGCGAAGCATGTGCACCGCCTGCAGCAGCGTGCGGTGGTCCTTCACCGGCGAATATCGCGCGACCATGCCGACCACGCGCGCGGACTCGCTCAAGCCGAGAGCGCGCTTGGCAGCTTTGACATCTGGCGGTGGCCGGAAGCGCCGAATGTCGACGCCGTTCTCGATGACGCGCAGACGGGCGCGCGGAATTCCGAGCAGCGCCTCGGCCTCCTCCGCTGCGGCGGCGGAGTTCGACACGATGACCCGGCTCGCGCGCCACAGCACTCGCTCGGTCCATTGCCACGGCCGCGACCAGAAACCGGCGATGCGCGTGCGCAATGAAGTGACCATGCGCGGGTGTGGGGCCAGCAGGCCGGCCAGACGCAGGTAGAGGTCCGCCGTGCGCAGGTACGACTGGAGAATGTCCGGGCGCCGGGCGCGAATAAGGCCCACCAGCCGCGCCAGCGCGATCAGATTGCCCAGCTTGCCGAGCGGTTTGCGCAGGCTGAGGACCGGGTCATCGCCGGGCGAAATCTCAATTGGGACTGTTGCCGGATCATAGATCGTCACCACGATCGGCTCGAACTTCGTCCGATCGAGATGGCGCACCAACTCCATGGCTTGCCGCTCGGTGCCGCCAGCGGCGAGCGTTGGCAGCAGGTACAGGATGCGCGTTCGACGCGCTGCGTTCGTCACGGAGAGGCCTCGCTCAATCTCGCTCGATGAGAACCACACGGACGAAGCCGTCTTCGTAGACCACTGGGCCGGCCGGCTCCCCCGCCTTCTCGCGGTCCACCAGGTAGATCGGCACCTGCCGCATGCGCGCGTACTCGGAGGCCGCCACGAGCGCGAGCGGCGCAGCCCCCTCGAATGCATCCCGTGCGGCCTGCCAGCGCGCCGGGTCGAGCAGTTCGAGGTCGACCGGCATCAGGCTCATCTCGGCCGCCATCGGGTACGTCACCAGGCGCATGCGTTCCAGCAGCCGGAAGCGCGTGTCGTCCTCGATCGCCCCCGTCTCGACGATGAGCGCGTTGGGCGGCGTGTGCAGGTTGATCCAGTGCATGTAGTCGAACTCGGTGGGCCACGGCGTGGGCGGAGTGCCGATCGTGATGCCGGCGACCTGCACGGCCTTCTCGGCATGCAGCGCACGCCCGATGGCTTGCAGCGAGCGCGCCCGCAGGTCAAAGAACGGGGTTAGCGACTGAGCCAGAATCGTCAGCGCGGCCGCATAGGCGATGAACCCCCGCTGCAGGCGACCCATGCTGCGCCAGTTGACCTGCGCGAGCAGCACGGCCGCGCCAAGCACGATGCCGATCTGCGCCGGAACCGAACCGCGGGTTACGAAGTTGCGCCCCGGACCGCCGTGGGTGAACGCCAACGTAAGGAACAGGTAGAGCAGCGGAAAGAACACGAGGAATTTCGCCCACCGGCCCCGCTCGCGCAAGCCGCGCGTGAGGACCCACACGCCATAGAGCGCCAGAGGCAGCCCCATTTCGATGAGCATGACCCAGCCCAGCACGAGCGGGAACCCCGCCAGCGACAGCCAGCGATCCAGCGCTTGGAAGGCGGGTGAACTCGTTTCGAGGAATCCTTCGAGCAAGGGGATGCGGAACTCGTTGACCTTGATCCCGCCGCTTTGCGAGAGGCTGATGAGCGCTTGCCGGCCGGCGCCCAGGGCGAACAATCCAGCGGCCCAGGCCAAGGGACCTAACGCCTTGACGCGCCACCACAGGCGCGTGTGCAACATCAACCACACCAATCCGGCGATGGCCATCGAAAGGAAGATGAACGCGCTCGAGCCCAGGCAGAAGCCCGCCAGCAGCGCCAGGATGGCCGCGCGCACGGCTGCCGGTGCACGCACGTTGCGCCACAGCAGCAACCCCAAGACGAAGGCCATCGCCCCGGCCACATGCTGCGGCACCCACATGAAGAGGGTGGGGAAAGATGAGATCTGATTGTTCGAGACCAGCCAGACTACGCGGCGCTGCCAATCTTCGACCTTGTACATGCTGAGCGTGGCGAAGAAGTCGAACCCTCCCGCCAGGGTGAGCGCCCACAACCCGCCCCAGCGCGCCAGACGCGAGCGCAAGTTGAGCCGCAAGAGGCACCAACTCACGCCCACGAAGGCGCCGGTCTGGACGATCGCATGCACCGCCAAGGCCCGCGCCAACGACACGCCCAGGCCAGGCGTGTTGGCGAGGATCGCGGGGTAGATCCACGACCAGTAGTAGTAGACCAACGGCTGGTCCGGGAAGAAGTAGTGGTGGGGCGGCAGCCCGCTGCGCGCGACCGAGACCAACTCAGCCAGGTGCCAGTACTCGTCTCCGCTCCCGCCCCAGGTCGCGAGGTTCCCGTTGACGATAAAGTCGAGACGCGGCAGGTTTATAGCCAGGGTGAAGAGGACGATGAATGCCGCAGCAAGGAGAGCCTCGCCCCGTGAGACAGGCATCTCGTTTGCGCCATCGCGTGTGCGCAGAGCCAGCCGCGGCACGCGCCGCGATCTGCGCAGAATGACCACACCCACCCCGAGCAGCGCGACGAGCGCCATCAGCCAGAAGGGGCTGGGCTGCAGCGGGATGACGTTGGACACCGCGACCAGAAAGAACGGTACGATGACCAGCGACACCGGAACGGCCAGTGCCGCGCGAGTCCAATGGCTCACGCGAGGCATCTCGACGAGGTTGAGCGCGAGGAATCCCGGCAGCACGTAGGCGAGGAGCGCCTCGATAACAAAGAGGACAACTCTCATTAGGGGTTCTCCCTCTCGGAGCATGGCATCTCAGCCTCCTCCGGCGAAGATGAGCGCCGCAACCTGGCGGAACCAGCCATAGGCGCCCAGAAGTGCCGCGAGGCGATCAGGCGTGAGCATGTAGATCCCCAGGACTGCAGTCATCGCCAGGGCCGCCGGGCCGGCCCAACGAACGTTTGGTGCGTGGTTCACGCTTTTACCTCCGCGCGTAGATCACGAGGGGCTCCGCGCGCATGGTTTCGGTGAATGCCGGGCTGGTTCTCGTCCAATCATCCTCCTTGCTACCCAGCGAGGTGACGACGAATTCGGCCGGGCTGGCTTCGAGGGCCGCGTGCCAACCCGCCTCGTCCGGTGCGCGGAGATGGAGGATTGTATTGCGCAGGTCAGCGCCGAACAAGGGGTAGATGTCCACGCGCCGCCCGTAGGCGATCGCAGCAGGCTGCATGAGAGTTGCACGCTCGATCCAGCCGTACGCATCTTCTGGTTCAGCCAGCCGGGCCGCCGATCGAGCGCGGTCGTTCCCAGAGACGACCAGGTCACGCAGCTCAACAACAGTGATTTCCGGTGGTGGGATAGTTGCAAGAAGGACATACCCAGCCATGAGCAGCAGCTCGGAGCGAACAAGAATACCCGACCAGCTTGGCAGGCGATCGAGGAGCAGCGCGGAACCCACCGCCATAGGCAGGAGCAAAACGATCGCGAAACGCGGTCTCCAATCGTCCGGGATGGCCAGGAAGACTGCAAGAACCCCCACAAGCAGGGTCAGCGGCCACTTGGCGCGCCCTCGGACTGCAACGCCTACCCAGAACAGAGCTCCAGGCACGCCGAGAACGGTCCAGAGCGGTCCAGTGCCACCTGAATTGTAGTCATAGAGCGACGCCAGACGGTCAAACCATGCCATTCCGATCTTTGCTGGCCACGACAGCCCAGCCACGGGAGAGTCAGGGCCGAGGGTCAAGATCTTGTCCATCCCGATCCCCGACCAGACAATGTGCCCACCCAGACTGATCTGGGCCGGCGCGAGCGGGTTCCCCTCCACTAGCCAATTGCGCGCGTAGGGGTACACGCCGAGGAACGCTGCAAAAACGATGAAGACCACGAGACCGAGGACCAGCCGTCTCAGACCAAGTGAAGGAGTCTCGCGGTCCGTCACCTGCCCGGGAGGCGACGAACTGCCTTCCAGCAAACGGATAATGAGCAGAATGGCAAGCAGCGCGGCCAAGGCCAGCCCGGCATATTTCGTTCCCGCCACTATGCCAGCGGTCGCGCCGATGTGTGCGGCGAGCTCCACGACGCCCGAAAGCGTGTGAGGCGTCCACTTCAGCAGGAGGAACACTCCCATGAAGAACACAGCCGCCATCCACGCATCGTTGTATGAGCCTACCTGCCGCAGGAAGACTGTAGGGGTGAAGGCGAATACCGAAGCCCCAGCAAGGGACGCAGGGAGCGATGCCCCGAAGTGGCGTGCTATTCCATAGAGGGCGAGCGCCCCGAACGTCACCCCGGGGAGGAATGCCAGATCAACCAGCTTGTCGAAGCCAATCGGCGCGAAAGTCCATAGCTGCAAGAGTTCACCGTTGATTGGATAGTACCTTACCCACACTGAGAGACTGTTGATGGGGGCCACCGAGTGCGCCTGATACATGCTGGCCATGATCGGCAGGTGATAGGCCAGCCCATCGCGATCGTAAGGCGGAAGAAACCAGCCATAGAAGATGTTTCGCAGCAGGATCGCCGCGTACAACGCTATGAGCAGCCACGCCCAGCCTGGCAGAGAAATCTGGCGGACCCGGATGCGCGCGTCGCGCAGTGCGGCCTTGATAGCCGTGCGGCGCGGGATCACGCCAACGGCAGCGGTCAAGGCAGTGAGAGCTACTGACGCAACGGTGATCCCCAGCGGCGTGAGCAGGCCGAACCATCCCAGGACGAGCAGCGTAGCGATGATGTGGGCGGTACTGAGGACCGCCGCCGCCACGCAAGCGGCCAGCGGCGCATCTCCGCGGCCGAGGCGCCACAGGGCATACACCATCCAGATGAGCATGGAAAGCGCGAGGAGCCAGCCCAGGCGCGCCCAGGTGAGCAGATCGGTGCCGAGGAGGGCGTTAGTCATTTGGACTCGGCCGCAGAAGGAATGCGCAGATCTCTAGCCTCGGAGCACGCGATTCAATCGCGGTCGATCGAATAGATCGCGACATACTCGTCCTCGTAGATCGGATGGCCCAATCCTTCATACCGCTTGTCGCGCGCAACAATGTAGAGGGGGGGACGAGTCGACTGCGCGTACCTCGAGTGCAGGGCCTGACCCATCACGTCAACATCGCCGTCACCAGAGGCGGATGCCCCGGCGAGCGCGCCAGGTGCCAAGTCAAGATCGTGGTAGCTGAACGCAAGCATCTTCGCATCACTTAATGCGACAAATCGAAGCCGTTCAAGCATGCGAAAGCGCGGGTCATCATCAGGCAACGGACCACTCTCGATTATCAACGATTCCTCAGGTGTATTCGCATTCAGCCAGTGTATGTATTCGAGGTTTTCAGGCCATCCAGGCTCGGTGGCAACATTGACTCCGAGGAATTTGACCTTGCCTTCAACATGAAGAGCGCTACCGACAGGATCACGCGCAAGTTGCTGCAGACCCAGGCCCCATGACACCCCACCCACAAGGATGGCTGTCGTAAGGAGATACCCGAGCAGGAAGCGCGACCCGAGCTTCATCTTCACAATGGGCCACCGATCCACCGCCTGGCCCGCGATCATGGCTATGAGGATTTGGGCGGGGATGAATCCACGCATGGCGAAATTGTCCCCTCCGCCCTCGTCGCGCAACAGGAACACCAGGAACAGAGATAGGATGGGGAAGAGCGCGCCAAACCGAAGCCAAACGCTCCTCTCACGCCATCCCCACCACAACAGCCATGAGACGAAAACGGCGAATACGAGCCCGTATTCAATTAGCATGAGCCAAGTGCCTAGGACTGGAAAGGCAAAGAGACTCAAACACCTGTCAACCCAATCCACGCTGCCCGTCGTCACCCCATAAAACAACTCCACAAATGGGACCCGGAAATTGCTGAGCACAATTCGCCCAGAATGCCCCAGCGTCAGCAGCGCCTGACGCCACCCGCCAAGAGCTAGAAAGCCAGCGGCAACAGCCAAGATCCCAACTGCTTTCCAGTGTAGGAAAGCTCTTCGGTACATCAGCGCCCAGATTGCAAGCGCGAGACAGCCAAAGAGGAACACGTAGGCGCTCGTTCCGAACGCAAATGCTATAAGCCCTCCTAGGCAGGCCGCCTTGATCCAGGGGTTAGCCCGGACATGTCGCCACATGACGAGGCCAAGCAGCAACGCAAAGCCACCGGCGACGTGCTGCGGGACGAATTCGTATAGCGTAGGAAAGGAAGAAAACTGGTTCTCAGAGTGTAACCACCGCACGTCCTTTTGCCACCATTCAATCTGCTTCAATGTAGTGAAGTAGTCGAAGCCGCCGATAAAGGAAAAGAAACCCATCCCTAGAACTCGGGCCAGACGCGTACGCGTGTTGGCGCGCAGCACAACATAGGATAGCCCCAGGAACATTACAACTTGGAGGTAGCCATGAATAGCCAGCGCCTGGGCCAGTGATACTTGACCGATGAATTGGTTTGCGAGGGCCGCGGGCAACACCCAAGACCAGTAGTAATACGCCAAATTGACATCTGGGAAGAAGTAGTGGCGGGGAGGGATGCCGCTGCGGGCCACCGAGGTCAGTTCCGCGATGTGCCAGTATTCATCCCAAGTTGCGGCGACGCCAGCCTGATTTCCATGGACGAACATCTCCAGGCGCGGCAAGCTGACCAACGCCGCGAAGCCGAGAACAAAGCCGCAAGCAAGAATCCATTCCGCCCGAGACGGCGGCCAAGCCCCCCCATTGCGCGGTCGGAACTCAATCAGTGGTGTCTTCCTGGCCGCCCGGAGCAAGAACCCGACTGCCAGCAGCACCAAGCTCATGATGATGACATGCGCTAGGCTAGGCCTGAAGGGGAGGAAGTTGCCCACGGCAACAAACACGTAGGGGACGCCAATGACCGACAGGCTCACGGCCAGAACCACTCTTCCGCCCCATCCGAGGCCTTTCAGTTTGACAATGCTCTGCGCTGCAAACCCGGGGAGGACGTATGCACAAAGCACCTTGGCCAATAGAAGGATCCAAGCGCCGGCCGTCATAGCCATGTGTCAGACTCCCGGAACGAGAGTTATCTTGGCGAGTGCCTTTATCCACAACCACACGCGGGTCATATGAAAGGCGTGTTCGGGACGAGATATGTAGAAACCCAATAGGCCCAGAGTGGTGGCAACCAGCAACATCGAAAACCAAGTGGCCGCCTGCCGCGCCACCCTGCTACTTCCGCCAGAAGAGCACGATTCCGTCATCACGGTCTATCTCCTTGAACTCGGCATTGCGGGAAGCCCATTCGTACTCGCGCTTGCTCTCTTGGGCCACAACGACATCGACGCCCAAAGAGTCAAGGGCCCGATTCCACTCCTGCTCGTCGTCCGTCAAGATCTCGATCACTCTATTGCGGAAGTCTGCCCCGTAAAGAGGATAGATGGGCCGGACCAAGCCGCTGTAGGTGATCGTCACCCCCTGCGTGTGCTTGTCGATGTATTGGAAAACGGGTCTTGCAATGCCTGCGAAGTCGGCGCTCGATCGCGTCACGTCGTTTCGGGAGACAATGAGGTCGATGAGTTGGCGGGCCCCAACTCCAACAGGGTCGGTCGTCATGAAGAGAACGAAGGCCATGAGGACCAGAGTCTCCATGATCACGACGGATCGGGCCCAGCTGGCAAGTCGGTCTAGCTGCAAGGCGGTCGCCAGAGATCCAAGTAGCACCAAGGGGATGCCATAGCGTGGAACCCAATATGCTGGCGTGAGCAGGAAGGCCCCAACAGTCACGGCACACAAGAGAAGCTGCAGCCAACTTCTGCGTCTGAAACCATTCACAAGCCATGCTATGAGGAACGGGATTCCCACGATAATCCAGAGAGGGCCCATTCCTGTAAGTCGGTTCTCCTCGATTGGGTCATACGGCCCCATCCATGCCTGCGCAAGACGCCACCACGCCGGTCGGCTAAGAGTCTCGGCGGACGTGTTGTCCAGCGCTATCTGGTCCCTTGACCTCTCTCCCGGAAACAGGACTTCTTTGCCGATCCGTACTTCGAAAGGGGCCACCGGGTTGGAGTAGAGGGACCAATTTCGGATGTACGGATACCCGCTAAGGGCCACAACGATGCACGCGGGCAGCACGATCTGGCGCCACCCGACTCCCCTCCTAGGTTCTTTTTCCTTCTCGGTTTTGCGGCGGCTGGCCACGAGTATCCAGAATCCGTACACCAACAGAAGGCCGCATGCGTAGAGGAGACCCGTGTACTTGATCCCAGCGAGGAGACCGGCTGCGACACCCGCCATGACCGCTGCGGTGCTTTGGTCCTTCGCTCCATTACTCCCCCTCGGAACACCCACAATGAGGAATGCGCCCATTGAGAAGACTGCAGCGGTTAGTGCATCAGTGGATGCACCAACTTGCTGGTGGATCAGAGTAGGCGCGAACGCAAAGACCGAAGCACCCAGAATCGAGGCCTGGCGACTTGCCCCCCATGCCCTTGCCAGGCCAACCACTGCCAAGACCCCGAAGGCGACTGGGACCAACGAGGCGATGTCAACGAACTTGTCGACGCCAAGGAATAGGAGATTCCAGAGAGAAAGCAATTCGCCAGTGAAGGGGTAGGCGTTCACCCAGACGATGTGGGAAGTCAGCGGCTCAATGGCATGCCGTTGATAGAATGCCCCCATGATTGGCAAGTGGTACACGAGCCCATCCCACTCGCGCGGAGGCAGAACAAAGCCCAACGCCAGCGACCGCAGGAGAACTGCAGCATAGGCCGCAAGAACAACGTACTCCACCCACCTCAATCCGCCGGTGCGCCATCTGGTCCATTCGGCAGACTGGATACGACGGAGTTCCCGACGGTGTTTCCAGACGAACATCAGCAGAACCGCCGCGCTCATGATAAGAACGAGCGCGCCGACGACAGGCGCGAACATCACTCGGGCGAGTCCAGCGCAAAGCAGGGCTGCCGTGATTTCCGCCATCGTGAGAAGCTGCGCCGCAACGACGGCATAGAGCGAGCTTCCGTGCCTGAGGAGAATCAGCAGGTACCAGGTAACCCAAGCGAAGGTCGAGGTAGATACGAGAATCAGGATGCCGAACCAGGTTGTCGCATTGGTTCCCAGAAACCCATTGTGGAATAGAGCCCTGGCGATCGCCTGAAACAACTCCGTCATCACCCACTTCCCCCTTTGCAGTCCGCACTCATGTATGATCGTCGCTGCGGAAGTTTATCCCACCTAATGGTCACCCGCGAGCACTATCTTTAGGACGGCGTTTGCCCTCGAGTCCCAGGCATACGGAATGACGGCAGCCTGGGCGCGTTCCCCAAGTGACTTCCCTTCGGCTTCATTCTCTAACAACCGAGCAATTCCCTCGCGTAGCGTCTGCTCGTTGTCGGGCATCACAAGCACAGCCGTCTCGCCGTCATGAAGGACTTCGCGTACCACAGGGAAGTCGGTGGCGACGATCGGCCGGCCGGCGGCCATGTATTCGAACATCTTGAGCGGCGACATGTAGCGCACCGTCGGCGTCTGCGAAGTATAGGGCATCACCAGCACATCCGCCGCCCACAGATACGCCGGCACTGCACTGTTGGGCACCTGGCCGGTGAATATCACGCGCTCAGCCACGCCCAGCCTCGCGGCGAGCGCTTGCAGGCGGGCGATATCCTCCGCGCGGCCCCCCACCATAACCAGAACGGCCTGCGGCAATCCGGCCAATGCCTCGATCGTTTCCTCGCCGCCCCGCCCCGGATAGAGATGCCCGGAGTGACAGATAATAGGTGTATCGAGCGGCAGACCCAGTCGGCGGCGAGCCTCATCTTTAGCTAAGGGCGAATTAAAGCGCTCGAGATCTACGCCGTCGGGCAGAACATGCAGACGCTCACGTGGCGCGCCCGCATCGGCATAAGCCTCGGCCAGCGCACCGGTGATGCAGAAGACGCCCCGCAACGACTTCATGTGCAGCATAGCGTGCCACACCGGGTAGCGCTGCTCTTCCGCCAGGTTGTGAGCTTCAAAGGCCACCGGGCGGCCCATGCGCGCCAGCCAGTAAGCCGTCCACACATCGCGCGAGTAGACCAGGTCGTAGCGGCGCACGGCAGCCCGAGCCGTGGTCGCCAGCGAAAACCCACGCACCTCGAAACGATCCCCCCAGTGAGGATACAGCACGCGCGTGATGCGGAAGCGCTGGGTCAGTGCATAGCTCTCCCACAGGGATGTGCCCTCCGTGCGCGCCGCCCGCCAATCATCCCAGCGGAATGGGATGATCAGATCGACCGCTTGCACGTGCGCCGCGAAGGCGGCGCACATCTTCATGACCTGCAGGCTGTTGGCTTGGTCGGAGGGCACGCGCGAGCGTGCAACGTAACCCAGGCGAAGCGCGCCCCACGCCTCGGGCTTGTCGCGGCCGCTCATCGCGCTCCGCCTTCTAGGTCCGCCAGGACCGTCCGCACGCGGTTGCGCCACGTGTGGGGCGCCACATCCAGCCGCGCCTGGTGGGCTAGGCGCCGGCGCAGATCCGGGGAGTGCAACCCGCGACGCAGCGCTGCGACCCAGGCCGATGGATCGTCGGCCGGCAGCAGCAGGCTGTTCCCTTCATCCAGCATGGCCCGCAGCGCGGGCAGGTCGCTCGAGAGGATCAACCGCTCGGCCGCCATGTACTCGTACAGCTTGAGCGGGCTCATGACCTCGGCCGTATCGCCTTTGCCCTGGACAGTGACACGGGCCTGATAGGGCATGAGCAAGACATCGCAGGCTGCCTGATGCAATGCAACCCGTGCGGGCGGAATGCGCCCAAGCCACAGGAGGTTGGCGGGGAGCTCTCCGGGCGGGCGTTCAGAACTGCCGGCGATCAGGAAATAAACCTCGGGCAGTTCGCGGGCCATGACCAGGATGGTCTCCACCCCGCGCCCCGGAACGACGCTGCCGAAATAACCCGCGGCCACGCCGCGCACGGCGATGCCCAGCATGCGCCGCGCCTCGCGCGGGTCAAGAAGCGCACGGTACTTTTCATCGTCGAACGCATCGCCGGCGACGAGGATTTCCACTCGGCGCGCGGCGGGGAATGCTGAGACGAGCAATTCGTGCAGGCGCGGGGTTATCACGACCACCCGTCGGCAACCCGGGCTGCGCAAGAAGAAGCGCAAGTAGAGGGGGCCGAGCTGCCCGCTCGGCAGTTGATGCAATTCAAGAACGACGCGTTGCTGGAACCAGGAGGCGGCCAGCGCAAAATCCACGCCGCGCGTGTAGACAATGTCCGGCGCGAGCTGCCGCGCGCGCCGACCCATGCGCCACGCCAGGCCGCGCCGGCCGACCAGCCGCGGGATGTTCGCGCGGCGTATCTCAGGCGCGCGTCGCAACCCGTAGTATTCACTTACGCTTTCGCTGTCGGGCTCGCCTGCGGGAGCCATTCGCGGCGCCAGGAGCGTCACGGCATGGCCCTCGCCGACCATCGCCTCGCACATCTTGAGGACTTGCAGGCTGTTGGCCGAGGTCGAAGGGATCGCCGCGGAGGCCAGGTATGTGATTCTCACGTCGAGGGTCCGCCTGATTTCGTTGTCAAGGCGCGCCGATAGACCTCGGCTTGCTGCTTAGCATAACGGGCCCACGTCAGCGATTCCGCGAACGCCCGCCCCGCCCGCCCCATGCGCTGGGCTAGGTCGCGGTCCATAAGCAGCCGCAGCATTGCCTCCCCCGCCCCTTCGACATCCTCCGCCGAGAGCAGAAAGCCCGTCTCACCGTCGCGCACTGCATCGGGAATGCCGCCCGTGCGGCTGCCAACCACCGGCAGGCCGTACGCGCCGGCCTCCAGGAAGACCAGGCCGAATCCTTCAAAGGCGAAGCGTTGTTCCTGAGAGAGAAGCGCAAAGGCGGAACTCGAACGGTAGTGGGATGCCAGGTCCTGCTCTCCCACCGACCCGACGAATTCAACCCCGCGGATGTCGTGCCGCTGGATGAGCGCCAACAGCTGTTCATGGTAGTGGCCGCCCAGCCCGCCACCGACGATCTGGTAGCGCGCCTGCGGCAGCGAGCGCCGCACGCGCGCGAAGGCTTGCAAGCTGAGGCGATAGCCCTTGCGCGGCTTGAGGTTGCCAACCGAAATGAGGGTGGGCACCTGCGGCCACTGGTGCGCCTCGGCTTCCTCGCGCGTAACACGCTCGGTGATATCGGTCCCCTCGATCACGACTTCGCACGGCGCCGCGCTCAGCGCCGAAGCGAATTCGCGCTGCATGCGCGCCAGCGTCCCATGAGAGATCGGGCAGACGAACGCCGCCTCGCGCAACACGCGGGCGTAGGCCGAGGAGAGGAGTGGCCACCGCTTCCAGACGACGGCGTAGGTTCCGTGGGCCGTCAGACCGAACGGGACGCCTTCACGCCGCGCGAGCGCACGCGCAACTCCGCCGGCCGGAAAGGCCTCCAGCGCGTGCACCAGATCGACGCGCAGGGGGGGCAGGCGGCGCAGACCAATGCTCGCGGCCGCGAGCGTGCGGGCCACCGGCCAGACTCCTGCGCTGACAGGTTGAACATCCGGAAGGATGTGTGTTTCGTACCCGGGCAGCAGAGCCCGCGCGCCCTCGAGATCGGCTCGCGCAACGACGAGCACCGGCTCGACGTGGCGCGCCAGCGCGCGGACGGCACCAAGCGCCGCGGTCTGCCAGCCCCCGCGCGAACGCAGGTAAGGGATGACGAATGCGACGCGGGGAGTCATCGGCTGCGCCCCCGGTGGGCCAGTTCGGGCCACAGGCGGGCCTCGCCCGTCTCAACCAATCGGCGCGCACCATCATCCGCCGCATTCGACCAGATGCGGTCACGCCGGCGAAGCAGTTCTTCCCGCGGGAGGCGGAGTGCCCGATCGACCGCCGCAACAACGTGCTGTGGATCTTCGGCCGCCTCGGCCAGGCCTTCCTCGGCGAGTTCTCGACCATAGGCAATGGCCGTGCGCAGCCATACCGTTGGAATGAGACTGAGGGCAGCCTCATAGAGGACCGTGCTGTAAGTTCCCAGAGCCAGATCCACCTGGCCGAAGGCCTCGTAGACAGTGGCGGTTTGCAGCATGCGCACCGAGGCGGGGTCGAGCCCGTACGCGCGCAGCCCGGCGGGCTCCTCACCGGGTCGCAGCTTGACACACAAATCAAAGCGCCCACTGCCGATGAGCGCCTCGAGATAGGTCTGCACCTCTCCCTTCCGCGCGAGCGGCTCGGAGACGAGCAGCACACGTGGCCGACTTGCTTTTTCGCCCGCTCTTACGAGATCTTTCTGCGCCGCTCGTGCTGCCGGGTCAGCCGGAGGCGGGCAGCCATGCGGCGCGCGCAACGGCCCGCAAACCACAACCTGGTCGGCATCATACAGGCAGCTTCCGGCCAAGAGCCGTTCGCGAAAGAGCGGACCCCACACGCCGTACAGGTCGAAGGCATGCGTCCGAGCGCCTTCGAACCCGTAGGCCATGGTGCCGGTGTGAAAGCGGTTGAAGACGCCGTGCTGGAATCCGAGCACCTTGAGCCCCAGGCTGTGGCAGGCGGCCACCAGCTCGTGGTTGTGGCGGTTGTCGTCGAAAACGATGGCCCGCCGCGCACCTTGTCGCATGAGAGCACGCCGCAACGCGCGATAGCGCGCGGCCGAGGCCTGACACCAGCCTAGCACCTCGAGCGCCACCGCGCGCAACACACGATCCTCGAGCGTTCCCCCCTCGGCTGCACTCAGAGGCTGCGCGGCCCGCGGGAGTTGGTACGAAACGCGGGGATCGTCGTCGAACGCCTCGAGCACAACGGCCGGGCGCCGGCGGCGCAGCATGTTGCCAAGTGCAATGCGCGGCGAAAGGCTGTGCGCGTACTCGGCATAGCGGTACCCGCGCCGCCGCAGCTCCGCGTACAGCGGGCTGATGCGGAAGTCGTGGTCGAGCCCCGGGCTGACAATATCGATGGTGTAGAGGACCGTATCGCGGCGTGTCAGGCGGAACCCGATCAGCGCCGCATTCGAAACCAGGCGCGCTGCCGCCTGACCCAACCATGCGGCAACTCGGCGCGAAGGCGAGGCTGCTATCGGCAGGCCGCCGGCCAACGTAAAACGAGGGAACCCTGCCCGGCCCGACAGCGCCCGCAGCGCCCGCCGCGCCTCCGCCGGTGCATCGATGAGTTGAGCCTCGTTCGCGCCAGCGAGGCGAGCAAGGAGTGGAAGGTAGCGCGTGAGCGGAAGCAGCGTGAAACGGAAGAGGCGGTCTTGAACGAACCACCATGGCTCAAACCCGTCGACGGTCACGAGTGAGGCCAGGCGCTCCCCGGTGGGGGTTGTCGACAGGTTTATGCGCTTGAGAAGGCGGAGTGCTTCGTCCCAATCGGCGGGAGGCAAAGCCTCTTGCCAGGTTTCGGCCTCCACCTGTCCATCGCCGGAGGCATCCGGCCGGAAGTGCAGGCGCACCGAGGTCGAGCCCGAGGCGTGCATCGCAGGGGCCTTAACCTGGCCGGCGCCCCATCTGCCGATCGAACTCCTGGCCGAAGCGTTCAGTCAATTCCTCGACGTGATAGGCCTCTTCGGACGAGGTGGGGTTGGGCGCATCGTGCAGCACATAGTCGACGAATTGGCGGATGAGACGCTCGTGCGGCGAAGGAACCACCTTCGGTTGGCCCTCGCCTCGCAGGCGCAGGGTCAGGTAGCGGCGCAGGTATTCGCTGGCACGTTTGGCGCGCGGCCGTTCGGCCAGGGGCATGGCGATCTTGTAACTGAACATGTAAGAGGCTTTGGTGCCGTGCAGCACGTTGATCCGCCGCTTGGCTTCCTGCGGGTTGGCCGACATGCGGATGTTGACGTAGCCCTGCTCGCTCTCGAGCACCACGTCCACCTCATCCGCCGCCATCCACGGCCACTTGTCGGTGGTCTTGCGTCCGGTCACATACAACAGGCGCATCCGGCCGACGAGCGTGTAGGCGATGTACAGTTGGTGAGGCAGCGACTCGGCCCAGCGCCCGCCCGGGATCGAGTGGCACCAGAAGTTGGGGTCGATCACCATGCGGTCCTGGTCGCCGTTGGTCATCCAGGTGAGCCCCAGGTGCAGCACACGTCCGGCGTCGCCGCGCTGGACGATCTTCCGCATCTCCATCACACCCCAGTTGAACTTGTTCTGATGCACCACCGAGAGTTTGCGGCCGGTCTTCTCCTGGGCCGCGATCACCTCGGCCGCCTCGCGCAACGTCACGGTAAACGGCTTCTCGAGCAGAACGTGGGCGCCGTGCTCCAGGGCATAAATCGCCAGGTCGCGGTGCGTCTGGGGCGGCGTGCAAATCGAAACGATCGACGCGCCGGTTGCCGCCAGGCCTTCCTCGAGCGAGGTGAAGACGCCCGCCAGCCCGTGTTCGCGTGCCACGCGCTGCGCCCGCGCGAGGTCCGGGTCGCACACGCCGGACACTTCGATTTCCGGACACTTAGCGAAAGCCGGGACGTGCTTGACAGCCCCAGCTTGACCGGAGCCCACCACAAGGACTTTCGTCTTGGCCAAGGTTCTCTCCGAGCGGGAAGGGTGCTAGGGGGAGCGCGCGGGCGCGCCCGTCAGGCCTTCACGGCACGCAGGCACACTTCAACTGCAAAGCGATCGTCGTGCAGGCCGAGCTCGCGGGAACTGAATTCGGCGGCGATGAGGCCCCGCATGGCCCCGGCTGCGGTGAGCGTGTTGCCGTAGGAACGAAGTGTAACATTTCCGGCGCCGAACGAACGCGCTCCCAGCCAGGCCAATCCCTCTGGCGTGAAGCGCCACAGCTCGTGCCACCAGGGCTGGATGCCGGCGACGTGCGGCACGCCCAGCAGCAGCACGCCGCCTGGCACCAGCAGCCTGCGCAGTTCGTCCATGAAGCGCGGCGGGTCTTCGACAATGTGCAGCGTGTGTGTGCAGATGATCGTGTCGTGGGAGGCCGAGGCCAGGTCGTTCGGCGCAAGGAGATCGGCCACAATCGTGGCCTGCTTGCTCGTGCCCGAGCCCTCTTTGTGCAGAATGTCAAGATGGGTGACGCGCCTCCCGCCAAAGCGGGTGGTGTATTGATCGTTCTGGAATTCCAGGCAGCGGCCATGAATGTCCGCAGCGAACTCGCGCATGAACAGGTCGAGGTAGTAGCGATGGATGGATGGCCCGCGGTCGGAGCCGGACACAACCGAGAGCGGTTGGGCGCCGAAGCCCAAGCGCAGCCGCGCCGCGAGCGTGGTCAGCCCGGGAATGCGCCGCGGGTATTTCGAGCGGCGGGCGGGACGCAGGCGCCCGACGACTGCACGCCACATGCGCCGTGGCAGTGAGGTGAGAGTGGCGGTCACGTGAGCTCCTTGTCGTTCACCTCGGGCGTGCCTCGTGGCGCGCCGCCCCGCGGCGGGTGCGGCGCGGCAAAGTCGTCGAAGAACCCATTCAGCCGGCGCAGGAGTTCCTCGCCGTCGACATCGCCGGGGACGTAGCGCGGCAGCCACAGCGGATCCGCGGCGCGCACCACCTGGCCGCGCACCGTGGCGCAGGCGGCAGAATAGCCTGCCTCGCGCGCCAGCGCAAGCGTGCCCGGGGCCACCGCGTCACGGAAACCGTAGGGATAGGCCAGCGCTGTGATCGGCCGGCCGGTGATCTCCGCCAGGCGCTGCCGACTCTCGCGCAGTTCGTATGCCTGCACCGATGCCGCATGCGCCGCCAGCCACAAGTGATGAACTGTATGGCTTTGCACGTCGACTTGGCGGCTCGCTGCAAGCTGGTGGCATTCGCTTTCGGTGAGTGGTCGGTGGTCCTCGCGCACCCCGCGGCGGGCCCCCTGCCGGTGGGCCAGGTCGTTCAGCACCTGCTCCCGCGTCTCGGCTGTCGACGGACGCAGGCGCACATGCAGCGCGTCGTAGACCGCGCGCAGCGGCGTACCGGCCGGCCATCTCAGACGTTCCCCCTTGACCTCAAGCTCGAGATCCCGCGTGGCCGTCACTCCGTGCCCGATCGTCTGCGCCTCGAGGTCATCCCACCAGAATTCGTGTTGCCCATCCAAGTATCCGGCGGTCACGAACACCGTGGCCGGGATGTCGAAGCGCTCACACAGCGGGCGCACCGCGTACAGGCTGTCGGCATACCCGTCATCGAAGGTAATCACCACCGCGCGCCGCGGAAGCCGGCCCTCGCGCAGCCGCGCCGGCAACTCGCGCAGGGCGAGGACGCCGTAGGTGTGCCGCATCACGTCGAGGTGTTCGGCAAAATGCGCCGGCGAGACGCACAGCCCGTGCGGGTCCTCAGCCACCTGCGCTACGCGGTGATACATGAGGATGACCGCCCGGGGCTGGCTGCGTTGCCACACACGTTTGAGGATGCGGCGCGGCCGGCTGAACATCCTCGCGATGGGGGTCTCCATGGCTGCCTTTCAGCTGACCTCGGCGTACAACTGCAGGTGCCGATCGGCGTAGCGAGCCGCAGAAAACGCATCGCGCGCGCGCCGCGAGAGATCGGCACGGAAAGGCAGCGAGACCCTCTCGCTCTCCAGCGCCGACAGAATGCTCCGAGCCAGCTGCTCAGGTGACACCTCGTGATCGGCTAGACCGATCGCGGCCGGATACCCCAGGCCCTCGTTCAGATCATCGGCTTGCGCCTTCCATGTGAGAGCGGCCAGTCCGCGGCAGGCCGCTTCGCGCGCGGCATGGCTGCCCGCCTCCGGCTGGCCCGGCAGCACGAGCAGCATGGCCTGGTCGAACACCTCGCGCAATTTCGCCGCCGAGACCAGTCCGCCGAGTGTCACCGGCAGCCGCTCGGCATCAATCGTCGAACGCAGCTCCCCATCGGCAGCGACCTCACCGCACACCGTCAGCCGGCAGGTACGCCGCAGCTGCTCGTCGGCGCGCAGTGCGGCGAGGATCGCCTCCAGGCTGCTCTTGGCATGCCGCCCGCCGACAAAGATGAGAGTGTTGGCAACAGGAGAAGCCGCGGCCGAGCCGCCTAGAAACGCGGGGCTGACCGGCGGCGGAAGAACGCGCGCACGCGGCGCCGTCAGCCCGCTGCGGGCCAGCGCCATGCGGCTTGGGAAGATGACCGCCGCATACGAATCAAGGTGCGCTTCAATCGATCCTTCCGGATGAGTCAGAACAATCGGCGTACGCACGCCCAATGCGCGCACGATCCCCATGAAGCGCCTTATGCCGAGATGATCGTGGAGCACATCCGGTGCGCCGTTGGCCAGCGCGCGGCGCAAGGCAATCAATTCCATCCAGGCAAAGACGATCTGCCGCGAGGAGCGAGGTAATGGGCGCAATCTTGGCACGGCCGAGAACAGCACACGCAGGTCCCCGGGTACCGGCAACTCCATCGTCGGCCACACGCGGGCCGCGAGGCCGGGAGCGACGGCCCACTGAAAGTCGGTGCCGAAGGCCTCCGGCGAAGGGAACAACTCCAACGTGCACCCGCGGCGGATGAGTTCCTCCGCCAGGAGCGCCGCGGAGCGGGCCGCCGGCCCGGCCCTCGGGTCGACCGCTGCAGATTTGAGAAAGGGTTGAACGGCAAGCACGCGCATGATTGGGCCGTTTGCTCTTCTTTCTCTCAGCCCACCGCCCGGCGTTCGAGCACCTGGCGATAAAGACACAGGTTCTCCTCGCCGTAGCGTTGGAGCGTGAAGTCACGCCGGGCGTGCGCCGCAATCGTGGCGCGCGCCGCATCGCTTTGGGAGGGACCGTTGAGCAGGCCGCAAATCGCGTCTGCCAGTTCACCGGCCGATTGGGTCCGTCCATCAAAGGGCACCCCGACCGGTATCTCCCACCCGTGCTCGAGTTCGCGCACTTGAGCGGCCCAGCCCACAACGGGCGTTCCGCAGGCCAGCGCCTCGAGCAGCGCGATGCTGAACCCCTCCAACCGGCTGGGGTTCACCAGCGCCCGGCTGTGCGCCAGCACGGTGCGCAGCTCGGCTACGGTCAGGCGGCCCTCGAAGACGACATTCAGCCCGTGGCGCTTGGCATATTCACGCAATTCGGGTTCGCGCTCGCCCGCCCCGCACAGATGCAGCGCATGTGCGTTCAGCTCAGGGTCGAGGTGGTAGGCGCTCAGCAAGAGGTCCGCACCCTTGGCCTCGGTCAGCCCGCCAACGAAGACTAACCCGCGGCGCTCCGCGGACGGAACGAGCGGTGCCTCGAGAAACGCCGCGTCGATCGGGTAGTAGATGACGCTCGTCCGTTTGCGCGCCAGCCCGGTGCTCGCACAGACCAGGTCCTGCAGCGCGCGAGAGACGAAGACGACGTGCTCGTACGTGTCGAGTCGCTCACCAGGCTCGCCGGTATGGTGGGTAAACACCACCGGGGGGCGCCGGCGCATCTCGCCCAGAATGAGCGGTAAGAGAGTCAACCGCTGATGGGAGTGAATGATGTCCGGGGAGAAATCGGCCAGCGCGCGGCGAAACCCTTCGATATAGAACAGGCTCACCTGAAAGGCGCGATCCTCCCGGATCTGGCCCGCCACGCGGCTTGCGCGGCATGCGGCCCCCAGCATGTGCCTTGCGCCTGGCAGCGCCATGGTTGGCAGCACTGGCAGGCGCGACCCGGAACGCAAGCCGAACATGGCCGGTTGAAGCCAGAGGCGTTCGGGGAAGGGATAGAGCGCGACCTCGTGCCCCTGGTCGAGGAGATACTCGGTGAGCAGCAGCGCCGCCCGCGACTTGCCCCCTGCGCGCGGATCAATCCGATCACCGCGCAGGAAGGGATGAATCTGCAGTATCCGCACGGTCAGCCGGTCCTCCCGGTTGGAACTCGGTGTGCCACTCCAAACGCGGTGCGATCACCCCGCCCCACACCCCGCGATACGTGCCCTTGGTGGAATCCCCGAGGCCGGTGTCTTGCACGCGGAACGTCAGTAGATTGGCCTCATGAACGAAAACGCGGCGCGGGTAGAGCACGCGCAGCCAGACGTCGACCGAGAACAACCCTTCCGTCATCAGGTCGCCCGGGATAATGCAGCGGCTGCGATACAAGCCGGGCTCGCGCGTCGCGCCGAGGTAGGCCGGGTCGTGATTGGCGGCCGAGACAAAAACGCTGTGGCCGTCCTGATTGACCACCTGGATCATCGGCAGCACCGGATAGTTGCCGCGCAGCACCCAGTACTCGACCTCCAGCGCAATCGTTTCGCGCATGGTGAAGAGGGTCCTGGGGTTGCCCTGCGCGTCGGAGACGCGCACGTGCTTGAGGCGCGCCGTGGCATCGCCCGGCGCTTCGTCGGCGCGGAGCCATTCCATGCCGCCGCTTTCGACCCGCCCGGCGTTCAGGTAACGCGCAATCACCTCGCGCGTTTCTCCATCGGCGATCACTCGCCCCTCATCCAGGAGGATTGCGCGCGGGCAGAGGCGCGTGACGGCGGGCATGTTGTGCGAGATGAAGATCACCGTGCGCCCCTCACGGCCCACGCTTTCCATCTTGCCCAGACATTTCTTCTGGAAGCGGTCATCGCCCACGGCCAGCACTTCATCGACCAGCAGGATCTCGGGGTCGAGGTGGGCGGCCACGGCAAAGGCCAGGCGCAAGTACATGCCGCTCGAGTAGTGCTTCACCGGCGTATCGATGAAGCGTTCGACCTCCGAGAAGGCAACGATCTCATCGTAGCGACGGGCAATCTCTTCGCGGCGCATGCCCAAGATGGCTCCGTTGAGATAGATGTTCTCGCGTCCAGTCAATTCCGGATGAAAGCCAGTGCCCACTTCGAGCAGCGACCCCACCCGGCCGGCAATCGTGACCCGGCCGGTGGTGGGTTCAGTGATGCGCGAGAAGATCTTAAGCAGCGTGCTCTTACCGGCGCCGTTGCGGCCGATGATGCCCAGCACCTCCCCCTGGTGCACGTCGAAGGAGACCTCGCGCAGCGCCCAGATCAGTTCGCCCTGCTCGGCGCGCGCCGAACCGCGACGCAGCGTGCGGCCCACCCAGCGCGCCGGCGCCACGACTGAATCGACGATGGTCTCGCGCAGCGTGCGGTAGCCCTGTTGGCGGGCGCCGATGCGGTATTGTTTGCCGATGTCCTGCGCGCGAATGACGAGATCGCCCATGATCCGTGGGTCCGTTTCTTCTTATGCCAGATGTGCACGAGGAGGGGGAGACGAATGCCGCAGCCTCAACCCGCGCTCCGCCGCCCTCTGCATGGCGCGTGGGTAGGTTACCACGCCTGCGCCAAACGCATCAACCGATCCGGCCGGCCTCGACCGTCAGCGCCCGAACTGGCTGCGGGAACTACAACAATTCCTGATACACCACCAGGTAGCCGCGCACGAAGCGCTCGACCGAAAAGTGCTCGCGTGCTGCGCGGGCGAGTGTTTGTCCGGTAAGTGCCGCGAGCGATGCATCCTCGAGCGCCGCCAAGAGGCTCGCAGCCAATTCGCGGGCAGACTGCGTGCGCGCGTCGAAGGGCAGCCCGACGCGCAGGCCGAGCAGCCGCTCGAGTTCCTCCACCTGAGGCGCCCAGCCGACGACCGGCAACCCGCAGCACAACGCCTCATTGATCGAGGCGCTCCAGCCCTCGAGGCGGCTGGGGTTGACCAGCAGCCGCGCCGCACACAGCGCGCGCGCCAGGTCCTCCACCGACACCTTTCCGTGGAATTCGACGTTGAGACCTTGTTCCCGCACCTGGCGCTCGAAGGCTGCGCGCTGCGCGCCTTCCCCGTAGAGGTGCAGCGCATTCTTGTTGAGGCGCGGTTCGAGGGCATATGCGTCGAGCAGCAGGTCGAGCCCCTTGCGGTCGCGCAGCGCGCCCGAGAAGAGCAAGCCCTGACGTTCGGCAGCGCTCGGCGAGCGCCCCTGCGCGAATGCTTCGGCCACCGGATTGTGGACGACGCGCAGGCGGTTCGCCGGCAGCCCGGCTTGGCCGCGAATTTCCTCGCACTGCGATTGCGAGACGAAGACGATGCGGTCGTAAACCTCCAGCGCCTCGCCTGCCTCGCCGTGATGGTGAGTGAGAACCAGCGGCACGCGCCGCGGCAGGGAGCCCAGCAGGCGCGGGAACGGGCGTCGCGGCAGGTGGTTGTGGATGATCGCCGGCCGGAAGTGAAGCACGGCCTGGTCGAGCGCGTGGACGGCCATGGCCTCGCTCAGCACCTCGCGCCACCCGCTGGGCGGCGGGTCGAGCCTGCGCGCGCGGCCCAGCGCGTGCGGCAAGCCGCGCCAACCCGGCCACACTATCGTCGGCTGCACGGCCACGCTGATCTGATCCTGCAGGTCCCAGCGGGTCGAAGTCCCAATCGCCTCGGGATACGGGAAGACGAGCACCTCATGACCCGCGCGCGCGAGTTCCTTGGTCAGGCGCAGCGAGGTGCGGGCCATGCCGCCGGCAAACGGGTAAGTGGCCTCAGCCTTCAGGAACGGATGCACGCGCAGGATTCTCATGGAGTGCCAGCCTGGGCCTCGCTATACAGGCGCAGGGTGGCCGTGCCTGCGTGCTCAATGGAGAAAGCCGCGCGCGCTCGACGGGCGATTTCCTCGAGCGGCAACTGCTTGCGGCTCACTTTTTCGATGACGTCCAGGATCTTCCCGGCTAGGTCGTCCGCTGACGTGTCCGAGGTCAGGGCGGCTCCAACGGGTTGCGCGAACACCGCCTCGAGTTCCTCAACCTGCGGCCCCCATCCGACCACCGGCGTTCCAGTGCACAGCGCCTCCAGCATCGCCACGCTGAATCCTTCCGATTGACTCGGGACGACCAGCGCACACGAGCACGCCAGGACCTGGCGCACCTCCTCGGGCGCGAGCCGCCCGCGATATTCAACCGGGAGTCTGTGTCGCTCGGCCAGCGCGCGGTACTCCGCTTGGGCCTCGCCCGTGCCGCAGACCGTCAGAGGATGCCTGCGCAGATCTGGATTTTCAATATAGGCCCGCAATAGCAGCGCAAGTCCCTTGCGCGGGATGAGATTGCCGAGGAAGGCCAGCCCCCGGCGATCCGCCGCGGGGATGACCTCACCCTGGGTGAATACATCCGCCACGGGGTTGTGAATGACCCGCGTGCGGTCGATCGGAAACCCCGTCCGCTCGACGACCTCTTGCTGCCAGCGGCGCGAGACAAAGATCACCCAGTCGTACAGATCAATCCGCGCGGCGGGCTGATAGGCATGGTGAGTGAGGACGAGCGGCGCCTTGGCCGAGATGCCCCGATACAAGAAAGGGAAATCCGAGAAGGTGTGATGGCAGTGGACAATCTCAGGGTGCTGTTCAGCGAGGGCGCGGCGCAGCGCCTGCAACGCCAGCAGGTCGAAGGATCCGTTCTCGCCGCTCAGCCGGCGGGCGGCGAGGCGCGCACGCACCAGCGCGGCGAGATCGGCCGCCAGGCTGCGGCGCGTGGGCAGGACGGCGGTGGAGCACAGCGCGGCGGTGTGTCCGTTCGGCAGACGCAGGGCGCGAGGCACATCGAACAGCCGCTCCGGATACGGAAAGAGCGACAGCGTGTGGCCTTCGGCGGCCAGATAGGAGGTGAGTTGCAGGGAGACGCGCGATTTACCGCCGGCGACCGGGCTGAGGCGATCCCCGCGCAGCAGCGGATGAACCTGAAGGATGCGCATGACTCATCCAGCCGACTCGACGTGCGGGGAAAATTCGGACTGCCAATCAAAGACGGGGGCGACCGTGCCCGGCCACACGCCGCGGTATTCACCCTTGACCGAATCGCCCATGCCGCGGTCGTGGACACGGAAGTTGAGCAGCTTGACCCGCGGGACGAAGAAGCGGCGCGGAAAGAGCGTGCGCACGGCGATCTCGAGGGCATAGGTGCCCTCCGCCATGAAATCGCCCGGGATGCGGCAGCGCGAAGTGTAGGTGCCCGCGGCGCGCGAACGCCCGGCGAACAGCCCGTCGTGGGTGGGCGCGGCAGCAAAAACGCACACGCCATGCTCATTGTAGACGCGGAACATGGGCACGACGTTGGGCGCCTCGGCCAACACCCAGAACTGGATTTCGACCTCAATCGGCTCGCGTACGTCGAACTCGGCCTGCGGCACGCCACGTGATGAGCGCAGGCGCAACGCCTTCAGGCGCACCCCCTCTTCGCCGGGGGCGTCGGCCGGATGCGGCCACTCGACCTCGGCCGTGGTCTCCAGAACAGCCTGATCGAGGTTAAGGTAGCGCTCGACGATCGGCTGCGCCGGGCCGTCCGCCACGATGTGCCCTTCATCGAGCAGGATCGCGCGCTCGCACAGGCGCAGGATAGCCGGCATGTTGTGCGAGACAAACAACACTGTGCGCCCCTCGCGCCCCACGGTTTCCATCTTGCCCAGGCACTTCTGCTGAAAGCGGATGTCGCCGACAGCCAGGACCTCATCCACCAGCAGGATCTCGGGGTCGAGATGGGCCGCCACGGCAAACGCCAGGCGGAGATACATGCCGCTCGAGTAGTGCTTGACCGGTGTGTCGATGAAGCGCTCCACTTCCGAGAAATCAACGATGGCGTCGAAGCGCTTGAGGATTTCTTCGCGGCGCATGCCCAGGATGGCGCCATTGAGGAAGATGTTCTCGCGCCCAGTCAGCTCGGGGTGAAAGCCGGTACCCACCTCGAGCAGCGAGCCCACGCGGCCGGCCACGCGCACTCGCCCAACGCTCGGTTCAGTAATCTTGGAGAGTATCTTGAGCAGGGTGCTCTTGCCGGCGCCGTTGCGCCCGATCAGGCCGAGCACCTCGCCCTGGTGGACCTCGAACCAGACGTCGCGCAGAGCCCAAATTTCGTTTTCGTCGGCTGCGCCGCGCAATTGCCTGCGCATCGCGGCGCCCGCCCAACGCAGCGGCGCGCCGGCCGCCTCCACCACGCTTTCGCGCAGCGTGCGGTAGGCGCGCGGGTGCGCTCCAATGCGGTAGCGCTTGCTCAGACCTTCCGCGCGAATGACTAGGTCGCCCATGCGAGGCTTCTCGTGCTCCCGCCTAGACCACGTCCGCGAAAGTGCGTTCCATGCGCCGGAAGTAGAACGCGCCGCTCACGAGGATAACCAACGCCGCCGCTGCCGAAGCCCAGATGAGCGGGCCGGGAGCATTGGCATTGCCCAGAAGCGCCCAACGAAAACCTTCCACGACGCCCGCCATCGGGTTGATCCCGTACAGCGTGCGCCACGGTTCGTGCAGCAGGCTGCTCGGATAAGCCACCGGTGTGGCAAACATCCAGAACTGGGTCAGGAAGGGAACCACGTAGCGCACGTCACGGAATTCGACGTTCAAGGCCGAGAACCACAGCCCCACCCCCAGCGCAGTGACGAAGGCCAGGAGCAGGAGGAGCGGCAGCCACAGGATAGCCACCGTCGGCCACAACTTGAAGTAGACCATCATCAGCAGTAGCACCACAAACGCCAGCGCGAAATCCACCAGGTTGGAGAGCACCCCGGCAATAGGGATGGCCAGGCGCGGGAAGTAGACCTTCTTGATCAGCGCGGAGTTGCCCACCAGGCTGTTGGAGGCCTGGGTCAGCCCGTTGGCGAAGAAGGTCCACGGCACCAGGGCGGCGAAGGCGAAGATGGGATACGGGATGCCATCGGACGGCATCTTGGCCAGCGAGCCAAAGAACACGCTGAAGACAACCATGGTGAAGAAGGGCTGGATGATGGCCCAGGCTGCGCCCAGCGCCGTCTGCTTGTAGCGTACCTTGATATCGCGCCACACCAGGAAGTAGAGCAGCTCGCGATAGGCCCACAGTTCGCGCAGCTTGAGCGCCACCCATCCGCGCGAGGGCGCGATTTCGCTCACCGGCCCTACGAATTCGCTATCCGCGTTGGTCATGATCGGACTCCGTGTCCTTCACCCGCCTCTGCTGATCCCACCAGGCGCGCATCTCGTGCAAATCGCGCACCCCGGTCACCGGCAGCGTGCTCCACAACTCGCGGTTCTCGTCAGTGATGCGGGCCAGAAAGTCGATGCCGGCGGCCTGTGCCGCTTGATAGTCGGCCAGCCCATCGCCGACCATGAGCATCTCGCCGCCCCGCAGCGCCTGCTCCCGGGCAATCGCCCGCGCGATCTCGGCCTTGCTGTGGGGGGTGCCCCACACGCCATCGAAGTAGGGCGCGAGTCCGCGCGCCTCGACGATCCACTCCAGCTCGGCGTGCGGCGTGCCCGACGCCACAAACAGGCGGCACCGCCCGCGCAAATGCTCAAGCATCTCGCGCGCCCCCGGCACAAAGGCGCAGGCGACCACTTTGTGCCGCACCAGGTCCGAGAAGGCCGCGCCCAGCTTCTCCTTTATGCCCTCATCGAAGGGCAGGCCGAGCAGGTTACGGTAGATATGCTCGAACTTGAGATAGCGCGAGACGCCGACGTTCAGCAGATGGTAGGCCCGGATCGCTTCGCGCTGCTGCGAGTAACCTGCAAACAACTCGAGAAAGGCTTCGGTCTTTATGTCGCCTGATTCGACGAGCACTCCGTCGAAATCGAAGACCACGGCGCGGTACGGTTCGCGCCCGTTCGCGCTCGGCAGCGGAGCGCCGCTCACGGCGCTACAACTCCGCCACGCCGGGGTAGTTGTCGAGCCACCATTCCGCGATGCGCACGTCGAGCGGCGAGTGAATATCGCGCCCGGCCACCCAGGTGCGGATGATCGGCGCCGAGCGCTTGCCCATCCACCACCACGGGTTGGGCCCCTCGCGCTTCTGGGCGCACTCCTTGCGGAAGGCCCACACGCCCTGGTCGTAGTAGTAAGCCTTGGGGTACGACTGTCGCTCGGTGGAGGCCTGCCGCTGATGATCGCCGTAGGGCAGGAGCTGCCCCTCGACGATCTCGAGCGCGCGCAGCGGATGATCGTCGGCCGCCTCCCACACGCTCATCACCGAATCCAGGTCCGCCTGCTCCGCCAGCATCGCGAGCGCCCTGTCGATCAGCTCACTATCGACCATCACCGTGTTGCCGAGCAGCAGGACGACGTTCTCCAGCCCTTTCTCGCGTGCATCGGCGTACTCGGTGGCGTGCTTGATCACCTCGCCATGATTGACATGGTCGCCGCACAACTCTTCGGGGCGGACGATGATCTCGCACCCCAGCTCGCGTCCGACGGCCATGATCTCCGGCGAGTCGGTCGAGATATAGGTGCACGCCACGCGCGACGCTTGGCGCGCGGCCTCAATCGGATAGGCGATGAGTGGCTTCCCGCGCAGCGGCAGGAGGTTCTTGTTGCGGATCGACTTGCTGCCCGCTCGCGCGGTAATGATGGCAACGTTCATGCAATGGCTCCCGGCGGGCGGGCCGCCCGCTGTTGGGATAAGGATCGTCAGGCCTTGGTCTTGCCCTGGCCGCGCTCGCGCTCGATCTGCTCGAGCACCTCGATCGCTCCCTGGCCCATGTCGACGTACAAGGTGGAGGTCAGTTTGCGCGCCACGCGCGGGTGAAATTTGTAGGGCGTCACCCGGTAGTGGCCGTCGACCGTTTCGGGTTCCACGTAGTCGACGTGGATTTCGCGCCCGAGGATTTCCGAGAACATCGTGAACAGGTCACGCGCACGCATCGGGTAGTGCCCGGTGATAACCAGATGCTGGTTGGCATACTCGGGCACGAGGACATCGACGCTCAGGCGGGCCGCGTCGGCCACGTGGATGTATTCGCGCGCGTCGTCCGGACGTCCGTCGTATCGAATTCGTCCATCGATCGCGGCCGCGCGCAGCAAGCGGTAGACCCCGTTGCTCTCGTCGGCGCGCGGGCCGTAGAGCGACCCGTAACGCAGGACCGTGTATTCGAGCCCGTACTGGCGATGATACTCCTCGATATAGGCCTCGCCCGCTTGCTTGCTGGCCCGGTAGAAACTGCCCTCGTCACTGTAGACGTAGACCGTGCTGGCAAAGACGAAACGCTTCACCTCGGCCAGGCGCGCGGCCTCCAGCAGGTTAACGGTTCCCAGCACGTTGATGCTGGCCGTCTCCCGCGGCCGGGTGCGCGCGACATTGAGGTCGGCCAGCGCGCCGAGGTGATAGACGTAGTCGGCGCCCTGCAGCGAGCGCTGCAGCAGTTCGAAATCCAAGAGATCGCCCACCACTTGCTCTTGCGCCGGCTGACGGAAAGGCGAGGCGCGCTGGTCGAAGATAAGCACCTCGTGCCCACGCGAGGTCAATTCATCGGCCAGATGGCTGCCCAGAAACCCTGCTCCACCGGTCACGATCGTGCGAGTCATGTGGGTTGCTCCCCGGAGGGCCGCCCCCCGTGCGAGAAGAAATCGATCACCTGGCGGGCCGCGTCGAGCTCCATTTGGATGCGGCACTCGACCGCATACGAGCCGATGTGCGGTGTGAGCACGACGTTGGGCACGTCGCGCAGCGGGCCGGCATAAGGTTCCTGCTCGAAGACGTCCAGGTACGCGCCGCCCAACTGGCCGCTGCGCAACGCCTCGGCCAGCGCCGCTTCATCCACCCACCCGCCCCGGGCGAGGTTCATGAGCAGCGCGCCGTGCTTCATCATTTCGATCTCTGCCCGCCCGATCATGGGCGCGTTTGGCGCACCGCTCAAATGCATCGAGACGATATCGCAGCGCGGCAGCACTTCGGCCAGTGTTCCATACTCCAGGTGTACCTCACGCGCGAAGGCAGGGTCCCTTTGAGGATCGACGGCCAGCAGATTAACTTCGAAGGGCCGGAGCAGCCGCACCCATGCCTTGCCGATACGCCCCAGGCCGATCACACCCACCCTGCGCCCATGCAAGAGTCGGCCCATCGGCTTGGCCCACTCGCCGCGGCGAAGAGCGGCGTCCGCTTGCGGCACGCGGCGCAGGAGAGCCAGCAACCCAGCCAGGGCCAGCTCCGCCACCGCCCAGGTGGGACCGTCGGGGGTATTGCCCACACGGATGCCGCGCTCCGCGGCGCAGGCCAAGTCGACATTCTCCATGCCGGTGCCCACCCGCGCGATCAGCTTGAGCTGCGGCAGCTTCTCGAGCACAGCGCGGTCGAGAGCTTCGGTGCCAGCCACCACCGCTTCCACCTCGCCCAAGAGAGCTACGGTCTCATCGCGGGTGAGCTTTCGCCCGTGAGGGTTGAGCACCACCTCAAATCCGGCGGCGCGCAGCATCTCCAGCGGCTCTGGGGTCTCCTTGGCAAACGTCGAAGTGGTGACAGCTATCTTCATCATGCATCCAAATGTCAGGTGTGAGGATCAGCCGGTGGCCACGTTTCGCGCCCAATCGCGCTCGCGCCGGTACCATTCCACCAGCTCGCGGGCCCCCCCGGCAAACGAAACGCGCGGTTCCCAGCCCAAGAGGCGCCGAGCCTTCTCAACGTTGGCCCACGAAGCCGGCATGTCGGCGGGATGCGCCGGCTGCTGTACAACGCGCGCCTTCGCGCCCAACAATCCCTCCAGCAAGTGAATCACCTCGGTCATGCGCACCGCTTCGTGCCCGCCCAGGTTCATCACTTCGTAGCCGAGCGGGCGCAGCCCGAGGATCGTACCGCGGGCGATATCGTCGACAAAAGTGAAGCCTCGCGATTGACTCCCATCGCCGTTGAGCACCAGCGGCCGCTCTTCGGCGATCCATTGCGTGAAGCGGAACATCGACATATCGGGCCGGCCGGCCGGGCCATACACCGTGAAGTAGCGGAAGACGGTCACATCCAGGTCGTACATGGCGTGATACGCGTAGCTCAGCACTTCGGCCGCTTTCTTCGAGGCGGCATATGGCTGCAGCGGGCGGCTGCTGTCGGCCTCTTCAGGCGTCGGCAGCGGCGCCTCGGCGCCGTAGATGCTGGAAGTGGAAGCCAGCAGGAACTTCGGGATGTGCGTGTGGCGGCACAACTCCAGCAGATTGAGCGTGCCCCCCGCGTTCGTCTCCACGTACGACCACGGATCTTCAAGCGAGGCGCGCACGCCCGCTCGCGCCGCCAGGTGGATCACCGCCTCAAGCGGCGCGCCCTGCGGCAGCGCGCGCAACGCGCGCCCGTCGCAAATATCCACTTTGTGGAACTCAAAGCCGGGCAATGCCTTCAGGCGCCCCAGCCGGTATTCCTTCATGCGCACGTCGTAAGCCGGGTTGAGGTTGTCGAGGCCCACCACCTGGTGGCCCTGCTCGAGCAAGAGCTCGGTGACGCGTGCACCGATGAAACCGGCGGCGCCGGTCAGCAAATAGCGCGACATTACAGGCGGGTCACCTTGGCGCTGGCCTTGCCCTTGGCGCCGAGCGCGTTGCGCGTATCGACGATGAGCCGCGACGTGCGCAGCACCCTGTCCCAATCGTAGGCGCTGTGGTGAGTGGTGATGACCACGCAGTCCGCCGATTTGAGCGCGGTATGCAAATTCGGCACGCAGCGCAGGTTCCACGAATCGTGTTTCACCTCCGGAACATACGGGTCGTGGTAGGCCACGCGCGCACCCTTCTTGCCCAAGAGACCGATCACATCCAGGGCCGGCGACTCGCGCAGGTCGGAGACATCCGGCTTGTAGGCCACGCCCAGCACCAGGATGCGGCTGCCCTTGACCGGCTTGCCCACGCTATTGAGCGCATCCTGCACCTTCTGCACCGCGACGCGCGGCATGTTGGTGTTGATTTCGCTGGCCAGTTCAATGAAGCGCGCGGTGTAGTTGACTGTCTTGAGTTTCCACGAGAGGTACAAGGGATCGATCGGAATGCAGTGGCCGCCCAGGCCCGGGCCGGGAGAGAACTTCATGAAGCCGAACGGTTTGGTGGCGGCGGCGTCGATGATTTCCCACACGTCGAGGCCCAGCCGATCGCACATCAACGCCATTTCGTTGACCAAGCCAATGTTGACCGCGCGGAAGGTGTTCTCCAGAAGCTTGGCCATCTCGGCGGCCTCGGCCGAAGAGACGGGCACCAGCGTCTGAATGGCCTGCCCGTAGTAGGCCTTGGCCACCTCCAGGCAGGCGGGGGTCATGCCGCCGATCACCTTGGGTGTGTTAGTGGTCGTCCAATCCTTCCGCCCGGGGTCGACGCGTTCTGGCGAGAAGGCCAGGAAGAAGTCCTTACCCGCCTTGAGCCCCCGGCTCTCGAACTTGGGCAGAAGGATTTCGCGCGTCGTGCCGGGATAGGTGGTCGATTCGAGAACGACGGCCATGCCCGGGTGCAGAAAGCGGGCGATGGCCTCGGTCACGTTGATGATGAAGGAAAGGTCCGGGTCGCCCGTCTTGCGCAGCGGCGTGGGCACGCAGATCGAAAGCGCATCCAGCGTGCTGACCACAGCGAAGTCGGTGGTCGCCTCCAGGCGGCCCTGGTCGATAAGTTCCTTGATGCGTGCGGCGGGCACGTCTTCAATGTAGGACTGGCCCTTCTTCAGCGCCTGGACCTTGCGGTCGTCCACGTCGATGCCCACCACCGTATAGCCGGCATGACCGAAGACCTCCACCAGCGGCAGGCCGACGTATCCGAGCCCCACCACGCCCACCCGCGCGGTGCGCGAGTTGAGCTTGGCGATGAGTTGGCGGGCCGCAATGGGGAGGGCGGCGCTTTTCTCAGTGGGTTTCACGGTTGAGCTCCTTACGGCAGATGTTCGGCCACGCGATAACTCAGGATGACGATCACGCCAGCCAAGAAACCCAGCACGGCGGCGGTGACAACTTTGGGTACGCAACGCGTATCCACGCGGCTCGCCCGGTCTGGAAGGCTGACCACCCGCGAGGTGTTTTCCCCGCCGCCGCCTGTCCGGTCGGGATAGGTTTCAGCGATGAGTGCCACGAGTTCCGTGGCCCAGGCGCGGGTCAGGCGCACCGCTTGGGATGCGCTCGCCGCGCTCATTTCTATCCG
>Ga0315274_10001612_pt1 | contig 34501 bp, 33 predicted proteins | sample YL17G02_20_MG_FD_203700 | JGI IMG/M metagenome (GOLD analysis project Ga0315274, IMG submission 203700) | Sediment microbial communities from Yellowstone Lake, YNP, Wyoming, USA - YL17G02_20 | ecosystem: Environmental > Aquatic > Freshwater > Lake > Sediment | place: USA: Wyoming | collected...
ACCGAAGCCGTAGTCATGTCCTCCGACGCTGCAATGAAACCCGTCCCCCTGACAAAATCGAACATTGCGAAGGCCGTGAACGTCCTCCTTGGCGAGACCTACGGCTGGGGAGGCCTGTACGGCGACCGCGACTGTTCCGCTACGATTAGGGATTTGTTCGTTCCCTTCGGCATTTTTCTGCCGAGGAATTCCGCGGACCAGGCCAAGGCGGGTAAGGCGTCCATCAGCCTTGAGAATCTGTCCTCCATGGAAAAAGAGAAAATCATCCTCGAGAAGGGAATTCCGTTTCTCACTTTGCTTCACCTTAAAGGGCATATCATGCTATACGTCGGTACCCGCGGCGGCCGGGCGCTGGCGTTTCACAACCTGTGGGGTGTGCGGACGAAAAGTTTCTGGGGAAGAGAGGGGCGGCACGTCGTAGGTCAGGCCGTGATCACCACCCTGTCACCGGGAATGGAGATGCGCAATGCCGACCCCGATGCGGAAATCCTCAAACGGTTGGACAAGATGGTGTTTCTGGTTGAGCCTAGCGAGGTTCGGTGATTCAGCAACCCACGGTTTAAGCCGTGGGTTATAGAGGCCATTTCCGTCCTGCAGAGGCATGAGCCTCTGCGCGACATCAGTGCCTCGATCCTGAGTTTTCGAAGGGATCGGCATGAAGGAGAGATGGAGTATCAGGCTTTTGGGAAGTCCCGACATAAAAAGAATTATTCAGACGGATACTTCATCCCCCACGACTCCCGCATCCGGTCCATCACGGACATGACGGCCAGGGTTTCGGACAAAGGCAGGATTTCACTTTCCCGTTTTCCCTCGCGCAGGCACCTCGCGGTTTCGGCGATTTCGTAGACAAAGCCATTTCCCCGCATCGGCAGTTGAACCGTTTCGGGATCGCGACCGTCCGCATGGACAGTGAATTGGGACGAGCGCCACCAGGGGGCATGCACGACAATCCTTCCTCCGGTGCCCGATATCACCGCTTCCTGCGCGGTCTGGCCGATGATGGAGGCGAAAAGAACGGCCATTCCCCCGTTGTCATATCCAAAAAGCATTCCGCACTGTTCATCCACTCCCGTGGCGCCGATGCGGGCCATGCTTTGAACCGTCTGTGGTTGTCCGAATAGAATAAATGCAAGGGTGACGGGATAAATCCCGACGTCCAGCAGGGCGCCCCCGCCGAGAGCGGGGGAGAACAAGCGTCCGTCCGGATATCCCGCTCCACTGAAACCGAAATCCGCGGTCAGCGTGCGGATTTCTCCGATGGCGCCTGACCGGACGGTTTCCTGAAGCGCGAGGATGTGCGGCATGAACCGGGTCCACACGGCTTCCATCAGGAACCGGTCCGCTTTCCACGCAGTCTTCGACATTTCCTCCGCCTGGGCCCGGTTCAGCGCGAACGGCTTTTCGCAGAGCACGGACTTGCCGGCCCGCAGACAGAGGAGGACGTGGTCCCTGTGAAACGCGTGCGGGGTTGCAACATAGACGACGTCAATTTCGGGATCATCAGCCAATCCCTGATAATCTCCGTGACGTCGCGGTATATCGAATTGCACGGCGAATCGGTCCGCTTTTTCCCGAGACCGCGAGGCCACGGCAGTCAACCGGCAATCCGGGGACATGAGGAGGTCCCCGGCGAATTTATGGGCGATATGACCGGCGCCGAGAATGCCCCAGCGGACGGGGCGGTAAATTGTGGGGGGCAAAACTGATCTCCTGATGATCATGAAAAAGTCAACAAAAAATCAATGCAGTCATTGCCGAAGGTCGTGGGCTAACGCCGTGGGCAATTTTTTTCCCCCGCGGGCGAGGGAGGCGAAAATTCCGGCACCGCAGAGAACCGCGAATACCATGAACGCCGTTTTCACGCTGGCGATGAAGGCCGGATGATTGTCCGGCGTGACGGACGCGTTCCCCATGAACAGGGCGAACAGCAGGACCGCGAATCCCATGCTCAGCATCTGTCCGACGAGGCGCATGGTGCCCAGCGTCGCCGAGGCGACGCCGTAATAGCGCCGTTCCACCGCGCCCATGACCGCGTTGGTGTTGGGCGACGAAAAGAGTGCGAATCCGAATCCGAGGACGAGCAGGCAGAAGACGATCCACGGCAATCCTGTCTTTTCGCCGACCCTGAACAGAAGCAAAAGACCGGCGGAACAGAATCCCATTCCCGTTGAGGCGAGTATACGGGATTCGACGCGGTCCGAAAGCCTTCCCATGGCGGGTGAAAGAAGGGCCATGACCAAAGGCTGTGCGACGAGCACCAGGCCGGCTTCGCGGGGGCTGAGGGCCTTGACGTATTGAAGGTAAAGGCTGAGCAGGAACGAGACTGCCGACGTCGCGCTGTAGTTGATCAGGGCGGCCAGGTTCGAGAACGCGAACACCCGATTGCGCCGCAGCAGGGACACGTTGAGAACCGGATGCGGGATCTTCGATTCCCACAAGATGAATCCCGCGATGCCGAGTGCGCCCGCGATGGAGCAGGCAGCGCCCGCGGCGGACGGAAGCTTTGAGAATCCGATCATCATGACGGACAGTGAAACGATGTAGATTCCGCATCCGGTCCAATCCATGGATTCGCCGTGATTCTCCTTCCACTCCGCCCTGACTTTCCATGCGAGCAGGCCCCACACGAAAGCGCCCATCGCGGCGCTGACGATGAAGATGCTTCTCCATCCGAAATGCACGGTCAGCAGCCCCCCGACCAGCGGGCCTAGGGAAAGCCCCAGATACACGGCTGAGACGTTGATACCGAGCGCCTTGCCCCGCTCTTCCGGCGGATAGACCGACGTCAGCATGGCAACCCCGGTTCCGAAAATCATCGCGGCTCCGGCGCCCTGGATCACCCGGAAGGCAAGGAACGTCGGCACATTGGGCGAGACGCACACCAGCAGCGACGCCGAGGAATAGACCAGCGTTCCTATCGAATAGACTTTTTTTCTTCCGTAAAGGTCCGCGATTTTCCCGAATGGAAGCAGGAAAGCGGCGGAGGCGAGGATATAGGCGATGGCAAACCAACTCAGGGTCACCGCGTTGAGCGCGAATTCCTTGCCGATCCTCGGCAGTGCGACGTTGACGGCCGAGGCCATGAAGGGCGTGAGAAACGCGCCGACGGCCGAGACGAAGAGTACGGTTTTTTTCATCCTGCGCTCAATTTCCATAAATCAGATCCTTTTTCCCGAATTTCAAGTATAAAATACCCACAACCGTGAATATTGTCAAGAAAGTTTTTGACTTTGTTATTGATTTTTACTTTTGAAATGTTTAAATTAATATGTTACTTTTTTCACAATAATTCATGGACACAGGAGACGGTTGTATGGGAAGAAGCAAGAGCAAGCAGAAACGGCAGAAAATCGACTTTAAACGCAGACGGCATGCCCGGGCAAAACGGGTCCGGGACAGACTCAAATCCAACGCCGGCTCCCCGGCCGAGAACAAATCCGCAGAGCAGAAGGAAAAGCCGCGCAGAACCGCAAAGGCCCCCAAGGCGTCCTGAACGGTTTCCATTTATTAATTTCTTGATTGTTGAGCCCGTTGGGGAAAAGTAGAGGTTTTGGACGATGAAATTGGTGCATAGAAACACTCAAATATATGTTAATATTTTAATTATATTAATTATTCTCATCAAGTGCGGTAAGCCGCAGATCAAGCCGATTTATGCCGATCCGGCCTATAAAACCAAATTGCTTCTGGAAGACCGCTTCGACCGAGGGATGGACAACTGGATGATGACGGGCATGGGCAAGGCGGAAACGACCGCGGATTCCGCCCTGGAACTGGTTGCCGTTTCCGACACCGTCGGCGCCGCCGTCTGGTCAAAGGCATCCTTTCCCGAAAATTTCCAGCTTGAATATGAAATCTTCATCCGGGATACGGCCGGCACTCACACGGTTTATTTCTGCACGGAGCAGGCGGATCAAGGAGCTTTTCAACCCGACAACCTGCCTCCTCCCGCACTGTTTAACGATTTTATCAAGAACCGGATCAACAGCTACCAGATTCTCGTCCACTGCTATGACCGGACCGGGAAATTCCTCGCGGGGACGAAACTGCGGAAGAATCCCGGCAATCTGCTGCTTTCCGGGAGCCCGACGGATCCATGCAATGACAACCGGAAATACCTGATGGACGTTATGAAAGTCGGCAGCCGCATCCAGTTTTTTGTTGACGGCATCCCGGTTCACGACGTCCGCGACCGGGGAGGATTCGGTCCGGTTTACGCGCAGGGTAAAATCGGATTCATGGTCCAGGGGAAGGCCGGGGCTTTCCGGGTCCTGATCGACAACGTCCTGGTCTTTGAACTGATCCCGCGATAAATCAGGGCGAAGCCCATTTTTAACCATTGAGGACAGGAGATGCAATGGCCGTCGTGAGGCCTTTCAAGGGATTGCGACCCGTAGCCAAACTGGCTGCCGAAGTGGCCGCGCCTCCCTACGACGTAATCGAATCGGACGAGGCGCGTGAGCGCGTCAAGGGCCATCCCTGCTCCTTCCTGCACGTCTCGAAGGCCGAGGTGGATCTCGATCCATCCATCGACTCCCATGATCCCGCCGTCTATGCAAAAGGCCTGGAGAACCTCAACAGGTTCATCCGTGACGGCATTCTGGTCCAGGATGCCGAGCCGCGCCTCTACCTGTACAAGCTCAGGATGGGCGAGCACGAGCAAACCGGCCTCTACGCGTGCGTGTCCGTGGCGGAATATGAAAAGGGAATCATCAAAAAGCACGAACACACGCGCATTGACAAGGAGATGGACCGCGTCCGCCACATCGACACCCTGAACGCGCATACGGGACCGGTTTTTTTAATGGTCCACCACAGCGACGACATCCGGCGGCTCTTCCGGAAAGTCATGGAGAAACTTTCAGCCTATCAATTCGTCCACGAATACGAAGTCGAGCACACGTTCTGGGTGGTCGAGGACGGCGCGACGATCCGGGCAATGCAGGCTGCGTTTTCCGCCGCAGGATGCCTGTATATTGCGGACGGACATCACCGGGCAGCGGCCGCCGCGCGCGTGGGGCAGGCGAGACGCGAAAAGAATCCCCGTCACACCGGAAACGAGGAATACAATTTCTTCCCCGCCGTGATTTTTCCCGATTCCGAGATGCAGATATTGAACTACAACCGCGCGGTCGCAGATTTGAACGGTCTTTCGGCCGGAGAATTTCTGAAAAAGCTGCAAGCCGGGTTCGAGGTCACGCCCAGCCCCGACGGAAAACCAGTTCAGCCCGGAACGCGGGGATGGTTCGGGATGGTCCTGGAGGGCCGGTGGTATATCCTCAACGCCAGGCCGGACATCCGTCATCGGGAGGATCCGATTGCCAGCCTGGACGTCTCCATCCTGCAGGATTCACTGCTTGCCCCGATACTGGGCATCCAGGATCCCCGCACCGACAAGAGGATCCAGTTCATCGGCGGCATCCGGGGGCTTGGGGAACTAGAACGCCTGGTCAACGAAAAGGGATTCGCCGTGGCTTTCTCCCTCTACGCCACGGGGATCGACCAGCTGATGAAGGTGGCGGATACGGGCAAGGTCATGCCGCCCAAGTCCACGTGGTTTGAGCCCAAGCTGCGGAGCGGGCTCGCGACTCATTTTCTTGAGTGAACCGCCAATGAACGCCAATAAACGCGGATCAAAAGGATTGAACGTGGAAGCCGCGGAGGCGCGAGGAGTCCGGCGTTCAAGATTGGATAAGGATTCATCATCGGATAAACCGGGTGTTTATGCCGAGACTGATTTCATTCATAAAAGCGTTTAATTATTAACCTATTGGAGGCGATTAATGAAAATTCTGATTGCCGACGCGTTTGATGCAGCACTTCCTGAAAGGCTGAAGAAATTCGGCGAGGTGACGAGTGATCCGTCCGCTCTCGCTTCCGCCGAGGTGGTCCTGGTGCGCAGCAAAACGAAATGCACGAAGGAATACATCGATCAGGCGCCGAACCTCAAGCTCATCATCCGCGGAGGAGTGGGCACCGACAACATCGACAAGGAAGCGGCCAAGGCCAGGGGCGTCCAGGTAAAGAACACACCGAAGGCCTCCAGCCCGGCGGTGGCCGAGCTTGCCTTCGCCCTGATGCTGGCCATCCCCAACAAGCTCATCGAGGCACACAACACCACGAAGGAGGGAAAGTTCCTCAAGAACGAAATCAAGAGGACGGAACTCCTCGGTAAAACCCTCGGATTGATCGGCGTCGGCCGGATCGGCACCGAAATGGCCAACCGAGCGAGAGCCTTCGGGATGAAGGTGATCGGCACCGACAAGGTCGTCACCCAGTCCGAATTCGTCGAAATGAAACCGTACGACGAGGTCCTGGCCAAGTCCGATTACCTCTCGATGCACACTCCGCTCACCGATGAAACCCGGTGCATGATCGACAAGGCCGCGATCGGCAGGATGAAGGACGGCGTCGCCATCGTCAACACGGGTCGCGGCAAGTGCATCGTCGAGGACGACATGGTCGAGGCCCTGAAATCCGGCAAGGTGAAGGCCTACGCCACGGACGTGTGGTATTCCGATCCACCCGACCCGGCCTGCCCGCTGCTGACTGCGCCGAACGTCATCATGACCCCGCATCTCGGAGCGTCCACCAAGGAAAACCTGCTCCGCATCGGGGACGAAGTCGTCGAACTGCTCGAAGCCTTCACGAAGAAATAAGGAGACCGACCATGGCAGACAAACGCATCTGGAATTTCAATCCCGGGCCGGCCACGATGCCCGTTGCGGTTCTAGAAAAAGCGAAGAACGAAATGTTGGACTACGCGGGCACCGGCATGTCGGTGATGGAATTGTCCCACCGCTCCAAGGCCTATGAGGCGATCCAGAACAGCGCGCGCGCGCTGCTGGCGGAGTTGCTCGGCATTCCCGCCAATTACAAGGTTCTGTTTCTTCAGGGCGGCGCGAGCTTCCAGTTCGCCATGATCCCGATGAACCTGCTGCCGGCCGGAAAATCAGCCGATTACATCCTCTCCGGTTACTGGGCGCAGAAAGCCTACAAGGAGGCGAAGACGCTGGGAACCGTCCGCGTCGCCGGCACCACCGAGTCCGTCAATTTCAACCGGATTCCCGATGCGAACGAACTCCAGCTCGACGCCAACGCCGCTTATGCCCACCTCACCTCGAACAACACGATCTTCGGGACACAGTGGAAGTCGTTCCCGAAGACCGGCAGCGTCCCGCTGATCGGCGACATGTCGAGCGACATCCTGTCGCGCAAGTTCGACGTGTCCCAATTCGGCATGATCTACGCGGGGGCGCAGAAGAACCTCGGCCCCGCGGGCGTGGTCGTGGTGATCATGCGCGAGGATTTGATCGCGGCGGGCAGGGCCGACATCCCCGCGATCATGAAATATTCAACCCACGCAGAGAACGATTCGCTCTACAACACCCCGCCTTCGTACACGATCTACCTCGTGAAACTGGTGCTGGAATGGGTGAAGGGGCTGGGCGGACTGGCCGCGGTCGAGAAACGGAACGAGGAGAAGGGAAAGCTTCTCTACGGGACCATCGACGGCCAGGGCGGGTTCTACAAAGGCACGGCGGACGCGAAAAGCCGTTCGCTGATGAACGTCACCTTCCGCCTTCCCTCGGAGGAGCTGGAAACCAAGTTCATTTCGGAGGCCCAGGCAGCCGGATTCGCCGGACTGAAGGGCCACCGTTCCGTGGGCGGCATCCGCGTGTCGATGTACAACGCCTTCGAGCCGGAGGGAATCAAAGCACTGACCGATTTCATGAAGGAGTTCGCAAAGAAGAACGGGTAGGTTCTTCGCATTTATTAAGTAATAACCTGTCATCACGGGAATCCCGGAGGGCGACGCCCTCCGGGATTTTTTCAATCCATCCCGAGAGCCGGACTGGGTTCCGCCAGTCCCGCCCGACCGCGATCCGTTCGGTGTGTCCGCTTAAATTTCCCAGTAGCATTCCATTTTTTTTATTATATTGATGCGGAAACGTCCGTACGATTCCGGCAGGAGGTCACCGCATGCCTTTGCTTTTCTGGGTTGACGTCTGCTTTTCCGTATTCGCGGCGGTCATGTCCGCGGCCCTCATGCTCATCGTGCTTGCAGCCGGGATGACCCAGGCGCTCAACCGGAGTTTTCTTTTATTCACCTTCGTCCAGACCGTCTGGGCCTGTCTTTCCGTAGTGCTGCGCCTGTCCCTATGGCTCGGCCACGGCAATCCCCTTTTCCTGGCGGAATGCGTCGCGGTGACCCTGCTCGCCATGGGCGGTACGATGCTGATCTTCAGCGCCGCTTATGTCGGAAGGTCCCGCCCCTGGCTCAATTGGATCGTGGGAGTCTGGACCGCCTTCCTCGTTCTTCCGTGGAATCCCATTTTCAATGGCTTGGCAGGATCGAACGTGCGTCTTTATCCCAACGGCACGACGCTCGTCGACGTCAGCCCCATAGGCGTTCTGATGGCGATTCTTCCGATGATTTTTCTTCTCTGGTCCTTCATGCTTTTTCTCCGGGAGAGGCGAAAATCCGGTGAAATCTACATGACCTTCAGCGCGCTGATCCTGTTTGTCGGCTTTGTGATCGGCGGGGTGCTTGAAATCCATTTTCCCGTGGAATCCTTCACCCACACCCTCGGCATTGCGTTTTTGGGATACGGGGTATTGAGCCGCCAGCTTTTCAATCCGCTCCGGGAACAGACCCTTTCGCTCCGGTCGCAGATCGCCGAACGCGAAAAGGCCGAGGACGCCCTGAAAGTCTCGCTCAAGGAGAAGGAAATCCTGCTCCGCGAGGTTCACCATCGGGTCAAGAACAACCTGCAGGTGATCTCGAGCCTGCTCAACCTTCAATCGACGAAGATACGCGACCGGCAGCTGCTTGAGATTTTCACTGAAAGCCAGCATCGGATTCAGAGCATGGCGCTGATTCATGAACAGCTGTACAGGACGTCGAATTTCGACAGTATACGCATGGATGAATACATCAAACTCCTTGTCAACAACCTCTACCGTTCGTACGGCGGCCAATATCGGAAGGTTCAACTGGCGGTGAACGGCAAGGCGCCCGGCCTGGACATCAACAAAGCCATCCCCTGCGGTCTGATCATCAATGAAATCGTGTCGAATTCGCTGAAGCACGCGTTCCCGCCATCTTTTAACGGCAATCCCAAAATCACGGTCGAGATGCGACTCACCGGGGGAAAGGATTTTCATCTGACGGTCAAGGACAACGGGGTCGGTCTCCCGGACGGATATGACATGAAGAAATCCGAATCACTCGGCATGGAACTGATACGCATCATCACCGAGGACCAGCTTCAGGGCAAGGTGCGGCTGACGGTCGGGAACGGAACCGCTTTTCACATTGTGTTTAAGTAAACCGTAGTTTTTATAGGGGGTAGCACAGACATTCCTGCTTGTGGAGGGGAATAGTTAAAAAAAGCACGGACAGGAATGTCGGTGCCACTAAAGGTTTTTAGATTTAAGAAACATTAATAAAAAGTGTTTTAGAAAAAGTTGTCATTTGAATTGAAAATAATCCGCCGTAATCTGCCTCATTGGTCCATGTCGGAGGCTGTGTATTTCGTCACTTTCAGGGTCAAGGACGGAAGCCTTTCTCCGGATGAGTTAAAAATCATCTTTGATCATATCCTCGCCGGAAACGGCCGGTTTTATCTGTTAATATCCCTTGTTCTGATGCCTGATCATGGTCATATTATTTTCAAATCATTCCCGCAATATTCTCTCCAGAGAGTGATGAAGGGTATCAAAGGGGGTATCGTCGCATCTCGTGAATCAATCCCGGGGAACCAAGGGGACTGTCTGGAAGGATGAATCGTACGACAGAATAATTCGGAATGATGATGACTTGTATGAAAAAATCCGGTATATGTTTTTCAATCCCGTTAAAAAGGAATTGGTAATGGCTCCTGAAGATTATCCCTTTTGGCATTACGATGATGGCTGGAATGAAAAAGTTATCAATGGGGGCGCGGGTAGCACAGGCATTCCTGCCCGTGGGGCAGGGGGAATAGAAAAAAAGGCACAGACAAGAATGTCTGTGCCACCAGGCAATTGAGGTCCGTTGTCACTTCTTCGAGAATGCCGCGTCGAAGGCCACGTTGGAGGGCGCGAAGTCCTGCCTGCGGATCATGTCGAGGGCTTCTTTCGCCCCATACTCGCGGTTCATGTTCGAGTCTTCCCACTCGATCGACAACGGACCCTTGTATCCGGCCCTGTTCAGGGCGCGGACGATGGGATCCCATTTCACGTCGCCGCGTCCCGGCGAGACGAAATCCCATCCGCGGCGCGGGTCCCCGAAATCCAGGTGCGACGAGAGGATGCTGTTGGCGCCGGTCAGCTGTACCCGGGAGTCCTTGACGTGCACGTGGAAGATGCGGTCCGGAAACGCCTCGATGAACAGCACGGGATTGACGAACTGATGGATGAGATGGCTGGGGTCGAAATTGAAACCGAAATTCGGATGGCCCTTGACCGCATCCAGTGCCCTGCGCGCCGTGAGGATGTCGTAGGCGATCTCGGTGGGATGCACTTCCAGGGCGAAACGGACGTCCTGCTTTTTAAACGCATCCAGGATCGGCAGCCACCGGGTCGCGAAATCCGAATAACCCCTGTCCACATCCGCCTGCGTGGTCGGGGGGAAGAAGTAGAGCTTCGGCCAGACGCTGCTGCCCGTGAAACCGTTCACCGTTTTCACGCCGAAGGCCTTCGCGGCCGCGGCCGTCCGGGCTATCTCCTCCGCGGCGCGGCGCCGGACGCCTTCCGGGTCGCCGTCGCCCCAGATTCCGGCGGGTAGGATGGATTTGTGCCTGTTGTCGATGGGGTCGTCGCACACGCACTGGCCGACGAGATGGGAGCTGATCGCATGGCACTGGAGTTTGTATTTTTCCAGCAGATCCCTTTTCTTGCGGACGTAGCCGTCGCTTTCGAGGGCCTTGTCCACTTCAAAATGATCGCCCCAGCAGGCCAGTTCCAGGCCGTCGAAACCCCACTCGCCGGCCTTCCGGGCGAGCATTTCGATCGGCAGGTCCGCCCATTGGCCCGTAAACAACGTAACCGGTCTTGACATGATCAGTCTCCTTAAATTATAGAACGCGGATGACACGGATCCCGCGGATTTTCACGGATAAAGATTGCATTCAGAATGTTCCAATCCGCTTTGTCCATGTCTCCAATCTCACTTTAATAAACGGGACGGACCAGCGGCTCGGGGGCGCCGTTGCGGCTTTCGGCGGCCCAGAGAATGCCGCGCTTCACGATTTCAAGCGCTTCCGGCACGTTGAAATCCGAAGCCACATGCCCCAGCGACGCGTAAAAGACGCGTCCTTTCCCGTACATTTTTTTCCAGACCACGGGAACGACGCAGCCCTTGATCCAGGGGGCATGCTCGCTGCCGTAGGTCGTGGTGGCGAGCACCTGGTTGTTCGGGTCGACGTGCATGTAGTACTGCTCGGAATGCATCCTGAAATCCTTCAATCCCTTCGTGATCGGATCGTTGCGATCGGTGATCTGAACGCCGTAGTCGATCACGCCGCCCGGATGCGCCACCCACTGACCACCCACCATGAACTGGTATTCGGTGTTCTGGCGGAACGAGTCCGCGAGCCCACCGTGCCACCCCGCCAATCCGGCGCCGCCCTTCACCGTTTCGAGAAGTCCCTTTTCCTGTTCCGGCGTGATGGTCCCCATGGTGTACACCTGGACGGCCAGGTCCGTCGCGTCCATCGCCGCCTTATCCAGATAAGCGTCCAGCGTGGCGGACACGCGCACCGCGGCGCCGAGCGATTCCATCCAGGGCGCGAAAATATCCACGCATTTCCTGGGTTCATGTCCGTCCCATCCGCCCCAGACCACGAGGACGGATTTGCCTTTCAGCGCAGGCCCGGCTCCTTTTGATTCCATCCGTTCCTGTCCGGAAACTTTAAGACTCAGAGCGGTGGCCGCGCCGGCCGCGAGGGTTTTACCCATGAATGTTCTCCTGGACACTGGTTTAGGGTCCGTCATACGCAGTCCTTTCTGATGACTGATTGATGCCGAAGGGGGGGAAGGTTGTTTCATTTTCAATCCGTGGGATCGGGTTCTGATTCATTCAATATACGCAAATCGCGCGAAAAAAACAAAACCACCAACCCGGATGAGGATTTTTTCAAGGGCACGGCGTTCCAGCGTCTCGGCGGCGGAGTCACGGCGTCACGTTCCTGCTGCCGGGCATGCCGCTTCTGTACACCGGGCAGGAAGCCGGCGTGTCTCCAGGAGGGCGCAGTTCAACGAGCCTGATTCGGTGCCCTCCATCCGACACGCTACATTCTGCCGATTGCGATCGCGACCAATCCCGCAGCCAGCCCTGCACCCGCTAGCCAATACACAAGCTTTAAGCGTCCCGCCAGGATCCGGGTGGAGAAGGTCAGGATTTCAAGCTGGTCTGCCAGCTTTTTCACGATTTCCGCATCTTCGCGGTCGTGCAACTCCAGCGCCTCCAGCCGTGATTTCATGGCCGTCAGTTCGTCCGCGGTCGAATCCGTCGGTGTCCTTTTTCTGGTGCCAGTCAGCAGTTCGTTGGCCGCCTTCACGACCGCCGGCGCGTTTTTCAGGATCGCCGACCAGGGGATCGCCGTCAATACGGAAAAGAGTGGACCCGGCATCTTCGATTTCCTTCCGGTTTAATGATCACGCGGCAATACTCGCATTCCCGAACAGGCAATAAATTCCTTATTGCAGGGTTTTTCTTGATTTTGATGATCGTTTAACGATTTAAAATAATTATACTTAAGAACAGCAGCCCCATCTGGCATTTGGATTGCCTATCCTATCTGTCGACACCGGAGCAGATTTGAGTAATGGGGTTTAAAATGAAAACAAATTTTCCCAAACCGGCCTTTTCCTTGAGATCGGCGTTTGCGTTTTTTCTTCTCCTGGCTTCAATTCCCCTGCACCCGGCTGTTCTTTCCTGGGATTACGATCAGGACCCCCACACCGCTGGATTTATCGTCTATTTCGGCAAGACTCCCGGCGCGTACTCCGACACGATCGACGTGGGCAGGACTGCTTCGTATGAGATCAAGGAGCTCACGGACGGAACCCGATATTATTTTGCCGTGACCAGTTACGATTCCTGTTACAACGAAAGCTTTTTTTCCCCCGAATTGGCTTATGTCTGTTCCGAGACCGCGGCACGCGATCCCATGCCGACGCGGATTCTGACTGTCCAGCCCATCGGCAACGACATGCTGATGATCACCTTCAACGGATCCCTGGATACGATGACGGCGCTTGACACCTCCCATTACTCAGTGGACGGCGCGTGCGCTCTCGCGACCCATCTGAACTCGGACGGAGACCGGGTGCTGCTTAAAATCCGTCCCTGCGTTCCGGGAAGCCACACCCTGACGGTTAACGGGATTCGGATCGCAAATCCGGCCTTGAAAACGGCGACGGTCGACACGTCGGTGAATTTTCGGATCAACCTCACCGGTCTCGAGAACGCCTTGTATGCCGGGCCCCTGACGTTCGGATTGAATCAAAACTATCCCAATCCCTTCAATCCCGAGACACGGATAGGATTTTCCGTAACGGAACCCGGACCGGTGGTGGTCAGCATCTTCGACCTGCTGGGGAAACGGATTTACGTTCTGTTCGATGGAGAAATGCGGACCCCCGGTGCGCAGCAAGACCTGGTCTGGAACGGAACCGATGGAGCCGGCAATCCGGTCGCCAGCGGAGCGTATCTGATCCGCCTTCAGCAGGGCAAGCGCATAGACACGAGACGCATGCAACTGGTCCGCTGACCGATCCCCACCTTCAGCTGAAAACGTCAAAGCCCGCCTCGGATCATCCGGCGGGCTTTTGTGTTCGGTGTCATCGTTCGCATGGACGGATCCGGAACCGGTAGACCGGTCCGATTCGGAATCCGATATTCATCACCGTCGCCGACGGCTTTGACCCCGCCGGTTCCGGTCGGGGCGGCCCGATCTTTCCTGTCGACTCTCCGCAGGCGCCGGCTCGTCGGACGGCCGGGGCGGGGGCGCATGCAGTATCTGCTGGTAATAGTCGTCCAACAGCATGGCGATCAGGGCCGATTCGTCCTCATTGTCGGCGAGTTCGCGCGCAAGGGGAATAAACCGCTGGCTGCGCTCGGTCTGCAGCGCGTCCCGCTCCCGCAGACGGGCTTCCAGCAGCGCCGTCAGGCGTTCGGTCACGACCGCCTCGACGTCGGTGTCGGTCGGGAGGGGGCGTTCCTCCATTTCGATGTGAAAGCGCTTGGCGATACGCGCCAGTTCGAGTCGCTCCACCGGATTCACGAGCGAGATCGCCACTCCGGCCGCGCCCGCGCGGCCTGTGCGACCGGCGCGGTGGATGTAGCCATCGAGATCCTCCGGCGGTTCGTACTGGATCACGTGGGAAAGCTCCGGGATGTCCAAACCGCGCGCGGCCACATCGGTTGCCACGAGAAACCGGAGCGTCCCGCGCCGGACCCGCTCCAGAACCCGGTCCCTTTCCTGCTGGGAAAGGTCGGCACTCAGCTCGTCCGCGTCGTATCCATACCGCTGCAGCACCACGGTCACGTAATGCACCCGGGCCTTGGTGTTGCAGAACACGATGGCGGAGGACGGATTCTCGGTCTCGATTAGCCGTATGAGGCTCCGGTCCTTGTCCATGCCGGGGACGATATAAAACACGTGTTCGGTGTCGGTGACGTGGACGTGGTCGCGGCTCAGGGAAATGAACTCCGGTTCGCGGATGAACTCGCGCGCCGTCCTGAGCACGTCAGACGGAAAGGTCGCCGAGAACATGGATGTGTGGACCGCACGGCCGGGCAGGAACTTCTGGACCTGTTTCATATCCGGATAGAATCCCATCGACAGCATCCGGTCGGCTTCGTCGAAAACCAGCATCTTCAGGCCGTCGAGCGAGAATGCGCGTTTCAGCAGATGGTCGAGCACGCGGCCCGGCGTGCCGACGACGATCTGGGCGCCGCGCCGAAGGGAGTCGAGTTGCGCTCCATATCCGACTCCTCCGTACACGGCGACGGAGCCGAGTCCCGCGGCGCCGCAAAGCGTTTCGGCCTCCCTGAAAACCTGCTGGCAAAGTTCCCGCGTAGGCACGAGAATCAGGGCCTGACAGCGGTTTTGCGACGCATCAAGTCGTTCGAGCATGGGGAGCAGAAACGCCCCGGTCTTGCCGCTGCCGGTGCGGGCCTGGATCATCATGTCCCTGCCCGCGAGCAGGTACTGGATGCCACGCGCCTGCACGGGCATGAGGGATGTCCAGCCCGACCGGGCTGCCGCGTCCCGAAGCCGCTCCGGCAACTGTTCGAGCGTCACGTCGGGCAGGGGATTGCGCGGCTCCTCCATGACCGGGTTGAGGAATTGATACAGCGGGTCTTGGTTCATCATCGGTCCAGTCTCTTGTGTGAACATTCAGTAATAGGGATTGAAAGCGGCCCAGGGTGCGCGATCCAGTCCTTCGCATCAATTTAAGACGGTTTTGCCAAATATCAAACGGATATTTTATTGATTTTTTCGGTTTCTTTTTGTAAACTGAAAACCATGGATCTCTTTGACTCCACTCCGTTTGTCGACTGGTTTTCCAGCCGCGAATTCCAGATCACGCCATGTCCAGTCAGCGGAAAGGATCGCGATGAAGCGTTTATTTCTCGGGTGTCTGATCGCCGCCGCCGCGTTCGGTCAATCCAGACCGGATTTGATGCGGCCTGTCGGGGTTGGTGAAAATCCCCATTTTCTGATCACGGAAGACGGCAGGCCATTTTTCTGGCTCGGGGATACGGGTTGGGAAATGATCCACCGGCTGACGCGGGAAGAAACGGAATTCTACCTCGACCGACGCGCGGAACAGGGTTTCAACGTCATCCAGACCGTCCTGCTTTCGGAATTCAACGGCTTGACGGTTCCGAACGCATACGGCGACCTTCCCCTGATCGGAAAAGATCCGACCATGCCTGATACCACGTCCGGCGCTGACCCTTCCGACGCGAACGCGTACGATTACTGGGACCATGTGGATTTCGCCCTGCATGCGGCAGCAGATAGGGGCATGGTCCTGGGCCTGGTCGCGGCCTGGGGCGAGTATGTGGTGCCCCGAGTGGGCGGAAAATGCTTCGACACGGCGGAGCAGGCCTATGTGTACGGCCGTTTCCTGGGAAACCGTTACCGAAAATCCCCGAACCTCGTCTGGATTCTCGGCGGGGACAGGCATCCGGACGAGCGGACCGGGGGAATCGCGCTCTGGAGGGCCATGGCCGAGGGCATCGCGGACGGCACCAACGGCGAGAACCGGATGGACGGCAAAGCGGATTTTTCAACCACTTGCATGACGCACCACGCCTTCGGCTCGTCATCCCTCTGGTTCCATGGGGACCCATGGATTGATTTCCACATATGGGGATCGTACCATTCCGATTTTTCCATCGCCCGCGCGTACGAGCAGGCCGGATCCGACTGGGCGCTCAAGAATCCGAAGCCCACGCTCAACGGAGAGCCAGCATACGAAAACCATCCCGTGAACTGGCTCCAAAACAACGACCGGTTCACCGCCTATGACACGAGGCAGATTGCGTACTGGTCCGTATTCGCGGGAGCGTGCGGCCACACCTACGGATGCCATGAAGTCTGGCAGTTCTTCGACAATCGCCGCGAACCGGTGTCGTTCGCGGTGATCCCCTGGAAAAAGGCGCTGGGCCTCGATGGGGCCGGACAGATGCATTATCTGAAGAGGCTCGTGGAATCGCGCCCGATGCAGGAGATGTCGCCGGATCAGTCCCTCGTCGGGGACGGAGCGGGCTCCGGGTCCAACACTGTCCGCGCCTGCCGGGGAAAACATTATGCTTTTGTGTATATTCCGACGGGGTATCCCGTGACGATCCGGATGGGGCGGATCGAGGGCCGCAGGGTGACGGCCTGGTGGTTCGACCCCCGGACGGGCGAAGCTGCCCGCATCGGGGAATATGAAAATACCGGAGAACGGTTATTCGAACCGCCGGGGATATCCAAATCGCTCGCCTGGCTTCGGACGGGCCGGGGCTGCGACTGGGTGTTGGCGCTCGACGATGCGGAAGGCGGTTTCGGTGCGCCTGGAGCAGTCCGTCCGCCTGCACCCTGAAGACGGATCGGGCGGAATTCCGGGACCTTCGGTCCGGTCCCTGGACTCGATGAAGAACGACTCCCCACCGTTAATAAATAATATAGAGGATTAATCCATGCAGAAATGCTTTTCGGTCCCCCCGATGCTGTTCAGTCTGTTGATTTCTTTCGCGTCCACCGCAATTTCTCGAGAAACCACCTTCCCCCTGCAGATCAGCTCCAACGGACGTCACTTCGTCGATGGGCAGGGATATCCTTTTCTGTACCATGCGGACACGGGATGGCAGATTTTCTCCCAGCTAACCACGGAGGAGGCGCGCGAATATCTCCTCTTCCGAAAGAACCAGGGATTCAATACGATCCAGACACAGATCGTCATGTCGCCGGAACAGGTGGACCGTTACGGCCGGCCCCCTTTCGGCGGAGATGCCGATTTTTCCAGGCCGGACCCGGCATACCACGACCATGTCGCCCGCGTTCTCGACATCGCCGATTCGCTCGGTTTGCTCGTCACGATGTCGCAGCCCTGGCTTGGATGCTGCGAGGAAGGGTTCGGCAACCGGCCGGACAAGCCCATCCGCAGGAATGGTCCCGACAAAAACCGGAAATACGGCGAATACCTGGGCAGAAAATTTTCAAGATTCAACAACCTGTTCTGGATCATCGGCGGCGACAACGACCCCAAAGGCGACTTGAAGGAAATCGTCGCCTTCGCGGAGGGGCTTCGTGCCGCCGCCCCGAAACACCAGCTGCTCACTTACCACGCGTCCGCCTCCCATTCGAGCACGGACCTTTTTCACTACGCGGACTGGCTGGGATTTTCCATGGTTTACACCTACTGGCGCGACAAACCGGGGGAGTGGGTCAATCCCGAACAGATGCCCGAGGTGTACGAGGTTTGCCTGCGGGAATACAACAAGTCGCACGTCATGCCGTTCATCCTCGGGGAAGCCCAATACGAGGGCTTCACCGGAAACGACATCGGCACTCCCTTTCAGGTGAGGCGACAGCCGTACTGGATCATGCTGTGCGGTGGCGCCGGGCATGCGTACGGCTCGGAATTGTGGAATTTTCCCGCAAACTGGCGCGAGATCATGCTTTATCCCGGCGCCGGCCAGCTGAGGCATTTCATTGATTTCTTTTCGGCCCTCCCATGGTGGATGCTCGTTCCGGATCAGCGGCACAGGGTCGTGGTCGCGGGGTACGGCGAATACATGAAAACCGATTATGTCACCACTGCCGTGTCCGAAGATTCGAAACTGCTGGTTTCCTACCTTTCCCAGCGGCAGACCCTCGTCGCGGACCTGTCCAAACTCCATGGGGGAACGAAAACCGCACGGTGGTTTGATCCGAGAAACGGCCAATATCGGGATGTCCCGAACATCAGTCCGAACGCATTGAATCAGTTCACCCCGCCTTCGAACGAGGACTGGGTGCTTCTGGTGAAATCGAAATAAATAACAGCACAGACCAAGGAGAATAGCATGAAGAACCGAATGGGATTTCTCATCGGGATTTGTCTTCTGTTGTTCATCAGGCCTCTTTCCGCTTCCGACCGGATCTGCGGCCTGCTCCGCGTGCATCCGAAAAATCAGCGGTATTTCACCTTCGACGCGGTGCTGTAACTGAAGGGTGCGGGCATCCCCCCAATAGGATTCGGATTCCTCACGGATCCAAGCCGCGAAAAGGGGCGTTTTTTCTGTTGCGCTTGTCTCAAAAAACGGTTAAATTCCCGAATAGGAAATTTGATCAAATATGATCATATGATCAAATCTTAATAAGGAGAGAAAGGCGATGAATGCATTGCTGAATAGTAAGACGAATTTCGGACTGATCGTCGGCACGCGGGGTTTCTTTAACGCGGAACTGGCCAGGCAGGGACGCCAACAGCTGACGGCGAAACTTGAAAAACTCGGATACGGAGCCGTCATCATGCCCGTGAACGCGACTTCCACCGGAGCGGTCGAAACCACCGATGACGCAATGAAATGCGTCAGGTTCTTCCGAGAGAACCGGGACCGGATCCACGGCGTCATCGTGGCGCTTCCGAATTTCGGCGACGAGCTTGGCGTGGTGAACACGCTCCACGGAGCGAAGCTGGGCGTGCCGGTGCTCGTTCAGGCGAGCGACGACGAGCTCGACAAGGTGGACGTGAAGCACCGCCGCGATTCGTTCTGCGGTAAATTGTCGGTGTGCAACAACCTGGTCCAATACGGCATTCCGTTCACGGACACGACCTTTCACACCGAGGCGATCGAGAGTGATACGTTCACGAACGACATCCACACTTTCGCCAAAGTATGCAGGGTCGTCAACGGTCTGAAAAACGCCCGCATCGGCGCCATCGGCTCGAGGCCGGGCGCGTTCCAGACCATGCGGATCAGCGAGAAGCTGCTCCAGAAATCGGGCATCACCGTCATCACCGTGGACCTTTCCGAAATCATGGGAAACGCGAACCGGATCGATCCCGCGTCCGCCAAGATGGAGGCCAAAATCAAAGAAATCCGGGAGTACGGAACGATTCCTTCCGCGATCAAGGACGATAAAATTCACAAACAGGCCCGGCTGTCCCTCGCGCTCGAAGAATGGATCGCCGCGAACGACATCCATGCGGCGGGCGTGCAGTGCTGGACGTCCATTCAACAGAACTACGGCTGCGCCGCGTGCCTTTCGATGAGCATGCTCGGCGAGAAGCTCGTGCCCTGCGGATGCGAAGTGGACGTGGGCGGCGTGACCGCCATGGTCGCGCTCACGCTCGCGACCGGCCAGCCGGCTGCCCTGCTCGACTGGAACAACAACTACGGAAACGACCGCGACATGTGCGTGAACACGCACTGCTCCAGCTATCCGAAAAGCTTCATCAACAATCCCGTCGAAGTGTCCAACCTAGACGTGCTCGGCGAATCGCTCGGCGCGGATAACTGCTTCGGAGCCGTCAAGGGCAAGGTCAAGGCCGGCGACATGACCTTCTTCCGAGTGTCTACGGACGATGTGAACGGACGGGTCCGCGCCTACATCGGCGAGGGATCGTTCACGGACGATCCGTTCGGCATGGCGGGCGGCATCGCGGTTTGCAGGGTCAAAAACCTTCAGAAACTCCTGAAATTCATGTGCAAGAACGGATTCGAACACCACGTCGGCATGGTGCGGACCCATTGCGCGGCGGCCGTCGCGGAGGCCATTACAACCTACTTTGGTTGGGACCTCTATATTCACGAATGAGCCGGTCAACAGTTGCGCAACGAAGATTAATATGAAAAAGATCGATTCATGACTGACACAGCATTGCTTCTCAAAATGACCGGTATTCACAAGCGGTTTCCGGGCGTGCACGCGCTCGGGGGCGTGGACTTCGACGTCCGGCCCGGCGAGGTGCACGCGCTGGTGGGCGAGAACGGCGCGGGCAAGAGCACGCTGATGCACATTCTCGCGGGTGTCTTTCGGCCCGACTCGGGCGCGATCGTGTTCGACGGCAGGGAGGGCGTGCATTTCGAGAACGAGCGCGCCGCCCAGACGGCGGGAATCGGCATGGTATATCAGGAACGCAGCCTGATTGCGACGCTCAATGTCGCCGAAAACATCTTCGCCGCAAGGCAGCCAGTCGACCGGTGGGGTGTCATCCGCTTCAAAACGCTTCACGCGCGCACCGTGGAACTGCTTCGCGCCCTGGACATGGACATATCTCCGATGGAATCCGTGGACCGGCTGTCGCCGGCTCGGCAGCAGCAGGTCGAGATCGCCAAGGCGCTGTCGCTCGACGCAAAACTGGTCATCTTCGACGAACCCACGACCTCCCTGACGGAGGCCGAAACCGAGCGGTTCTTCGGCGTGATCGCGACCCTGAAGCGGCGGGGCATGGGCATCATCTACATCTCGCACCGGCTCGATGAAGTCTTCAAGATTTCGGACCGGCTCACCGTCCTGAAGGACGGGGAGCGCGTGGGCACCTATCCGGCCGGGGAACTCACGGCGGACAAACTCATCGGCCTCATGGTGGGGCGGGATTTTCTGAAGGGACTTCAACGCGCGGCGGATGAAGCAAAGGACCGCAACCGGGTGCTTCTCGAGGTCAGGGGCCTGGGCGACGGCCGGCGGGTGCGTGACGTTTCCTTCTCCGCGCGGGCGGGAGAAGTCACGGCCCTCGCCGGACTCAACGGCTCGGGGCGCACCGAAACGGCGCTGGCCGTGTTCGGGGCCGGGCCCCGGACTTCGGGCGAAATCCGGATCGACGGAAAACCCGCCGGCATCCGGTCCCCGCAGGAGGCGGTGCGATCCGGCATCGGTTACCTGCCCGAGGACCGCAAGGAGGCGGGCGTTTTTCTCGACATGAGCGTCACCGAGAACATCGCGGCGGCGCATCTGGCTTCGTCCCGCGGATTTCGAGAGGCGAAATCCTTCTACCGTTCCGAGGCGGACCGGTTCCGGAAACAGCTCAACATCTCAGCGCCCGATCTCGGGCGGCCGGTGCAAAACCTGAGCGGCGGAAACCAGCAGAAAGTCCTTCTGGCCCGCTGGCTGCTCGTGGGCCCGAGGATTCTTTTCGTGGACGAGCCCACGCGGGGGATCGACGTGGGCGCCAAGCGCGAAGTCCACCTGCTGCTGCGCCGGCTCGCGGAATCGGGCGCCGCCGTGATCCTCATCTCCTCCGAACTCCCCGAAATTCTCGCAGTCGCCGACCGCATCGTCGTCCTGCGCGAAGGGCGGGTGAGCGGAGAATTCGCCCAATCCGAGGCCACCGAAGAAGGCATCATCCGATGCGCATCCATCCCGGGGGAAACCGCATGAAGTGGATTGTATCCATCAAGCACATCCGCATGACGCGCGAATTGGGACTGTTCTGCGCGATCGTCCTGCTGACCGTTCTCTTCTCCTTTCTGTTTCCCGTCTCCTTTCCGACCTTCGACAATTTCTCGGCCATCCTGAGAAATCTCGCACTTGACGCCGTCATGGCCGCGGGCATGCTGATTCTCATGGTGAGCGGACTCTTCGACCTCTCCGTCGGCGGCATGTTCTCGATGGTCGGCGTGGTCACCGGGTGGCTGATGAAGAATGGGGGCGTGCCCGTTCCGCTCGCGATTCTGGCGGGACTCGCGGTGGCGGCCCTGGGCGGATTCATCAACGGATTCGTGGTCGCGCGGGTGCGGGTCAACGCGCTCATCACCACGCTCGGCACCATGCAGATTTTCAGGGGAATCGCGGTTCTCGTGGGAGGCCCGGGAATCACCTTTCTTCCCGAGTCCTTCTCCGGCCTCGGTCAGGCGAAATGGCTCGGCCTGCAGTCGTCCGTGTGGCTGATGTTCGCGGTGATCGCGCTGTTTCATTTTCTGCTCCGGAAGACCCGGTTTTTCCGGCAGTATTATTATATCGGCGGAAACGAAAAGGCGGCCACCCTCTCGGGAATTCCCGTTGCCAGGATGCAGATTTTCGCGTTCATGATTTCAGGGGTTCTGGCCGGGCTGGCGGGCATGGCCTTCTCCGCCCGCATCGCCACGAGCGTATCGGTGGCGGGCGACGGGGCGGAGTTGCGCATCATCACCGCGGTGATTCTCGGAGGCGCCAGCCTCAAGGGGGGAAAGGGCAGCATTCTCGGCGCGCTCGTGGGCGTCGTGTTCATCGCGATGATCAACAACCTCATGATCATCGCCAAGATTTCGTCCTACTGGCAGAGCATCGTGATCGGAATCGTGCTGGTGCTCGCGGTGTCCATGGATTATTTCCTGGAGAAGAAATAGAAACGACGAGCGGGATTCTGCCATTAACAGGGTGCTGAAAAAGTCAAATATTGCTATTAATATGCTCGCCGAGCGGAGTCGAGGCGAGCTGTTAATACGGCGCTTGGCACCCTTCGACTTCGCTCAGGGTGCGGATTGATTTGACTTTTTCAGCACCCTGTTAATGGGCGAAACTGAGTTTCGAGGGCAATTGCGTTCCAAAACGGAGTTTTGGAACGATAAGACGTGAATGAGGGAAAAATTAGCATTTTCGTCCGGCCGAGATCCGTCGATTTCCACCCATCGGACGGAGGTTCCTCGCCGGAAGTGTGAACAACTGAACTGAGAGGACGCATATGAAATCGCACGCATTGACTCGCAGGGATGTCCTTAAAACCGCGGGCGCGGCGCTGGCCGGGTCGGTGTTCATGGCCTGCGAGAAAAGGAAATCGGAAGTCCGGACCGCGGGCGCAGGAGCGACCGGATCGAAGGCGGATTTTTCAGGCGAGGAGTACGTGTGGATATCGCCGCACGCCAATCTTCCCCTGTACGTGGCGCACGACCATCCCGCGCTTCACAACGTCGCCCGGGAGCTGGGCGTCCAGGTGACGATCACCGGGCCCGACACGGTGGACATTCCGGCGACCATCTCCACGATCGAGCAGACCGCGGCCCGGAGGCCCGCCGGCATCATGGTGAACGGCTGGGATCCCTCCGCGCTCGTCGTGCCGATCAACATGGCCATCGAAAGCGGCATCCCGGTCGTGACGGTGGATTGTGACGTGCCGGCGAGCAGGCGGCTTGCCTTCATCGGCACGGACTGGTTTGAACTGGGCGTGCGACAGGCCGAGGCCATGGTCAAGGCGCTCAACGGGAGGAAAGGCAAGGTCGCGCTCATCGGCATGATCGAGCAATACATCGACCAGCAGGCCTTCAAGGGATTCCGATCCGTCGCGGAGAAGGCCGGCCTGACGGTGATGGAGCCGCAGCAGGACAAGGGCAATTCGGCCGAAGCGGCCCGTGTGGCGGGCGACATCCTTCAGGCCACTCCCGACCTGGTCGGGATGGCGGGATTTGACTCCGAAACCGGACCCGGCATCGGCATGGCCCTGCGCGAAACCGGTAAGGCGGAAAAGATCATCGCGACTACGGTGGACGCAGAGGAGCAGCACCTGCGTCTCGTGAAGGATGGGATCCTCGTGGCGGCGGTAGGACAGAAACGGGAATTGTTCAGCCATTTCGGCGTCAAGGCCCTGTTCGAGGCGCGGCACAGCACGGTCCGCTTCACCAAAGACGACGCCAAGGCGGGCGTGGTGCCGATTCCAGAAATTTTCTACTGCGGATCGTACACGGTCACGCGGGAGAATGTGGATTTTTTTCTGAAGGGGGGAAGATGAAACTTGCATTCAATTCCTACGTCTATGAAGTGGCCAAGTGGCCCATTGAAAAAACCCTTGCAAGCGCTTCGAAGTTCGGATTTCGATACCTGGAATACGCGGCGTACGGTTCCGGAGACCCCACGCTGATGGACAAGCCAAGGCAGAAGGAAGTGGTCGGCATGTTCAGGGACAAGGGGCTTGAAAGCTCGCAGCTGCTCCTGATCAACACCGAACACACGGCGAGTCCCGACGACGGGAAGCGGAAGGAGACCCTGGACTACATGAAGCGGTGCGCCGAATTCCAGCTGGAGCTGGGGGGCAAGCAGGTGCTGATGTGCTGGGGTTGCGGCGTGCACCTTTCCGGAATTCCGCAGGAAGCCCACTGGATGAACGCCGTGAGCCTGCTTCAGGAGTACGCCGCGTGGTGCCTCGACAAGGGCATTCTCATCGACTTCGAGATCGAGCCGCACGTCTATTTCGTCATCAACAGCACGGTCAAGGCCGCCCAACTGGTCGAGGACGTCGGGCAACCGAACGTGTTTCCAAACGTGGACATCGGCCACCTGTGCATCACCCGGGAGGCGCCGGACAAGCTGGAAAAACTGCGGGACAAAATCCTGCACGTGCACCTCAGCGAAACCGACACCTACGAACACACAAACAGCATCCTCGGAACGGGCAATGCCGACTTTCAGGCCTATATCGACAAGGTGATCCAGCTCGGAATCGAAGACAACTGCGCGAAATACGGGGAGGTGTGCGCGGCCGGCGTGGAATTGGGGTCCATGGCTCTCCCGGTGGACAATCCGGACCGATGGGTGAAGGAGAGTTTGGATTATGTGCGCCGGATACTTCCGGAATTGAAACAGTAAAGCGGCCGTCGAAATAGCCAGGAGCCATGCACCCGACCTCATCCTGATGGACGAGAGGGATTGATGCAGGTGCGGTTCAGGCGGACGGGGACCCCTTGGCGGGAACGCGTTTTAACAGCTTGTCAATCATCCCCAGCAGTTTTTCGGGAGAATCGCTTCCCTTGATGGCGTAGTAATTCGCGCCCAGATTGATTGCTTTTTGGACATCCCCGAAATCCTTCAGCGTGGTCAAAACCAGCACGGGAATGGCCTTGGTGACGGTGTGGGCACGGATTTTCTTCAGCACTTCAAGGCCATGAATGTCGGGAAGGATCATATCCAGGCAGATCAGATGGGGGACGCGTTCATAAGCCACCACCCAACCCTGCTCGCCGGTTTCCGCTTCAACGACTTCGAAACCTGAGGATTCAAGCACTTTTTTATAGAACATCCGGATGGTCGCGGAATCTTCAATCAATAAAATAACGGATTTGATCGTGTTTTCCATGTTTCACTTTGCATTGGTTCGAAAGGGAATACAAGAACATAACCGTATATGCAATATTTATACCAAAATCGCGGAAAGCGGACTGTCGATAGGGGCAATCCGCATCCTCTTCCTTATGGCTGTTTCCCTTTCCTTTTGAATGATCCGTTCGATCGACCGGGAGAAACCTCATGGTACCGGCGGATTTTCGACCGGATGTCCTCCAGCTTGCGCCTGAGGCTGTCGAGCATGTCCGTCTCGACTTCGAATTCCTCGAGGATTTCGCGGATCTCCGCCAGCGAAAAGTCGAACGGCTTGAGGATATTGATCGATTTCACCCTCCGGATCGATTGTGGTTGAAAGGCCGGCCGACCTCTTAAGGGTATAATATACGATCCTCCCCCAAGGGGAGAGTCAAGCGGTTTTTGCAAGGGGGTACGATTCATCTGAGCACGGTGAACGGAAACGCCCACTTATCGAAAGAATAGAGACGCCTCACGTCTTACGATCCAATAAAGGCGCTTGATTTATCATCTCAATATATTTATATTTAAAATGATGCAATCCGGTGTTTGAGAACGGGTCATTGCGGTTGGGACCGCCCGATTCCATCGACGATTAAAGATTGGAGCGTTTATGAACGCATTACCCCATGGAGGAAAACTGATCAACCGGTACGTCGATCCGTCCAGGATGGACGAAATGCTCAACAAATGCAGCCGGCTGAAAACCTGGCTCCCGAGCGAGCGTGAACTTTCGGATCTTGAAATGATCGCCTCCGGCGCGTACAGTCCCCTGACCGGTTTTATGAATCGGAGCGATTTTAGGGCCGTGCTTGACTCGATGCGCCTCTCCAAGGGACTCGTCTGGCCCCTGCCGGTCACTCTGGCCGTTTCGCAATCATTCGGCGTTTCCCTGAAACCGGGCGAAGAAATCGCTCTGCTGGATGAAACGCACAGGCCGATCGCAATCATGATCGTTGCCGACGTCTACGATTACAATCCCATGGAATACGCGCACAAGGCGTACAAGACGACGGAGCAGTCGCATCCCGGCGTCTCCGCCCTTTACGCGTCGGGACCGATAATGGTCGGGGGCGAAGTGGCCCTGCTCCGGCGGCGCGACCATAAACAGTTCGCCCACTACCGCCTGGATCCAGCCGAGACGCGCGAATTGTTCGAAAGCCGGAAATGGAAAACCATCGCCGGATTTCAGACGCGGAGCCCCATCCACAGGGATCACGAGTACCTGCAGAAATGCGCGCTTGAGATGGTCGACGGTCTGTTCATCCATCCCACCGTGGGCGAGGCGAAGGAGGACATCCCGGCGGACGTCCGGATGCGATGTTACGAGGCACTGATCGACAATTACTACCCGAAAGAGCGGGTGGCCCTCGCCGTGAATCCGGCGGTGGCGCGGCATGCGGGCCCGCGCGAGGCGCTGTTCCACGCCCTCGTCCGGAAGAACTACGGGTGCACCCATTTCATCGTCGGCCGCGACCACGCGGGCTTTGGCAGCACGTACGGCCCCTTCGAGGCGCACGATCTCTTTCAACAGTTCGATGCGAAGGAAGTGGGCATCACTCCCGTCTTCTATGACAACGCATTTTTCTGCAAAGCCTGCAGCGGCATGGCGACCGTGAAAACCTGCTGTCACACGGATGTGGCCAGGGTGACCTTCAGCGGAGCCGCGGTGCGCGAGATGCTGCAGAAGGGCAGGCCCCTGCCGCAGGAGTTTACCCGGGCGGAAATCGGGGTGATTCTGATGGAAGCGTTCATGGAGAAGAAGATGGAGTAATTGCCGGTATTTCCGCAGCGCTGGCGCTGTTCTTTTAAGATTTCTCAAGCTGACCGCATTGAAGAAAACGAACCAAGAGCAGACAACAAGGGCTTCGGAGGTGTCTGAGGCCCTTTTTTATATTGTCCGATTTCAGCCCGAGGCACGAAACCAGTGCCCGATGGTCAGGCCGATTTTCGCCGCCAGGGCTGTGAAGAAACGGGCAGCCTCAGGATCCTTCGCGCCCATGCTCCACAGGTGGGCGGCCAGACCCACCTGGCCGAGCCCGTAAAATGCGAGCACGAGCTGCCCGACGGCCACGACTCCCGAGGCGAATTGGCCGATCCCGAACAGCACCGTCACCGCGACCTGGGCGACCGCCGTCAATCCGACCATGACCTGGCCGAATCCGAACAGAAAGCCCACGCCGATCTGAGCGATCGTGAAGAGACCAATGCCGAACTGGCCGATGGCGATAACTCCCTTGGCCACTCGGATTTTCCCGCCCGCTTCGCGGCCGTAGGCGATGTGGACCAGCGGCCACCCGTACACCGTCAATCGGGATTTCCATTCAAAGCCCGTTCCCGAAGGCAGTTCCATATGAAATTCCTTCTGCTTCAAGTGATCCATTGCCAATCCGTCGAATTCGTTTTTACCAAATTATCGAGGGGACCGGGGAAATATCATGTGAAATCGGTGGAGGGCCGCAATTCCGCGAGGGTGGATCCCCAGCCCCCGGATTCGGGCGGAGCGTCATAAAACCGCAGGACCTCCGGACACGTTTTGAGGAATCGGATCACCTCGAACTTCAACCGGCTCTTTCCCTTTCCGTGGATGATCCTCAGAATTTTCAGATCCAGATCCCGCGCGTTCCGGATGAACTCATTGAGGACTTCGGGGATTTGCTCGGGAAAAAATCCGTGCAAGTCGAGCACGTCGGTCACCCGGATTGGCTCAGGGAAGGGATCTTCCTGAAATTCCTGCATGGGCATGGATCACTACTTGGAGTGAATGGTCAGCTTGATGTGGGCGGGTTCGGGAATTTCGAAGGAAATATTGGTCCCGTCCTTTGCATAAAAGGGATTCGGAAAATTCTGTTCGAGCAGGTAATGGAGGGGATTCGTGTCCAAATGCCATATGCCAATACCGGTACCCGTACTGTCGGCGGGTTTTCCCTTCGTGCCGTCCACCGCCTTCAAATCGATGGATTCAAGATCGTTCTCCGACTCCATGAAACACACGTAAGCGCCGGCTGCCACTGTTTTCTTCGCGTCGTCCTTCCCGTCCCAATAGATCATCCACCGACCCGGCTGAAGGACCTTTTCACCGCCCAAGAGCGTTCGGATCAGCGGGCCTTCCTTATCGGACGCGGTCGGGCTGCTGCAGGTCGAAATCAAAATGCCGGCGAGAAGGATGGCGAGCCTCGGCATGTGAACGTTCAGACGGTTGTTCATTAAAAATCCATCGGTTTGCAGAATATGCAGCGGACCTTGATGTCGAAAAACCGGCTCACGTTGGCGGGCCTGACCAGGACGGCTGTGTCCGCGCCGGAATTGGTGCCGCCGAGGGCAATCACGTCCCTTTCCGTGGCCGCCAGCCCGGCGTCCGCGGCCATCAAGGCGATTTCGATGGCGACTTTCATGCCCTGGCCGAAAATCCGCAGTGCATTGGCGATGATTTCATCGATTTCATAGGTTCCGAACTTAAAGCGGACCGCGCGGCTCACGCCGGCCAACGCGTGCTGACAGGTGAGGATTTTCCCGCCGGCCGCGAGGATCCCCTGGCGGTTTTCGGGAAGCAACTCCTGAACGTTAAGGGCGGAAAAGCCGGCTGAATGGGAAACCACGATCACTTCATGGCCGGAGAACCGGTTCACAGCCTTCACTCCCGTGTCGCCGGACGTGCTGGCGACCAGGACGGTCTGAATGCCCAGCCGGCGGGACCATTCCTCCGCGATACGAAGCGTCTCTCCGGTGTTCCCGGGACCCGGCTTTTCATGATATACGGTCTGGCAGTCCATCCGTTTCTTCCTCCTCGCGGACGAGATCACCACTGGTCATTGGAGCTGATTGAAAAATCGGTGTCTGCCTCCTCGAAATCCTCGACGTTCAGGCGATTTTCGGCGTCTTCGCCGTTCAGTCCGATGATCTGCGCTTCGGAATACGGCTTGGTCTGGCTGCACTGAACGCACGTGGTGGTTTCCGGCAGGATCTCGACCCGCTCCGGTGGAATTTCCGCACCACAAAATTCGCAAAGGACCTTTTTCGTCGAGGATTTCGCCGCCGACCTGGCGGTCGACCGGCCCGCCGGTTTGTGCGCGGATTTGGAAACCGCTTTGGCCGAAGGTTTTACGGCGGATCGTGGATTCGTCTTTTTCCGGCTTTTTTTGGCGGCCACCTTTTTGACGACGGTCGCACGTTTGGGTTTGGATGCAGACTTCTTTTTTTTCTGCACTTTTTTCATGATTCCCCTCTATTTGGAATGGTTCGGGAAAGGCGGAGAGAGGATTGGCCGCGTCGGATTCCTTCTCAGCAATTCCAAAGCCGTTTCCACCGCCTTTTCCAGCTGTCTGTCCTGTCCCGCGAGGATTTCCTCCGGACGGTTTTCAACGATCCTATCCGGGCGGGCGCCTTCGTTTTCAACGATCCATCGGTTATTGGATGAATCAAAAAAACCCACATTCGATTGCGTGACCAAGGCGCCGTCGGCGGCTGGAATCAAGTTGTTGATGCCGACGAGTCCGCCCCACGTATCGGTGCCGATCACCGGACCAAGCCGGTTTTTCTTGACGAGTTCGATGAAGATTTCCCCGTCCGATCCGGTTTTTTCATCGCAGAGAAACACGGTCGGCCCGGGATGCACGCCGTGCGGATAGCGCATGGGTTCGAAGCCACGCGTTTTTGTGTGAAATGCAAGCCTGCGTTCGAGCCTGTCCAGAACGAACCATGAGATGAACCCACCGCTGTTTCCGCGAACGTCGATGATCAGCGCGTCGCGGTAGCGTTCAGCGCGGAACCCCTGCTCGAATTCCCGGAATCCCTGCTCGTCCATGTCCGACAGATACAGGTAGCCCACCCGGCCCTGCGATATCTCGCGAACCCGGCGGTAATTGTTTTCGGCCCACTCCGCAAGACGCAGAGGGTTCTCGGAATGGAGCGTTTTGACGAAGGCGGTCTTGGCGCCTGCCGTATCCGGTCTGGCATTGAACGTCAGCCTGACCTTCTTACCGGCTTTTTCGATGAAGTACGCGAACACGTCCTCCTCCGCGGTGACCTTCTTTCCGTCGACGGACAGAAGGTAATCTCCCTGTTTCACGCCGGCATCCGGCGACTCCAGGGGATTGCGGAGGGAATTGTCCCAGTTCTTCCCCTTCACGATACATCCGAACCTGACCAATCCGGACGCGCGGTCCGGTTCGAGGTCCGCTCCGAGAAGCCCGACGCTGACCATGCGGTCCCGCGGTTTCCGGGATTCGTCTCCCGCGTCGAGAATGTATTCGTGCGAAACGCCAAGCTCGCCGACCATCCGGCCGATCAACGCGTTCAGGTCGGAACGGTTCCCGACGGCCGGAATCAAGGCTTCATATTTTTTCCGGATCGATTCCCAGTCCAATCCGTGCATGGACGGGTCGTAGAAGAACAGGCGCACCTGGTTCCAGACGGTCCTCAGAATCTGCCGGTATTCGCGCTCAGCCTCGATTTTTTGCCTGAACCCGTGCCAGTCGAGGGCGCCGTCACCGGGGATGCTTTCCCCCTCGGGTGCGATCACGCCGGCAATGGAGCCGGCAAGATAGGCGATCCTTGAACCGTCCTCGGAGGCGTTGTAATGGCCCAGACCGTGCATGATTTCGCTGGTCCGTTTCGTTTTCGAGTCAAAGCGGTTCAGGCTGAAATCCGTGACCGATTTCGGATGCACGAATTCGAACCAGCCCGGGAATCCGAAATCCTCGCGCGACAAAAAGAAAAATCCGTCCTTGCATGCCTGCAGCCGCGAATAGGTTCCCGCGGGGACGGGTGCGGCGAAGATCCGGTCCGTGATGCCGTCGGGGTCGATGCCGAAGAATTTTTCCTTCGATTCCGCTTCTTCGCTGTCCGGATCGTCCGTCTCGAAAGGCGGCTTCTGTCCGGCTCGAAGCGGGACGGCCATGGCCACGGACATGTCGGCGTTCACATGGTTGTCCATGAAGGGATCAAGGAGTGGATCGAAATTTCGAAGCGACAGAAAATAGAGAAGGTTTCCGTTTTTATCGAAAGACGGCCACGTGTCATCGAACCGGTCGTCCGTCACGCGCACTATTCTCCCGGATTCCAGACCGTACAGGAAAATAGAGCTGTTCATGTTGGCTTCACATTTGGCATACGCCACCCATTTCGAGTCCGGAGACCAATCGTACTCAGCTGTTTCCCAATAGATCTCGTTGTTCCGCTGATACTGCGTGGAATCGATTGTAACGAGTCGTTTCGTTTCCCGATCCGCATAGAACAGCCGGTACCGGTTGTCCCCGAACAGAATTTTTCTGGAATCCGGAGACCAGACAAGGCGGAAGGGCCAGGCGTCGAAATCGTGCGTCATCTGGATCCAAGCCCCTTTTTTATCCCGGGACGCCAGGCACAGTTCGTAATTTCCCGTCCTGTCCGAGAAAAAGGCCACCCACCGGCCGTCCGGAGACAGGGCGGGAACGATTTCATTTGAATCGGATGATTCGGTCAGGTTGACGGCGTTCCGTCCGTCAAGCAGGTACACGTCGCCTCGCGCCTGTACCGCGACGGTTTTACCATCCTTCGAGAGCGCCAGTTCCTGCGTATATTCACCCGGGTTCACGTACGTCTCTCGCATGAGCCAGCGGTCTGAAGGGATCTCAATTGGGATTTTCCGTGATTTTTCCGAAACGGTGTCGTAGATCCACAAATACCCGCCGCAGACATACACGATCGCGTCCCCTCCGATCGAGGCCTCTTCCGCGTCCCAGTCCCGGTGAAACGTCTTCTGCGTCACCTTCCGATCGGACAGGGACAGCGAGTACAGGTTCATCGGGCCATCACGGTCGGATAGAAAATAGACTGAGTCGCCGTGCCACATGGGGAAGATGTCGTAACCCCGGTAGTCCGTCACTTTTTCGAATGTGCGTTTCCCCAGGTCTGCGATCCAGATGTCGGGCTGGTCGCCCCCCTTGTATCCCCTCCAGTTCATCAAGTCCGCGTCTGAACGCGTGAAGGCGAGGCGTTTTCCGTCCGGAGAGAAGCATGCGTGCCGGATCCTGTCCACGGCAACGGGTTCCTGAAATCCGCCGCGAACCGGAACGCGGTACACCCCGCGGTTGACGGCCCTGCTCGAGGTGAAGAGGATGGATTCACCGTCCGGAAACCAATCCACCACCCGATCTTCTTCGGGATGGCAGGTGAGCCGTTTCGGTTCGCCTCCCTTCGACGGAATCACGTACACGTCGGTTCCGCCGTCGTAGGATCCCGTGAACGCGATACACGTTCCGTCCGGTGAAAACTTGGGAAGCGTTTCAGCGCCCGGATGGGAAGTGAGGCGTACGGCGGTGCCGCCCGATGGCGGCACCGTCCACAAATCGTCCTCGGCCACGAACACGATCCGGTCGCCGCACACATCGGGATTCCGCATCAGGCGGTCTTCCATTCCATATACGGTTGAGGAAAGGCATAAAATCAGTGAACAGGTTTTGATTTTCACGCCGATGCGCATGAAAATTCCTTCCGGAAGGGTTTTAAGGGTTCAAAAATACGGTTTTTGATCTTAAAATGCAACAGAAAAGTTTGTCACAATCGAGGAAGGCATTTCGGATTTCGGATTGCGGATTGGGAAATAATATTGCCAGATTACAACTTATGCTTTACGGCCTCCGATTCCCGATTTACGAAGCCCTATGCACGAGGCACGGAGTACGGAGTACGGGTTTAGAGTTCCGAGTTTCGAGTTTCCAGCAACGGATTATAGGTTATCGGTTATGGGTAATAGGTTATGGGTCACATGTTACGGATCACGGTTTACGCTTCACGACTCACGACTCACGGTTCACTTTCTCTCGCCAAAGATTCGGGTGCCGATCCGCACCAGGTTGGCGCCTTCTTCGATGGCAATCCGATAGGAGTGGCTCATGCCCATGGAGAGGACGGACATTTCAATGTTTGGTAACTCTGCGGCGGATAGGAGATCGAAGATCCGTTTCGTCTCGCTGAAATACGGACGCGAATCCTCCGGTTCTCCGAAAAACGGCCCCATGGTCATCAGCCCCGTGATCCGGACATGGTGTAAATCCGCCACCGCGCGGACAAGCGCCTCGACGGTCTCGGGCATCACGCCGGACTTGTTCGGTTCGCGTCCGCTGTTGATTTCGATCAGGACCGGCATGGTTTTACCGGATTGGGAACAGCGCCTGTCGATCTCCCGCGCGAGTTCCGAGGAATCCACGGTTTCGATCGAATCGAACAGGTCTACGGCCTTTTTAACCTTGTTCTTCTGCAGGTGGCCGATCAAATGGCAGGGGACGCGGCGTCCGACGCTCTCGAGCAGGGCCGCAGTTTCCTGCACATAATTCCCGCCGATGATCCGGATGCCCGACTCGATCGCCTCGATCACTTCCTCCGCGGTCCGCGTTTTCACCACGGCCATCAATTCGACGCCCGCGGGGAGGGAGGCGAGCAGCTCGCCGACGTTTTCCCGGATCGTGCCCACGTTCACTCCTTTTCGGCGACGACCAGCATTTCGAAGTCGCCGACCGTCAGGGGATTCCCCCGGCTGAACGCGCCGAGCGGGCATCCGAAGATGTCGACGCCGCGGAATCCGGCGGATTTCATCAGCCACGTGATTTCGGAGGGAACGTAATACCGTTCGCTGCATTCCAGTTTTTTCATGTTTCCGGAATCGTCCTTCACCTCGATGGCCGAGAGGTCCCTGAACGTCATCAAATCGAATGTATCGGCCTGGGTGGAAACCCCGCCGGGGTGAGCGTTCAGGAAATCCTTCACCGAATGGTACAGCGGGTACAGCCCGTTCAGGGTGGTGAGAATGAATTTGCCTTTCGGTTTCAGCGCCTTGAAGGCGTTTTGGAGGATCGCAAAATTCATCTCGTCCGTTTCCATGAGGGCGAAAGCGGCTTCACAGATGACGAGCGCGAGACCGTATTCGCGGTCAAAATCCAGACGGGTGGCGTCCATCCGGACAAGACCGACGCTGACTCCGGCACGGGTCGCTTTCT
>Ga0315274_10001613_pt1 | contig 34487 bp, 28 predicted proteins | sample YL17G02_20_MG_FD_203700 | JGI IMG/M metagenome (GOLD analysis project Ga0315274, IMG submission 203700) | Sediment microbial communities from Yellowstone Lake, YNP, Wyoming, USA - YL17G02_20 | ecosystem: Environmental > Aquatic > Freshwater > Lake > Sediment | place: USA: Wyoming | collected...
TCCGCCACTTCGGCACAAACAAACGTCAAACCGACCGGGACGGCACAGGACCTTATCCAGCCCCGGTGGCAGTTTTTCATCTTGCCATCCACAAAAATCCCTGTCAAGAACCGCCGAGGCTTGGGGGGACGGTTCGCCGGGTGGGGCCTTCTTCGTAGCGCAGGCCCTTCCATCGGGGAAAGGCGGGCGAGAAAATCCAAAACCGGTTCGTCGGCCACATTACTGTTGCTATAATTCAGACTCCTGAGACTATCCGGCTTTTGCTTCGCAACTGGAGGGACACATGCGCGCCTGGAGTCGGAACTGGCTCTTGACGGTTGCTACAGGGCTGGCTGTAGCCGCTGGCAGGGCGCAACACGCTACGAGGAGTTCGAGCGCGCCGTGCGCCCCCTACTTCCCTGAACAGTGCGTCGCCGGCCAGCCAGACTTCTTGAAATTTCCAGGAAGGGCCAAACAACGGAGGGCTGCCATGGTTTCGATAAAGGCAAACTTTAGGCATCTATTTGCCCTGCTGGGTGTCGGACTGCTGTTTTTTCAGGTCACGGCCAACGCCCAAACCGCGGGTTCGCCCTGGAAGTCCCAGGGTGTCATTCACACTTCCTCCAGCCCTTACGCGAAGCTGCATTCAGTTCCCATCAGCGCGGTGAAGATGGGCGAAGGCTTCTGGGCGGCGCGCATGCGGACGAGTGTGGGACGGAGCATTCCCACAATGCTTCAGCTCCTGGAAGAGCACGGCGTAGTGGACAACTTCCGGCGACTCATAGGGCGGAAGAAAGCTGTCCGCACGGGGCCGGTTTACACCGATTCCGACATCTACAAGTGGATGGAAGCCGTAGCGTTTGTTTTGCAGTCCGGTGACCGACCGGATCTGCGCGCCACGGTGGACAACCTGACCGCCGAGATCTTGGCCGCGCAGGAACCCAGCGGTTATCTCAACACCTACTACGTCGAGGAGCGCCAAGCCAAGCGCTTCGCTGAAATGCAGCGCAGCCATGAGTTGTATTGTCTGGGGCACCTGTTGCAGGCCGCCATCGCCTACTACCGGGCCACGGGCAATCGCAAGCTGCTCGACGGCGGCATCAAGTTCGCCGACTACCTGGTGAGAGACTTCGGCCCGAAGAAGCGCCCGGCGCTTACCGGCCACCCCGAACTCGAAATGGCTTTGGTGGAGCTCTACCGCACCACCGGCGACCGCAGCTATCTGGAATTTGCCGGTTACCTATTGAGCGGCGTCGAGCGCGAACGACTCAAGCTGCGGGACTACGAAATCAAGTACATGTTCAGTGGAAAGCCTTTCACTTCCCGCACCGAACTGGAAGGCCACGCGGTGCGTGCCATGTACGCATGCAGCGGGGCTACTGATTACTACCTGGAAACCGGAGACGGCGCATACCGCGCGACGCTCGAGACCCTGTGGCAGGACATGGTCACCCACAAGATGTACCTCACGGGCGGGGTAGGCTCCCGGGCCGAAGGCGAAGCTTTCGGGGAAGCTTACGAATTGCCCAACGCCCAGGCCTACACGGAGAGTTGTGCCGCCATCGCCAACATGATGTGGAACTGGCGGATGCTGGCCGCCACCGGCGAGGCGCGCTTCGCGGACGTCATCGAGCGGGCCTTATACAACGGAATTAACTCCGGCATGTCGCTCGACGGCACGCTCTATTGTTACCGGAATCCCCTGGAGTCCACAGGCGAGCAAATCCGGAATCCCTGGTACGAGACCACCTGCTGCCCGCCGAACCTGGAACGTACCTTCGCCGCCCTTCCGGGATATCTCTACAGTACGAGTGCTGAAGGGGTTTACGTGCACCTGTATCATACGTCCTCGCTCGACTGGCGCCTGGAAAACGGCACGGGTCTTAAGCTTAGCCAGGAGACCAACTATCCCTGGGGCGATGCGGTCGCGCTCACGGTGACCCCGGCGGCGCCTTCCGAGTTCAGCATCTGGTTGAGAATTCCCGCCTGGACGAATCGCGCCACCGCAACAGTGAACGGCGAGCCGGCGCAAGGTGAGCCGAAGCCGGGTGAATACCTCCAGATCCGGCGCCGGTGGAACGCGGGCGACGCGGTGCGGCTGGTCTTCGACATGACGCCTCGAGTGATTGTGGCCAACACCCGCGTGCGCGAAAGCCTGGGGAGGGTGGCGATAGAGCGCGGGCCTCTCGTTTATTGTCTGGAACAGCAGGACCAGGCGGGTGGGGAAACTATCTTCGACGTATCGCTTCCCATAGGTGCCGATGCCGGCAAGGAATTCACGGCCGAGTTTCGGCCAGGCATGCTGGAGGGAATCCTGGTGCTGCGGCACAAAGGAATCGCTTCTGCCAAGCCACTTTCTGCCGAGCCGCTTTATCAGCCCCTGGAGCGGGCGAAGCGGAGAGCGGGCAAGGAAATCGAGCTTACATTCATCCCCTATTACGCCTGGGCAAATCGGGGATCCGCCGCCATGCAGGTTTGGATCCCGTACACGCTGCCGTAGCAGCGTCAGGCCGCGCCCTGGCGGGCAGAGTTGAGGCGGGCGCCAATCCCGTTACCTGGGTTTGGTCGCGAGTGCCGACATGACCTTGGCGCGCTCGGTGGTGAGAAACGTCGTAATGAGCTGGATGGCCGCTTCGTTTTGCTCCGGGGGCTGCTCCGGCTGAAATCCGAAATCCTTGCCGCCCGTGGCGGCGCGAATCAAGGCAATGGCACCCAGCCGCAGGTTGGGGTCTTTGTCACGCAAGGCGCGGTTGAAGAGCCGCTGGCCGTTGTCCGGCCCGCCCACAATCTCAATGGCCGGCCCTTTCTGAAGTCGCTGCACCATCTGCTCGGGAGCAAGCGTGCTTCCCTCCGTAAACCGCCAGAAAGCCAACCGGGTGATATCCAAGGCATGATTGGCTTCGCGTGTGGCCTCCATGCGCTGCCGGAAGGCGGCGTCGGGCGAAACCTCGTCACCCGTAACGGTCGCAGCGGCCGCTACCGTCGCATCATCCAGCATGCGGGCCATCGCAGCCATCCCTTCCGAGTTGCCCAACACCGTCAGCACGGTGGCGGGGGCCACACGCTTCAAGGGATCGGTGCTCAGCAGCAGCGGCAGGAGGCGGGGGACCGCCGGAGCCTTGAGGGGAACAAAGGCTCCGAGCAACTCCGGCGTGGCCCGGGGACGGGAAAGCTGTTGGAGGAGGTAGTCCAGGTCACCCTTGCGTGCCGGGTCGAGCGGGGGGTTGAAGTCCACCTGGCCGCGCCGCAGTTCTTCAGTCGTGACCTCCACGCCCGATTTCTGCTCTCCGGCTTTTCGTTCTCGCTCTTTGCGTGCCAAGTCGCCCAAGGATTGTTGGGCCGCAGCCGCCTGAGCCAGGAGAACGAGGCTGATAGTCAATCCCCAGAGCACTCTCATCGCCGCCCCCTTCGCGCCAAAGATACGCAGGCGCCTTTCGTAACCGACTTGCTTGCGGCGGATTATCTCACAGAATCTTATGGCGCAATAGGCAACAGGTGGCCGACTCAATGGGGCGTGCTCCCAACCCGCTCGACCCGACATCAACTGCTCGGCGGAAGGCCGGAGCCAAAGCCGCCATCCACGACCACGGCGGACCCAGTCATAAAAGAGGCTTCGTCACTGGCGAGGAACACCGCGACGCGGGCTACTTCTTCCGGCCGCCCGATGCGCCAGAGGGCGTGGAGTTTTCCCGCTGCGGCGCGCGCGGCGGCAGGGTCGGGCTGGGCTTCGAAGTAGCCCCAGGCCAACCCCGCGTCGATATAGCCGGGGCAGATGCAATTCACCCGGATGCCCTCCTTGCCGTGGTCTATGGCCATCGCCTTGGTCAACCCGATAATGGCGGCTTTGGTCGCGCAATAGCCGGCGCACCTTGGCTCGACAAAGAAGCCGTTTACCGACGACATATTGATGATGCAACCCCTTGTCTGGCGCAGGTGAGGCAGGAAGAACTTCGAGCAGAGGAAAACGCCTCCTAGATTGACGTTGATTTCGCGGTTCCATTCCTCCACCGTGGTGTCCTCAACCGTTTTGTTGACCTGGATGGCCGCGTTGTTAAGGAGCACATGCACTTGGGAGAAGGTCTCCAGCGTCTGCGCGACGAGCGTCTGTACCGACTCCGGCCGGGCGACGTCAGTCTCCACCGCGATGGCTTGGCCGCCGCCCGCTTCGATCTGCCTTGCGGTTTCGAGGGCGCCCGCGAGATTGAGATCGGCAACAACCACGCGGGCTCCTTCTCTGGCAAATTCCAGGGCGGAGGCTCGCCCGATCCCCGAGCCCGCGCCGGTTATGACGGCAACACGATTCTCAAGTTTCATTAGCGTTCCTTTCCTTGGCCGCTACCTCGCCGTGACACTGACCTGGTTGGACCTCGTGTGCCGGACCCGCAGCACGTAATCGCCGCCAGCGAGGGATTGGACCGTGTAGCCTTCCTCCCTCAGGTCATTCCGTTCATTGAGCGCCGTTCCGCCCGCCATGATTCGGGTCGGCTTGAAGTTGAGTCGGAGCACCTGAGTTCCGGCCGCGTCGAAAGTCCGGTACTCCACACTCCGCTCGCTGTAACTTACTCTCTGAATGACTGAGGTTGAGCGCAGCAGGTGATTTTCCCCCGCGGGTGCCCACTCCGGCACGGCGCCTATGCCCCAGATAAAGTGGCGGAGATAATCGCCATAGCCGTCGCTGAACCAGTAGGGGTCTCCGAAGCCGCGCCCGCAACAGGATACCCGGCCATCCTCCCCGGCAAAGTAAGTGGCGTAGTTGAGCGAGCGGAACGCGTCCTCGCGGGCTTGGGTATCGCCGGTCCGCTCGTAGTACATGGCGTTGATGGCAGCCCAGCGAGAGGTGTCGCTGCCGAGCCCGGCACGGGAGCAACAACCGTGGCCGTCCGGAGTGCCTTGCTCGTCGATTCCCCAGGCGCCGAAGAAGGGGCCACGGCCAAAACGGCGGCGTACCCAATCGATCAGGTGACCAACGTGGGGTATCCAATCGGCATCGACCGCGGCGGGGTCGTCGCGGGTCAAGATGTAATACGCCGTCATGGTGGGCGCCGTTTGGTTCACGTTTTCCGTGCTCTTCGGGACATCTTCAAAATAGCCGCTCCATTTGTCCCAGGCGGGGCTCATCGAGTTCAGCGGGTGGTCCAGCATCCATTTCCAGGCCATATCGCGGGCCTTCTGGAAGCGGGCGGTATCGCCGGCGCGCAGGCGGATGAGTTCGTCGAACATCCGCACTGACGCCACTACGTTGCCGCCGAACTCTTCGCGGGCAAGGACTTCCCCTGTGCGCGCGTTGACGCGGAAGGGCCAAGGTGTGTGCTCGGCGTCGCCCGGACGGACGTGTTTGGCCAGCGCTTCGGCCGAACGCAGCGCCGCCTCAAGGTATTTCCGTTCGCCCGTCATTTCGTAGAAGAGGGTGTAACCGGCACCGAGTTCGCCAATCTTGTCGGTTTCGATGCCGCCGAAGAACTCCCGCGGCATATTCTGGATGCAGCGCCCGTACTTCGGTTCATCGTCGCAATTGGTGGCGAAGGGAACGCTGGCCCACTCCCAGTCAGCGGGCGTGGTCCCATTGGCCAGTTGGTGGTCCAACATCTCGCGGACCACGCGGATCGCTTCCTCGTCGGCGGAATACGGATACCAGCCGAGCAGCGAATCCACCATGGCCGCATACAGCATCGCCGGATTGTGCTGCCAGTTGAAGCCTTGGAGGGTGTCCGGGTGGTAGACGGAATTGATGAGGTAGATCTTGAGCCCGGTGCCGTGCCGGGTGTCCGCGGGGACCTTGTGTTCCAGGAAATCCCAGCCCAGTCTCAAGACCTTGTCGTAGCCGCGATTCTTTTCCGGTTGATGCCAGGCGAGCAGCTTCCCCTGGGCGTCCAGCACGGCTTCGTGCCAGGGAAGCTGGGCATTGACGTAGTTCTCGGCGGCAGAAGCGCTCGCAGCCGCCAGCAGGGAAACCATCACTATCCCAAGGGCCGCGAGCCAACGGGTCAGTGCTCTCTTGGCAGGCATCATGGCATTCCTTTCCTCGAAATCCAATTCGCGGCGCGGCGTCGCGACCTGGAGACGGGATTGATGACGTGCCTTCCTCGGTCGCGATGCTACGTCCACTTTCGGGGTATTGTGAGTCAGCCGCCTACGACGGCAATCGACTTCGTCCCTGGACCAGCGCGGCACGTGGCCGGCTGCCCCTCTCCCTACTTGCGGTAGACGATGAGGTCTTCGAGATAAATCCAGGCATCTTTGGAGCCGGGATAGGGTTCGCCCTTGGCCACCACGCGGAGGATGTGATTTCCGGGCTGCAAGTCAAACTTGCCCCAGAGGCCTTCGCCGCCGCGGTCGCCATCATCGTTGTAGCCATCGATTTTCCCCATCCACTTCTCGTCCAGGTAGAGATCCGCAGTGCCGCGGTCGGTATCCAGGCTCCCCACCAACATGGCTCCGGTGCCGTCGAAGGAAACCGTGGCTTCGGCCCCAGCGTTCTTGGAACGCCGAGCGGATTGGCCTTCAGCGACCTTTTCCCAGGGGCCTTGCCATTTCCAACGTGCGTCATCGAGCGCGATGCGTTCCACCACCTTGCCGGGCGCGAATTGCTCGAGCTTCAGGGGCGTTGGCTTCTGCGCAGGCACTACGAGGCCTTTCGCATCCACGCTTCCGCCTTCTTTCTTGACCACGAGTTTCGCGCGCGCGATCGTGCTCTTCACAATCGAGTTAAAAGAGTAGTTCGTGTAGGAGAATTTCTCCTCGGCAATAGCGGCCAGAGGTTGGGTCCACTGCGCAGGAATACCCTGGTAGCCGAGCATGACACCCAATACGCCGGCGGCGGAGGAAGGATTGCAGTCACTGTCCTGCCCGGCGCGCATGGCCACTTCCATGGTTTTTTCGAAATCGCCGTTTCCATAGAGGAGGCCGAGCGCGATGTAAGCGCCGTTTAGTGCCGCGTCGATGTTGAAGGGGCGCAGCGCTCCGTCCGGGCAAGGGTCATCCTTGTCCCACTTGTCCTCCAGCAGTTGCCACGGCCTCTTCCAGTCCGCGTCTTCCGCGGACCATTTCAGGACGTCACGGATCATCTCCGCATAGACGCTCGCGGCGGGAAGGGCGGCGACGCCAGCCTCCACCACCTTGCGGGGGTCCTTCTCGAAGAAAGCGGCGGAGTACATGGCGCCCACGAAAATCCCGCCGTACACGCCGTCACCGTAGTTCATCACGTGGCCCACGCGGTCGGCGTAACGCTGCGCGGCGCGCGGCAGACCCGGGCACATCAGACCGATGAAATCCGACTCGATTTGGAAGTCGATATCATTGGCGTGCAGATTGAAATCCGGATGCCCCGATAGCGGCGCCTTCACCCCGCGCCTCAGCAGGCGCCGCGCTGCCAGATTGGCGTGCCAGAGGCGGTATTTCGAATCCCGGAACGCCTCGCCGTACTGCGCGGTGGTCGCCTCCAGCCCCAGGCGATCCATCACGTCGGCAAACGTCATTTCAACGTACAGGTCATCCTGGTCGAGTGCGCCCGCGAGTTCCTCGGGCTTCCACGCGCGTGGACTCTCATTGATTTTTCCCTGGAACCTGAACTCGGTCGGCGCGCCATAGGTAACGCCGATCATCTGGCCGGCCCACCCGCCACGGACTTTGTCTTCCAGTTCCGCAAGCGTTAGGGATCGCTTGGCAGCCGCGGGTCCCTTGCCGCTTTTCTGCTCGCCTGCGGCTGTGAAAACACCGGGAATCAGGATGACAAGCCCCATCCCCAACACCACTTGCTTCACCCAGCACTTTGCCATTCAGAACCTCCGCGCGCACTTGTGGGCCAGAGTTGACTGCACCCGGGTACCCACCTGCCGGCGCGGGCACAATTATGCGCCGTCTTCATGCCTTACGCCACTTCGTGACTCGGCCGCGATAGGTAACTACCCCGCCTCAACCCGCCAGGGCACCTTCGGCCGGCGGGTTCTTCTGGCCGGCGCAACTCGCCGGCTGGACAGCGGGGCACGGCCTCTAATAGAATCGCCGCCAGCACAAACCGGAGGTGTTCCATGGACAGCAACGAAATGACGCGCCGAGGATTTCTGGGCCGCAGCGCGGCCGTGGGTTTAGGCGTGCTGGCCCACCCTTCCTTCAGCGGAAAAGTGTTTGGGGCGAACGATCGCATCATTATGGGCATTATCGGAGCGGGCGGTATGGGCCGCGGGCACATGGAGAATTTCAAGGACCAGGGCGTCGAGTGGGCAGCCGTCTGCGATGTTTATGGCATTCACTTGGATGCGGGGTTGGAGATCGCTGGACCGGAGGCGAAGGGCTACACGGACCATCGAAAGCTGCTCGAGCGCAAGGATATCGAGGCCGTGCTGATCGCCACGCCGGACCATTGGCACCACGACCACTTGCTAGACGCTTTGCGGGCCGGAAAAGACGTTTACTGCGAAAAGCCCTTGTCCTGGTCCATCGAGCAGGGGGCCAATATGGTGGCGGAGGTACGCAAGACCGACCGCATCGTGCAGGTGGGCATGCAGCGGCGCAGCTCCGCGATGGTCCAGGAGTGCAAGCAGATTATTGACCAGGGAACGCTCGGCGAAATCAATCTGGTGCGCGCCGAGTGGTATTGGAACCTGAACGTCAAGCCCCGGCCGGTCATCGTGGATAAACTCGATTGGGCGCGCTTCGTCGGGCCCGCCAAGGCACAGCCCTTCGAGCTCATCAAATTCCGCAACTGGCGGTGGTTCTGGGATTTCTCTGGCGGCAACATGACCGACCAGGGCACCCACCTGATCGACGTCATCCAATGGTTTACCGGCGCGACGCAGCCCGTGGCAGCGTCGTGCTATGGCGCGGTGTACAAATTGCGGCCGGCGGAAACACCGGACACGTTCAGCACCATCTTCGAGTATCCCAAGTTCATGGCCACGTGGACGCTCGCCTACATGAACTCATTCCAGAACGGATGGGGGATCGTCTTTCAGGGGCAGAAGGGGACGCTCGAACTTTGCGAGCAGGGCTATCGGTTCTATCAGGAACCTTGGGCGCCCAACACGCGCTGGAATCGGCCGGAGCCGGCCATCGAGAAATTGCCGGGCGGGCTCACGCAGACTCCGCCGCACATCAAGAACTTCCTGGATTGTGTTCGCAGCCGGAAGCAGCCCAACGCCACCATCGAACTCGGACATCAGGCCGTGCGCACGCTTCACCTCGCCAACATCGCGCACCACAAGCAGGCTCGCGCGGTCCTGGGCGAGGACGGGCTGACGGTGACGGTGTAAATCCCGCGGATCTGTTATTCCTCGGGAGCCCACTCGAACAGCGCCAGGGCGCGGTCGGCGAGCAAATACTCGGCGCCCGGAGGATGCACGTCGGGGCTTGGCCCTGAGGGTGTGAGCCAGCCCTTCACGGTGTCCAGCCGCGTGTGCCAACTGCCGGCCGAGGGAAGGGCTGGAAATCTGAAGGGGATGGGTGCCTGGTGGGCGTTGAGCAGTATTAGGAAGAGGGAATCGGATACTGGTCGGCCCCGCTCATCCACTTCGCGCAGCTCTTTGCCGTCCAGAAGAATTTCCACGGCACGGACAAAGTCGGTGTGCCAGTCTATCTCGCCCATCTCCTTGCCGTCCGGCCTCAACCAGGTGATGTCTTTGATCCGGTCCAAGGAGAAGTCTCGCCCCTCAAAGAAGCGACTGCGGCGGAAGACGGGGTGCGCCGCGCGGAATGTAGTCAGGCCGCGAGTGAACTCCAGCAAGTCGGAGTGTTGACGGGCCCTTTTCCAATCGATCCGGCCGATAGGATTATCCTGGCAATAGGCGTTGTTGTTGCCGCGCTGAGTGTTGGCAGCCTCATCGCCGGCCCAGAGCATAGGTGTCCCTTGGGAGAGGAGGAGCGTGGCCAGGAAATTGCGCCTCTGGCGCGCGCGCAGCGAGAGCACGGCGGGGTCGGAAGTTTCACCCTCTACGCCGCAATTCCAACTGTCGTTCGAGTTCGTGCCGTCGCGATTCTCTTCCTGATTCGCCTCGTTGTGCTTCTGGTCGTAGCTGACCAGGTCGTGGAGCGTGAAGCCGTCGTGGCAGGTGACGAAGTTGATGCTGGCGGCGGGGCTGCGCCCGTCGTCGCGGTAGAGGTCGCTGGAGCCGGTAAGCCGATAGCCTAGCTCCGAGATGGTTCCGGCGTCGCCTTTCCAGTACTGCCGCACAGCGTCGCGGTAGCGGCCGTTCCACTCGGCCCAGTCCACGGGGAAGTTCCCGACTTGGTAGCCGCCCAATCTGATGTCCCAGGGCTCCGCGATCAGCTTGACCTGCTTCAGCACCGGATCCTGGTGGAGGATGTCAAAAAAGGCGGAAAGGCGGCTGACCCCGTTCTCTACGCGGGCCAGAGCCGCCGCCAGGTCGAAGCGGAACCCGTCCACGTGCATTTCGAGAACCCAATAGCGCAGGCTGTCGGCAATCATGCACAAGACGGCCGGGTGGGCCATGCGGAGGGAATTGCCACAGCCGGTAAAGTCGCGGTAATAGCGGGGCAGCCCGGGCTCCAGCCAGTAGTAGGTGGAGTTGTCGATGCCGCGCCAGCAGAGCGTCGGGCCGAGATGGTTCCCCTCACAGGTATGGTTGTAGACGACGTCCAGGATCACCTCAATACCCGCTTGGTGCAGCGCCTTCACCATCTGTTTGAACTCCACGACTTGTCCGCCCCGGCTGCCCGCGGCGCTGTAGCGGCCGTCGGGAGCGAAATAACCCAGCGTGTTGTAACCCCAGTAGTTGGTGAGCCCGCGGTCGCTGAGGAACTTCTCCGGTTGGCAAGCGTGCACCGGCAACAGCTCGATGGCCGTAATTCCCAGCCGCCGCAGGTAGTCCACCACGGGCGGGGCTGCCAGGCCGGCGTAAGTTCCGCGTAAGTGCGGGTCAAGGTTCGGGAAGCTGGCGGTGAAGCCTTTGACGTGCAGCTCATAGATGACCGAGCGCTGCCAGGCAGTCCGCGGCGGACGCTCGTTTTCCCAGTCAAATCGGCTGTCCACCACGATGGACTTGGAGACCGCCGCGGCATCGTCGGAATCGTCGCGGGCCAAGTCAGCCTCAGGATGGCCGAGCTGGTAAGCGAAGGGAGAGCCGCGCGACCAATCGACCACGCCCGTCAGGGCCTTCGCGTACGGGTCAACCAGTAGCTTCGCGGGATTGAAGCGGTGGCCGCGCCCCGGGTCATAGGGGCCATACACGCGGTAGCCGTAAAGCTGCCCGGGGGAGCACCCTGGAAGATAGACGTGCCAGGTGTGACGCGTGCGCTGCCAGACGGGAACAACGCGGCGCGCTGCGGCGGCTTCCGGCGCGTCAAACAGGCAAAGGTCAACGCCCTCCGCATTTTCCGAATAGAGGGCGAAATTCACGCCTTCCCCGTCCCAAGTGGCGCCGAGAGGCGAAGGTCGGCCGGGCCAAACTTCAAATATCATGAACTCCAGCAACTCCCAATAAGGCGCGTCGATGATATATAGAACCTGACGGGCGTGCAACACGTTGACGCCCAGCTAACGTATACCTGCTCCCGCCCCAACTTAGTTCCTCTTCCTGCTCGAACACGGAACTCCCACGGGTGCTCAAGGAATGGCTGCCCTCCCGATGGCAGGGAACATCGAGACCTACACGACTTGCTTCTTGGACTTAGGTCGGACAATTAGCGCGTCTTGACAAAAGTTCTAAGTGTGGTATGTACATACCATAAAAGTCACGAGCACACAGGCAAGAAGGACCGGCCGATGTCCAACGAGGGTAAAACCCGGTCGGACGTCCTGGCGCACCTTCCTGGGCCAGCCACCGCTTGCGGGGACCTGCGCGGGGCCAAGCGTGGAGAAGGGCTGGCGCGTGCGCAAAGACGGGTCGCGCTTCCGGGCCTCCACAGTCTTGACCGCCTTGCGCGACGAAACCGGCCACCTCAGCGGCTATCAGTTGGGGGTGAACAGTTATCTTCATAAGCCAGTGGATTTTGAACAGTCCCGCGACGTGGTGAAACAACTCGGCCTGTACTGGCTGGTGGTGAACCAGCCGGCCCCGGCCGAGGCCTTCTCGTCTGGATAACAGGAGGGAGCCCCATGGTCCCAACACAGGCAGGGAAGCCAGAGATGCACGCACCCTCTCTGCGCGTGCTCTTCGTGGAAGACCAACCAGCCGACGTAGAACTCAACCTCCGTGCCCTGGAAGACGGCGGATTCGAGATTGCGTCGGACACCGTCGAAACCGCGGAAGAATTCAAGAGGCTCCTGCGCTCCACACTCTACGACATCGTGCTGGTTGATTATGGGTTGCCCGGCTGGACGGGGCTGGATGCGATCCGGATGCTGAAAGACGCCGGGCAGGATATCCCCGTTATTGTGGTGACCGGCTCACTGGGGGACGAAGCCGCGGTGGAATGCATCAAGGCGGGCGCCGCGGACTACGTCCTGAAGGACCGTTTGAGCCGCTTGCCGTTTGCCGTGCGGCGCGCCCTGGAGGAGAAGGCCCTGCGGGAGGAACGCGTGCGCGCGGAGGCGGCCCTGCGCGAGAGCGAGGAGCGGTTTCGGATAGTGGGCCGTGCCACCAACGACGCGGTGTGGGATTGGGACCTCGTCACCGATGCCCTGTCGTGGGGCGAAGGCTTTACCGAGCTGTTTGGATACCAACTCGCTCAAATCGAGCCCAGTATTGAGTCTTGGTACGCCGGCGTTCATCCCGAAGACAAGGACAGGGTTCTCTCCGGGATTGAGGGGGTGATCCGCGGCGGCGGGCGCCGGTGGTCGGATGAATACCGCTTTCGCCGCGCTGACGGTTCGTACGCCTCCATCTTCGATCGGGGGTATGTCATCCATGACGACGCCGGCAAGCCGGTCCGGATGATCGGCGCGATGATGGACATCACCGAGCGCAAGCGGGCGGAAGCCGCGCTGGAGGAAAGTGAAGAGCGTTTCCGGAGTCTGGTGGAAAACGCGACCGTCGGCATCTATCGCACTACGCCAGATGGGCGCATCTTGATGGCGAACCCGGCCTTGGTGCGGATGCTCGGGTTCGGATCGTTCCGGGAACTGGCGGCGCGCAATCTGGAGCAGGAAGGCTTTGAGCCCACCTATCTCCGCCGCGCCTTTCGGGAGCGGGTCGAACGGGAGGGTGAAGTCAGGGGGCTTGAGGCGGCTTGGAAAACGCCAGATGGGTTAACAATCTATGTTCGGGAAAGCGCCCACGCTGTCCGCGCGAGCGATGGGAGGGTGCTTTACTACGATGGAATCATAGAGGACATCACCGAGCGCCACCGGGCGGAGGAGGCGCTACGTGCTTCCGAGGAGCGTTTCCGGCGCATCGTCGAGACCGCGGAAGAAGGCATCTGGATGATCGACGCGGAGAACCGGACAACCGTTGCCAACAAGAAGATGGCCGACATGCTCGGCTACACCCAGGAAGAGATGATGGGCATGTCCCTGTTCGATCTCATGGAGGAGGAAGAGCGCGCCCTGGCCGCGCACAATGTGGAGCGGCGGCGCGCGGGCATCAGCGAACAGCACGAATTCAAGTTTCGGCGCAAGGACGGCTCGCCCCTGTGGGCCTTCCTGGCGACGGGTCCGGTACTCAACGAGGCCGGGCAGTACGCCGGGTCGCTGGCCATGGTCACCGATATGACCCAGCGCCGACAATTGGAGGAACAGCTTCGCCAGGCGCAGAAGATGCAGGCGGTAGGGCGGCTGGCGGGCGGCATCGCGCACGATTTCAACAACCTGCTCACTATCATCTCCGGCTACAGCGAACTGCTGCTCGAACGCCTCGAAGCTGATAATCCCATGCGGGGGCAGGCGGAGCAGATCAAGAAGGCGGGGGACCGCGCGGCGGCGCTCACGCGGCAACTGCTGGCCTTCAGCCGGCAGCAGGTGCTGGTGCCGCAAGTACTGGACCTGAACCACGTGGTGGCCAACACGCTCAGCATGCTGCGGCGCCTGATTGGGGAGGACGTCGAGTTGGTGGCCGTCGAGGGGCCGGGGCTGGGGCGGGTGAGAGCTGATCCGGGGCAGCTCGAGCAAGTCATCATGAATCTGGCGGTGAATGCGCGCGACGCCATGCCCCGGGGCGGCAAGCTGACCCTGGAGACGGCCAACGCCGAGCTGGACGAGACCTATGCCCGCAGCCATTTCCCGATCCAACCCGGCCCGTATGTGATGCTGGCGGTGAGCGACACCGGCTGCGGGATGGACGCGGAAACCCAGGCCCACATTTTTGAGCCTTTCTTCACCACGAAAGAGAAAGGGAAAGGAACGGGGCTGGGTCTGGCGATGGTCTATGGGATTATCAAGCAGAGTGGGGGCTACATCTGGTGTTACAGCGAGGTGGGGCAGGGGACGACGTTCAAGATCTATCTGCCGCGGGTGGCGGAAGTTGAGGAGATGAAAGGGAAAGTCGGAGTTTGGGTAGCGCCCGAGCGATGCACCGAGACCGTGCTGGTGGTCGAGGACGAGCCGGAGGTCCGCCAGTTGGCGCGACGTATTCTGGCAGCCCAGGGTTACCAGGTGCTGGAAGCGCGCCACGGCGAGGACGCCCTGCTGGTCTGTGAACAGCACCCGGGGCCGATCCACCTGCTCCTGACCGACGTGGTGATGCCGGAGATGGGCGGGCCGGAACTGGCCGAACGTCTGGCGCCGTTTCGCCGGGAGATGAAGGTGCTGTACATGTCGGGCTACACGGACGACGCAGTTGTGCACCACGGGGTGCTGACCTCGGGTGCCGCTTATCTGCAGAAGCCCTTCACTCCGGAAGCTCTGGCGCGCAAGGTGTGGGAAGTGCTGAGGGGACCGCTGGGGGGCGCCGCTTGAGCGCGTAATTTTCGGTGAACGGAATCCTCAGGGGGCTGGCCAGTTCGCCGGGCCGCTCCCTCTCAGGAAGTCGCGGTGAGATGGTGCTTGGCGGCTGCAACAATCTCATCCAACGCTCGTTCTAGGTGGCGAGGCAGAGGTTCGGGCTTGTGAGTCCGCAGGAGCTGCTCGCGCCGCTCCCGGCAACGCTGTTCGCTGCTGGGCGCGCCCGCCTCCAGCCATGCCTGGTAGTACCGGCGATCCAGCAGCTTGGGGAACCAGAGCTCGCGGCGGAAGTGCGCGGCCGTATGTTCGCGGTCGATGAAGCTCCCGCTGCTTCCCACCGCAGCAATTTCCTCCAACGCCAGCGCGTCGTCGCTGAAGTCGATTTCCCGCAGCACGCTTTCCACGTAGGAGATCACCTCGTGCTGGAAGACCAGCATGTCCAGTGAGGTGGCCTGGTCCACCCCGCTGATACCCATGTGCCCAAACCAATCGGCGCCCGCGGCGGCCGAGAGCATCAATGTTATGCCTGCCTCCAGTCCGGCCTGCGCGTCAACGCGCTTGGAATCCGTCAGTCCGGTATTGACCTCCACGGGAAGTCCGTAATACTTGCCCATCTCGGTCATTGCCACGCCAAAGATTGCCTGCTCAGGTCCGCTGAAAATCATCTGGGTTGTCGCCATGTCAAAGGCGTGGCAGATCCCGCAGTAGCAGACCGGCATACCCGGGCGGATCAACTGGGTGATACAGATCCCGGCCAAAATTTCCGCGTTTTCCTGGGTCATCGTTCCCGCAATAGTGACGGGAGCCGACATGCCCATCTGTGCCATCGGCCCGACAGGCACGGGCAGATTCAGGCGCGCCGTCTCGAACAACAGGTCGAGGCCATGAAAGGGAAAACGCAGCGGACTGATGGGCTCCAGGAAGGGGAAACACAGCGGGTATTGCGCTGCGCTCTTCTCATCACCGCGCAGCGCGATCATCATCTCTACCAGGTATTTCGCCGAGGCGCGGTCGTGGAACCAAAAGACCAGCGGTTTCGTGGTGTTCTTGAGCATGGTCGCCATGACCGCCACTGAGCGATAGGCCGCCGGAAGCTCATGCGGGTCCGCCATCGCTCCCGCGATGGTTATCCAGGGCAGCGCATCTCCGAACCGGGAGGCGGTGGCCACGTCCTCCAGCGTCGCATAGCGGCGAGCTTGGCCCGGCTCGTCCACCCACGACGCCTCGCCGCCGACGCTGTTATAGTTCCGCTTGCCACAACCAAGCTCGGCTTGGCGCGCGAGATCCCGCCCGTATAGGGTGTATTGCTTGCCGGATTGCCCTACCAGCTTCGTCACGAGGTCGGGCGGGATCTTGACGTGCTGCGCCTTCCTATCGACGGTTGCCCCGGCATCCGCGAACCGGCGCAGGACTTCCTCGTGGGGCACCACCACTCCGACGCGTTCCAGGATGGCCAGCGAAGTACGGTGAATGCGCTGGATCTGCGCGTCGCTGAGCACACGAGTGAACATCATTCCTCCGTCCTCGATTCACGCGGCAAAGGTCACCGCAGCGCGGGCGCTGAATTCGCCCACAGCGATCCGCCAGGTTGCGGAGCCGGCACGTTGCTCACCCGTTCCCTTCTGCGGACTCCTCGCGGGTGGCAGTCGAGGCATTTCACAAAATGGATGTTATGGGGACTCTTGGGCGATTTGTAGGTCGTGTCCATGGTCTCGACGTCCAGGCCGCAGTTGGACAAGCGCGGATGGCAATTCGTGCAGGAGAAGCGGGTGGTTTGCCGATGTTTCTGGTGACACGCCAGGCAACTGAGACCTTCATGGACGCCAATGGTGGTGCGGTCGTCGCCGGACCCCACTTGGGCGGTAGCGAGGGGCGCGTGACACTGGTAGCAGAGCGCCTGCCGCATGTCGGGGCTGATCTTGACGATCCTTGTTCCCTCGCGCATGCCAGGCAGACTGAGGCGCGCCGTGGAGACGTGCGCGAGTTCACGGCGGTCAAAAAGCGCCAGCGAGGGGCGGTAGATTTCCTGGCTGGCGCCGGGCACAGACTCGCGGCCGGCGGGTCTCGCCAGCGGCAAGCCCTCGCGGTGCATCTGGTGGCAGGCCGCGCAAGGGATCGCCGGGCGGTTGGCCAATTCGGGAACCGCAAGCTGCCAGGGGCCGGTGGTGTTGATGGGGGTCACCAGATCGCGGATGCTGCCTTCGAAATGCATCCCGTGGCAGCGCAAGCAATCGTCCATCAACAAGCGTTGCCGGTTATGAGTCGGGTCCAGGAACAACGCAGTGTAGCTCGCGTTGTGGCGGCTGGCTTTCCAGTCGGCAAACTCCTGCTGATGGCACGTCTGACAGCGTTCCATGACCTTGAATAACAAGTCGTTCTTGAGCCGGACCCTCTCCGGCACATTCCCGCGTAAGTGGGTCACGACGCGCCGTATGTTGGCCAGATGAAAACCGGCATCGAGCGTGAAGACGTCGCCGTGGCACGCCTGACACTTCACCGACCGGTGCGCCGAAGTGTTCCAGTCCTTATAGGGCTGCCAGATTTCGTGGCAACGCGCGCAAGCTTTGCCGCCGGAATACTCGTAATAGAGGCTCACAGCCGGCACGGCGAGGGCGGCGAGGACAAACCCGAGGATCAGATAGCCACGTAAGGACTTGGGCAGCTTGAGTCGCATAGACGGTTTTCTTTTCTCCGCGGGCACGTCGCGGCGGGCCCCAGGCAGCTCCCTAACGGAACTTCCTGTCCTTCCACGTCGTCAGGATATGGTCCGACGCGTAGTAAGCGACGGCCATAATGGTCAGGCCAGGATTGAAGCCCCCGTTGGTCACGTGCACGCTCGCATCGACGACGAAGAGGTTATCCACGTCGTGCACTTGGCAGTATTTGTTGACCACCGAAGTCTTTGGGTCGTTGCCCATCCGACAGGTTCCGGCCTGGTGCTGACCTCCACTTAGTCCCCGTCCCGGCATTTTCAGCCAGGTCTGGATGGCGCCGGCTTCTTTCAGCCAGGTCTCGGCTTTCAGGGCAACGTACTTGGCTACCTCCAGGGTGTGTGGGTGGTTCAGACCGGAGAGGCGAGCCACCGGAATCCCCCAGTAGTCTTTGACCTTGGGGTCCACCTGGACACGTGAGTCGAAGACCGGCATCTCTTGTACGGGTCCGTGGACTGCGGTGTGGCGCTTGAACCACTTGCGCATGAATTCCTTGTGCGCGGCACCCCAGCGCGGCGCGCCGGGCGGTCGGACCGTCGTGAAGTTGTAAGGCAACCGGATGAATTCATTGGCGAGCGCGGCGCCGCCGGCCAAGCCGGGATTGCCGTGGTTGTAATCACAAACGGCTACGGAGGCTCCTGGGCCCAAATCGTCGTACACGTCAAAATCAAACAAGCCATACGCACCCGCATATGCATGTCCCTGGAGATTTCTCCCCACCCAGTCGTTCCGGTTGCCGAGGCCGTTAGGAAAGAGCTGACTCTTGGAATTGAGCAGGAGACGCGGGGATTCCGTCGCCGAACAGGAGACCACCACCAGGTCTGCGGGCTGCTCCTGGAGACGATCGTTGGCGTCAAAATAGGCCACACCGGTAACCCGCCCCTGGGCGCTGGTGAGAATCTCCTTCGCCACGCATTCGGTTCTTAGCTCGCAATTCTTGGTGGCCAGCGCCTTGGGAATGACGGTGTTATGCGTGCCGTTCTTCGCGTCCACCTCGCAGGCAAATCCCACGCACCAACGGCAGCGCATGCAGGCCCCGCGTCCGTTGTAAGGAACGGTGTTGCGCAGCATGGGCGCGTCGAAGGGGTGCAGGCCGAGCAGTTCCGCCGTGTCCCTCAGGAGCTGATGTTCCCGGCTGGGCGGCATAGGCGGCATGGGTAGCGGCTTATTGCGCGGCGCGCGGAAGATGTTCTTGGAATCATCTCCGGAGACACCGATCTCCCATTCCGCCTTCTCGTAGTAGGGCTCCAGGTCCTGATAACTTATGGGCCAGTCTTCCAGCGTGCTTCCCTCGACCGCGCCGTAAGTGGATCGCATGCGGAAGTCTTTTTCCATGTAACGCCAGGCCAGGGCGCCGTAGCTGAACGTGCCGCCTCCTACGCAGGCGGCGTTATTGTGGTAATTGCCCTCGCTCGGCCGCACCAGGTGCTCTTGTCCATTGGCATCCACAAAGACCCGCACGTATCGCTCGTCATCGGGGCCAAAGGCACTCCCCAGCGCCGTGACGCGTTGATTCCGCAGGTCGTCTTTTCGGCATTCAAACGGGGAATACCATTTGCCGCGTTCCAGGAGCACCACGCTCAGGCCTGCCACGGCCAACTCCTTCGCGACAATTCCGCCGGCGGCACCGGCGCCGATAATCACTGCGTTTACGTGCTTCAAGGCCATGTTCTCTTTTCCGTCAAGCTGATTCTTTGGGTGCGGGCTTGGTCAGATCGTAGCGCAGCCGACCGCGAATCGGGGGATAGGAAAGTCCCACCATCCTCCAACTCACCCCGTCACGATTACCACCGTGGCGCGGGTCGCCATAAAACCCCTGCATGGTGTGACTGACAACGAGATCGAAGAATTCCTTGGCCGAGCGCTGCTGCCAAATCTCCCCCGGCGCCTCGTTCTTGTCCAGGGCCGTGAGAACCTCCGTCTGCTGCGGGGCTGGAAGGTCCACAAACTTCTTGCCGAAACGGGCGAGGCTAGTCTGGTTCACGCCCGCCAGCCCTTCACGGTAGGCCTTCTGGTGGCGTCGGAGATGCCCCACCAGTTGCCGGTCAATGAAATTGACAACCCCCGCCTGCGTGGCACCCGGGTCTTGATCGGCAGGGATAATTTGTCCGCAAATCGCCTCAACGATCTGCGCCTCCTCGACGCTTAGGAACCGCCATGGACTTATTGTCCCTGCACAGGAAATCGCTGACCCAGATGCCGCCACGGACACAGCCAGCTTAATGAACTTCCGACGGCTCAGCCTCTTAGAGTTCTTCATCCTTTGCCCTCTTTAGACCCTAGGCGCGCAAACGGTGCCAGGAATACCCCAGGCTACGCCGCCGCACGCAGCGGGAAGCTCTGTATAGCAGCCGAAGTTCCGATTTTCAAGTGCTCTTTGCAGCTTGGAGTAGGGCCTGGGCAAGTCGCAAGACAGCCTTTGCCCGAGCAGGGGCCTCGGGGCCGCAACGCCAAGCACGTTTCGCGGTAGAATCCACCGATCTTCCAGCATTGGCCCTTGGAGGCTTGAGCGGATTGAGCGTGCCTGGAGCCACATGCTGTTCCGGCGTGCTCTAGCAGGCCTCGGCCAAGGAAGGAGGTGCCATGGAAACGCTGTTTCCCGGTCTCGCGGCGATGCACAATTTTCATCCCCTGGCGGTGCACTTCCCGATAGCCCTTCTCGTGCTGGCGTTTGTGTTTCAGGCGATAGTGGTGCTGGGCAAGCGTGACACCTTGCAGGGGTTTGCCAGCGGTCTGCTCTATCTCGGCACGCTGGCTGCGTTGCCGACGGCGCTGACCGGCCTGCTGGCCGAAGCGAGACTGGAGAAGTCGGCCAACCTCACGCCAGCCATGGGCGCAGCCCTGGAGTTTCACTCCACGGTGATGTACATCGTGACGGGCTTAGCGGTGGCGCTCGCAGTGCTTGCCTTCTGGAAACGGACGCGCATGACCAGCGGGATGGCAGCCGTGCTGCTGGCGCGCCTGCTGGTTCTGGTTACGCTGCTTGGTGTGGGCGCAGATCGCGGTGGGCAATTGGTATGCCAGTACGGCATCGGTGGGCAGAAGATGACCGCCGCGGCGCCTCGCCTTCCCGGTCACTGAGCACTGTTCGCCGGCAGGACCACGGCAGCGTAGGCTTGAGAATTACTCAGATGGCGCATTCCCGGGCCCACAGGCGCAGCTGCGAGCGATAAAGATTGCGGCGCCGATCTCCTGCGACAGCCTGGTGGTTCCCTCGCGGGTGCCGAGAGGATGTGTACGCGCGACCAGCGTTGTTGACACCCTACAAAAGCGCATGCTAGATTTCTTATTCTTTGTAATTCAAGGGATTGCCGTCTGTAAGGCCGACCACACTCAATGGGCGACATCTTCAGTCAGTTGGCGCGTCTCCTCGTCCAGAGTGTCCCCACTATTATCTTTGTCTTCCTCCTTCTGCTCATCCTAGACCGACTGTTTTTTCAGCGCCTCACAGAGGTTTTGGAGGAACGCGAAGCCAAGACCCTCGGAGCCCTGGCGCGCGCGCGTGAGCAGGCGGCCGCCGCTGAAACCCGCTCCCGTGAGTATGAGGCTGCCTTTCAAACGGTGCGCCAGGAGGTCTACCGACAGCGGGAAGCGGAGCGACGCGAGGCTTTGAGGGAGCGTGAGGAAACGCTTAAAGAGGCCCGGCAACAGGCGGAATCGCGACAGGGGGAGGCTCGGGCGCGCCTCTCGGCAGAGGTCGAGGCAGTGAAGGGGGATTTGCAGGGGGCGTGTCAATCATTAGCGACGGAAATCACCGAGATAGTTCTGGGCAACGGTTCGCCGGGTGGAAGGGAAGCGGAGGGACTACGTTGAGACGCGGCGCGCGCCGAGCATTGTTGGTGTTTCTTTTCGCCTTGTGCCTGCTGGGACTGGCGGGTTCGCTTTCGGCTGGGGCGCGTGAGGTGAGGCGCGACGCGGCGGCCAACTGGGCGGCAAGCGAGGAAAGCGGGGAGCAGAAGCACGCAGCCGTCTTCAAATGGATCAACTTTATTCTTCTCGCCGGTGCGCTAGTCTATTTGCTGCGGAAGCCCCTGGCGGAGTTTTTCACCCGGCGCTCGGCTTCCATCCAGAAGAGTCTGGAGGAAGGGCGGAAGGCGCTCGAGGCCTCTCAGGCACAACTGCAAGCCGTGGAGGAGAAGTTGCAGCGCCTCGAGGAGGAGATGGCAGCCTTCCGGGCTGCCGCCCTGCGCGAGATGGAGGCGGAACGTGAGCGCCTGCGCCAGGCGACCGCTCAGGAAGCGGCGAAGATGATAGACTCCATCCGGCTACAGATGGAAACCGCCAGCAAGCAGGCGCAGCTCGAGTTGAGACTCTATGCTGCTGAACAGGCCGTAAAGCTGGCGGAGCAGATGATTGGCCGCCGCCTGGACGACACCAGCCAGCGGCGCCTGGTAAGCCACTTTATTGCCGGGCTGGAAGCGACACGGACAGGCAGTTGAAAGTTGAGAGTTGAAAGTCAACCGTGCGAGGTGCCGAAACGTTGAGGGTCTTGCTTTAGACTTTTAACTTTTGACTCTCAACCAGTCGTAGGATTCCCCCTGTGGCGATGGTAATTGCCAATCGATATGCACGCGCTCTGGCGGACGTGGTGAGCCGCACGGGCGACTACCGGAAGATCCTCGAGGAACTGGGGGATTTCGCTGCGGCCTACCAGGCGAGTGCCGAACTGCGCGAGGTTTTGACCACACCGGCGGTGCCCTTGCAGGAGAAGATCAGAGTCCTGGACGCCATTCTCGCGCGGCTGGAGGTCTCGCTGGTCACCGGGAACTTCTTACGTGTCCTGACGTCCAACTACCGTCTGAGTTTGTTGGGCGAAGTCATCCAAGCTTACCTGAAGATTGTTAACGAGCGGCTGGGGATCGCGCGGGTGCTGATCTCCTCCGCGGCGGAGCTTTCGGATGTCGAGCGTGGGGCTTTGAGGGCGCGCTTCGAGGCGCTCACCCGACAACGCGTGGAAGTCGAATTTCGAATCGAGAAGGAATTACTGGGCGGAATCCTGGCCCGGATCGAAAGCACGGTTTACGATGGGTCCGTTCGCGGTCACTTGCAGCGCCTGCGCGAGCGACTCACCGCCCGGTAGAAACTTGGGAGAGCAGTAGACTACCGGGGCCCGAACTCAAACCTCCTGCCCGCGGCGGGTGGGAGAGGGGCGTGAAGATGCCACAAATCAGAGCAGACGAAATCAGCAAGATCATACGCGAGCAGATTGAACACTACGACCGCAGCGTTACCGTCACGGAGGTGGGTTCGGTCATTTCCGTGGGGGATGGCGTGGCGCGAATCTATGGCCTGGAAAATGTCATGGCCGGCGAACTACTCGACCTTCCCCACGACGTTGCCGGGCTGGCCTTGAACCTCGAGGAAGATCAAGTGAGCGCGGTGCTGCTGGGCGATTACACGAAGATCCAGGAAGGGGACGTGGTCAAGCGGACGAAGCGGATCATGTCCGTGCCGGTGGGCGAGGCGCTGATCGGTCGCGTGGTGGACGCCCTCGGCCACCCGACAGACGGCAAGGGCCCGATCCTGACGGACCATTACATCCCCATCGAGCGCCTGGCCCCGGGCGTGGTGGATCGCCGGCCCGTCCGCGAGCCGCTGCAAACAGGGATCAAGGCCATCGACGCCATGATCCCCATTGGCCGCGGCCAGCGCGAGCTGATTATCGGCGACCGGCAGACGGGCAAGACCGCCATCGTTCTCGACACCATCATCAACCAGCGCGCCGGCGACGTGATCTGCATCTATGTGGCCATCGGGCAGAAGCGCTCGACGATCGCCCAGGTCATCAAGACGCTGGAGGAATACGATGCGATGAAATACAGCATCGTGGTAGAAGCGGGCTCCTCCGACCCGGCACCGATGCAGTACATCGCTCCCTACGCGGGCTGCGCGATGGGCGAGTATTTCCGCGACCGCGGCCGCCACGCGCTGTGCATCTACGACGACCTTTCCAAGCACGCCGTCTCCTATCGTGAAATCTCGCTCCTGCTGCGGCGACCCCCGGGACGGGAGGCCTACCCCGGCGACGTTTTCTACCTTCACTCCCGGCTCCTGGAGCGCGCCGCCAAGCTGAACGATGAACTCGGCGGCGGATCGCTGACGGCGCTCCCCATCATCGAAACTCAGGCCGGAGACGTTTCGGCCTACATTCCGACCAATGTCATCTCCATCACTGATGGTCAGATCTACCTGGAGTTGGACCTGTTCAATGCCGGCCTTCGGCCGGCCATCAATGTGGGCATCTCCGTGTCGCGCGTGGGCGGCAATGCCCAGATCAAGGCCATGAAGCAGGTGGCTGGCATGCTGCGACTCGAAATGGCGCAATATCGCGAGTTGGCGGCTTTCGCGCAGTTTGGCAGCGACCTCGATAAGGCCACGCAAGCGCAGCTCAACCGTGGGCAGCGCCTGACGGAAATCCTGAAGCAGGGTCAGTTTCAGCCGCTGCCCGTCGAGAAGCAGGTGGTGAGCATCTTCGCGGGCACCAATGGCTTCCTCGACGATCTGGCGGTCGAGGACTGCCAACCCTTTGAGCAAGCCCTCTGCGAGTTCATGGATTCTTCCTACCCGGCCCTGGGGAAGCAAATGATCGAGAAGAAGCAACTCGACGATGCCCTGCGCGGGGAGATCCGCAAGATGCTGGAAGAATTCAAGGCCAAGTTTCTGGCGGAGCGGAAAGAGAAAGTAGTCTGAACTGTAGCGGTTGTCCGCTCCCGCCCAAACGGGAGAGGCCAACCCGCACGGCCGTCATAGACCGCCGCTACAGTAGGGAAGAACGTGGCAAATATCCTGGATATTCGTCGGCGCATTCGCTCGGTGAGAAACACGCAGCAGATTACCCGGGCGATGAAGATGGTGGCGGCCGCGCGGCTGCGGCGGGCGCAGGAGCGGGTGTTCAACGCCCGCCCCTATGCCAACCAAATGCTGGCTCTGCTCGGCAGCTTGGCGGCCCGCACCGAGCAACGCGTGCATCCCCTGCTGGCCGAGCGGCCCGTGGAGAAAATCCTGCTGGTGCTCGTTACGGCCGACAAGGGACTCTGCGGGGCGTTTAACGCCAACCTGATCCGCGCTGCGCAGCACTATCTGGAGGCGCACCGCGACCGCCAGGTGGCACTCATAGCCGTGGGCCGGAAAGGGCGGGATTTCTTCCGCAAGCACCCGGTCGAAATCCTCGCCGACCAGGTGAACTTGTTCAGCCGGCTGGAATTCTCGCACGCGCAGGATATTGCCAAGCAAATCATCGACCTTTACACGCAACAAGCCGTCGATGCGGTTGATTTCATCTATAACGAATCGAAGACGGTTTTGACGCAACGGTTGACGGTGGAGCGCTACCTTCCCATCAAGCCGCTGAGACCAGCCGAGGGCGAAGCCCTGATTGACTACATCTATGAAGAGCCGGCGCCGGAGATTTTCAGCGTCCTGTTGCCACGCTATGTGGAAATCGAGGTTTATCGCGCCTTGCTGGAATCGGCAGCCTCGGAGTTCGCGGCGCGCATGACAGCCATGGACGCCGCCAGCAGCAACGCCGCGGAAATGATTGACTCGCTCACGCTGCACATGAACCGCGTGCGTCAGGCCGCGATTACCAGGGAGATTATCGAGATCGTGAGCGGCGCGTTGACGTAACAGTTGAAAGTTGACAGCCGAAAGTTGAGAGGCGAGAAAGCTTCAACCTTCGACTTTCAACTCTTGGACTGATTTGAAGAAAGGACCAGCATGGCAGAAGCGCACGTTGGCAAGGTTGTGGAAGTAACCGGCCCGGTCGTGGTGGTGGCGTTTGAACCCGATCACCTGCCACCCATCTACAACGCCTTGAGGATCACCTCCGAGGGCTTCGACGTTGCCAGCCCCCTCAGCGTCGTCGCCGAGGTGGAACAGCACCTGGGCGAAGGCCGCGTGAAGGCCGTGGCCATGGAACCCACCGAAGGCATGGTGCGGGGCATGAAGGCCATTGACCTCGGCGGTCCCATCACTGTGCCGGTGGGCAAGTGCACGCTCGGCCGCGTCATGAACGTCATCGGCGAGCCTGTGGACAAACTGGGGCCGATTGTTTCCGACACCCGCTTCCCGATTCACCGCCACCCGCCGGAACTCGAAGAACAGAACACGAAGCTGGAAATGTTCGAAACCGGGCTGAAGGTGGTGGACTTGCTGGAGCCCTATCTGCGAGGCGGGAAGACCGGCCTGTTCGGCGGCGCCGGCGTCGGCAAGACGGTCATCATCATGGAGCTCATCAACAACGTCGCCATGAAACACGGTGGTGTCTCCGTCTTCTCCGGCGTGGGCGAGCGCACCCGCGAGGGGAATGACCTTTGGCTGGAGATGACAGAGTCCGGCGTGATCGTGCCCGGCAACTCGGAGAAATCGAAGGCCGCGCTCATCTACGGCCAGATGACCGAACCCCCGGGCGCCCGCTTGCGCGTGGGCTTGACCGGGCTGACCGTCGCCGAGTATTTCCGCGATGTCGAGGGGCAGGATGTGCTGCTGTTCATCGACAACATCTTCCGCTTCACCCAGGCAGGCTCGGAAGTTTCGGCGCTGCTGGGCCGTATGCCTTCCGCGGTCGGCTACCAGCCGAACCTTTCCACCGAGATGGGCGAGTTGCAGGAACGCATCACCTCCACGCAAAAGGGTTCCATCACCTCCGTTCAGGCCATCTACGTGCCTGCGGACGACTTGACGGATCCCGCGCCGGCCACCACCTTTTCGCACCTCGACGCCACCACGGTGCTGTCGCGGCAACTGGTGGAAATCGGCATCTACCCGGCCGTAGACCCGCTGGCGTCCACCTCCCGCATCCTCGACCCGCGCATCGTGGGTGCGGAGCATTACAACGTGGCGCGCGCCGTTAAGGCCATCCTGCAAAAGTACAAAGACCTCCAGGACATCATCGCCATCCTGGGTATCGATGAGCTTTCCGAAGAGGACAAGCTGACCGTGGCCCGCGCCCGCCGCATTCAGCGCTTCCTCTCGCAGCCGTTCTTCGTGGCCCAGCAGTTCACTGGACTCGAGGGGAAGTACGTCAAACTCGAAGACACCATCCGCAGCTTCAAAGAACTGGTCGAGGGCAAGCACGACGATGTCCCCGAGCAGGCGTTCTATATGGTCGGAACCATGGACGAAGCGTTGGAGAAGGCAGAGAGATTGAAGGCAGCAGCGTGAAAGGCAGTCGACAGTTGACAGTTGACAGTCAACAGCCAGAATTCTTCCTCTTCGACTTTCGATTGTCGACTTTCAACTACTAGCGGGTTTATGGAAGCGACACTTCCCAGCCACATCCAACTCGAAATCGTCACTCCGGACCGCCAGGTGGTCCACGACCTGGTGGAGTCGGTGACGATTCCGGGCAAAGGCGGCTACCTCGGCATCCTCCCCGGGCACGCGCCGCTGCTCTCCGAACTCCGAACGGGCGAAGTCGTCTATAGCCGCGACGGCACCAAACACTACCTGGCCGTGAGCTGGGGCTTCGCTGAAGTGCTCCCGAGCAGGGTCATCATCCTGGTGCAGACCGCAGAGCGCGCGGAGGAAATTGACTTGGCGCGCGCCGAGCGGGCACTGGAGCGTGCCGAGGAACGCTTGAAGGAATTCACTGACCCCACCATCGACGCGGAACGCGCCCGCGAAGCCTACGGGCGGGCTCTGGCCCGCTTGCAGGCCGCCCGGCGCTCCGGCGGCTAACCCCACTCATTTTGGATTGTGGATTTCGGATTCTGGATTTGCTCTTGAATCTTAAATCTGGAATTTCAAATCTTCAATTGGTACTCCTCAATCTTCAATCGGCAATCTTCAATCCTCAATCTTCAATCCTTGCGCCCCCTTGGTGTGGCTCATTAAACTAAATCGGGGGTGTGCCATATGCCATCGACCGCCGAAGAGCGTTTCATGCAGCAGCAGGGCTTTGCGCCGGAGGAGCCCGCGCGACTGCGCTGGCACTCTCGGGCCTTGCTGTTTCAGCCGTGGATTGTGGGCCCGTCGGTGCTGGTCGCTGTGCTTTTGCAGTCGCGGGTGCTCTTCTTCGTCCTGGCGGCGGTGCTAGCGTGGAATACGGTCTTCCCGCGGCTCAACCCCTTTGAGCGCTTCTACGACTGGGCCATTGGTCGCCGGCGGGGCTTGCCGAAGCTCGAACCAGCGCCTGCGCCGCGGCGATTCATGCAGGGGATGGCATCGGTACTTATGTTGATTGCAGTCCTGGCGCTTTCTTTCGGCTGGCGGACGACGGCGTATCTGTTTGAAGGATTTGTGCTACTGGCTCTTGCGGCATTGCTGGGCGGGAAGTTCTGTCTGGGGGCGTACATCTACCACGTGTTGCGCGGACGTGCCGATTTCGCCAAGGCCACGTGCCCGTGGTCAAAGACCTAGCCGCCAGGCCTTCCGGGCTTTATCCGCGGAATTATGGCCCCCCGCCAGCGCGAAACAACTCACAGCCCACCATCTGCCTAGCGGGGCGGTGGTGGCGGCGACGTAATCCCCTGGTACAACCAGAACACGAGCATCCCCACAAGCAGGAGCGCGCAGAGCGTGCCGAGAATGCGGATGGGCCAGTCAAACTTGTGAGCCTTCTTCTCGAGAGCCGCTTGCTCCGCGATGGCGCGTTCTTCGCGGGCGTCTTCAGTCAACGGGATCCAGTCACTCTCTTTACTTTCGAGGCGGGTGCGACAGATGATCAGGACAACCAGGGCCCCGGTGACCAGGCCCCAAGCGCCGATAAGCGCCACGAAAAGGTTCATGGTTCACCCCCGGCGGGTCAGACATATTGTCGTTGCGTGAAAGTCTAACTACCCGCCTCCCCCAGTGCAAGCTGCGTGCCAACGGATGAGGCGGAGTGCGGCCTCACCCCAGCGTCACTGACGGCCAAGCCCAACTCGCCGCCGTAACTGGCCGTCCTGAAAGCCCCAGGGTTTGCTTCCCGGGCTCTTGCCGCCGCCCGACCTCACACGTCGGGGGCTCAGTCCGTTGCCGAACAAGAGGGTTGCGGGCGTCACGTTCGCGGACTTGTGCTCGGCGGCTGGGTGACCCTGACAGGTGCCAGGTTGATAGGCACTGGGCGGTTCTCCCGTGCTGACCGATAGATGGCTTGCATCACCGCGACATCCCGAAGCCCCTCGTGGCCGTCTGGCTCAGGGTCGCGGTGGCGGCGGATACAGTCAGCGAAGGCGTCGAGTTCCAGCGCGAACTCGTCCAGGACCTTGAACTTCTTCTCAAACCATTGCCCGCCGAGCTTGCCGAACAGGCGGCGCTCCTCGTCGTAGGCGTAGGCGGGATCGAGGGCCGCCCAACCCTTCTCGCCATGCACATGGAGGAAGGAGGCCTGCGCGGCGCCGAAACTCGCGCTGGCCTGAAGCACGAGGCCTCCGGGGAACTTTAGCTGGAAGGCGATGTTCTCTTCCACCTCGCTAAACCGGGCGGGATCGAGCGTCCAAGCGTAGGCTGTGGCTTCGACCGGCTCCTTGCCCGTCAGCCAGCGCACAGTGTTCACACAATAAACGCCCACATCCACGAGCGACCCGCCGCCCGCCAACTGCCGATCGAAGTGCCAGGCAGGACTCTTCCCCCCAGGGGGGAGGAAGACGGTGAATGCGGAGTGGATGATTTTCAGCCGGCCCAGCCTGCCCGTTGTGACCAGCTTCTTTAGCGCCACGCTGGCGGGTTCGAAGTACTTGCGGTAGGCGATCATCAAGCGCGCGTCGTTCGCGCGGCAGGCCTCGATCATCTGCTGGCACTCCTCGACGCTGGGGGCCATAGGTTTTTCGCACAGCACGTGCTTTCCCGCGGCCGCCGCCTGCAAGGTGAAATCGGCGTGGCTGCCGTTGTTCGTGGCTACGAATACCGCCTGCACTTGGGGGTGATTCAGGCAGAGCACGTAGTCGTCATAGGTGAAGTAGTCACTCGCTCCGAACTTTGCCGCCAGGCGCTTAGCCTTCTTTTCGTCGCCACTCACCACGGCGACGAGCTTCGCCTTCTTGCTGTGCCGGAAAGCCGGCAGGATCGCCCACTCGGCAATCCGCCCCAAGCCTACAACCGCAAAGCCCACCCGCTTCGTCGCTGCCATCGCCAGCCCCTCTCGGTCAGAGTTGCGATTGAGCCATCAACCGCTGGAGAGCATTATCAGCCCGCCGTCAAGAGGGTCAAGACAGACCTCTTCTTTCGTCCTTTCAAAGGGGTTCCAGGCGCGCGGTGAAATGGCGCAAGGTCTAGCAAGGCGGGGTCCGCGCCAGTCGACGCTTCTTGTAGCGCAGTCCCGCCTTGCGGGACTGCGGCTGTTCAACTGTGACAGGGCGTTGTGTCCGTCGCCCGTAGCGGGAGGAACTTGGGGCTTGCGGCGGCTTGGGCCGCCTGGGAAAAGACGCAGGTCCGGCGAGCGGGACCTGCGCTACTTGCTGCCCGTCGCGAAAGGGCACGGATTCATCCGTGCCGAACAAAGCGGAGTCGATTTGATTCATTCGGGGCTTTAGCTTTGCGGCACGACTAAAGTCGTGCCCTTTCCCCCCGGCTTGACGCCTGGAAGTCGTGCCCTTTCGCGCGCCCACGGCGCCTGTCGGCGCGCAGTAGCGCGGACTTGCTCTCCAAGTCCGCCGCTTGTCCCTTGGGGGGCAACAAACTGCCGCAGAGTCCTGCACCGGACGGTACAAGGCGGAGCTAGCGAGCAACTGCGCGCTAGCTCCTCGAGGGATGTGCTGGTACGGTTAGCGTCTAGCCGATGGCAAACCTTCCGCTTTTTGCCTGCATCAGTGCCCTGCCGGTCGGCAATATCCGCACGGAATCCCTCTCTCTCAGCCTTCCCAGGAGTTTCTCCAGATAGGAAGGCCGTATCGGGCCCCAGCCTTCCTCGTCCAGACCGTGGAGGTTGTAAACCATCCAGCCGGTGGGCTGTGCCAGGAGCTTTTCCACGCTCTCGTCCACGTCTTTCTCTGCATTGTCCGGGCCCCAGCCTCCCGTAGTTACTTTCACGGTATTCGGCCCTGGAACAGGATTGAGTATCTCTCCTTTGGTGCGGTAGGCCATGACCACCGACGGCAGCCACTCTTCCAGTTCTGGAGAGGACTGGTTATAAGGGAAATTGAACACTGCTTTTTTCGCATCGAAGCCCCGCAGTTCTTTGGCGAATACCTCCAGAGACCTCAGGATAAGCTCTTTGGCCTCGGCGAGCGGCAGGCTGGCCAAGTGCGCGTGACGGTAACCGTGGGGCATGATCTCGTGACCGCGGTCCTGAAGCTCGTTCCACACCCCAAAATCTCCGAACAACTCCTGTTTCATGTAATCGTCGCGCACCTGGTTGCCGGGCAGGTGGGCAGAGGCGATGATATTGAAGCAGGCTGAGAAGCTGAATTTCTCATAAATCTCGGCAATGCGGAGGAAAGACTTCCTGAACCCGTCATCGAAACTCAAGCTCACGATGTGCAGCTTGCTGGATGCGCCTGACAAGCGGTGAGCTGGGATCGCGGCCAAAGCCGCTGTCCCGATGGCAGCAATGAATTCCCTGCGTCTCATGGGTGTTCCTTTCCACTAATGAAATCCGGCACCATCGCCCGTTGCTGTTTGTTGCAGACTGGCAAAGCGCCTGGTTGGGGTGGTTGGGGATTTCTTGCCCTACCGTCAGAGGGTCCGAGAAAACCTGGCCCGCTGCCGCCAGTGGTTCGAATCCTCATACTCCCACCACGAGCTTATACATGCAGCGCTGGGGAATGTGGTGCACCGGCACTTGGGGGAACTGCTCGCTCAAATGTCCGGCGAGCAGCTTCATCCCATGCTCCTCGGAGACCGGGTGGTTGACCACTGCCACCGGAAAGCCGGCGTCTATTGCATAGGCACCGTCCCGCCAGTAGGTGAAATCGTCATCCACGCAGATGGCCATGTCCGCCGCCAGCTTCTCGATGAAATGGAACATCGGAGTAATGGCGCCGGTGCCGAGCACAATCCGGTTGACGCGCTTGTCCTCGGGACCGATGAGCTGAACCCCCGGCTGGCCCAGGCTGGCGGTGCGCGCGGCGATCTGACGGGCCACGGCCCCGGCGGTCAGCCCCTTGCCGTCATAGACGTAGTAGTAGCCGGCACCGTCAATCGGCTCCCCCAACTCCAGCAGCTTGCCCCAGCCCGTGGGTATCCCGATCTTCGGATACTGGTCCCAGGCATCGTGGCAGCGGATGATGACCAGACCGTTTCTCTCGATAAACTCCCGCTTGGCTTTGACCGCGGGAAAGCGAAAGATGTCCGGGTCGTCGTCCCGGTGGTTGTAGTAGGTAGGCTCGTGGGTGATAAACAGGTTGCAGCCCAACGCCAGCGCCTTTTTCAGAGCCTCCGTATAGGACATCCAGCCCACCGCGATACCTTTGACCTCGGCCTCGGGGGAGCCGGACTTGAAGGTGTCCACGGTCTTCTTCCAGTCCACCCATCCGCCGTCGAGAGATTTCAGGTAGTTATGAACCTCTCCCGCGGTAAGGACCCCGGCAGTCTCTGCCCGGGCGACCATCGGTCCAGCCACCGCCAGGGTGGCGGCAATGCCTGGAACGCCGGAAATGAAGCGGCGGCGGCTCATCGCGTATTTGACCTCGCTCTTCTTCATGGTGACGGCTCCCTCCTTCTAATGACCGAGGGGATTTCTATCTCGGGCGGGTATCGAAGGCAAGGCAATTTTGGCGGCCGGCGATTTTGCCGCGGCGCCAGGCGACGTTTCTTGTAGCGCAGTCCCGCTTTGCGGGACTGCGGCTGTTCAACTGTGACAGCGCGTTGTGTCCGTCGCCCGTAACGGGAGGCACTTGAGGCTTGCGGCGGCTTAGGCCGCCTGGGAAAAGCCGCAGGTCTCCCGCAGAGCGGGACGGGACCTGCGCTACTTGCTGCGTTGAGGTTGGGCCGCGCGAGCCGATGTCGTTACAGGGCGACAGCCGAGGCGAGAGCGGGCATCTCATCCCACGTTCGGCCTTCGAGCTCTCGTCCAGCCTTCTTCTTTCTCGTTCCGCCCCACTGCTTGAAGAAGAACGGGACCCCCTTCTGCATGCACTGGTCGCGGATTTCTAATACCCAAGCTGGGTCGACGGCGCGAGCGCCGGGGCCGGATTCGCCGCCCACAATCACCCAGTCGACACCCTCGAGATTCAGGCCCGGCAGCGGGCCTAGTAGCGGCTCGAGCGACAGGAACTTAACCATGGCTCCGGTCTTGCGAAGGTGTTCGATGCGGATTGCATAATCCAGAGTTTCAACGCTAACGCCCATCCAGATGTGAGACTTCCATGGGAGCTTCGGAGAAAGCTCCAGCAGGCGGTCTGACCTCTTCGTCAGGATCTGATATCGATGCCAGTCGGCCCGGCACATGACCTCAAAGATTTTGAGGATGAATTCCACAGGCACCGCTTTGTGGAAAAGGTCGCTCATAGAGTTCACGAAGATGGTCTGCGGCTTTTTCCACTTGAGCGGCAACCCCAGGGAGTTTTCCTGCATGGCGAGCTCGAAGCCTCGGGCGTAATTGGGCTGACCCATTGCCTGGAGTCGCACAGCCATGCGCTCTGCGTAGCAATGCTTGCAGCCCGGGCTGATCTTGGTGCAGCCCGTGAGCGGGTTCCACGTGGATTCCGTCCACTCAATTGCCGACTTTGCCGCCATCTCTAACCTCGCATGATGTCTTGGGCAATTCTCACTGCTGTCGGCGCACCCTTAGGATTGCCGGCAGCGAAGCAAAAAACGTAAAGAGGACAGTTCTTGGAGTTTCTGAGGACATAGGGGTTTTCTGCAACCCGCTCGAAGACCGATCTCAACCGTTCGAGAAAGAAGCCAGCCACAGCCTCGTAGTCGGCCTCCCTTTCTTCTCTTTCTTCGGTCCCGAACAAGGTATCACTCTCTCTTGATTTGTAGAACTCTTCTCGCCATGCGTCGGTGCCGAGGATGGCAGTCACCCGGTCTGCCCAAGCCTGCGGAGGGGGTTGTCTTCTTTGTAGTAGCCGCATCAGTGCTGCTCCCAGAGGAAAGAGCAGCCACAGGTCAACCGCTTTCGTTTTGGCAATTTCCTCAACCAGCGACCACTCAACCTGCATGCCATATGGGTCAAGAAAAATCACGGCCCGCGTTCTTTTCCAGTCTGTCTCGGCGCACCACTTCCTGAGATACTCGTTTGCCTCGACATTCCTAACTGAGATTTTCCTGCCCGGATGCTTTTCCCTTAGGGTTTCGAGTTCTCTGAACCGATCGGGATCGCTTTCAATGAAAAGATACTCCCCAAATCCCGGGTTTAACTCAAGGGCTCTCACCGCGCTCCCCTTTATGAATTCCTGCGCATCATCGGCAGCGAGATCATCAAACAGGTCAATTTGGGTCGTGTCCTTTTGGGGTCGGCGAATGTAGCCGGCACCGGCAAAGGCATCTACGTAAACTGTACGGAAGGATCGTGCCTGGGGATTCTTGGTAAAGATTGTTAAGTATGCATTCAAGTACTTCGTCAGGAGGTCGAGCTTTTCCTCCGTCCAACCGCCGCCAAACATTTGCGCTGGGCTCATGCAACATCCCGCGTAGATTCGCTTTTTATTCGCCTACGCTCGTACAAATGGTACCCTGTGTTGGCAGACACAGCAAGAGGATTTGTTGCTTCGCGAAGGGTTGCTGGCACATTCGTGCGCTGTGCGCGGCAAAGCCACCGCCCTTCACGGCTTCGACGGGCCAGCGATCGCCCTTTGTCGCCGGTGGTTTCGGCCATGGCGGTCTTTCGGTCTGGGTGCCGGGCGAGGGTGTCGCTCGGGGTGACAGTAACGCGTTTGCAAACGGGGTGCAAGGGGAATTTGGGGCTGGGAGCCCCATCGGGCCATCGATTCATCGGGTCATCGAGCCATCGGGACCATCGAATCATCGGGACATCGGACCAGCGGGACATCGGATCATCACGACAGCAGGGATTCAATCATTGAGTCATCTGGTCATCGGGACAGCTCCTTCGCCGCCATTTCAAAGGGCGAAGGGGACCAGGCGCGACTTGCGAATCCGTTGGTCGCGGGTCAGTAAGGGTATGTTCTCCACGATGCTAGTGGCGGCGATGATTTCGTCGGCGG
>Ga0315274_10001614_pt1 | contig 34470 bp, 29 predicted proteins | sample YL17G02_20_MG_FD_203700 | JGI IMG/M metagenome (GOLD analysis project Ga0315274, IMG submission 203700) | Sediment microbial communities from Yellowstone Lake, YNP, Wyoming, USA - YL17G02_20 | ecosystem: Environmental > Aquatic > Freshwater > Lake > Sediment | place: USA: Wyoming | collected...
ACGCGTCGCTATGAGACCGCTAACGGTCTGGTGCAGGATATTGAGCGACATCTGAACAACGAGCCAGTCACAGCCCGCCCGCCAAGCACGGTCTACCGGTTCCAGAAACTGTTGCGGCGGAACAAGGTGGTCTTGGACGCGGCTGTGGTTGTAATGGCGGTGCTCTGCGTCGTCGGCCTGCTCGCACTGTGGTTCTTCCACCGTCAGGCCAGAATCCGCTGGGCCAGAGACGAGCTGCTCCCGAAGATCGAGAAGATCACCGACGAGACGCAGAGCAAAGCCGACAGCATCGATGCCTACACGCTCGCCTTGAAGGCAGAGAAGATCATCCCGAACGATCCGCGGCTCGCCGAGTTTTTCAAGAAACACGCGGCGAGGATATCCATCACGACCGAACCACAGGGTGCCATCGTGCACATGAGGGATTACAAGACCCCCGACGCGCCCTGGGAGTATGTCGGCGTCACGCCGATTTCGGACATCCGGCTGCCGGAGGCGGTGGTTTGCTGGAAGTTCGAGAAGAAGGGGTATGAGACCGTGCTTGCCGCCTCCACCACCTTCGGCTTTGACCCAACAAAATCATGGGAAAGGGTTCCGTATTCGATCTCCCGCGTGCTGGACAAGAAAGGGACGCTGCCACCGGGCATGGTGCGGGTCACCTGCACCAAAGTCCCGAACGACGTAGACTATCCCGACTTTTTCATCGACATCTACGAGGTCACCAACCGACGATTCAAGGAGTTCGTCGATGCTGGCGGGTACCGGAAGCAGGAGTACTGGAAGGAACCCTTCATTAAGGAGGGTGTGACCCTGAGCTGGAAGGACGCCGTCAGGGAGTTCGTCGACCAGACGGGCCGACCGGGGCCGGCGACCTGGCAGGCGGGGGAGTACCCTGCGGGGCAGGGTGACTATCCGGTATCCGGGGTGAGCTGGTATGAGGCTGCGGCCTACGCCGCGTGGGCCGGCAAGAGCTTGCCGACGGCCGACCATTGGGGTGTCGCCAGCGGAAGCCGGATGGTCTTCTTGGGCGGGAGTGCTAGTGGTGCGCGCGCATTCATCGCCCGGCTGGCAAATTTCAAAGACAAAGGTCCGGCGCCGGTAGGGAGCCACCCGGCCCTGATGCCTTTCGGCGCGTACGACATGGCGGGGAACGTGAGAGAATGGTGCTGGAACGAAACCCCCAATGGCCGGGTCATCCGTGGCGGGGCGTGGAACGATGCCACGTACATGTTCCTCAACAGGAGTCAGGCGTTGCCCTTCGACCGCTCCCCCAAGAACGGATTTCGGTGCGTAATCCTCCCGGAGCCGGAGAAGGTTCCTAAGTCGTGTTTCGAGCCGCTCAAGTTGCCGGAGTACCCTGATTTCTACAAGGTCCAACCGGTCCCCGATTCGGTCTTCCAAGCGTACCGGGAGCAGTTCTCCTATGACAAAACCGCGCTGGCTGACAGAATCGAGCGGAAGAGCGAGAGTTCAAATGACTGGACGCAGGAGAAGGTCACGTTCAACGCCGCCTATGGGAACCAGCGGGTTACCGCGTACCTCTTCCTGCCGAAAAGAGGCACCGCGCCCTACCAGACAGTGATCTACTTCCCGGGCGCGGGTTCGCAGGCGCAGACGGATAGCACGAATCTCGACGCGTTCTGGGAGTTCGAGTGGTTCCTTGCTCCGCTGGTCAAGAGTGGTCGCGCCGTGCTCTACCCGGTGTATCCGGGGACGTTTGAGCGTGGCGATGAGTTGAAGGCAATCCCCGGCGGGGCCACCTACCGGTACGGCGAGTTCCGGATCAAGGTGGTGAAGGATTTCAGGAGGTGTGTCGATTACCTCCAGACACGGCCCGACATCGACGGGCAGAGGCTCGCCTACCTCGGTTTCAGTTGGGGAGGAACCTACGGGACCATCATCCCCGCTGTGGAAGAGCGTCTCCGTGCCAGTGTTCTCGTGGTGGGCGGCATGTTGGGGAGTTTGCGGCCCGAGGTCAACGAGATCCACTACGTGGGGCGCGTCAAGCTGCCCACGCTGATGCTCAACGGGAAATACGACATGGCCTTCCCTTATGAGTTGACCGTAAAGCCGATGTTCGATCTCCTGGGAACCCCGCACGACAAGAAGGAACTCAAGCTTTACAGCACGGACCACTATATTCCGCATAATGAGTTCGTCAAGGAAACCCTGGTGTGGCTGGACCGCTATCTGGGCCCGGTCAAGTGAGTTAGCTTTCGGCCATTTGAATGTCCCAATTGACGAACCAGGCTGGAGAGCAGACAATCGCCGTGACAGGGGCTAAATCCGCCACAGACGGACAAGTATCTGGATTCCCGCCCGTTCGACTTCACTCAGGGCAGGCCTTCGCGGGAATGACAAGGAAGGACCCACCATATATCTGTTGGGGGATCAACGAGATATTTCACAACTTTGCCTACGCCCGCTGGATGGGCCGGAATAGCTGGGTAAGGGCGGTTTATTGTTTTAATTGAGACAATGTTGCTGAATACACTGAATGCGTATACTATGAATTGGTCTGAGCACTTGAAAGGTATGATGAAAACACTTGTGCATCGCCGGAGTATGCAGAGGGCTGAGTGGAGGTCGGTAATGAAAGGACGTGCACAAGATGTCATAGTTAGGAGTAGATACACATAACCGGGCATGGCAGATGGCTTAGGCCGTCCGAGGGCGGGCCATTTTGCCCCAGTAGGAGTGACAAAGATTTGAACAGTTCAACGATACCTGAATATATTGATGGATTACCGAACATCTGTGGGTCTGAGGATCTGATTGAGGAGGCTATGGCACGGCCAGGGCCTTTCTATCTTCATAGTAGCGACATCAATTTTGATCAGATCAATAGCGTCTTTTCCATAGCTCTTCACATGCATCAGCCTTTGATACCGGCTGGAGGTGAAGACCTTTCGACCGCCCCTATCATCAGCAACCTTAAGTACATGATGGACCACCCCGAAACTGGGGACAACCACAACGCCCCCGTTTTCCATCAGTGCTACAAGCGGATTGGGGAGTTCATCCCACAGCTTGTTCGCAAGGGCAAGCAACCTCGGGTGATGCTCGACTATTCCGGCTGCCTTCTTCACGGCCTGTGTCAGATGGGGCTGGATGATGTGATAGATAATCTCCGGACAGTTACCTGCAACACAATTACTCGCCGTTGTATCGAGTGGCTTGGGGTGCCTTGGAGTCATCCTGTGGCTCCTTCTACACCGGTCCAGGATTATCGCTTGCATGTCCGGGCCTGGCAGCACTTCTTCGCTGCGCTATTTGGCTTCGATGCCCTCAGCCGGGTCAGAGGGTTCTCCCCGTGTGAGATGGCTCTTCCCAACCACCCGGACGTTTGCTACGAATTTGTTAGAACCCTGAAGGACTGTGGCTACCGCTGGATTTTATTGCAGGAGCACACGGTGGAGCGAGTTGAAGATAGTGGTCCTATATGCTATCCTCATGAGCCGCACCGGCTTGTTGTAAAGAACTCAGAGGGCCATGTCCTCAGCATCACGGCCATTATCAAAACCCAAGGCAGCGACACAAAGTTAGTCGGCCAAATGCAACCCTACTTTGAGGCCAAGAACCTTTCTCGCAGAAAGTTAGCCGGGAAATCCATCCCACCGATAGTGACCCAAATTGCCGACGGCGAGAACGGTGGTGTTATGATGAATGAATTTCCCTCTAAGTATCTTGAGGTCATGTCCGAGGCTTCAGGCAGTACGACGCCCCCAGCGAACATAACTGAGTACTTGGAGTATCTCGAAAGCATCGGTATTACAGAGAACGACTTTCCCGCTATTCAGCCGGTCATGCAGGGGCGGATTTGGGACAGGTTCATAGACGGAGCCGGACCGGAGGCCCTGAGCAGGGTAATTGAGGGCCTGACAAAGGAAGATCACCGCTTCCACATAGAGGGTGGTAGCTGGACCAGCAACATCTCCTGGGTCCACGGCTATGAACATATAATAGGGCCAATGCAATCTGCAAGTGCACTCTTTGCTGAAAAGGTCCTTTCTCAAGGCGTCCCCACATCAGATCCACGTTATCGCAACGCGTTGTTTCATCTGATGGTTTCTCAGACGAGTTGCTTTCGCTACTGGGGTGGAGGCATTTGGACGGACTATGGTCGTGAATTATGCCGGCGCACGATAGATATTCTGAAGCGCGACTTTTGACTTTTCTGAAGCTTTTGCCAAAGACTGCCACTTTAGAGGATGATACTGGAAAGAAAGGGGAAATCCAACAATGGAGCGATATGTCTGTGTTCATGGCCACTTTTACCAACCCCCGAGGGAGAATCCGTGGTTGGAAGATGTTGAGCTACAGGACTCAGCTTCACCATACCATGATTGGAATGAGAGAATTACAGAAGAGTGTTACAGGCGAAATGCTGCATCTCGCATACTTGGCCCCGACAAAAGGATTATAGATATAGTCAACAACTACTCGAAGATAAGCTTCGATTTTGGTCCGACTTTGCTATCTTGGATGGAAAGACATGCGCCTGACGTTTATGAGAATGTGATTAGAGCTGATAAGGAGAGCCGAAGTCTTTTCGCCGGCCACGGTGCGGCCATTGCACAGGCATACAACCACATTATCATGCCCCTGGCAAAGACGCGAGATAAATATACGCAGGTAATCTGGGGAATACGCGATTTCGAGTCTCGCTTTGGTCGAATGCCTGAAGGCATGTGGCTACCAGAGACCGCCGTAGATTTGGAGACGCTGGAGATACTTGCCCAGCAGCAGATCAAATTTACTATTTTGGCCCCGCATCAGGCGCGTCGAATACGCAGACTCGGAGAAAAACAGTGGTCGGATGTTGATCGTGATAAAGTAGATACCACCAGGCCATACCTCTGCCGACTTGCTTCGGGGCGGAGTATAAACTTATTCTTCTACCATGGTTCGACAGCCTGGGATGTGGCAGAGGGACGTCTTCTAAAAAACGGTGAGGAATTTGCCAAAAGACTTGCTGGGATAACAACAGAGGACGGCGAGCCAGCCCGGCTTGCCCACATAGCAACAGATGGCGAGACATACGGCCATCACTACCGTGACACTGATATGGCTTTGGCTTACTGTATTCACTTTCTGGAATCCAACAAACTGGCAAAAATAACAGTCTATGGCGAGTATCTGGAAAGATATCCTCCGACTTACGAAGTTGAGATCCACGAAAACACCTCATGGAGCTGCTCGCATGGCATTGAAAGATGGAGAAGTAACTGTGGCTGTCATTACGGCAGATATCCTTCAGGTGCTCAACAGTGGCGAGCGCCCCTTCGCAATGCCATGGACTGGCTTCGTGACCAACTTGATTCTCTTTATGAAAACAAGATGGTGCGATATGGGCCTGACCCCTGGGAAATCAGAAACGAGTACATAGCGGTTGTGGATAACCGGTCTATTAACAATGTGGAGAATTTCATCTCGAGGACAACAGGCAAGATGCTTTCCCTTGATGAAAAGGTGGAGTTCCTAAAGCTGCTTGAGATTGAAAGAAATGCTATGCTGATGTACACAAGCTGTGGGTGGTTTTTCGATGATATCTGCGGGATAGAGGCGCTTCAGATAATGCAATACGCCGCCAGAGCAATTCAGTTGGCGAAGGAAACTGACAATAAGGATTTCGAGCCTGAATTCAGGGATATACTTGAAAAAGCCCCTACCAATGTGAAGGAAGTTTCCAACGGCAGAGCAGCCTATGACGCTCTCGTAAAACCCGGCAATGTTGATCTTAACAGGGTTGGCGCGCACTTGGTAGTCAGTTCTGTTTTTGAAGAACACCCAAAAGGTGATGTGGAAATCTATTGCTATACTGCCGATGTCGAGTCATATAACCGTATCGATGCGGGTATTCAATCACTTGCCACCGGAAGGGTGACAGTGCAATCTAATATCATTCTTGAAAGGCATGCTATCGATTTTGCCGTGCTGCATTTTGGCGATCACAATCTGTTCGGCGCTGTCAACGCCCGAATGCCTGATGACGCCTTCTTGGCTATGCAGCAAAATATGGAGGCGGCTTTTTATAAGGGTGATACTACCGAGGTTATGCGCCTTATGAGTATCTCTTTTGCCGGAAACACTTACTCACTTTGGCATTTATTCAAAGACCAACAAAGACGCATTCTGTATGAACTGCTTACGGCAACGTGGCAAGAGATTGCGGCTTCTTTTCGGCAAATCTATCAACATAATTACACAATCATGCAGATAATGCGGGGAATGAACATGCCTTTGCCCAAAGTCTTATCTGCTCCGGCCGAGCTTATACTTAATCAGGACATTTGCCAAAAACTACGTGAGAGTGATTCTGACCTTGCAGGGCTGAAGAAACTTGCAGATGAAATCTCCAGATTATCACTACAACTCGATGAAGCGACCATCAGGTTTGAAGCAACTCGGAAGATCAACCGTCTCATGGACAAGCTGGAAGGTTCACCTGACGACGTTAATCTGCTTGAGACAATAGAAGCTATTTTCGGAATTCTATCGTCTATGATTTCGCACCTTGATTTGCAAAAGGCTCAGAATGTTTTCTTTTCCCTTAGCAGGCAGAGGTATCTTGATATAAACAAGCAAGCCGATTCAGGAGATGAACGTGCAAAAAAGTGGGTTCACCATTTCAAGAATCTGGCACGTTACCTTGATGTAAGCGTGCAGTAAACGTTTTTGGGCCTGCCCCTGCGTCTCCCGACGCAAGTCGGGGCAGCGGGCCACAAGGAGACAATTCATGATAACCCAGAGGGCAAGTGGAATACTACTTCACATTACTTCGTTGCCTTCGAAATACGGTATTGGTGACCTCGGCCCTGAAGCATATAAGTTTGCCGATTTTCTCTCCAAGGCAAAGCAAAGTTACTGGCAGGTGCTGCCACTGGGTCCAACAAGTGCGAAGAATGGGTACTCCCCATACGACTGTCTATCGGCCTTTGCCGGAAACACCCTTTTCATCAGCCCTGAATTATTGTATGAGCAGGGACTTCTGACCAGAACAGATATTCAAGACAGACCACTTTTTCCTGAGTCTCACGTGGATTACCGCTTGGCGATTTCTCACAAGACGAATTTGCTGAAAATAGCTTACGATCGTTTCAGGTGTAGGCCAAGAAGTTGTGACTATGAGCAGTTTTGTTTTGAAAACAAGTTGTGGTTGGATGATTTCGCTATGTTTGTTGCGCTGCGCTATCGTTTTCATCCGAGGTTATGGTGCAACTGGCCAATCGAACTGCGAGACAAAAAGAAACATGCACTTACACCTATGAAGGCCCAATTGAGGGATAGCATAGACCGAGAGAAGGTTTTACAGTATTTGTTCTTCAAGCAATGGTATTCCTTGAGGAGCTACTGCAATCAGCTTGACATTCGAATAATAGGAGACATTCCCATCTATGTTGCCTACGACAGTGCGGATGTCTGGGCACATCCTGAGATCTTCAAGTTAACAAAGACAAAGACGCCGAAGTTTATTGGAGGTGTTCCACCTGACCGTTTCAGCCGAACCGGCCAGTTATGGGGCAATCCCGTTTATGATTGGCAGGCTCTGAAGGACAAAGGCTACTCCTGGTGGATACGACGCGTAAAACACAATCTAGTTTTGTTCGATATAGCTCGCATTGACCACTTCAGGGGTTTCATTGCCTACTGGCAGGTTCCTGGGAGGTCCAAGACAGCGAAAAAAGGCAAGTGGGTAAAGGGACCCAGTGAAGATTTCTTCGACAAATTGCTCGAACATTGCCCACCATTGTCGATCATAGTTGAAGACCTGGGGTATATCACACCGGATGTGAGTGCATCTATCGCAAAGTTTCAGTTGCCTTCCATGAAGGTGCTTGAATTTGCTTTTGAAGGTGATCCCAAAACTAATACTCACTGCCTTCACAATCACGTGAAGAATTGTGTGGTCTATACAGGTACACATGATAATAACACGGCAAGAGGCTGGTTTCGTAAAGAAGCGACACCTTCGCAGAAGAATAGGCTCTTTGAATATCTTGGACGCAAAGTTCTCACCGGCCAAGTGCATTGGGCCTTGATCCGAATAGCGATGAGCTCTGTCGCAAAAATCGCGATTATTCCAATGCAAGATGTCTTAGGCTTAGTAGAGCAAGCTCGTATGAACAAACCGGGTACCGCTATTGGTAATTGGAGCTGGCGGTTGTGTCCAAGACAATTGACACTTTCAACTGTTCGGAAGCTGGCGAAACTGACAGAGATTTACGGCAGGGTCTGAGTACTCACCATTTACATTTTTCCATTTGGCTCATTCAAAATGAAGGTCTTGTTGTCTTGGCACGCAGTTCAAGTGGAAGGATTTATTGGCGCAACCTTGAGTGTTGGAATTACAGGAGTATCTTTTAGGGTAGTCAATAGAGTTACTTTGCAGCCTATAGCTGGGAAGTACTTTGAACTGGACCATCTTCAGCTTATTCATAATCCTATCCCAGATGCTTCTATGCTTGGCGCTATTGGGGTTGCTGTGATCGGCTGGTTGCGAGCGCGCAGAACTTTCTAAAGCATTACAAAGTTTCATCCACAAGACAACAAACCGGCTATGAGCCTGATACTCATAGCCGGTTTTTTTGTCACTTGTCACTTTTTTAGTTACCGTTCGCTGTGACCTCGGTATGCCAGAAGGCAATGCGTACACACAAGATGGGCAACATAAAATATACTCATTGCCAAATCGGAAAGGTCTTGCCGGAAAATCTGCCACACTTGTAGAGTGCAATGCCCAATACGGTCAATACGAATCTGTCATTTTGAACATCCAGCACAAAAACTGAACCCACAATCCCTCAGAATTATTGATCGAACCCGAATATTTCCAGCCACTGCTCGGTCTCGCCCTCGGTCAATCCATTTCGCTTTTCTCGTGGCTCCTTCGGTCCGGGCTTGCGACTCAACTGCTTCCGCATGTCATCCCAGAATGCCTCGGACTTCACCGCAGTCGCCTTTTTTGTATGGGCAGCCTTACGCAGCCTCCGGTCGCTGCTGACAATGACCAATCTCTTCGGAGCGGTACTCGCCTGAATCTTCTCTTCAATTATTGTGTCTGTATCCGTTCCCGCCCCCGCAAAGAAAACCTCTATGTTCTCTATCTGATCAAAGTCCCTCTTTTCAGGCGGACCGGTGCCGTCAAAAACAATCTCCCCACTTTCTCCAATAAGGCCCAAATACCGTCCTATAAGCCGACACAACTGATAATCGCTGTTCGGCCCCGTCTCATCCGGACACTGCCGAATCGCCCACATCAAATTGTTACCGTCAACAAGAAATGGCACTTGTGGAAAGCCCAAAACCTAAAAGTAAAAACCCAAAGTTACCGACCATCGAACAAAAAACGGCGGCACGAATCATGCCTCGTACCTTACCTCTCCCTGCACAATAGTTTTTTCAACCTTGCCTTTAACCTTCCAGCCATGGTAGGGACAATTGCGGCTCTTGGAAACGAACTTGTTGACGTCGATTGTGCATTCAGCATCGGGGTTGATGATTGTCACATCACCCTGTTTACCTTTGCTCAGCGTGCCCTTATCTATACCAATGATTTTGGCTGGATTTACCGTCATCATTCTGATAAGTCCAGGCCAATCCAAAATACCCGGCTCGATCAGTGCCTTGGTATAGAGTCCGAGAGCACACTCCAGACTCGCTATCCCAAACGGCGCCGTCAAAAACTCCAATTCTTTCTCGCTTTGTAAATGTGGTGCGTGGTCGGTCGCCAGAGCATCCACCAGCCCTTCCGCAATCGCCTGCTTCAAGGCCTCAACATCCTTCGCTCGCCGCAAAGGCGGATTCACCTTATAATTTGTGTCATATTCCGCACAGGTATCCTCTGTTAAAAGCAGATGATGCGGCGCTATCTCACACGTAATCGGCAATGACTCCTTCTTGGCCTGCCTTATTAACTCCACCGATCCCGCTGTTGAAATATGCTGCACGTGATAGCGAACATTTGCCTTCTTGACCAGTTGAATGTCTCGCCATAACATAGCTTCTTCGGCCAGCGCATCTATACCCGGCAGACCTAATATCGTGGAATAATATCCCGCGTTCATTACGCCGCTGCCGGCGATGGCGTCATCCTGGCAGTGCTGTGCGATAACCACATTAAACATCTTTGCATACTTCATCGCTCGCAGCATAACCGCAGGATTCTGCACCCCATTGCCGTCATCGGTAAATCCCACCGCCCCCGCCTCCGCCATAAATCCCATTTCCGCAAGCTCGATCCCCTCTCTTTTCTTGGTGATGGCCCCCATAGTGTAAACATGAGTCTTTCTTGTCTGTCTGCCTTTGCGGTGGATGTACTCCACGTCTGTCTCTTTCTCGATGGTTGGGTTAGTGTTGGGCATACACACCACTGAAGTAAACCCCGCCGCTACCGCTGCCGCTGAACCGCTCGCTATCGTTTCTTCTTCCTCATCACCCGGCTCGCGAAAATGCACGTGAATATCAATCAGGCCGGGCGAGACAATCTTGCCCGCTACATCAATAATCCTCACACCATTTGGCCCAAAGCCCGGCCCAAGCTGACCAACCTCCGCAACCATACCATCCAGAATGAGTATGTCGCACTTTTTGTCGATCCCGTTGGCAGGGTCAATCACCCGCCCATCTCTTATGAGGATGTTACCAGCCACCATGACGAAATCCAATATCTAATATCTGTTGTTATTTGACATCTAACCCGGACACCAACCTGATTTGCTGAAAATGCTCTTGAAACACGCCCCATCGTATATCACGTCTCGCATACCAAATACCATCCCAGTCTTACGCACATTCGCCTCAGACCAGCGGGGTGCCTTACTTGTGAGGTCTCACCGCCGGTGCTCTTTTCTGTATCTGAAGTACTTCTACCAAAAAGCCGCCTTAAATAAAAGCACTTTTTACCTTTTCGCAGCTAAGGGTGGTTGTTTCTGTCCTCGATCATTCGTGTAATCTCACCCCGGCTAATCGCGATTGCAGCCTTTGCATTTTATTGTGGTCTGTCATATCGGGGACCAGCGCCGTTACTGTTATATAGCCTTCCTCCAACGATGTTGTATCTACGGGTGATTCATCATCCCGGTATGCCCCGCCCGCTAATTGAAACATGGTTTCACTTTCCCCGTTTGTGTGCGCGATGTAGTATTCGTGCAGGCCGCTGGTGGATTGTGGAACGACCTTTATCCCCTTTGGCTCGCCAGCCGACAACAACGGTATGTTTATGTTTATTACATCCCCGGCGGCAAGAGGTAAAAGTCTCCCCAAGACCTCGGTGCAGTACCCGGCAGCCTTTTCAAAGTTCATCTTTTCCTCAATAGCCACGCTCATCGCAACAGATGGTATTTTCAAGAACGCTGCCTCCATTGCCGCCGCCACCGTCCCCGAATAGAATACGTTTATGCCGACGTTGGCCCCGCTGTTTATCCCCGCCACCACCAAATCTATCGGCCCATCGTGCAGTTGCATACGCGCCAGTTTCACGCAGTCCGCCGGAGAACCCTGCACACTGAATCCGGTGAAAAGCCCGTTGACGTTCACCTTGTTGCACGTTACGGGCCTGTGAAATGATACGCTGTGACTCGACCCGGACCAACTTTCAGCCGGCGCAACCACGATGACTTTGCCGAATTTTGTAAGTTCCTTGTAGATAGCGGCCAGACCTGGCGCAAAAATCCCGTCATCATTAGTAAGCAGTACTTGCATAAACCTGATTCCACCCAGCGGCCACTCCAGAACGGTCTTCGGATTTCTCAACCCAATGTAGCCAAGACTGGAGGCCCTATGCAATTGCGGCAACCGACGCTGCGTATTGTATCTTCACAAGAAATATTGTCAATTGACGTATCCTGAATCCGGTACTGCGGCCTGCAGTGGTGGGTTCGGTTTTGCCGTAATTGCACCGGCGGGCTTGACAGGGACCGGTCGGGGAATATATACGATTACTCATGCAGAAGTACTGGCCCGGCAAAAAATGTATAATAATGAGTAGGGACCAAGTCCGCCGGTTTGACCTGAAGGCGATAAATGAGCTTGGCATGCCCGGCGTAATCTTGATGGAGAACGCCGGCCGCAGTTGTGCCGAGCTACTGAAGGAGAAATTGTCTGATATCAATTACCCTAAGGTTTGCATATTCTGCGGCACCGGCAACAACGGCGGCGATGGTTACGTAATAGCCAGGCACTTGTTAAATAGCGGATTCCGAGTTACCGTCGTAATATGCGGCGACCGCGATAAAATCAAGGGTGATGCGAGAATCAATCTTGATATTCTGGAGCGAATCGGCCAGCCGGTTGAATTGTTGGATCCGCTTGAGGAATATCTCGGCATCGGCGTGCAAGCTTATGCTAATGATGCCGACATAGTTGTTGATAGCATATTTGGCACCGGGCTATCAGGGCAACTGAGTGTCGAATATCAGCAGCTTATTGAAGCTATCAATACTCTGAACCGCCCGATACTTGCTGTGGATATTCCCTCTGGGCTCGATTGTGACACCGGCCAGCCGCTCGGCGCCGCAATCAGGGCCACATGGACAGTGACTTTCGTAGCCGTCAAGCAGGGCTTTGTGCATTCCCAGACCGCCGCCTACACCGGCGAAATATTCGTGGCCTCAGTTGGTATAGAACCTGTGCCATAGTTGCCCTTCCTTTTGTGTGAAAAGGGTAATCACTCAGTTTTTTTTACTTGGACTGTTGACTAAAATGCGCCGGATTTGCCAGCCTTGCCTTTATAGCCGGTAAAGTACAGAAATCTCTCGTATGTGAATATGGGAATCCATAGAGCTTGTGCCTGCCCTTGAATAGCCTGGTATTGCTCGAGCTTCTGGACTGCGGCGTTGTATTTATCGCGGGCCGCAGGATCAACCTGCAAGTCTTCAAATGACGGCTTGGGCGGTACAGCAGGTGCGTTGCCCAGGATCACGTAATCCGTGTCAGCCGAAACTGTATCGGAAGTTTTCCCACCCCACTTCTCGATAAGCCCTTTTATTCTATCAATGGCGTCGTAGTCAGCGGTGCCGTCACCGTTAAGGTCAAATTCACCCGCAACTACAAACCGGTTAGTTTTTTTGCTGTCCCAAATAAGATTTGCGGCTAAATCACCTTCAGCGATAGGATTGGTTTTTTGGGAACTGACTATCCTCGCCGCTGCAGTCTTGTTTGTTAGCTCGAATACTTCTATTTCCGCCTTCGGTTTGCCGTCTTTGGGAATGGACCTGGCCTTATCATAGACCGAGAAGGTCAAGCCACGATAAACACGCTCGTCCGAACCAATGTTCAGCCGCACGACTCCCGCAGTCTCATCGACCAGTAATATCTTGCCGTCCGGTTCGTATGCGCTCGCCTCACGATCCGGCGCAGGCTGAATCTGCTGAACTTGTTCGACCGCCCCTTTCATTCGTTCCTGAGCCATTTTCAACTGGGCTTGCGTTTTCAGTAGTTCATCGTTCACATTCTTTAGGTTGGCCCTTTCCTGGTCGATCTGGGCCATCAGCGTCTTAACACGCTCCTCGGATGTCTGCTGCGTCAGAGTCTTAAGGTCATCGTAGCTCTTCTTGATGTCCCCAACCTGTTGCTGGAGTTTTTCCTTTTCAGCCGACAGAGTTTGTTCTTTCTCCTGTGTCGCCGCGATGGAGTCATCAAAACGCTTGCGAAGATCAGCCAGTTGCTGTTCCATGGCGGTTTTTTGTGCTATCGTGTTATTGAGCTTCGTCTGCAATTCGCCGACTATGGAGATTAGGCCGATCGTATTGGGGTCCATCTTTGAAATGTCAATGTGCTGCTGAACCTGCTTGAGTGCCTCCACCATTTTAGCAGCAGCGTTGTTCACTTTGACTTCGGCAGAGGTTATTTCAGGTTGCCCTCCGATAACCATAGTCACTGTCTTATCGAGGTAGTCAATCATTGTGGCGAGCCTGCTCTGCCGTGGCAGCTTTGTTCCTACCATATTCCCAAGCCTTCGCACCTCTTCTCTTGTGGCCACTTCATCTGTCTGCTGCTGCAGTTTGTCTGCTTGGGTCCTATATTCCTCAGCCTTGACATAGTAAATGACCGCAAATGTAGTTGCTACAATGCAAAGCCCAATGAATGTCACCAGGGTGTACAGCATCGCATTGCTCTGGCGTCTCTTACCTGCCGGCATTGTGTCACTCCCTGAAAATATCCAAAGAATTACCCATCACAACCATTTTCGCTATATTATCGTCCATAAAGGGCCTTATGGTCAAGAAAAAATGGTTTATATGACGTGTCGATTCTGCTTACTTACAATCCTCAAAGTTGGCCCAACAGAGTTGGTAATCGGTGCATACCTTCAATTTTGTATCTCGCAGCATAGGTCGGCAAGTTTGATGACTTGGTGTGCAGCCCCGTTGGACGCACGATTTGGATGCTCACCATGCCCAATTTATTGGGTGCGAGAAAATCCTTTTCCTCGTCATCGGCTACATACGCCATAGACTCAGCGTCACAATGCAAAGATACCATCAGCTTGTGGAAACCGGCCGGAGACGGCTTCCAGAATTCTCTGCCCAATTCTTCGGTATATACTATAGTCTGAAAATACTTGCCGATTCCCAAAGCCTGCACCTTCAATTTCTGCGCCGGCAAGAACCCATCTGTAAGTAGGCCCAGCGTGTATTTATCGCTCAACTCAGATAATATCGCTTGGCTTTCAAGCGGCAGAGTTATTTTCGGGCTATGGTTGCGATAAACCTGCACCATGTTTCGTATGAGATTGTCATCGTAGTCTATGCCGAGTGCCTCAAGTGCGGCGTTGAAGGTTCTGGTGTGATTGCCGAGTGTGAACTCATCCCAGAGAGAGTCGAAGATATTCTTTGCCGATGGTTTGCCGGGTGAGCTTGCCAGAGATTCCGCCACGGCGGCAAATCCGCTCCTGCAATAGTCAATCTCATCGTAAAGCGTATCGTCAAGGTCGAAAGCCGCTACTTTTATCATGGGTTGCAGCACAACAATTTTGGATTTTTATGTTTACAGAGCAGATAACAATACCGTGTACAATCCCTGTGTGCGACCATATAATTCTACCGGTCGTTGTATCCGATGTCGATGTGAAAAGGTATTTCTCGGCAAATAGATGTAAGCCTTTAATTGGTAATTTTTTCAGCGGGGGTAAGATAGACCCATGCAGTTCTTGCGATTGATGCGGCCTTCGCACTGGATTAAGAACATCTTTGTATTTGCGGCTTTGATATTCGGTAAAAAGCTTTTTGGTCCGGTTAATCAGACCATTGCAGCGATAACCAACACGGGTATTGCTTTTGTTTGTTTTTGCCTTGCGTCTTCCGCCGTTTATGTTTTCAATGACATAATTGACCGCCAGACCGACATTGTACACCCTGAGAGGCGAAATAGACCTATCGCTGCAGGTAAGGTATCTGTTGGTTCGGCAGGAGCGTTTTCATTGCTTTTGGCTTTCGTCTCCGTCACGGGCGGTCTAATCCTGAGCAGCCGGTTATCAGTCATCGTTCTGGCGTATATCGTCCTGATGATTCTCTACTCCCTCATACTCAAAAAAGTGATGATTCTCGACTGTGTGACAATATCAGTTGGTTTTTGTCTGCGTGCTGTCGCCGGCGCGGTCGCAGTCGCGGTGTTTATATCACCCTGGCTTATTATATGCACCTTTGCCCTATCGTTGTTTCTGGCTTTCGGCAAACGCCGCGGCGAGATCGCGCAACTTCAGGAAAATAGCGAGGTATTCCGTAAAACCCTGGCCGGCTATACGCCCGAACTGCTTGCCCACATGCTCGATGTTACCAGCGTCCTGGCAGTCGTGTGCTTTCTGCTGTATGCAATGGATGCCAGGACCCTCACAATCTTCGGCACCAATAACCTCGTTTATACTACGCCGTTAGTTTTGTACTGCGTTTTCAGATTGAGCGCATTAACTCAAAAAGGTGTGTATTCCGACCCTGTTAAACTGATTTTAAAGGACCGACCGTTTCAGCTCGGTTTTGTACTGTGGGTGATAGCGTGTGTAGCGATTATCTACAGCAGCCGACTCAACAATAGCCTGAGCAGCATTTGAGAAGGCTGAGATTATGTTTCCGTCAAGCCCTGTTGTGGCTCGCAGCATACGGGATTACAGGCAATGGCAAAAGAAAGACTACAGAAAATCCTCGCCTCCGCCGGTATCGCTTCACGCAGAAGGTGCGAAGAGTTGATACTCGAAGGCGCTGTGACGGTTAACCGCAAGGTGGTGGACAAGCTGCCTGTTTTTGCCGACCCGGAAAAAGACATTATAACGGCTTACGGCAAAAAAGTCAGGCCTGCACCAAAGCTGTACTATCTTCTCAATAAGCCCAAAGGCGTGATTTGCACCAGCCACGACCCACAGGGTAGGCCCAAAGCCGTAGACTTAGTGCCGGCTCGTGAACGTATATTTTGTGTAGGCCGGCTTGACGCCGATACAATGGGGCTGATTATCCTCACCAACGATACCGAGCTGACAAACCGCCTGACCCATCCGCGTTATAAAATACCAAAAACCTACGTTGTCAGGGTCAAAGGCGAAATTACCGCCGAGGCCGTTAATAAACTAAGAAAAGGAATCTGGCTCGCGGAGGGTAAAACAAAAGAGGCCTCAGTGAAAGTGCTCAAAAAAAGCCGGGACGAATCGCTGGTAGAGGTATCCATCAAGCAGAGCCTAAACCACCAGATTCGCAGGATGTTCGCAAAAATAGGTTTCCGTGTCAGGTCGCTGCGAAGGACCACAATCGGCAACCTGACCGCCAAAAATCTCGGCATTGGCGAATTCAGGCCTTTAAACAAAGCAGAAGTGGCACATCTAAATAAAATGGCCGACTTTGCGGGGCAAAAAGGGCACACAATAGACTCCCGAGCTATGCAACGGCGCCGCGTTTAGATGCTGCTGTTGCACCTTTCCTGCCGAGACCAGCGGTATTATTGCAGCTTTTCGAGAAGTCCTATCAGTTGTCGGAAGAATTCAAATTTCCAGATGACTATCGTTGGAACAAGGACCAACTGGACCAGGCCCAGCACTATAGCAGTTTTCGCCCACAGCCTTCTATCTTCTAAGCGGGGCTTGGGCTCAGACCTTAATGCAAGCCAGGCAAAAACGATGGCCAACACCGCCTTTTCAATACCCAAAATGTGGATGTAACTAATGATGCCTGCCAAGAGGGCGGCAGTGGCGTAAGCGTATTTTTGTCCTAACACGGTGGCAGAGTTTGAAGGTTGTTCGTTTGTCATTTTGTATTTCCTTCCAATCTCAGGTTCGGTCGAATCTCAAGGGGATTCTGCTTGAGTACACGAAAGAAAACAAATACGATGGCCAGCGGCACTAATTTGATGGTTACACTATGCGTAATACCTGGCAGCACCTCGATGATCTTATAGGCCAAAAGGAAAATGCCCAGCGACACGAATAAAAGCAGTTCGCTAAGGCGGTTTGGCTTAGCTGACTGTTCTATTCTCGCGGCTACAGTGGGCCAGACATTATCGGCGAAGGTCCGGCGACTTTGTCCGTGTAGTATCGCATCGACTTGTTTTTGTTGCTCTAGTACATGACGGCAGTCTGCACAGCGCTCTATGTGCTCGTTGACTTCGTTCACCGACAGTATTGGCTCTTCGCCGTCAAGGATTGTCATCGCTGAAATCCGCACTTTTTCACAGAATTCTTTACTCATTATCTATCTCCCCGGAATCAAGCCGCTCTTGAAACCTTACCACCTTTTCACGAAACCGCCCCCGAGCATAGTATAGTCGGCTCATAATGGTACCCAAAGGGACCCCAAGTCGTTCAGCAAGCTCATCGTAATGCAGTCCATCCAGATACTTCAAGGTCAGCAGCTCGCGGTCTTCCGGTGACATTTCACGCAGTGCTTTTTCCACAATGTTCACGTCAATGCTGGAAGTACCTTCTGTTGGCTGCGATAATATTTTAGTTTTGCCTGTGCCGGTTGCCGGCTCCTTACGGCGGGATGCGAGCATCTTAAAGCAGTGGTTTCGAAGAATCGTGTACAACCACGGATAAAACTTGCGTGACGGATCAAATGTCTTTAGTGTCCTATAAGCATCCAGAAAAGCATCTTGAACCGCATCACGGGCATCCTCAAGGTTGCCGAGTATGGCCACTGCGTGACCGATTGCTTCGGATTGGTACTTTCTTACAAGGTGGCCGAAGGCCTCGGTCTGGCCTGCATTACATTTTTGTATCACCGTCAGGTCGTCCATATTTGCTCTCTACTAAACGTACCCGAAGTTCACTTGAATATTCAAAGAAATTGAGAAAATTTTACGGTTGGTGATAGATATAAATGTGCCGCCTGTTGAAAACACGAGTGGATTGCCCTTGCGATTCTTCATTTGGTGGTGAATTTTGTTTGACTTAGGCGGGTATATTTATTAGAATATATTTGTTGCGAGCTCAGACAGAGATCCGTTGGTCTCGTAGCACAATCCGCGGTGATGTGCATTGTGGCGCATCGCAACAAGGAGACAGGCTCACAACCAATTCTCCAATAAAAGCCTGTGTCTCCTTTTTTTATGCGCGGCGCCGGGCGATGGGAGAGTAGCACCATCGACAGGCGAGATATAATGATCTGCAGTGTCTATTTGCCATATCCAAAGGTTAGGCATATACAGGGTCCGATTCTGCTCTGCCGGCGGCGTTACAATTGAGGCATATTGTTGAAAGTCTCTGCGATGGGTTATGCCGATTGAAGGTATGGCAGCAGAGGAGATTGCGTTTTGGCGGCAGATTTGGTCTTATATATGGTTGTAAAGTCTGTAAAGGATTATTATGCCCAGACCGGGCCGGCAGCGGGTACTTATATGATCTTGAATTGAAGGAGACTGGCAAATGACAATGGAGCGAACGGTTGCATCGTTTCTAACTACACTTTTTGCCATGGCTGCATCTTGTTGGGCACAGGCGGAAATTGGCGATCAGGCGTGGATAAGTCTTTTTGACGGAAAAACGCTGGCTGGCTGGAAGGCGAGTGAGAACAAAGACAGTTTTTCTCTGCGCGATGGGATGATTGTGGCACACGGGCCTCGCAGTCACCTTTTTTATGTTGGACCGGCAGCCGATGCCAACTTCAAGGACTTTGAGTTAAAGGTGGATATTAAGACCTCGCCAGGCTCAAATGGCGGGGTATATTTTCATACGGAGTATGCGGAGAAAGGCTGGCCGGAAAAGGGATTTGAGGTCCAGGTTAATAACAGCTACCATCAGGACCCACGTAAAACCGGCAGTCTCTACGGGATTGTGGATGTCGCTGAGTCACCGGCAAAGGACGGTGTCTGGTTTACAGAGCATATTATTGTCCAGGGCAAGCACGTCTCGATCGAAGTTGATGGGAAAAAGGTTGTGGATTGGACGCAGCTGGAGGGACAGGCGGCCGGACGCAGCCTTTCAGCGGGGACATTTGCGCTGCAGGGGCACGACCCGAATAGCACGGTTTGCTACAAGAACATTTTCGTTAAGCCGCTGCCGGTGATTGAATTCCCGCTGGTTGATTATCATGTTCACCTTAAAGGCGGCCTGACGCTGAATGACGCTATCGAGCTTTCCAAGCAGCGCGGCGTCAAATTCGGCATAGCCCAGAACTGCGGGATAGGCTTTAATGTTACTAATGACGAAGGTGCAAGGCGATTCCTGCTGGAATTGGCCGGCAAGCCTGTTTACAGAGCGATGCAGGCCGAGGGTCGCGAATGGCTCAGGATGTTCTCGCCGGAAGTAATCGCCCAATTCGATTACGTGTTCACCGACGCGATGACCTTCACAGACAAGGGCGGCAAGCGTATCAGGCTGTGGATAAACGACGAGGTGCAAATAGGCGAAAAACAGGAATTTATGGACATGTATGTCGATAAAATCATCGGGATTCTGAATAAAGAGCCGATCGACATCTACGTTAATCCGACGTTCCTGCCCGCCCTCATCGCCAAAGAATACGACAGCCTTTGGACGGACGATCGCATGGATAAAGTGATTCGCTCTGCGGTCAAAAATGGCGTCGCCATAGAGATCAACGCCACGTATAGGCTACCCAGCGCTAAATTCATAAAGAAGGCTAAGCAGGCGGGTGTCAAGTTCGCGTTCGGCACTAACAACGGGGGCAGAGAGCTTGGGAACCTTGAATACTGCCGAAGGATGGCAATTGAATGCGGCCTGACCAAAGACGACATATTCGTACCGAAGCCGGATGGAATGAAGCCGATTCAGCGACGCAAGGTTGCGCAATGAAATAACAATGGGCATGAGGTGCGCTGGGGCCGGTGTCGGTGGAGAGAGTCAAAAAGTGATTCTGAAGTCGGAGTATTGAGGATTGGGGGGGACGGCTTTGATTTGTGTGTCTTGGATGTAGCCACGGAACTCGGCTTGGATTTCCTCGATACAGGCATCAATATCTTCGGTTGTACCCTGAGCAAACATTTCAACAGAGCCGTCGGGTAGGTTTCGGGCGAAACCAATTATCTCATAGCGATTTGCGATGCTGCGGGCGGTGTAGCGAAAACCGACGCCCTGGACGTGCCCGGTAAAAATGATATGTCTTGAAGTTTGTTCCATTTCGGATTGCTTGTGTGCTATTGACAACATCCAAGCAGACATTATTCTCTGCACATTTCTTACGCTGCCATGCTAACCTCAAGGGTGCTCAAGTGCAAGGGCGGTCCTTTTTGCGGACTGGCAATTCGTGCAGGCTTATTTTATAATGCGTCCGACTTTATTAAAGCAGTAGATTATGCCAAGAAAGACAAAGAAACAAATAGAACGAGATGAGCAGATTTACGAGCTGACGACGCTCGTGGCGGGGGAATTTTCGCTTCAGGAGGTGCTCGATAAGCTTGCTGAGGCGGCGGTGAAGATTGTAGGTGTTAAGGCCTGCTCGATACGCTTGCTCGATGAAGACAGCGGCGATCTAAGAATGCGTAGTACCTACGGCTTGAGCGAGGAATATCGCAACAAGGGGGCGGTGACGAAGGACGACCCTGTTGTCAAGGCGGCCTTTGCGGGCGAGGCTGTAGTGCTCGATGATATGCGCGTTGATGGCCGGGTTCAATACCAGGATGCCACAATCAAGGAAGGCCTTGTCAGCCAGTTGACGGTTGCGATGCAGTTCCGCAACAAGCCGATTGGTGTGCTTCGTTTGTACAGCCCAAGGCCTATGAACTTCGAGGAGGATGATATTCATGTCGCCAGGGTGGTGGCCTCGCAGTGCGCCATCGCGATAACCAATGCCAAGCTTTATGCCAGGGCTATACAGGGCACGCGGATAACCGAGCAGATGAGGTTGGCTGGGATTATTCAGCGCCGGATGATTCCCGAGAAAGCCCCCCAGATAACAGGTTTGGATATTGCGGCGACCTATATGCCGTGTTTTGACCTCGGCGGAGACTTCTACGATTTTCTGCAGACAGGTGAGAATCGGGTGGTTGTAACTATTGCGGATGTCATAGGCAAGGGCGTCCCAGCCGCAATTATGATGAGCTGGTTCCGCGGCGCGGTGCGTGCGTACACGGATGGTTTTCGGCACGTCCTGGAGGGTAATGGTTATGACGATGAGAGAAACACCGGCTTGCGAACCGCCATACGCACTAAAAACGCGATTGAAAACTTCAACAGGATGGCTTTCGGAGAGTGCAGGGATGGCGAGTTTGTAAGTCTATTTTATGCGACAATTGATGGTATGGAAAAAACCATCACTTACTGCAACTGCGGGCACGAGCCGACGGTGCTGATAAGAGGCGATGAGTTGGTGGACCTTGACAAGGGCGGCCTTGTACTCGGTGTCGATCCGCACGCCAAATATGAGATTGACACTATCAACCTGCAGGATGGTGATGCACTTTTATTCTACACCGACGGGCTTATCGACGCTGCGAACTTCAAGGGCGAACTGTGGGGTAGAGACCGTATGCTCGCGGCTGCCAAGGAATTCGCTGGTTGCAGGGCGGAGGGTATCATTAGGAACATACTGAGGTACAGAAGGCGGTTCGTAGGGCTGGCCGATCAGATTGATGACACCAGTATCATAGCAGTCAAGGTTGGCGAGGGTGAGAGTTGCGATTAGGTTCGGCGAGTTGTACGGTAGTTTAGTCTGTGTGGGCATGACAAGAGGTTGGCTTTGAGATGGCGGTTTTGGTCATAACTATCGACGGCCCTGCGGCGAGCGGAAAGAGCACTGTGGCAAGGCTCGTGGCGGCCAGATTAGGGGCGAGCTTTCTCGACACCGGCGCAATGTACAGGGCGGTGACACTGGCGGTGATGAGAGCCGGCGTGGATATGAACAATGAGAGAGAGCTTCTGGACGTTTTGGAAAAGCACAGTTTCGAGTTTGCGGCTGAGCGGGACAAAATGGTTGTCAGCATAGATGGAGCGGATGTGACTGAGCAGATAAGAGAGTCGGCGGTTACCGCCAACGCTCGATATATTGCTTCATCAGTGAAGGTGCGGGAGAAGTTAGTGCAAATGCAGAGGGATTTTGCAGCTAAGGCCGAGAAGGTTTTGACCGAGGGCAGGGATCAAGGTACGGTTGCATTTACCGATGCAGATGTGAAGTTCTATCTGACGGCGGATTCGGCTGAGCGGGCGAGGAGAAGATATGCCGAGCTGCGAGCAAAGGGGATCAACGAGAGTATCGAGCAGATACGAGCAGCGATCGAGGAAAGAGACGAAAGCGACCAGGGCAGACAGGTGGGGCCTCTCAAGGCTGCCGGAGATGCCATCGTGATTGATACGACCGGTTTGACGGTGAATGAAGTTGTGGATGAGATTATTTGCCGCGTCGAGGAAAAATGCTTAGGGAAAAGCTAAAGGCCCTATGGTATCACACTGCACGGATTGCGTGCCGAGTTTTCTGCGTGATATTTTTTCGTCTGCGCGTGTATGGCAGAGAGAATATCCCTGAAACCGGAGGTTTCATATTGGCGAGCAACCACCAAAGTTATCTTGATCCGTTGTTTTGCGGATCGTGTTTGAATAGGCAATTATGGTTTTTTGCGAGGGATTCACTTTTTATCAACAGATTCTTCGGGCGGCTGATTGCATCGGTCAACGCCATACCGGTCAATCTCGATAAGCCGGACATTTCAACTATTAAAGCCGTTATCGCCAAGCTGAAGGAGGGAAAGGGTATTTGCCTTTTTCCGGAAGGGACGCGGACAAGCGATGGGAGAATATCACCATTCAAGCATGGACTCGGATTATTATGCAGGCGGGGGGATGCGGCTGTCGTGCCGGTTTTGATCGATGGGGCATTTGAGTGCTGGTCGAGACAAAAGAAGATTTTTTCACCCGGTCATGTTACCGTCAACTACGGCCAATCGATAAGCGCTGATCAGGTTAAGGGTATGGACGATGATAAGCTTGCGGAGGTTTTAACGGAAACTCTTCGCCGAATGCAGGCCCAGTGCCGGATAAAACGCAACAAAGAGCCGTACAGTTATGAATAGTTCTCTATCGTTTGTGTTTTATTTAACTCGCGTTGACTTTGCAGAGATCGTCGCTTCTTCAATTTAGCCAATGGCTGGCAAAGTTGGCAAAATCAACGAAATCTACATCACCATCCACGTCGAAATCGAACTCGTCGAATGCAGGACGCCCTACGATAATTACTAGACCATATCCACCTCCGCCATCGTCCATAGTACAAACACACATGTCTTTGGCGAGATTAATTATTCCGTGATAACTTGGTAGCTGTGACATCCGAATAATTCCATCGCTTGTTATGCTCATGGTTCCACTCGATGGTTGCTCGGTCTCGCCGTGGCTATTCAGGTACGACCCCGTGACTATATTACCCTTGCCTTGGCTATCAACAAGCCATGTGAGGTAATACCAGCCTGTCCAGTCGTCATAAGAGCCTGAGACAAGTCCATGTGCATACCAGGTACCAGCCAAGTCGCCTGTAGTATATGCGCCTGGGACCTGTTTTATCGATACTATGAGATTATAGCCACGAACGCTAGAGATTCTACCGGGTGCCATCGTTGCTACAGCCACTACCACGTCTTTACTCTGATTTATCGCGCCGTGATACGAGTCCATTCCGCGCACAGTAACAATCCCATCTGCAGTTATATTGATTCCTGCCACGTGTGGTATGTAGTCTGTTTGTCCTTCGCTGTCGGTAATGGCGGAGTGGTTAGCATTTCCTTTCTGGTCTATCGTCATTGAGCCGTAATACCAGCCTGGTACTTGATCAGGTTCATTCCCCGAAATGAGTCCATGATAGGCCCAGGTGCCTTCAAGATCGCTGGTGGCGAATGTCCCACCACTTTTGGTGAAGACCGCTAAAAAGTACCCGCCTCCACCATCATTTCCAGTCAAGACTATTGTGTCCTTGCTATTATTCATAACGCCATGAAAAGCGCTTCCTTGACCGCTACCTCCAGGTATGGTAATGATGCCTTCACGGGTTATCACGAACATCCCCTTTACCTGATTTATCTCGCCTGTCCTATTGGTTGTCCTCTGTGTAAAAACGCCGTTGCTATCGCAGGTCATAGTACCATACGCCCAGCTTTGGAAATCGTCAGGATAGCCGCTGGCAAGGGCATGGAGATTCCATGTACCTTCCAGATCAGTAGTGGTAAATGTCTTGGCTGACCCTATATCTACCGACAATATCAGCAAAACCATAGCAATGCCGGGGCATATAGATAGCGGGGTAGTCAACTTACGACTCCCTCGGCTGCGCTCGGGACAGACTTGTTTGTGAGTAGCTGATTCAGTCTGCTTTGTTATGGTGAAGTGACAAGTTTTCAGCAGGCTCAAAAGTTTATTCATACCAGACATTTTTGCTCCTCCTTCGAAAATCGATTAAGAAAATAGCTTCGTTTGGAACAATAAAAGCGTAGCACTTATTTGAAGAATAGTCAAGCTTTTTAGGCGAAAACAACGTTTCTCGGTTTCGTATGCGGACGATACTCAGACCATGTCTCTCTCGCGACGCCGGGCTGGTCGGTGGCTGGAGTCGGATTACTGATGGTCAGAACCGATGCAGGGTTCATGTCTGCACGGTGTGGGGTTGATATTTTGACGAGGAACTCTCGGTTATTCAACGGCCTGTAGCCAGTGCAGGGTCATAATGGAGAAGTCTGAAAAATCAACTTTGCAGTCGCCGTTGATGTCGCCGGCGATGATTGTTTCGCAAGGTGGTTCGCCAAAGTAGGATTTACTGGCCTCTGCTGTGCCGCCGTAGGCACCCATGTTGACTCTGCCGCCGTTTGGAAACGGCTCAAGACCAATCGGTGACATCGGGTCACCGGCGTCAATGCACGGACTTGTAACGTTATCCATGATCCACGCCTGCTTACCAGGCTCCCAACGGCCTGCTTGGGAATTGACGTGATAATCACCATTATTTGGATCGGCAAAGATTGGGTCAGCATGGATGTTGCCGGCGCCTGTCCAGGTCTCATCAAAGACGTCCGAGTAGTTGATGTGAACGTCGGACGCCAAATACGGCGCCTGCACGTTAACCGGGTCGGTAGCGTCAATAATCGAATTAGTTACGTTGTAGATGACGGTGCCGCTTTTGACACCGTATTTGTTATGCGATTGGATGCCGATATCGCTGTGCCCCGGCACCTTTGATGTGACGATCGTCGTGTGGTCGATGTTGACGACAGTGGTTGAACTCTCAAATGTCTTGGCCGCAACGGTGGACACAGTCGGGTCCTCCGGGGCCTTATTATTTCCGACGACCAGGCAGTGATTGATGTTTACCTCGCCGCCGTAGATGCTGACGCCTTTGTCCTTGGCGTCTCGAAGAATCTGGTCTTCAATGGTCAGTTTACAACCGAGCGTATCGACGCAGTCGTCGTTCACATTGGCGACCACGCCTCCTTTCATCAGACAGGTCTGACCTGCCAGTTGGTCGTGGATGTAAATGCCGTCGGAGTCGTCCGGAGCGAGCATCTCTGTGATCCAGGTATTCTCAAACACTAGGGCCGTGCCCTGAATCTCCGGACCCATAACCGACCGTGCCAAGTGGCAGTTGCGGAATGTAAGGTCAGAGCCGGAAGAGGCCTGCATAACCTTTCCGGCGTTGTCCGTGAGGCAGACGTGGTCGAAGACAATCTTGGAACCTACAGACCTCAGAGCAGGCCCTGTGCCGGTGTGACCGCCGCCGGGCGAATGTCCGGCAAGAGTTATGTCTGTGTATTGATAAGCGGAGGCTGCGGCATGCTCGTGGTGAATCTCACCCCAAGCCTTGGCTGGGTCAGAAGCTGTGAACGTCACCGGCGATGCCGCCGTGCCCAGCGACTTTATCGTACCTAACACATCTATATCTGCTCCGCCCGATCCTGAGCTCACTCCGTCAATCAGCACAAGCGTGCCGGGCTGGATAGTTAGTGTCCGGCTCGCAGGCACAACAACATCGCCAGTTACGTGGATTATGCCGCTCCAGACCGGATCACCTGCAAGCGTACCCGAAACGCTTGTAACCAGCTCGCCGGCCAGATCGGTCAGCAACCGGGTATCCTCCATACCGTTGACTTTGGCTGTCAACTTGAAATCACCACTACCTGTGAAGACCGCCAGCGTGCTTCCTAAGCCATTGCACAAAGTGATCTGATTTTTGGACAGTATGACACTGGGGTTGTCTACAGAAAGCGCCGCCACCGCATTCCACAACTCTCGTTCCACTCTGCCATCATCTCTTATAACTTCAATCCGCACCAAAACCGGGATTCCGGCCAGGTAGCTATCTCTAACCGCCAGGTTCACATGAATCTGAGGCGGCAGTTGACTGGCAGCGGCGGTTAGCGTTGCGTTCTGTTTAGGCATGCCGAAGATTTCGGCAACGTCCGTGCCGGCAGAGATGCCCCGGCATACCGTCGCACCGACAACAGCGGGCAAGAAAACGGCAAGAGACAGCCAATTGATTAAACGTATCTTCCGAGTCACAATCGAAAGCCGAAAATGAACGCAAAGGAATACCATGTAAATTGTACCAGATGGGTTGGGTTTTGTCCAGAAGTTGTGCTGGTTTGGAATGGGAATTGGGCTTGACGTGGCTTATAAGGGGCGGTATCCTTGCACTTCGAATTATAAAGCCTGCGTGGACGGGGCATTTGTGCATGATTTTGTTAGATGTCTATTCTTGTTCTTGCTGCGTGTGGAGGGGCATTTCTGTATCTTGCCTGGAGGTGTAAAATGACCAAGAAAATATCGTTGGTGGCTGGATTGTTTGGGGTGGTACTTGCGATTAGTTCGTGTACAGAGTTGAAGTCATCATCAAGTTGCAACCTCCTGGCAAACGGCTTGGTTGGCTGGCAGCAGGTTGGGGGTCAGCCGGGAGGCTGGGGTCTTGAGGATGGCATTTTGTACACCAAGGGCGGTCATGGCGGCTGGCTTGCAACCAATCGTGAGTATCGTGATTTTATTCTGGAGCTTGAGTTCAAGGTGCCGCCCGCGGGTAACAGCGGCGTATTCCTAAGAACACCTCTTGAGGGCGACCCTGCGTATGTTGGGATGGAGATTCAGATACTTGATGACGATACGGACAAGTACGGCAAACTCAGGCCTGAGCAATTTACCGGCAGTATCTACGATGTGCAGGCCCCATCGGAGCGTGTTACAAAAAAGGCCAACGAATGGCAGAAAATAGTAATAATGTGTAAGGGCCAGAAGGTACAAATAACTTTGAACGGCAAAAAAATAATTGATACGAACTTGGAGTATTATCCGCATAAGTACGGCAAGCATCCCGGCCTGAAGCGAACGAGTGGATATATCGGCCTGCAGGACCACGGCAGCAGAATTGATTTCCGCAACATTCGGATAAAGGAATTGTGAGATGTTTATCGGTCTTTGCGGTACTGGTGAGGATAAATTTGGGCATTGTGGGCAGTTTTTGAGCGAAATAGATTTATAGAGGGGCAGGTCTATGAAGAGTAATGCAGGCGGCAGGATTCATGAGTTGACGCGCAGGGAGTTCGTGAAGACATCGGCGGTCTCTCTTGCGGCGTTGGGGATTGGTAGCAGCAGGATATTTGCAGCCGGCTCGGATAGGATTCGCATCGGCCTAATCGGCTGCGGCGGGCGCGGCGAAGGCGCGGTAAAGGATTGTGTTAGTGCTGCAAAAGGTGTTGAGCTTATTGCGATGGGCGACCTTTTCAGGGATCGCATGGATAAGGCGCTGGATGCACTAAAGAAGAGTTGTCCGGACAATATAAAGGTTACGAAGGACACGTTTTTTGTGGGTTTTGATGCCTACCAGAAGGTGATCGGGTGCGATATCGATATAGTCCTGCTGGCGGCGCCGCCTCATTTTAGACCTTTGCATTTGAAGGCGGCTATCGAAGCGGGCAAACACGTATTTATGGAAAAGCCGGCGGGAGTGGATCCGGCGGGTATTCGGTCGGTATTGGAAACGTCGGAGCTTGCGGAGAAGAAAAAACTGGCAATTGTGGCAGGCACGCAGCGTAGGCATCAGGCGCATTACGTGGAAGTCATGAAGCGGGTTCAGAATGGCGATATTGGTGAGATCGTCGCTGCGCAATGCTACTGGAACGGCGGAGATATGTTGGGCTACTGGAAGTGGTATGACAGGGAGGCGGGGATGTCCGGTATGGAGTGGCAGTGCCGCAACTGGCCGTGGTTTACATGGCTTTCGGGGGACCATATTGTCGAGCAGCATGTGCACAATATGGACGTGGTTAACTGGGCCATTGGCGCACGTCCGGTCCAGTGCATGGGTATGGGCGGTCGGCAGGTGCGAACGCTTGGCAATATTTATGATCATTTTGCAGTTGAGTTTGAGTATCCCAACAGTGTGAGGGTTGCCAGCATGTGTCGACAGATAACCGGGTGCGCCGACAGGGTGTCGGAGAGGATAGTTGGGACTAAAGGTGCGGCATATACCGATAGTACGCAGGGTTATGTTGAAGGACCCAAGGCGTACAAGTACGATGGACCGAATCCTAATCCTTATGTGCAGGAGCATGCTGATTTGATTGCGAGCATTCGTGATGGTAAGCCGTTGAACGAGGGCCGCAATGTTGCGGAAAGCACGATGTGCGCGGTTATGGGCAGAATGAGCGCCTATACCGGGCGAGCGCTCAGATGGGATTGGGCGATGAAGGCATCGAAACTGGACCTTGCGCCATCGAAGTATGAGTGGGGTGATTTGCCGGTTGAGCCGGTTGCCATGCCGGGCAAAACCCAGCTCGTGTGATGTCTCTGGGGTAGTGATCAGCGATTGAAAGGATAACTGGTGTATCAGAAACAGACTGACAAGAGGCCGGAGTTGTCGCGGCGCGATTTTGTTAAGGCTTCGGCGTTGGGTGCAGCAGCCCTGGCAGCCGGGAATAGCCGGATTTTTGCTGCGGGCAGTGATAAGATTCGCGTGGGGCTCATCGGCTGTGGCGGCAGGGGAACCTATGACACCACAAACTGCCTGAATTCTGCGCAGAATGTCGAGCTTGCGGCGTTGGGTGATCTTTTCAAAGACCGTGTCATCGGCGCGTTCAATCACTTCAAACAGAATCTTCCTGACAAGCTCAAGGCCACCGAGGAGACTTGCTTTGCGGGGTGGGATGCGTATAAGAAGGTGCTGGCGTGCGATGTGAATATGGTGATACTGACGGAGGCACCGCATTTTCGGCCTGAACACTTGCGGGCGGCGATCGAGGCGGGTAAGCACGTGTTTATGGAGAAGCCCGTTGCTGTGGATCCGGTTGGCGTACGTTCGGTGATCGAGTCGTCCGACTTGGCGGACACAAAGCATCTGACGATTCTTGCAGGGACCCAGATGCGGCGGATAGCGCACTTGGTTGAAGGGGTCAAGAGGATTCGCGATGGCGCTATCGGCGAAATTCTCGCAGGGCAGTGTGTGCGGGTCGGCGATGGGATGCTTGGCTGGGGTGTAAGGGAACGGCAGAGCGGCTGGTCGGACATGGAATGGCAGATTAGGCGGTGGTTGTTCTTCACATGGCTGTCGGGCGATTTTATCTGTGAGATGCACGTTCACAACCTCGATATAGTCAACTGGGTCCTTGATGCGCATCCGGTGCAATGTATGGGAATGGGCGGCCGGCAGGTACGGACAGAGCCGGAATATGGGGACGCATACGACCATATTGCAGTCGAATATGAATACCCCAATGGCGTGCGAATTGAATATATGGGTGCACAGATTGACAAAGCCAGCGACCGCTGTGACCAGAGATTTGTGGGTACAAAGGGTTCAGCATATCTGGATTTTGCCAACTCCACTATCAAGGGCGAGAATCCGTTTACATACGAAGGCGAAAGGCCTGATCCGTGCATTCGTCAACATGCTGACCAGATTGGTGCAATTCGCGAGGGTAAGAAACTCAACGAAGGCAGACGCATTGCGGAGAGCACACTAACATCGATTATGGGTAGGATGAGTGCATATACCGGCCGGGCATTGAAATGGGATTGGGTTATGAAGGCTTCGAAGCTCGACCTTCGCCCGCCGAAGTATGAGTTTGGCGACCTGCCGATGCCGCCGGTTGCGATGCCTGGTAAAACGCCGCTTATCTAAAATTTCTTGCTCTGTTTTGTGGGTTGGATGTGCAGATAGGAAAAGTCGGTCTATCAAGCAGAGGTGGTGTGCAAGAGGTGAAATGAAAATCGTGTGATAATTTTATTGACTCCGGCGAAAGTTGGGGGGAAAGAGTAAATTTGCTGGTGGGGGTGTTTTTACGTTGTCGAGGCAAAAAACATTGGCATCGCGGTTGTGCGGTGCCATTTTTGCTTGGAAAGGTATGATAGTTTTGTGTAGATGGTAGGGGTATATGTAAGCATGAAGGTTCTGGTTGCCCAAAAGTGTGGCTTTTGTCCTGGGGTTAGAAATGCGATAAGCACGGCGGAGAAGGTGCTGGCTGACGCATCGGGCAGGCAGCCTGTGTATTGCTTAGGACCTATTATACATAATACTGATGAGGTTGACCGGCTTGCAAAGGCGGGATTAAAGACGGTTGAAGACATAGAAGAAATTGAAGGGGGGACTGTAATTATCCGTTCGCACGGTGTTGCGCCGGGGCAACTGGAAAAGCTAAAAACGAAGGGAGTGAGAATTGTTGATGCCACATGCGTGCTCGTCAAAAGGGTGCAGCGGATAGCCAGGGAACTTGAGGGCGAAGGTTATGAGGTGGTGATTATTGGCGAAGAGAGCCATCCGGAGGTGCAAGCTGTCGTTGGTTGTGTGCAGAATGTTGTTGTTATCGCTAATAAAGGGGATTTGCACAAGTTGCCCAAAGGGGGGAAGTTAGGAATTGTTTGTCAGACCACCCAGAGTCCTGAGCATTTCGGGAGGATGCTTGGATCGATAGGGCGAGGCAGTTTCAGCGAGTTGAAGGTCATTAATACATTGTGCAGAGAATCAATAAAAAGGCAGGAGTCCGCCATAGAGTTGTGTAAGAAGGTCGATGTTATGTTTATTCTTGGAGGTTTGCACAGTGCAAATACACGCCGGCTGGCTGAACTGTGCGGAGAACATAATAGTCAAACGTTTCACTTGCAAAATTGGCAAGAACTTGATAAAAAGCAAGTTTTGAGCAAAAATGTGGCAGGCGTCACGGCTGGTGCTTCGACGCCAGACTGGATAATCGAGAAATTTGTGAAGAATCTGGAGACTCTTGGCGGTTAATGGGTGGGGTCGGGAGCGAGCAGAGTTTTTCTACGAATTCATGGTGCCGGTCGAATCGTTTTTTGGTTTGGTCAATCACTTGAGTTATGTGCGGCGTAGCACATGGGTTTGTCGGCGTAAATGTGGGGCGCCGGCAAACAGAAAATACAGACTCCACAGGGGAATGAAGGTTTATGGTAGATAGAAATATTGTCAATAAGTTGGGATTGTCCGAAGAAAATCTTGAGCAGCAGGTGGGCGAGCTTTTTGGCCCCGGAGAGAGTGAGTACATGGAGAAGGTTTTGCAGACGAAGGTGGATTCGCGTTTGCCGGGGACCATTCTTAAGGGCACAATCGTTTCGCAGATAGGTAACGACATTATCGTAGAGGTTGGCTTGAAGAGCGAGGGCGTTCTTGATGCCGGTGAGTTCGGCAGCCCCGAAGAGATTGTTATGGGCAAAGAGATCGAGGTTCTGCTTGAAGATACGGACTCCGAGAGCGGTCTGATCTTGTTGAGTAAACGTAAGGCCGATGCGATCAGGGGATGGGAGAACATCATCAATACGAAGAAGGAAGGTGATGTTGTTCGAGGCAAGGTCGTCAGACGCATAAAAGGTGGATTGCTTGTTGATATTGGCGTGCCGGTCTTTCTGCCCGCCTCTCAAGTTGATATCAGAAAGCCAGGTGACATAAGCAGGTTCATCGGAAAGGATGTGGAGTGTAAGGTTCTAAAGATCGACGTGGAAGGACGCAACATTGTTGTCTCGAGGCGAAAGCTAATCGAGGAAGAAAGGCGGACGAGCAAGGAGAAGCTCCTGTCGGAGATCGAGCTTGGTCAATTGCGAAAAGGTCTTGTCAAGAATATCGCTGACTTCGGTGTTTTTGTTGATTTAGGCGGCTTGGACGGGCTGCTGCATATTTCGGATATGAGCTGGGGGAGGATATCGCATCCCTCAGAAGTGGTGCAGCTTGACCAGGACATAGAGTGCATTGTTATTGGGGTTGATAAGGCGAGTGAGAAGATCTCGCTGGGGTTGAAGCAGAAGACGCAAAGCCCGTGGGAAACGGTGGAGCAGCATTATCCGATGGGAACCAGGATCAAAGGCAAGGTTGTCAACGTAATGAACTATGGAGTTTTCGTTCGACTGGAGGATGGTATAGAGGGGCTGGTGCATATCAGTGAGATGAGCTGGACGAAGCGTTTATCGCATCCAAGCGAGATGGTTAATCTTGGAGACGACATTGAGGTTGTGGTGCTCAGTGTTAATAGAGAAAAGCAGGAAATATCGTTGGGCATGAAGCAGACTGAATCGAATCCGTGGAGAGTTGCTGCACAAAAGTATCCAGGCGGGACGATTGTCACGGCCAAGGTACGCAGTATGACCAATTTTGGGGCTTTTGTGGAGATAGAGCCGGGTATCGACGGCATGATTCACATTTCGGATTTGAGCTGGACGAGAAAGTACGGCCACCCGAGTGAGGCTTTGCAGAAAGGGCAGGAAATCAAGTGCCTCGTGCTCGAGGTAAATGAGGAGAAGCAGCGGGTTTCACTCGGAATCAAGCAGATGACCGAGGACCCATGGATTCATGCAATTCCCGAAAAATACATTCCCGGGCAGATCATTAAGGGTAAGATTGCCAAGTTGACTAACTTTGGTGCTTTTGTTGAGCTTGAGCCTGATTTGGAAGGGTTGTTGCATATCTCGGAACTGGCCGACCACAAGATTGACAAGCCTCAGGATGTCGTTAAACCAGGCGATGAGGTAGAGGTGAAGATTCTGAAGGTTGACCCTGAGGCTCGCAAGATAGGGTTGAGCCTGCGACGGGTTCAGTGGGCTGCCGAGGAAAAGAAAGATGCTGCCGCTGCAAAGGCGAAAGGCAAAACTCGTTCCAAAGACAAGGAGAAAGAGGTCGTTGAGGATGGTGTAGCGCAGGCTATAGAAACCCAGGTTATTGAGGTCCAAGGTACCGATGTATTGCCACAGGAGCCGGCACAGTCTGTCCCACAGGCAGAAGGTATTGAAAAACCTGATGGTAGTGGTGTAGAGCCGAGACAAGCTCCTGACATACCGGCATCACCTTCGGATTCCAATGAGCAGGAGAAGGCACAACAGGGCTGATAGTATTTACGCTGAGCTTGAGATAAATGCTCACAAGGCCCATAGAGGTATTGGCGTGCCATCTTATGTAATTGGGATAGGGGGCAGGATAGACTCCATTCCTTCATTAGAGAGAGGTATTCTTGTGAGGGAAAATCCAACCAAAATACTCACATAAGGGGGAGCGCGTCAGTAATCGTAGGAGGGTAGTCGCTCATAATCGTCTTTGTAGCAATGGTTTATGTAATCTGGGAAGTTTGCTTGAAGCTCGATGGTATTTTGGGATATTTTTCTTGACGCCGCAATGGTTAATTTGGTATATTTGATAATTAGACCTGTGATTCATGCCCATTACCGGCATTGTGTTGCCGAGCAATGATTGCCTACCTTGAAGTTTTTCATTTAAGTTTACTGAAATCCAGTTGAGTAGAGAATAGAGCCGGAGGAAACTTTGTTCGTCCTGAGAGTTGAGCAAAGAGTTGTATCAGTTTGAGGACTGGCAGCACATAGATGCTGTGGTTGGGCCCGAACTGGGTTAATTGTATTACTTGTTAGGCACCCGTGGATGGCGGAAAGGTTCGTGCGGTGAGCACGTTAATTTCGCGTGACCGCTCAAATGGTTCGCGGGTGGCATAATGGAGGTGGAATAGACCAATGAAAAGATTATTGAGACCTCTGAAAAACTAATTATTCGCGCGCTTTTTATAGTAGGTAACGATAAGATGCGGCTGTCTGAAGATAAAAGGGCTTTTAAGGAGTTTGCGATGGAA
>Ga0315274_10001615_pt1 | contig 34459 bp, 22 predicted proteins | sample YL17G02_20_MG_FD_203700 | JGI IMG/M metagenome (GOLD analysis project Ga0315274, IMG submission 203700) | Sediment microbial communities from Yellowstone Lake, YNP, Wyoming, USA - YL17G02_20 | ecosystem: Environmental > Aquatic > Freshwater > Lake > Sediment | place: USA: Wyoming | collected...
TGTTATCCAGAATCTTGCGAGCATTCCAGACAACCATAAAGATACCGCAAGCAATCACGATGCTGAAAATCTCAGCTGTTAAATGGAAAAGGATATAGCTGTAAAGACTGGTTAAATATAATCCGTATAATATCAGTATACCTATTAGGATAGATATGTATTTTTCCCTTATAAGAGGTTGTTTCTGCATTCTTAACCCCTTACCGAAGTTAGTAATTATTTGATAACATATATATTTTAAATGAATTTTTTTGTCAATAATTGTTAGATTAGAATAAAAAAGAGTAGATATATTTTGCAAGAAAAATAGTCAGAAAAGATAAAAAGCTTGAAAGAGGAGATATTTGTAGGGAACGGTCACGACCGTTCCCTACAAATAATTACAAAAATAGGGTTTTTCAAGACCGACTAAATAATTGTCTCTTTAAAAAGAATGAATAAAATCTCAAAATCAAATCTTTTTTCAATACATCAAAAAATACTGTCTTACCTTAGTGATAAAACAATTAACGTTTAGAGAACTGGTATCTTGCCCTTGCTCCTCTTTGACCGTATTTCTTTCTCTCTTTCATTCTTGAGTCACGAGTTAAGAAACCAGCCTTCTTTAGTGCCTCTCTGAATGACTGATTAACTTGTAATAAAGCCCTCGCTATACCATGCCTGATGGCTCCTGCTTGTCCGTTAATTCCTCCACCATTAACATTCACCAATATATCATATTTCGATAATGTATGAGTTTCTTTAAGGGGTTGTTTAACAATCATCTCCAATATAGACCTTTTACCAAAATACTCCTCAAAAGGTTGCCCATTAACAATCATTTTCCCTTTTCCAGGACGAAGATAAACTCTCGCCACCGATGTTTTTCTCCGACCCGTTCCATAATATTGCTCCATCTTTTCCATAATTTTCCTCCTAAAAAACAAACTTCAAAGTATTATTTATTACCTATTTTAGTTAGTAACCTAAAATCCTTTTCCGGGATGTAACGCAACATTTATCTTGCAATAAAAATGGTAGCCATAGGCTTTAGCCTGTGTTAAATAAACGCAATCTAAAGATTGCGACTACCAAGCTCGCATTATATTGACAAAAGAGTCAGGGCTACAGTATCTTACAATTCAATCACTTCAGGATTTTGTGCTTTATGTCTATGTTCTGTCCCTACAAAAAGCCTCAGATGTGTAATTATTTCTCTACCTAACCGATTATGTGGTAGCATACCCCAAACAGCGCGTCTAAGCAACTCCGTAGGTTTTTTCTGAAATAATTTCTCAGCCGTAACTTCTTTAAGACCGCCTGGATATTGAGAATGATTATAATATATTTTATCAGTCCATTTTTTACCTGTTAATTTAATCTTATTAGCATTAATAACAACCACATAATCTTTCAGGTCTAAATGGGGGGTGTAATCTGCACGATGTTTCCCCTTTAAAATACAGGCAATTTTTGTAGCAATTCTGCCCAAAACTTTCCCCTCAGCATCTACAAGATACCATTTCCCTTTAATCTCATCCTTTTTCGGAATATATGTCTTTTGCATCTTAATTGACTCCTAAAAAATTTGACGTAGTGTTATAATTGACAGGCTTTTTACGTGTCAAGTAAAAAACTCATCAATACAATAATAAAAACTATACGTTGGTAACATCTGATAACTCAAATCGCTACAATTATTTATCAATAATCTCTTCGGCAGAATGCGTAAACATTCCCATCATAAGCCCCGACGAACAACCATCTCCCAAGTATCGTTGGTGTAGAAAGAACAGGCACACCAATAGTATATTCCCATCTCTTTTGACCTGTGTTAATATCCAGAGCATAAATATTACCATCACCACTCCCAATAAAAACCAGCTCACCACTAATAGTCGGTGAAGATAACAACGCTCGATCATCTCTATTATATGCAGAGCAACGGAAAAGAGATTTCCCCGACTTGAATTCCCAGATTTTCTCACGTTTTTCTATATCCATAGCATAAACAGTTCCATCTGATGACCCGGTGATAACAATATTTCCTTTAATTGCTGGTGTCACAGAACTCCAATTATTTCCCTTTGATAACATCTCGTATCTCCAAAGAATCTCTCCGCTCTCCAAAGCTGCAATGCAAAAATTCCCCTGAATATCATTGAAATAAACTTTGTTGTCTTGGATTGTGGGTCCACAATGAACGCCCGAAACATCGCATCCCCAGAGTATTTTCCCTGAATTAATATCCATAGCATAAACTCCGTGTTCTTTTTTATTGATTGATAGCCAATTCCCACCGTTTAAAACTTTTCCAGCCGAAACTGCCGGTGAACAATAACTTGAAATCCAATCGACACCATCGGTATTCTTCCAGAGTTCTTTGCCTGTTTCTGCATCAAGTGATGCAAACCATTTCGAGCTCCCCACAAATACTTTTCCATCTTCAATCGCTGGAGATCCATATAACCAGCGAAAATAATTATTCCCACAATCATAAAACCATATCTCTTTTCCATCCTTAGAGTTAAATGCATGAACGCGCCCACCCATCTCCTGCGCAATTACTTTTCCTTTATAATAAACTGGAGAATGATTAATAGCAGAATCCGTTTTGGCAAACCAGAGTTGTTCACCTGTTTTGGCATCCAACGCCATCACGCCATTTGTCTTCATTTCATCACGGTCTTTTATTCCAATAAATATTTTCCCTTCTGCAATTATGGGGGAAGAAAAATCAATATAGCCACCCGAAGATGTAACCCATTCAAGTTCAAGTGGAAGTTTAATAGTATCCTTAGCAAGACCTGAATGTGTCGATCCACCCATAAACATTGCCCATTCTCCTTCAATTTTGGGAACGTATTTCGGGTCATAAAAATAAGATTTGATTTTAAATAAAATTGGCTCAGGAGAAGGCTCTAATGCTGGTTCAGTTTTCAAAGTTATTTTATATTCCCCGGGCCATAAATATTGAAGTGGTTTTTTTGAACGCCAGGATAATGGACTTTGCTGAATCAATGGGATTTCACTTTTGGGGTACTTTTCTAAATTTGCATTTTCAATAGTAGCAGTGATTTTTTTAATAGGTTTTTTTGTATCAAAGACGTCGACCCATATCCAGAGCGGTTTTTCGGCAATTACTGTGCTTCCCTTAGCTGGTGAAATCACATTAACAAAATTATTAACACCATTCGGACGAAATTCAGTAGTAAAATGTCTTCCCTTCACATTAACTATTCTAAATCCACTCGGACTCAAATCAATCCCACCCCAGAGAAACGTTGGAAGATTTAGACAATAAATATTTTTATAATTCGTTATCTTGCTACTATGCCAATGACCTGAAAAAACCGCATCTATACCCCAATTTGCAAATTTTTCTGAAGCTTTTTCATAAGGAGGATAGTGTTGAAACACGAGAACCTTTTTCCCCTTTGCGAGCTTTTCCAAATCTTCCTTAATCCATTCTTCTTCGTAAGGGTTATCAATTGTATTGCTCAGAATAAGAAAATGAAAAGCGCCGTGATTAAAGGAATAGTAATCAGGACCAAAATATTTATTAAAGGCAATTGCCCTATCATCACCCTCACAACGGTCGTGATTACCAGCAACACTGAATACAGGAATTTTACTTTCAAGAACGCCTTGTTGATAAGTTTTTAGCTGATGTTCATAATCACCCTTATTCACGAGGTCGCCTGTAGCAATAATGAAAGCAGGCTTTGACTCACTTTCTACAATTTCATCCAGACTATTTTTCAAAATCGTAATATCATCAGGACCATTTATATGAACGTCTGAAATTTGAACAAAAGAAAATGCCTTCTCATCTCTCACTGCGGATTTTTCTAAAGGAATTTCAATACTAATTTCCTTTTCTTCATTTAAAAGCAAGTGATAGAAATTGGGACGTTTCTCAAAACCATTCGGAATGCACGCGAAAACATATTTAGCTTTTTTATCAGAATTATCAAAACTAAAACTCCCATCCTTATTCGTGAAAGCAATTGTTCTCCCATCACTCACAGGAATCTTTGACAATCCCGATTCATTCTCATCCCGCTTACCATTACTGTTCTGATCTTCAAAAACAATACCATAGATAGGAAACTGATAATAAGAAATAGAGCTAATTTTATCTGTCTGGTTTGGATTATTAGAATCAGCAAAAGAAAAATTTAATAATAAGAATAATGATAAAAGAAATATACTAATTATGATTGTAGATTTTAGGTAGCCAAAGTTTAAAAAACAGAATTTAGTTTTAATACGAGGATTTAATTCTTTGTTAGTAGTTCTCATTGTTATCTCCAATTGTTAAGAGATGAAATGTTTCCATACAATATTTATTAAACAAATATATTAAAATAGCCTTATATTCACAAAAATTCTAAAAGTCAATAAACATACATAAAATTTTAACAATCACAGATATTTATTTATGAATGAGTTTTTAAAACTTTTTGTTGAAATGAAATATTAAAACTGATAAGAAACATTAGATTAAAAATAATTGAGGATTAAGCAAAATGGTAGAGAAAGCAAAAAGCCTTGCTGATATATCAAGAATCTTTGGTCCCGAACCTCTTGATGACTCAACATGGGAATACTGGCAACAAACTGATGATGTTCGTGGTACACCTACAGCCAAATCGATAATTATAAGATTAGAAAACTCAGTGAAAGATCCAATCCCCAAAAAAATTCTTATATCAGGTCATAAAGGGTGTGGAAAATCTACAGAGCTAAATAGAGTTCAACAAGAACTAAAAAATATTTATGAAATTGAGTCGTCTTCCATACTTGAGCGTTATCCCTTACACGCTGTAGACCATCGCCTTCTCCTATTTTTTTGTTCTCAAAAAATTTTGGAACTCGCTGAAAAACTAAAAGTTGGAGTAAACAGAGACGAAAGAACAATTATAATCGGATGGTTTGATGAAAACTCAATAGAAAAAGTAAAACAAGAAGGACACAGTTTAGAAGCAGAAGGTAGTGCTGGAATTTCCCTCTTAAAAGCAATAGCATTCAAAGTTTCCGGGAAAATTTATAGTGGAGGAGACACAAGAAAAACAACTCTTGAATATATTCAAGATAGAGTAGACCTTTTTATTTTAGGACTTAAAATAATAGCAAAAAAGATTAGAGAAAAAGTAAACAAGCCTCTTTTGCTCATTATTGAAAACCTCGATAAAATTTCCGATTTGAAACAAGCAAAAGAAATTTTTATTGAAAACTCTCATATCCTTCGTGATATCCCATTTCACACAATTTTTACATTCCCCATTGGTTTGTGGTTTGACCCCCAAATCAGTATTAAAGCCTGTTATGAAGACAGCGATATTCTTCCTATGATACCAATAAAATCAACACAAGCAAATACAAATGCAGAAATAAAGAGAAAAATGGAAATTGGACAGGAGTGTTTGAAACATATCCTTCAGAAGAGAATTGATGAAAGTGTAGTTCTAATAACTGATAATGCCCTAAATCTTGCTATTGAAAAATCAGGTGGTGTGCTCAGAGATTTATTTTATACTGTTAGGGAAGCAAGCATCTTCGCTCAAATTAGAAACGATACAAAAATAAATGAAGAAGATACAAACAACGCATTAAATAAACTTAGAAGAGAATATGAAAATAGAATTGGAGAATTTCCTGGTTGCGACGGAAAAGTTATAAAAGTTAAAGACATTCTTTCATATATTATACAATTTAAAGATGGTCCAATAGAGAGCACTCAACTTGAGCAAACAGAAATATTCAAGCATCTTCTTCAAAATCTATGTATATTAGAATATAATGGTGAGCGTTGGTTTAATTTACATCCACTCATCAGAGATTATATGGGAAAGAGAAAATGGCGAATAGGAAAACAAGAAAAATAAAAAATAGTGTTTCTATCCAACAAAATGGTGTGTCATCTGATAAAACAGAAAATAAAAACTCATCGATTCAGACTATAACCACTGAAACGGATTATTACCGACCAATTATTCTTGCCATTGAACAATCTTCTGAAGGGGATTTTATTTTTATTGAAGCTAACACTCCTGTTGATCGAAAAAAAATTCCTGAAAAAATTAAGAATTATGGTTTAAAGAACGTCATTTATTATATTAATATAAATAATGACCTCCCATCTTCCCTTCCCCTTCATAAATCAATTCCTAAATGGTTAAGAGAAAAGAATATAATAGAAAACAAAATTGTGATTGCTTTAGATGGTTTTGAGGGTATTTTTCGAGATAAAGAGAATGCAAAAGAATGGCTTCAGACTTTTAATTTAAGCCGTGAAGCATTAGCTAATGTTAAAGCTATTCTTATATTCCTTATCCCTGCTTTTGGAATTGACCTGATTCGACAATACTCCCCTGATATCTGGAGTTGGAGGGCTTTTCATTTCCAACTACCTTTAAGGGATGAATTCAGAGAAACAAAGCTAATTACGAGTTTTGATTTGGCTGGATATAGATACACTGAAGATAATCCGGAGAAGAGAGAATCTCGTATTAAAGTTCTGTCTGGACTACTTGAAGATGAACTAAAATTGCACGGGTCTATTGAAGCAGTATGGAGAAATATTCTTTCTCCACTTGCTTATGAACTTTCTACTTCTGCGCGTTTTAATGATGCACTAAGAATTCTATCAAAGGCTGAACAATTGTTTAATTCTTCAGTTAAAACTATAGAATTGGTCAAATATTATAATTTATTAGGTAGTATCTATTTTTGCCTTGGTAATCTTGAGAAAGCAGAAGAATATTTTAATCTTACATTAAATATAAGCAAGGAATTATATGGAAAAGATGATCCGAATGTAGCTATAGGTTTGTTAAATTTAGGTGTTGTACTTATGGATAAAGGAGATTCAGAGAAAGCATTAGAATATTATAATCAAGCTTTAGAGATTGATGAAAAAGTTTATGGGAAAGAGCATCCAGTAGTATCAAGGGTTTTAAGTAATATAGCTGGTGTACTATGGAAGAAGGGGGATTTGGACAATGCATTAGATTATATGAAAAGGGTATTAAAAATTGATGAGAAATTCTTTGGTCAATATCATCCTGAAGTGGCAGGCTATTTGAACAATATAGGTCTTGTGCTACGAGATAAAGGAGATTTAGATGGAGCATTAGATTATATGAAAAAGGGATTAGAAATAAATGAGAAATTTTTAGGTCAAGATCACCCTGAAGTGGCAACAATTTTGGAAGGTATAGGTTCTGTATTAAAGATGAAAGGTGATTTAGATAAAGCTCGTAGTTTTTTTAAACAGGCTTTTTTGATATTTGTCGATGTTTTCGGAATAGAGCATTATAAATCAATAAATAGTCTTAAAAATTATATTAATTGCGGTGGACATTCTGAGGAGCTATTAAAATTAATAAAGAAAAGTAAGAAGCTCACCTCCTAAAGTTAATCCTAAATTTCTTTTATAATTTTAAAATAATAATTTTATTTAGATTTGTGTTGAATCAAATGAAAATCCGCATTTTTTATTGAGGAGGACAAAGTCTCTATCTCGAAGGTCTCGTTCGTCGATGGGGAAATGTCTGCAATTGCCAGGTCTCTTCTCGTGGATTTCGCAGACGGCTAAGGTTGTGGCGGTGCGATTCATTTCACGATTATCTTCATAAGTCAAAAATGGACATTTGAAGAGTAGTTGACAACAGGCGCCACAACGAATGCAATCGCCTTTCCTTCTAATAATATTTTTTTCGATGTATGAAGGCTTGAATTTATGGTAGTAAAATCTCCTAATTTTACCATATAAAAAAAGAAGTTGTTTCCGCATTAATTAATCCTAAAACGAATTTTAACCGCAAAGGACGCAAAGAAGTCTCAAAGTTCGCAAAAAATTCCTCAAATAAAAATGGTGAGTGATAGTTATCACTCACCATAATGTATTTCAACAACTATTCACTTAGAACGTTTGATAAAAATCCAGAACATTCTTTGCTGGCTCAGTTATTTTGTAAGCCGGATGTTTCGTATTATTGATAAATTCCTTCAGAGAATCCTTATCACCCTTATAATCAATATTCAAAATGGCGGTATTATGCCAGAAGAATCTCGGATAGATTCCCATAGATTTGTCAAATTGTTTCAGATTATCCTTAAGGACTTTTATTTCTTGCGCATTTGTATCATTCAAGATGAACTGATAATCAGTCTGATTAAGCACTTCCTTTTGCCATTTTTTGTAGTAGTCTTCATAAAGGTTCTCTGAGCAATTAGTAGCCGCCTGTTCAATGGATTTTCTAACAGCACTTTCTTTATCTCTATCGCCACGAGAAGCAAATGATTCTTTGCTCACATATAACTCATTATTATCAATCCTGATAACATAAAATTTCAAATTGGTATCATAGAGATATTGTGGATCAAGAAAATTAGTTTTTTTACCTTTATCGATTTCCTCTTTGAATGTAGCAGTCGCATTGCCCAGAATCACAATCTCAGCCTCCATTTGCTCAGCGTATTGAACAATCTTATCTTTCTCTTTGTTAAAATCCACTTGCACAAATTCATCCGCTGGAACGATATCTATACCTTTATTCTGTATGTATTGCTCAATATTTTTTCTTGCATAATAATTAGAGGATGGAGACCCATCAATCGTCTCGTTAATTATAACAAGAACCTTAGGAAAGAATCTTGGTTTATAAATGAAGCCTTTTTTATCGAGGTCGTCATATAATTTTTTATTATTAACAATAACGCGGACGTCCACTTCCCATATCTCATTATTTCTTTCTTTGGATACCACAGTATGAGTTTGAATGTATTGGTCGATATTCTGTCGCAGATAAGTATCAATGAGCTGAATACCCTTGATAAGCTTCTCAGAAGCCATAAATCTGGAGACACTTTTTTCGACTGCATCAATCATTGCCCTGCGAACAGCAAGATCTACAGCAGCTCCTTTTTCCTTAATCAGATAAGTATTAAGGTCTTCCTTTGGCAAAGATTCATAAGAGAATAAAAAATATTGTATTAGAAAGAATAATAAACAAACGCCAACAAATTTAAGAAGGAGATAAGGACGTTGAAATTTCATAATTTCTCTCCTGAAATTTTTCAAATTAATCTGAATGTTTAAAATATGCCTTAATAATAAATTATGTCAATATATCTTTTCCATACGGAAGTAGGGGCGAGGTTACCTCGCCCCTACAAAATAATTATTACTTCCCAATCCCTTTAAAAAAGACTCTCAGGATGTTATCCACTTTATCAGAGAGTTTCTTCTTCCTCTTTATATCCTGCCAGTATTTGACTTCCGCTCTAATAAGACCCCTCAACAAGTAGCTCGCTTCCACAGGGTCAATAGAATCGATGAATTGTCCCTCACTCTGACCCTGAGCAATTAGCCTCCCAATCATCGCTGTATTCTGTTTATGTTGATTAAAATGATCAACTATCAAACTATTTTCAAGCCATCCATCCTCTTCAGCATAGTGAAAAGAAGTCTCCAAAATCTTAAAAAATTCAAAATCCAATTCATATTGTTTAAGTATAGCTGAGACAAGCTTACTAAGCTTAGTTTCTGACTTACCTCTTTCATTAATAATCTTTGTAAAGATATCAGTAAGCTCTTTAACACCTTTACCAACAATCTTTTCGAGGATATCGAGTGGGTCTTTATAATGTTTTTGAATCGTTTTTTTATCAACACCACAATCTTTTGCAATCATATCCATCGTGGTATCTTTAAAACCCACTTTTGAGAATAAAGCCCTCGCAGTATCAATAATTTTTTCTTCAATACCCTTCTTTTGCATTGATTCATTCCTTAAAAAATATTTTTTATCTAATTAAACATTAATTTCGAATGTCATTCGTTAGCATAAACTAAAATGTATTTCAACTGATTTTATAAAAAAAACAACTAAGCTACTAAAAGACACAAATTGAAGTCTCTAAAAAACTTCAAAAACGAGATTCTTCGCTTCGCTCAGAATGACATCTGCGTTAGGCTCTTAGGGGCTTTTAGAAAGCCCGAGAGTGTCATTGCGAGCGAATAATAGTGAGCGTGGCAATCTCGTCTTTAATTAGAAATCGCCAGTATTTCAGAGATTTCAATTAGCATCCAAGCAATTTTTTAAGAAAATGACCCGTATAAGATTTATCATTCTGCGTAATATCTTCTGGCGCCCCTGTTGCAATGACATAACCACCTTCTTCACCACCTTCAGGACCTAAATCAACAATGTAATCAGCGGTTTTGATTACATCCAGATTATGTTCAATAACAACAACGGTACTGCCATTATTCACAAGCCTATTAAGAACGTTGAGCAATTTCTTCACGTCATCAAAATGAAGACCTGTCGTAGGTTCATCAAGAATATAAATCGTTTTCTCTGTATCACGTTTGCTTAATTCCCTGGATAATTTTATTCTTTGTGCCTCACCACCTGAAAAGGTTGTAGCAGATTGCCCAAGAGTAATATAGGACATCCCGACATCATAGAGAGTTTGAAGTTTTCTCTTAATCGCAGGGTGATTTTTGAAAAACTCAAGGGCTTCTTCAACAGTCATATCGAGAACATCGGCGATATTCTTCCCCTTGTAATTTATTTCAAGAGTTTCTCGATTGAATCTTTCTCCCTTGCATTCTTCACACTGAACATAAACATCGGGTAAAAAGTGCATCTCAATTCTAATAATGCCATTACCTTTACAATGCTCACATCTGCCACCCTTAACATTGAATGAGAATCTACCAGGTTTATATCCTCTTGCACGAGATTCAGGCAATGCAGAGAAAAGTTCTCTAACAAATGAAAATAAACCCGTATAAGTAGCCGGATTAGAGCGGGGCGTCCTGCCAATTGGTGACTGGTCAATATTAATTACCTTATCGATATATTTAAGACCCTTGATAGTTTTATGAGTCCCCGCCTTTTCTTTAGAACGATACAGTTTTTCTGCAAGTGCCTTATAAAGAATTTCGTAAATTAACGTTGACTTCCCTGAACCCGAGACACCCGTTATACAGGTAAAAACACTAAGAGGAATTTTAATATCAATATTCTTCAGATTATGTTGTGTTGCACCGACAATCTCTAAAGATTTTTCCAGATTAATTGGTCTTCTCTTCTCTGGAATTTCAATTCGATATATACCTGAGAGATATTTACCCGTGATAGACTCGGGACACTTGATTACATCTTCAGGAGCCCCACAAACAACCACATTGCCACCGTGAATTCCTGCCCCGGGTCCAAGGTCAATCACATAATCAGCACTTCGTATGGTCTGTTCATCATGTTCAACAACAATAACCGTGTTCCCGATATCCCTCAATTCTTTCAACGTTAATAACAACTTTGCATTATCCCGCTGATGCAGCCCCACGCTTGGTTCGTCAAGAATATACAACACTCCAACTAATTGGGAGCCAATTTGAGTCGCAAGTCTTATTCGTTGACCCTCTCCACCGGATAACGTAGCCGCTGTTCTATCAAGTGTAAGATAATTTAAACCAACATTAACAAGAAATCCAAGCCTTGCTTTTATCTCTTTAATTATATCCTTTGCAATGTATTGCTGAGTTTTAGATAGCTGCAAATTATTTAGAAAATTAATAGTTTCTGTCACTGAAAATCTCGTAAACTGAGAGATGTTCAACCCGGCAATTTTAACTGATAGAACCTCAGGTTTAAGTCTATCGCCCTTACAGGCAGGACAATGATGGGCTGACATATATCTTGAAAGAGCCTCTCGCATCTCTTCTGAGGTTGTCTCTCGATACCTCCGCTCTAAATCGGGAATGACACCAACAAATGGTCTAACTCCATAATAAGTTCCACCGTGACCAAAAATATGTTTGAATTCGATTTCTTCGTCTCCCGAGCCATATAATATAATATTTTGGGCTTTCTTACTCAACTTATTGAACGGCACATTCATTGAAAATCCATAATGATTAGCGGTGGTTTCAAGCTGAGAATACCACCACCTATACATCCCACTTTTGTGTTTAGGCATAGTTTTGGGTGTAACTCTTTCCCAGCATTCTATAACACCCTCATTTAATGATTTTGATTTATCGGGAATAACCAAATCAGAGTCCATCTCAAATTTCACACCAAGACCATTACATACAGGACAGGCACCATGTGGACTATTGAAAGAAAACACTCGAGGAGTAAGTTCTTCAAGTGAAATTCCACAATCAACACAGGCAAATTTTTCGCTAAATAAAAAAGAATTGGAATTTAGTGACAGATGGTTTACGTCTGTCCCGATTTTTTTTGGATATTCAATCACCTCAATTTTAACAACACCCTCACCTTTCTTGAGAGACAATTCAATCGAATCTGTGAGTCTTTGTTTAATGTCCTGACTCACCACAAGTCTATCTACAACAATATCAATTGTATGTTTTTTGTACTTATCAAGTTTTATCGATTCACCCACATCATACATCTTCCCATCTACTTTAATCCTGACAAAGCCCTCTTTCTGAATTTGCGAAAATAACTGCGTATATTCACCTTTTCTGTCCTTAACAATTGGTGCGAGAACGATGAACTTTGTTCCCTCAGGTAATTGAAGAATCGAATCGACAATTTGTTGAGGTGTTTGTTTAGAGATTGGTTTTGAACATTTTGGGCAGTGAGGTTGACCGATTCTGGCATACAGCACTCTTAGATAATCGTAAATCTCAGTAACAGTTCCAACGATAGAGCGGGGATTTTTACTAACAGTTCTTTGTTCTATGGAGATAGCGGGACTTAACCCTTCGATATGCTCTACTTGAGGCTTTTGCATTTGCTCAAGGAATTGTCTTGCATAAGAAGAGAGACTCTCAATGTATCTTCTCTGACCCTCAGCATAAATTGTATCAAAAGCAAGAGACGATTTTCCCGAGCCACTAATACCCGTAATAACAGTAAGTGTATTTCGTGGAATTTCTACATCAATATTTTTCAAATTATGTTCTGAAGCACCCTTAACAATTATCTTATCATTTTGCATAAATGAAATTCACCTCAATATAAATCCACGTGAGGAACAGGGGACACAGAGAAGGAATAAAAACGTGGAAAATGTAACCCTTTTTTGTAGGGAACGGTCGCGACCGTTCCCTACTTATGGGGACAGAACATTGTTCTGCCCCGACTGTTTTTATGTGGAGTGCGAAAGCTTGCTACCTGACCCCCACCCTTCTCTCCCCCTCCCCAACCCTCCCCCTATAAATGGGGGAGGGCAGGGTGGGGGTGAATAGGGGGAGGGTTAGGGAGGGGGCTACATCTTTAATACAATTCCCAGATTTTTTCTATACCTGTACTACAAGGAACAATAAAATAGAACTCCACATCATCCACATACCAACCCAAACCTTCATATGACTCATCTGATGCCATTCTGAACCTTATATTTATAGTATTCCCGGCAAAACTATTTAAATTTACGACTACAGGGGTCATTGCCCCAAGACTTCCACCTGTCCAAGCCATCCTACCACCAATCGGACTACTCCAGCTTGAAGAAATAATCATATCATATTCACCCTGCAGAATATAACTACCAAGATCATCAAATATTCCACTTGAGCCTGTAGTCGATATCTCAATGACCGCTCCATCATACCCTTCTTCTAACTGATACGTATGATAAAAACTCAATCTCGCATTAGAACCAATCGCTATAGAGGGAGTGATCAAATAATCATCAGTAATAGAACCTTCATCATTAGAATGCCAGGAATGTGTCGGACTATTAGAATAATCAGTTGACAAAGCCCAAGAATCCGTTCCTTGCCCTGCATAATGTAACCAACCCGTTTCTTCAGTGGGTTCTAAATCATCAAAAAAATATGAATACATTTTTTTCCATGTTACAAAAAAATAATAAGCATTCCCACGATTATCAACAGTTTCATTTCCCCATCCATCTGCTGATCTTACTTCAAAGTAATAAGGAGTGCATTGAGTTAATCCCGCAAGATTTATTGAATGTGCTGTTACAAGACCTGCATCAGACTCGCTATTACTTAAACTACCACTACTTGTCCCATAATTCACAACACTATTACTAATCTCATCTGTATTCCATATAATAGTAGCACTATTATTAGTTATGATAGGCACATTTACACCATAGATAATCGGACCTTGACTATCTGCTGTTGCAGTAACGGTCTTTGTGACATTTGTTCCGCCCTTTCCATCATTCAAATCTATATAAGTAGCAGTTATCAAATCATTATGACTTACTTGAAGTTTGCCATCAGTGGCTGGAGTTCCTGAATCTGTATTAATACTACCAGTAAACAGACCTGGCATTCCTGATTCGGTTAATGATACAGGTTCAGGTGTTGTTTCCGTTGAACTTTTTATAGTGATACTTTGGGGACCCAACCCGTGTAAATCTGAGTCGAATAAGTGGAACTGTATCGTATCAGGACAAGTGTATATTAATGAATCCATACTGATAGTGCCATCGGAGGTTTGAATGAGTGCATTAGAGATTACAAGAGCGAAATCCTGGTCTGTCAAATCTGAATTTCCTGGAATTCCATCTCCATTTAAAATTGAGGCAATAACATCAATTTTATAAGTCCCGGATGGATTTTGAATATAGACAGACTCAACATTATTCATATTATCAGGGGAACCCCCTGCTACACTCCATCCATTTGTAAAATTATTTCCATAATAAGTCATGCCACCTTGAGTTATTACAAGATTGAGGTTATTGACCAATGCAGGATTAGCCCCAGGTGCACCTGGCGCATCGGTCCAGACTAATGTAATTTTCAAAGGTTTTGAGACACTACCTGGTGATATAGTTAGGGAGTAGAGTTCTGAGTTGTAATGAAAAACCTTTGGATTATCCCGAAAAACCTTACTTACTGAAGTGTCAAAAATGTTTTTCAAATTAATTCTTCCCCATCCTTCATCATTATTGGGAATCGGACTTGTGGTCTTTTCATAATCATTATCGCCTGCTGAATTCATATCCACAGTGGAATTAACAAGCATTGCCTTAACCATAGCTGGTGAAGGTGTTTGAGCAAATTGATTTTTATACCATTGAACAATTAAGGCAGACGCACCCGCTGTATGCGGACTCGCCTGTGAAGTTCCACTACACCAGCGATAATTGAGATCAATATTACCCCATAAATCATTCAATCCACCCCGTAATGATGCTATCCAGGTTCCTGGTGTGCAGAATTCAGGTCTTATTCTTCCATCCGCAGCCGGACCCCTGCTACTAAATGTAGCTAACTGGTCAATATTATTAGCATCACTTCCCTTTAGGGGTCTGTAATTATTTGTAGCACCTGTGACAAAGACATTTTTTGCAGCCTTTGGTCTCGTCAATGTTTGATAATTACTTCCCGGGGAAAATTTATCACCATCATTACCCGCCGAGAAACAAATAATCAAAGATTGATTTCCAGCGGTTGTGTCATCAGCATCTCTGGCATAAATATCATATTCTCGTTCAGTGGATTCATAAGTAGTATTTGTCCCAGGTGGATTTCCAGGACCTGATCCCCAGCTATTATTCTGAATATAACCGGGTTGACCATTAGGACCGTTTGTCTTTACACAATCTCGAACTAACTCCTGATATGTGGCAGTAGCAAAGGCTTTCAGCCAGGGTTGATCAATAATATTAGCATTCGGCGCAACTCCTAATCCATACAAAAATCCATTTCCGTCAACAGTTCCTATAGAGCCGTTCCCAGCTACAATTCCCGCTACGTGGTGTCCATGACCTTCGGGTAGACTACCATCCCCATAATCCAGAGATACAACCCTCCCATTCAAGTCTGGGTGGGTATCATCAACTCCATCATCAACTATACCAACAGTTACTCCATTCCCATTAATTCCCATTGAACTCAACCAGGAAGAATATCCTGTTGAAGGGACTCCCGCGGTATAGTTACCAGCTATTATCTCGTCTGATACCTCATCTTCTTTCTCGGGCTTATAATAAACATCCACCCAATAAACATCCGGTATCTTAACAATAGCAGGTACCTTACTAAAATCTATTCTGACACGACATTTCGTATAGAAATCAAGGTCATACTTCTGCTCAAAAATTCCACCGAATGATTCTATTTCTTTAATTATTTCGGGAATTTTTTCCGAATCTTTTATAATTAAAATATTCAATTGTTGGCTATTAAATTTTTTTCCTTCTGTTAGCCCTTCTTTCAGTTCCTTACTCATTTTATATGCTGGTTGATAGACTCCAACCCAATTAACATTATTGATTGCTTCAATCTCTTTCCTCTTCTCCGACTTCATTTTCACCAAATAAGCAAAATGAGGATAATATTGAAGAGGCTCAGCCCCTTTATCCTTTAATGCCTTCAACCATTCATCTTTAATCGGACCAATAAACTTCACAAAATAATAACCATTTGTCCCAATTTCATAATCCTCTATTTTTAATTCCAGAGGAATATCAGGTTGACCTTTTAAAATATCAATAACATAGGTATCGAGAGAAATTTTATCCCTGCCCTGTAAAAGCTCAATCCTATTCCCTGCCTGTTCAAGACTCTCTTTCGTAGGGAGAGAAAATTCTGCAAGAACATAATTGGGATAATCTTCTAAAACCTTAAGAGATTTTGAAGAAGAGAGACGTGAGGCTTGAGACTCGAGACTCAAGCCCCAAGCCCCTGTCTTTTTATATATTAATCCCGTTTGAACAGCAGGGCTTCCTTGAGAATAAAGATAACTGTTACAAAGTAATAGAAGAAGAATGATAATTAAAAAGGGGAGAAAAAAACTAAAAAACTTCATTACTCATCTTCTTTCCCTAAACTTATTTGAAAAAAATTTGTCTTAATTTATCCATAAAAAGCTTTTGTTAGTATCCATACATCTCTTTTATTTTATTATAGCTTCTAATCGTTTCAACTGCTTTGATGTCATCTTTATTAGCAACTTCAACGATTCCATCCACATTCAGTTTCAAAAGAGAAAAATCTATAAGCCCTTTCCCAATCTCAACGGCATCATCAACCTTATTAGCATCATTAATATGCAACAAATCAGGTTTTAATTTCTTAAATTCATTATAAAAATTCTTGCTATTCATTAGATACAAATGCGATAAATCAAGACAAAATTTTACCTTTGTTTTCTTAATCACATAATTTATATCATCAGCAGTTGAAAAAACATCAAAATACACATTCTCAATAAACATATTCTTTGAACCATAATTGATAAGATTATTGATAAGATACTCAGAACTCCTCCTTAATGATATATGTTCTTGATACTTTGGATCAGTAGTATAATCTATCCACTGTTCTGTATCCGGGTAATGATTATATGGATGCACAATAAACTCAAAGCCTAAAGAATCAAGCTCTTCAATACACTCCAACGAATAAATCAATTGCGGGCTCTCTTGAATGGCGAGATTGATATGCTCATCATTGAATTTTAACGGTTGATGAATAATGACCCTAATCCCTTTATCCTTTAAAGATTCACAAACATCTTTGATTTCTTCGTATCGGAACTCCATATCCCCGTTTGCAAGGTAAATCTCAATTAATTGAGGATTCAGTTTCAATCGCGTATCAAGTTGTTCTTTAGACCAATGACTCTTCAAACCTAATAAAGCTTTTGACATAATAGTGCCCTTCTTTCTAACTTTGGAGTGCGTAAGCCCATGCTTACGCCTTCTTTAAAGCGATAGTATGACTACCGCACTCCAAAGAGATAATAATATTTATTGTTAAAGTATAAAGAGTTTTACACCGAATTAATAATTATGGACATATTTATCAGTTTATAGTATTAGTGTCAATAAAACTGATTTCTAACCATTACAATTTTTATAATAACAGATTCAAGACATATATAAATAATTATTTTATCTCAAAGAAACTATCATACTCATAAAAAAACCTTTGTCTTGACATCAATAAATAACTATAATATATTGATTAATTATTATTGAAAATAAGGAGTGTAAAAATATGGAAATATCTGATATGCTACGACATGCAATTGATATGCAAGCATCAGATTTACACATAGTTGCAGGTCGTCCACCCATACTAAGAATTAATGGCGATATTACTCCCGTAAGAGATGCCGATGTCCTGACTAAGGAAGATTCCAAACGTTTAATCTATGGCATATTAAATGATATGCAAAAACAAAGATTTGAAGAAGAGAAGGAGCTTGATTTCTCCCTCAGTGTATCCAATTTAAGCCGATTCAGAGTTAATGTTCATTTCCAAAGAGGCAGTATCGCTTCCGCATTCCGATTAATTCCGAATGTTATTCGTGGATTAGCCGAGTTAAAAATCCCACCTATAGTCGAATCTTTATGTGATAAACCTCGAGGATTAATTCTGGTTACAGGACCGACTGGTTCGGGGAAATCTACGACGTTAGCAGCAATGCTTGACATTATCAATTCAAAAAGACCACTCCATATTATCACAGTAGAAGACCCGATTGAATATTTACACAATCATAAAAAAGCTATCGTGGAACAGAGAGAAGTTAATGAAGATACTCACTCCTTTTCCAACGCTCTAAAATATGTTTTGCGTCAAGACCCGGATGTCATTCAGATTGGAGAAATGAGAGACATTGAGACTATTTCCGCTGCATTAACTGCTGCTGAAACAGGTCACCTTGTCCTCACCACACTTCATACTAACGATGTTGTTCAAACTATTGACCGCGTTATTGACGTTTTTCCACCCTATCAACAAACGCAGGTTAGAATCCAATTATCATCTGTTATTCAAGCAGTTATGTGTCAACAACTTCTTCCCACAGTTGACGGGAGAGGTAGAATTGTTTGCGTTGAATTAATGATTTCAACAGCCGCCATCTCAAGTCTAATAAGAGAAGGTAAAACTCACCAAATCTATTCAGCTATTGAAACAGGGGGAAATCTTCAAATGCAAACTCGCGACAGAGCTTTAGCTGAACTATATCGAAAAGGATATATAACAAAAGAAGTAGCTCTGAGTAAGGCGAATAAACCTGAAGATGTTCAGAGGTATATTTACTCTCTCAAATAAAATATAAGCTTTGTAGGGACAGAACATTGTTCTGTCCCTACCCAATTTCAGATGTAATGCGAGATTTATCTCGCATAAAAGTGCGACATAAATGTCGCACTACATAATTTTTTTCCCACCCAATGAAAACCGTAATCCAATTTATATTATTTTCAAATTCATCAAATTAATTATTGCATTTTGAATCCAATTACTAATAAATTTTTTCTTGTAAAAAAAATTTCAATTTTAGTAGGGACAGAACAGTGTTCTGTCCCTACTATCCCAATCACATTGTAAGGGACGCATATATGCGTCCCCTACATAAAGGCATATAATTATGAATTTTATTGAAATGGAATTAAAAGAAATTCAAGTTAATGAAAAATATGGTCAACAGGTCATCATCATTAAAGAAAAAAATGGCGAAAGATTTCTCCCAATATACATCGACATCTTTGTCGCCGAAGCTATATATATGGCTATAAGAAACCTGAAAAGTCAGAGACCTCTTACTCACGAACTCCTCGTCAACGCTGTTCAATCAAGTGGTGCTACTATTACAAAGATTCTTATCGATGACCTGAATAATAATACCTACTATGGTAAAGTAGTTATAAGAAAAGAAGATGGTAAAGAGGTATGGGTCGATTCTCGTCCCAGTGATGCCATCGCCATCGCATCAAGATTAAAAGTCCCTATCTTCATTAATGAAAAGATACTCTCATTCTAATTTTTTATGTAGAGCGAGATTTATCTCGCAGCTTTTGCGATATAAATGTCGCACCACAGCATTCGAGGTAAAACTTATGGAATTTGACATCATTATCGAAAATGGTTTTGTTGTGGACGGAAGCAGTTCTAAGCCTGTTAAACAGGATATCGGAATTAAAAATGATAAAATAATTGAATTGGGTGATTTAAAAAAATCCGCTGCAAAAAAACGAATTGATGCGAAGGGGAAAATTGTTTCTCCAGGCTTCATTGATGCTCACAGTCATAGTGACTTCGCCTTCTTGATGATTCCCAACGCCGATAGTAAACTGCATCAGGGCATCACAACAGAAGTTATTGGCTGCTGTGGCGTCTCTGCATTTCCACTTTATAATGAAGCGAAAAAGAGAACTCAGGAGGAATTTAAAAAATACGACTTGAAAATTGACTGGTCAACTGCTCAGGAATATTTCGAGAAAATTACAAAGACAAAAGTCGCTGTTAATGTCGTTCCATTTATTGGACAGGGTACTATTCGCGCTTCAATTATGGGCTATGAAGATAGAAAACCGTCGGCAGATGAATTGAAAAAAATGAAATACGAAGTTGAGAAAGCAATGGATAATGGTGTGTTTGGTCTTTCTACAGGGTTGATTTATTCACCCGGCTATTTTGCAAATACTGATGAGATTATAAAATTAGCTAAGGTCTGTAAAAAACATAATGGAATATACACCTCACATATTAGAGGTGAAGGCGACACTCTCCTCGAAGCCATAGAAGAAGCATTGAAAATCGGTAAAGAGGCTGATATACCCGTTGAAATTTCTCATATAAAGGCAAGTGGACAGAAAAATTGGGGTAAGGTCGCTAAGGCAGTAGAAATGATTGAAAAAAGTAACACAAATGGTGACAGAAACAAATTTGATAAATACCCTTATATTGCTTCAGCTACAGATTTGGCATCTCTTCTTCCACGATGGGTTCAAGACGGTGGCTATCCCGCAATAATGAAAAAGATTAAAGATGTAAAATCGCAGGATAAAATCTTTGAAGACGTTGAAAAAGAACGTGAAACCATTAGTTGGAGTGATGTCCTGATTACCTTTATTAACTGTGAAACGCACAAAGATATAGAAGGTATGTCAGTCGATGAAATCTCAAAAAAATTCGGACTTTCTCACAAAGATACATTTTTCAAAATCCTTATTAATGGCGATTTAGATGTCGGAATTGCCTCTTTCACAATGAATCAGGAAGAAACAGATATGGTATTAACACACCCGCTCGGAATGTTATGCACAGACAGCAGCGCCTATACCCCAACGGGTAAATATAGACGCGGTAATCCTCATCCAAGAACTTATGGCTCATTCCCGCGATACATCAGACAATATGTCAGAGAAAATAAAAAATTATCTATTCAAGAAGCAATTAGAAAAATTACATCTCTACCTGCAACCCAGATGGGACTTAAAAACAGAGGATTATTGAAGAAAGGATACTTCGCTGATATCGTTATTTTCGATTTAGAAAAAATAAACGATAAAGCAACCTTCAAAGACCCCCACCAATTTCCTGAAGGAATTAATTATATTATTATCAATGGCAAGATTCGTGTAATAGATAATAAAGATGTGGGTAAAAACAATGGAAGATTGTTGTTAAACGAAAAAGGCTAAACAGTGCAAGTATGATAACATAAAATGTAATAATCTATCTTTCACTAATTATTTCACAAGAAACAATATCTTTCCTATGAATTTAATTTCTTGATTACTAATTATTATTCTGCCAACATTTCCTTAACAATAAAATACACAAAGTATAGAGAAATATCAGTTAATCGCTAAGATAATAAGTATATTTGCTAATACTTTGGACAAAGCTCTACAGGCAAGGATAAAATGAAAAGGAAAATTCCAAAAGAGATAGAACCGATTTTAAAAGAGGTCAAAAAGACACTTAAAAATATTTATGGTGCTAACTTAAAGAAAATCATTTTATACGGTTCTTATGCACGAGGAGAAGCTGAAGATGGCTCAGATATCGACCTTATAATATTATTAGATGATATGGAAGAATACATCAAGGAACGAGAAAAATACTTTCCTGCCATTTACGAACTGGACTTAAAATATGATACTGTGATTTCTATATTTCCATTCAAAATAGAGGAATATCAAAAAAGAAAAATGCCAATAATACTTAATGCAAAGAAAGAAGGAATTCTTATATGAAGGAAATAGACATAGAAGATCTCGTTAAAAAAGCAAAGGAAAGTCTTAAGGCAGCAAAGGATTTATTAAGAAATGGATATTTTGATTTTTCCGCAAGTCGTTCTTATTATACAATGTTTTATATTGCAGAGGCAGTATTATTGACCAAAAGTTTACATTTTTCAAAACATAAGGCGGTTATTTCAACTTTTGGTAAGGAATTTATTAAAACTGGGATTATTCCTTCAAACTTGCACAGATATATTATGAACGCCTTTGATATTAGACAAGCTGGAGACTATGGACCCTTGAATTCAGTAAACAAAGAAAAAGCTAAAATGTTAATCGACCAAGCAAAAGAATTCATTGACACTATTGAAGCCTATCTGAAAAAAGAAGGATATGAATTATAAAAACAATTATACTATTGTAAGACTTTTCCGGGTTTTCAGAAACCATTTTCTTTTATCATTATAAATTTTAGGTTAAACTTATGAAAGAAATTGTCGCAATGATTTTAGCCGGTGGGAAAACTACCTCCGGGTACGGTGTCCTTGCATTAAATCGTGCAAAAGCCGCCATACCATTTTGTGGAAGATACCGTCTTATTGACTTCGCACTAAGCAATTTAAGTAACTCTAATATTGAAAGAGTCGGCATCATCACTCAGTATCTTCCTGCTTCATTAATGGGACATATCGGTATCGGTTCATCCTGGGACCTGGATGGTTTTGGTAGAGCGGCTAAAATTATGCCCCCTTTTATTGGTATCAATAACACAGAATGGTATCTCGGAACCGCTGACGCTATTTACCGCAACTTGAATTTTATTGAAGAATGGAATCCCAAGTTAGTCCTTGTCCTTGCAGGCGACCATATCTACACGATGGATTATCGACACCTTATCGGCTACCATATTGAAAAACAGGCTGACCTTACTATTGTTTATAAACGAATCAATCCTAAACCGAGTGATACGCAATTCGGTTATCTCAATATTGATAACAATCATCGTGTAACAAATTTTGTTGAAAAACCCGAAACCCCAATTTCAGATACTATCTCTCTTGGCATATATCTTTTCAATAGAGAAATCCTCGAACAAGCATTAGAAGACGATGCCAAAAGCCCTACATACCATAATATATCTGCTGATGTCGTCGCAAAAGTAGTCAGAGAAAAAACCGTTTATGGTTATGAATTCAAGGGATTCTGGGAATATCTTAAAGATATTAATGAGTATTTTGAAGTTCATATGAAATTTCTTAATGATGACAATATCTTTGATTTGGAAAAGGCGGGAATAAGAACAAATTTATATGATAGAAATACAGGTTTTAGACCTCCCATTTTTATCAGTCCTAATGCTATTGTGGAGAAATCTATCATCTCTTTAGGATGCAAAATTTCTGGCAAGGCTTACCAGTCAATTTTATCTCCGGGCGTCATAATTGAAGAAGGGGCAGAAGTCATTGATTCAATTATTATGCACGATTGCATCATCAAAAAAGGCGCAAAACTCAAACGCGTTGTTAGTGATAAAGATTCAATTTTCGATGAAAATTCTCAGGTAAATTTTACTGATACCTCCAACCTTGTTCCACCTCCTGATTTAGTTCCAAACACAACCTTGACAACTATTGGTAAAAATGTCCGAGTAGAAAAAAATTCAAAAATCTCTGCCGGTTGCCAGATTTATCCGAATAAAATTATTAATAAAGGAAACGAAATCCCCAATTTCTCTGTGATTAAATAAAAAACCACTAACTCACATAAAAAGAGATTTTAACAGGGATAGACAGGATTAACAGGATAAATTTGTACCTGTGAAGCATGTCCCTGCAAGTTTTAAGCAGGGAACAGGGATAAAAAAATTTGACTTTCTATATTTTCCCATTAAGCATATCTATATTTAAATGCCAAAAATAATGAGGAACAGAGATGAAAAGTATAAAACAAATAGGTTTGATTACAATGATGATCTGTTTTTTAGTTTTCCCAATTTCTGTAAGCGGTGTGGTGTATGTGAATAAAAATGCCACCGGAGCGAATAATGGCAACTCCTGGGCTGATGCCTACACTACAATTCAGGCAGGGATTAATGACGCAGATGTGATGGATGAGGAGGTGTGGATAGCACAGGGGACTTATCCTGAGGCAATTGTGATGAAATCGGGTGTCAAACTCTACGGTGGATTCAATGGAACAGAGACTGAACTTAATCAGCGAAATTGGACAATAAATGTAACCACAATTGATGCCAGCACTGCCCGTGGCGGATTACCCGCCTATCACGTGGTTATAATGGATTCCATTACCTCCTCCACGATTGATGGCTTTACCATAACGGGCGGAAATGCCTACGACTACAGCGGCATCGGGACAAACAACTACGGCGGTGGGATTTTATGTTATATCCTGAACGACACTAACATTATTAACAACAATAAAATTACGGGAAATTCGGCATCCGTCGATGGCGGCGGGATTTATTGCTACAACTCCTCGCCCGCAATCACCAACAATACCATCACGGGAAATTCAGCATCCGACCGCGGTAGCGGGATTTTTTGCGCCTCCTCCTCGCCCGCAATCTCCAACAACACCATCTCGGGAAATTCAGCCGCAATGGGCGGCGGCGGGATTTATTGCTACAACTCCTCGCCCGCAATCACCAACAATACCATCACGGGAAATTCGGCAGACCGCGACGGCGGTGGGATTTCTTGCTACAACAACTCCTCGCCTAACATCACCAACAACATCATCTCGGGAAATTCGACAACCTCCAACGGTGGCGGGATTTCTTGCGACAACTCCTCGCCCATCATCACCAACAACACTATCTCTGAAAATTCCTCAACCAGCGACTACTGCAGAGGCGGCGGGATTTCTTGCTGGCACAACTCCTCGCCTACCATCACCAACAACACAATCTCGGGAAATTCGGCAGAATACGGCGGTGGGATTTCTTGCGATGACTACTCCTCGCCACAAATCACCAACAACACCATCTCCGGAAATTCGGCATTCGGTGACTTCGGCAGAGGCGGCGGGATTTATTGCGATGACTACTCCTCGCCTGAAATCTCAAACAACACCATCTCGGGAAATTCGGCAGCGGCAGTCGTCGGTGGCAGCCGTGGCGGCGGGATTTATTGCTCCTCCTCCTCGTCAGCCATCACCAACAACACCATCTCGGGAAATTCGGCACTCTACGGCGGTGGGATTTCTTGCGCCTCCTCCTCGTCGGCAATCACCAACAACACCATCTCGGGAAATTCGGCAGGCCACGGCGGTGGGATTTATTGCTACAACTCCTCACTCGCAATCACCACCAACATCATCTCGGGAAATTTCGGCAGCGGGATTGCTTGCGATGACAACTCCTCGCCACAAATCTCCAACAACACCATCTCGGGAAATTCAGCAGGCTACGGCGGTGGGATTTCTTGCTTGAACAACTCTTCGCCCGCAATCACCAACAACACCTTCGCCGGAAATTGGGCAGGCAGCGGCGGTGGGATTTATTGCACAAATAACTCGGCTCCCCAGACCAAAAACAATATTTTTTACAACAACAATAAATATGATATCTACGAATACGATTTGAGTAGTGACCCTACAGTTATCTACAATGACTTTTTCGGCAATCCGGATGGGGTTTATTATGATGAAGGCACTACACCTTACACGAGTGTCTCAACGATGGATTCTGCAATTGCCGAGTGCTATAATAACATCGGACTTAACCCGCTATTTGTCGGCGATACTTTAAGTGAAGGCATCTGGACTGCTGCACCAGTCTATCATTTCACCACTTTCCAGACCACTTTCACTAACAGCTCCGCTTCCTGGACAGCAAACGAGCACGCTGGACGACTCCTTAATCCTGATACTACATGGAATAATAAACAATTTGTAATAGTTAGTAATACCACAAATACGATTAACGTATGGGGCGATGTAACTCTCACAGCACAAAGTGGCGATACATATAAGATTTTTGATTATCACCTGCAGTTAGCCTCTCCTTGCATAGATGCGGGATATGACCAGGATGTGCCAGACTCTGACTTTGATGGTGAACCGCGCCCGATGGATGTCCCCGCTGTGGACAATAATGGTCCACGGGCAGAATATGACATCGGTGCTGATGAGTATGCAAAAACAACGGGAATTGATTACTGGAGTTTGTGGGAATAATCAGTTCGAGATTTTAATTTGAATAATATATATTCTATATGTGTAGTTTATGGGAGTTAAATTATATATAAAAGGAGAAGATATTATGGCTAAGCAATGCAGTCCTTATCACTCTGTAGATAGTGATGTATATCACATCTATAGTGATTGTACCAAAGGAAATGATATTGAGAAAGATAAGAAAAGGCAAGGTACTGGAAACAAAAGGTTATGTAAAGTTTGTAATGATATAAAAGCTGGTAAACGTGAAAGATGAAACTATTGATTGTGCAGGATATGTATCCTGCACATTTAATTTCTGGGTCAGGATTTAAATCCTGACCATCATTTATTAAAAAACTATTTAACCACGATAAACACTAAGGACACAAAAATATAGTGAAAAAATTATTCAAAAAATTCTTTGTGTTCGTTTTGCCGTTGTGATTGAAAATATTTTCTAATATGGATGGACAGGATAAAAAAGAAAATTTAAAATGTAAAACCGACAACTGACAATTCAAAATGAATAATTAACATTATCTTAGGAATTACACTTAAATTAACAAACGACGCGGTCCCGATTGCTGAAACGCGACAAATCGTTTTAACAGAGGTCTTAAGGTCGATTATGCGGATTATCAATAGTAAATATAATGCTACTGTAATCTCCTCTCAGGAGACCTCACTCGTAGCTATCTTCAACCTTATACTTAATACCATTGCTTATAAGCCTTTCTTGGTTGGTGGTATTGTAGGGACTAATAGCATTATCACTCCATCTTACTCTGCAGAACTTGGTTTTAATTGGCACCTATCCCTTGCTTCTAAGACTCCGTAGGATACCCCTACTAAGTAGGTGTGATTTAAAATATTAACTTTTTTATGCACTTTTTTTTGTTTTTTGATGTTTTGCAGATATATGCATTTTGCAATGTTCGGGATACATATATTTGCTTATCTCTCTTTTCTTACTATGAACTGACTCAATATTCTCAACTCTTTTTATTGCTGATGTTGGTTTCATTGATGACTTTTCTTTAACATCTATATAGGGGGTATACTATACCCTCTCTAAAAATTAAAGGAATTTGACTGTTATTATTATGTATTCCATGGTAACTATTAGAAAATTTATAACAAAATATAACCTAAAAATACACTGTAAAATATGCGTAAAAGCTCAAAATAGACGTTGCTAAAATTAAATTGTGAATTGTCAGTTGTTAATTGTCAGTTTTAAATTTTTAGTTTTTTATTGATTATGATGAACTATTCTATCAACTCCAAAATTTTAAAATTAGTTTTCTTCTTTACATTTCTTTTGAATATCTTGTTTTATTTTCCCCTTATTGCCTTCCAGACCAAATTTGATTCGGAAATTGAAAAAGAAGTCAGAAACACTCTCATAAACTCCTATACATCAAAAAAATGGCTCATCGATGACACCATCAAAAAATTTGAACATTACGATGCTAATCTCATTGTCAATTACGGTTTCATCTCAGGACTCAAAGATAATATCATCGAGTCAAGAAACAATTTAATCGATGATAGAAATGATTTTATTATCTCAAAGAAAGCCTCGCTACAAAGTCCTGATGCGATAAATATCGATAAAATCCAGAAAAGTATGATTCTTCAATCTATATACAATGATGAACTAACCTCCATTAAAAGATTATCCCGAGAAGATAAATTTAATCGGCGTTTTAGCTTCTTTAATTTATGCTCTCAAACCATCTCAAAGGTAGTAATGGGTCAAACGGAAGCAGTATTCCAATTTTTCATCGATAGCATCTTCATCTCTGATAGACTTACTAAGCTCACGCCACATGAAAATAAAATTGACCACTTTATTAAACGTTACCAATCAAAATATCCTGATTCTAAACTCGGTTCCAAGCTTCAAACAAACCTTGATAAAATTGAAGAGAAAAAAAAGAAAGACCTTTTCAATAAAGAAATCTTAAAAGGGGATTACTTTTTATCCCGACAAGATTTATCCAATGCGCTAAATTGTTATAATTATGCCCTTTCATTTTTCCCCGAAAGTAAAAAGGTCAATAAAAGAATATTAAAGGCTGAAAAACTATTTACCAAGCTCTCAAGAGACCGATACAAATCGCTCATTGTTCTTAATGGCGAAGATAATATCAAAAATAAAAAAGAGGAAGAAGCCTATAAAGATTTGCTTATTTCCGCATCTTTAAGAGACCCTGACATTATTGAACACATTTCTAACAATTTTTTCAGAATTTATACCCTGAGTTCTTTATGTGATGAGGCACAATACCTCCTTGCCATCGCCTATGATATTCAAGGCAAAAAAGAAAAAGCCTTTGAACGTTTCCAAAGATTAGCTAATGAAGAAGAATATTCCAATATGCGCTATCACGCTCAAATGCTTCTTAAAAGTCCTGAATATAATCCCTATGGCGCTTTTGTGGAAGAAAACAAAAAATTCAATAAGGAATCAACACGATATGTCCTCACAGGTCAAAGAACCTACAAAACAAGTCTTCATCTTACGCTCTCTTCTGCGGTTTATCAAAGGGCAGGAGCGTTTGGAAATTTAGGCGCATTCTTTTTGCTTGATATGACAATAAGAGCAATTGCCGTAAATTTTAAAAATCCAATTGAAGTTGATCCACTCGCAATGTTGGCTGAACAAGTCCTGAAAAAATCTCATAACGAAAATGAAAGGGAAGAAGTCATCTTCACTATGGCAAAAAGAGAAGAAAGAGCAGCCGATTTTCAAAAAGCTATAGAATATCTGAATTCATCCATTTACGATTATAGTTATGAAATTCAGAAGCTACAAAATAAACTCGCAAAAAATATCTATCTTTACGCAAAAGACAATCAGGATACTAAAGAAAAAGAAAGGGCTTTATCATATCTTATTGATAAATTCCCATCTTCAAAATACACTAAACTCGCCAAAGAAGAATTAGCTAAAATCTCTCAGCCAGCAAAATCTGACATCACAATCAGTAAAAAATTACTCACCGAGAATCTCATCCTTACAAACAGTGAAAATTTGAATATTGACCCCCATCTTTTAGATGGCTATATCGAAAATAACGAACTCGCAGATGAGGGATTAGTCATAAAAGAAGATAACACAGTAACAATGAAAATAAATAAATATAATTTAGGAACTACCACTGCAAAATATAATATTGATAATGAAAAAAGAGAGAAAATTGCAAATATATATAAGAACGTAACTACCTCAAAAGACCTCGAAGCAGTAGAATTCACACAGTTTAAAACGTGGGTTCCTTTTGAAATATCCGGAGGTATTGGCGAAAGCGGTATCAGTCTCTATCCCAGACTCAGCGAGATAAAATTGAAAAAAGAAGAGGAAGAATTGTATAAATAGAGATCTCTGAAAAACAAGCCAATCTGTCATTCCCGTGTAAACGGGAATCCAGAATTATATTAAAATTATTTAAAAACTCCTGGATTCCTACTTTCACGGGAATTACACGACCTCATTTATCAGTATTTTAGAGATTTCTATTTGGAGTGCGGTAGCTTGCTACCGCTTTGAATAATGTAGGGAACGGTCGCGACCGTTCCCTACAAATCTTTGTAAAGACGCAATGCTTTGCGTCTCTGTAAGGGAAAGGGCAGACATGGGGGTCTGCCCACTATATAGGGCGACCACAAGGAGTCGCCCCTACAATAAATTTTGTCAGCAACCTTACAGTATTTTCACTTTTTAACAAAATAACAGATAAAAAATAGAAATTTCATTGACATTTAAGAATAAAAAATATTATGTATAAAACTTTTATTATTTGAGAGTTATGGAATATTTATATTTTTAATTTATAAATATGAGATTGCTTCGTCGGCTAAAACACGGCAATGACACTCATAGGTTCTCTGGGAGTGAAAATGAAGGAGCATTAATGTGTCATTTTGAGCGAAGCGAAGACTCCCGTATTTTTTTAATTTTTTAAAGATCTCAAATTGAGTGTCATTCCCCAATAATATTTAGTTATTTTTCCAATATTATCGGTACTTAAAGTTTGTTACTAATAATTTTTTCGGACTTTTATACTTTATCCTAACTCGCAAACTATTTTTGTAGGACGAATACTTACAAAGGAAGGAGTAAAAAGCCTACAAAAAATTTAGACAAATACCTATATGATTATTATTTTTCATGTGATTGTATTATTTAAATAATAGCGCCATATTTTTAATTTATAAATATGAGATTACTTCGTTGGCTAAAGCCTCGCAATGGTAATCGCTTGGTTCTCTGGGAGCTAAGATGAAGAAGCATTAGTGTGTCATTCTGAGCTAAGCGAAGAATCACGTAATTCGTTTGGTTTTTCAAAGATTTCTATTTGAGATTTCTGAAATATTAATTAACATAGCCACGAAACCCCACAGAATTGCACGAAATATCCTTAAAATTTCCCTCTCGAGAGGGGTTAGGGATGTGTAAGCCAAATATTCAGAAATCTCTATTTAGAAACTAACAAATTTTTTTAATTCATTAAAGGAGGAATAACAATGATGCGTGTGAAAAAACCTCTCATCCCCCTAATCAAAATCCTGCTTATTTTATTCTTACTATTAATCCTTCCTCTAACTATTTTCTCAAAACCCTGCCCAATTGGACCACAAACTCTCAGACAATCAGATGGAACAACATTCCAGGCTCTTATGCGCGGCGATGAAAGATACATACACATTGAGACTATTGATGGTTATACCATCCTCAAAGAAGGCGATGATTGGTGTTATGCTGATGTAAACCAAGCAGGCGAATTAATTTCAACCGGCAAAAAGGTTGGTAAAATCGCACCCGAGTCTTTAGCTCTTCAAAAACATCTTCTACCAAGCCCGGAAGTTCTCAAAAGAACAATTGAGTCAAGGCTAAAAGACCCGATAACTCAGATTCGTCATAAACCCTGTCCAGGGTTACCCGGCGCTGAAAAATTTGATGACCCAACTCTTGCTCCCGCTTTATTAGGAACAGGGAAAATGCTCGTTATTCTGGCTGATTTCTCCGATAAAACCTTGAAGACATATACTACAACTGATTTCCAGACCGTATTATTCACAGATGGAACTTATACTACAGGCAGTCTGAACGACTATTATCAGGAAATTTCATACGGACAATTTAATGTAACAGGAACCATAGTAAATTGGACAGTTCCCCCTCAGACTTATGATTATTATTGTAATAATGCCTCTGGAACAAGCATTAATTATCCCCAAAACTCGCAAGGTCTATGTCATGACATAGTTGAACTTGTAGATGGTTCAGTGGATTTTTCACAATTTGATACAGACAGTGATGGATATGTTGACTGTGTTACAATTGTTTTTGAAGGACCTGCAGATGGGAGTACGAGCCAATTTTGGCCCCACGCCTGGGGAATCCCGGAAGCTTACCAACCAACTTGTGATGGTAAAATAATCAGTCGATATAATATCGTTAATGAATACGAAACAATCCCAAGTCAACACGTGAATCCCTGTGGAACGTTCTGCCACGAATATGGTCACGTCCTCGGGAATCCTGACCTGTATGATTACAACGATGGGGATTATAAAGTCCACGATAATAACGATAATCCAGTAGTAGATTGGTGCTTAATGTCGAGTGGAAATTATGGTTATGCCAATGGTATAGCATATCAAGCACCAACTCATATGTGTGGTCTTAGCAAATTTTGGTTGGGATGGATTGTTCCCACTGACATCTCAGCCGCACTAACATATACCGTTAAAGCAATTGAAAATAATAGCGATGCACAAACTCTATACAGAGTATTTAAATCAGGTTCTACAACAGAATTCTTCCTGATTGAAAATAGATATCCTCTAGCCATTCCTGCATCTTACTTTGATAAAAGATTTGGAATGATTGACCAGACATTAGATGAAGGATTAATCATTATGCATGTGGATTTGGGTATGCTTAGTGCACCAGATAGATTCAATAATGGGACACCGAACAATCCTCATTATGGTTGTTGGGTGGAAGACCCAGCTGAAAACCTTTCTGCATTACCCTATGAACTAAAATTTGATGCTGCATATTGTCAGGATGATGCTCAAACAGAATTAGGACCATCTTCAACACCATATAATTCTAATTGGTATGACCTCTCAACAGGACCAACATTTTTAAATATCAGTGCTTCAGGGGCAACGATGACATTTGACCTTGGTGGTGGTGGCGGCGTTAGTGAAACCGAGCCGAATGATAGTTTCGACCAGGCTCAAACTGTAACATTACCAGCCTCGATTAACGGTAGCGCCGCAAATACTGATACTGGTAATATTACCATCACCACACCGAAATAAAGGAGGGATACAAAAATGAAATCTATAAAAATGAAAAATACGATACTATTAATATTAATTGTATTTATCTTATCGCCCCTGATATTTGCTTACCAAACTCTGACATCGGGTGTTCAGATTGGTGGGACGATGACTGCTGTACCGGTCGGATATTATTACACTTATCTTGGAAGTAACCAATATGTTATTAGTGTTCCTTTTGGGGCAACCCAACTTGAAATTCATTTACTTTCAAATCCAAGTTCACTTGATTTGGATTTATTAGCAGCATTTAATAGACCAGTTGATATCTCTTCAAGTTTTGAATATGGAGATTACGATTATTGGTCAGCTTATTATTATACTGGTGATGAAACAATAATTATAGATTCTTCTTCTTCCCCATCAATACAAGCCGGTGATTTCTATATTGACATAGCTAACTGGGAATTGGTAGACGTTCCTTATACACTGGTAGCAACCGTTACGGGTGGGGGCGGGGGTGGTGATAAAGTAGAGGACTTCTTTAAGTTTACTCTTGCTTCTGATGCATCTGTTACTGCCACTCTTGACCCTTCTTCTCCAACTGCAGACCTTGACCTCTTCTTATTTAAAAATACAACTAACGCTACTTTTAATGAAACCACTGATGTTATAGCCTCATCAAGAGCTTCAACTCCGGGTGGTACAGAGACTATTACCCAGTCATTAACAGCCGGTATTTACTTTGTCGGTGTTAGCGCCTATGACGGTGGCTCCAACTCATCTTCTTACAGTTTAACTATTACTGGAGGAGGTGGGGGAGGAATGTTTATTGACACATTTGACACGGGTGCAGAAGGCTGGTTCTTTACATCAATTCTGGGTAGCTCAACACAATCCACACCTACAGGAGCCTTAGCCATTACCTACAACAATACCGGTGTATTCAGCTATTGGAAACGTCCATTGACTGGTGCTAATCCTGATATCGGTCCATTATCAGCAGATACGTTATATCGTGCCGTAATGAGTGTTTCATCATCCGTTGCATCAAGTTCAACAATGGGAGATATTCCGGACTTCCGTGTAGCAACAGGCTTAGCTAATGGTGCGAGCGAACTATACTTTGTTAGTAGTTTCTTAAGCAATGGTAGCTCGAATTTCATTTCACCGTTACTTACTCCAAGAGATTATTACGTCTACTTTGAGGCTACAGGATTACCAGCGGGAGCAGAGACTTCAGCGTTAATAATGCAATTTGAAGGCTTTAACTGGCCATTCAGTGGTCGTCCGTACTTAATTGGTGCGGCGGTTGGATTGAACAGAGCTGAAGTTGATGCATACCCAGCTTATTTAGTTAATGAAGCTGGAACTGTGGTCCATTCCATTGCTGATGCAGCTGGATTTAACTTAGGTTCAGGGACAGCCAATGGTTGGAATTACACCACTTTCACGACAAGTGGACAAAATGCTGGAGCTGTAGGAACAAAAGCTGTGGACAATGAAGGATTGGTCATTACAGGCAATCCAATGGGCAGCTACACATGGATATACGGTTCCTGGGATGCTAATCCGGGCTTAGCAGCATCGTTACCGAGCTTCAGTAGTGGTGTTCTTTACAGAGCATCCTTCAAGATTACAACTGCCACAGTAGCGAGTGCGAGTGTTAACCAGCCAATTCCACAGGTTCGTGTACAGACAGGTGATAGCCATGTTGCCGTTGCTGGTAACGTGTTCAGTAACAATGGTAGTACTAATAACAAGCAGTTGAGTAGTGATGAAGCGACAACTCCGCCGATTGATCTCTGGTTCTACTATGATGGAGCTGCGAGGACGGGAATATTTAGTGAATCCAAGATATACCCATCCTTCGAGCTCTTAGTACTGCCTTCTGTCAATATACCGAACGGTGCAGCGTTGACCTTGAGATCATACGAGCTGAGTGAGCAAACTACACCATAGCATAATTGATAAATGATGTTTCAGGGTTATATCCTTTAAAAGGGGATATAACCCTTTTTTTATT
>Ga0315274_10001616_pt1 | contig 34459 bp, 44 predicted proteins | sample YL17G02_20_MG_FD_203700 | JGI IMG/M metagenome (GOLD analysis project Ga0315274, IMG submission 203700) | Sediment microbial communities from Yellowstone Lake, YNP, Wyoming, USA - YL17G02_20 | ecosystem: Environmental > Aquatic > Freshwater > Lake > Sediment | place: USA: Wyoming | collected...
CCAGGCTGGTACGGCGAGAGCGGCAGATCGGTGATGTTGAACTGAGCAAGGATGCTCGTGACCCGCTGGATGATGTTTGTTCGCTTGTGCTCCATCACCATGCGTTGTCGCAGGAGATCTCGCATCGCACGATACTCCGGCGGGAGTTGATGAGCTTCTGGGATGTAGCCCATGCGCAGGAGCTGTGCCAAGGTGAGAGCATCGACGGCGTCGGTCTTCACCTTGGCATAGGAGATGGCTTTCAAGTATTTTGCATGGGCCAGGACCACATCGACACCGAGTGAACGCAGAAGATCAGAGAACCAATACCAACCAGTTGTGCATTCGACGACCGCGCGGTGCTGATCGGGCCATTGTTGGAAGTAAGCAGTGACCAAATCGGGTTGTGTTTTCATGGACTTGCGAGCGACGATCGAGCCGCTTTCGTTGACCGTGCAGATGACGATCGAACGGCGATGAAGGTCAACACCTGAATACAGCATAAGAACCTCCTGTGAGTCTGTGAGTCGAGCATGAATTGGTGTGGCAATCAATCATACTCATTTCTCATGACTCGCAGGAGACCTTTTAGAAATATCAAACGGCAAACTGGCGCTCGCACACTGGATAGGTGAAGTTGAAACAAAGGTTGGCTAGATGTAAAGTGCCCGCCCGAACGACCGACTTTAAGCTCAGTCATCGTTCGGTCGGGCGGGCTCGCTCCATTGCTCGCCGCCGCGAAATGGAATCAGCAATAGCGCGGCCCGCCAGAAGGTGGTGCATGGCGGGCAGGCTCGCAACGGCCCCGATAGACGACATCGGGGCCCCGAAACAAGACTTCAGGGTAAACGTCCCGCCAAAAGATGAATCATGGCGGGTAAATTTGCCTAAGCGTTATGCGCCATTGTTGTGCTCACAACTGTTCGGATTCACTCGGCAAGTATTCCTGATGGGTCGAATATGGGTACGGTTATCATAATCTTGGCGTTCCTTTGTAAGACCGGTTTTGCCGCTGGTCACAATCAGGATGTCACAACGCCAGTTTCGCTCCACGCCGGAGCGATAGACGTTGGTGGAACGATGATGTATTACGAAGTAGGCGGGACCGGACAACCGATTCTTTTCATTCACGCCGGTGTAGCAGACTGCCGAATGTGGGATGCACAGATCGGTCAACTTTCTCTGCAGCATATGGTCATCCGATGCGATTTGCGGGGATTCGGTAGGACGCCAAGAGGATCCGTTCGCTTCTCACATTATCGTGATGTGGCCGCCTTGCTGGACTCACTTGGAATTAGAAGAGTAAACCTTGTGGGAGCATCTTTTGGGGGAAGGGTGGCAATCGATTTTGCTCTGGCATATCCTCAACGAATACGCTCGCTCATCTTGTGTGCTCCAGCCATTTCCGGGATGGTGCCATCCTCCGAGATGCTGGGCATTGATTCTACAGAAGAGGCGTTTCTCAAGAAGGGCGATCCTGAAGGTGCCGCTGAGTTCAATGTCCAGACATGGGTGGTTGGGCCATACCGTCAGCCAGGTGAAGTGCCATCTACTCTCCGGCAAAGAGTCAAGGAGATGCAGCTGCGCAATTATGCGGTGCCTTCCCCGATCGGTGCAGAGAGTATTCCCCTTGAGCCACGAGCCATCACCCGGCTTGAAAAGATTGTCGTGCCGACTTTGATACTGATCGGTGACAAGGACGTGCCATTCTTCCAGAGCCTGTCGGCAATTGCCGCAAACAGAATTCCCAATGCGAAGAGGAATATCATCCCAGATGTCGCTCATATGATCAGCATGGAAAAGCCAGAGATATTCAATCGCATTCTAGTCAGCTTTGTTGCGGATAAGTAGGTTGTGTAACCTGGGTCAGAGTGATTCGGTGAATGGTCCAGTTATTCCTCCGGGTTCATATCGCACAACAACGGCGTTTTGCCTGAACGTTCGGCGTCATGGCCGCCCGGCAAGGTGCCATCTTATCTCGAAACCTCTACAGTGATTCTGACTATGATCGTAACTTCACACACTTCGACTTCCGATATTAGTGCGAAGACTCGCAATGTGGTCTTCGTCCTTCTCGGCATGGCAGTCTTTTTGATGAAACGAGAGTACGCGGGACCCCTACAAGAGATCGTGCATGCTTATGCTGGTAATTTGTCCATCTCATTCGCACTCTACTTCGTGTTAATGAACCTGCAACTACCATTAACAATCAAGAAACTCTTGGCTGCATCACTCGCTCTTGCGGCTGTCGAGCTGTTCGAAGCCTGCAATGGTTTTGGTTTCATGGTAAACACTTACGATCCCATCGACTTTGTTGTGAACGCAATCGGAATATCATTCGCATTGGGTCTCGACATCCTGCTCGGCCCAAACCGCACCAAAGATCGCAAGACGGAGTCATTGTAATCGAGTATAATACATGCTCTCTATGTCTTTGCCTGCGTTCGGGGCTAGGTGCATTGCGAACGGCCACGAACGCCCGACCAACGGCAACCCCCGACAAGAGGCGTCCCGACCAAAAACGTCGGGACAAGTCGGGGCCCCGATACAAAGCATCGGGGTAAACAAGCCCCGCGTTGCGGGGTAAACCGGTTCACCAAAATATGCAGCATGGCGGGCCCCGAAGGAGAACTTCGGGGTAAATAAACGCTCGCACGCTGGATAGGCAATGTTGAAACAGGGATTGGCTAAATGTCCCCGACTCCGTCGGGGTAAAAAAGTGCCCGCTCCATGCCTGAACGTTGAACGCCACGCAGCGGGCAAAGCGATCATCTCTTCGAAAAACCATGAACACCAAACTCATGTTCAAGGCCACTGTCGCCACTTTCCTGATACCGGGGGCCGTCGTCGTCCTCATCCCATATTTCGTTTTCCTTCAATCTCTTGTCATCGACCGGTTCAGCATTTCAGTGACAGCTGTCGTTGCCGCCATCTTCGCATCAATCGGCTTAGCCGTGCTTCTTCATTGTATTTGGGGATTCGCTCTTCACGGCAAGGGTACACTCGCTCCAATCGATCCGCCTAGAGTCCTGGTCGTTCGCGGTCTTTACAAATACACTCGAAATCCTATGTATCTTGCGGTCGTGATTATTCTTCTCTCGGAAGCGCTATTCTTCAACTCCTTGCCGCTTCTCGTCTATGCGCTTGTCGTTCTGTTGAGTTTTCACATCTTTGTCACCATCTATGAAGAGCCGTATCTTCGATCTCATTTTGGCAAATCCTACGAGGAATACGTTGATGCAGTTCCTCGCTGGTGGATATCAAGAAGACCATTCAAATCTAACAACACATCATAGAGTTCATCAATGCTTCCCAAACGCCGCGCGGCGTATAACAACCGGCGATTTCAATGCAGCCTGGAGATTATTCGGCCCTCACGCTTCACTTGCTTCCGATTCTCGTCCACACTCATTCTTCATTTGGAGACGATCTACGACGGCAGGTTCCTTACTCCCCTATCCGCTGCAATAAAGGAGATCTCTTCGCATGGTAGACAAATGCTTCTTCTTGCTCGGGCTCGCAAACAACTTCTTGTTGATTCTCATTTTCTTGATCCGGAAGAATCACTTGGCGTTCGTGCAGTCATACGGCTGGGTGTATTTGCTTCTGGCTGCACCAGCCGTGTATGTAATTCTTCTCGTCCAGCAGGAACAGAAAGACCCGCGGTATAGCATTTTTCTGTTTATATTCCTGGCGTTTCTGGCATTGGAGGCTCTTTATGATTTCATATTGAAAATACCTTTTCGAGACAACTGGAAGCTTCTGACTCCCTATCTTATCTTGTATTATGCTATGAACTATGGATTCGTTGTGATGGTTTGGAAAAAGTCCTTGGAGAAAGGGCTCGTCCTGCTCACGCTTTTTGTCCTCCAAATAGTGACAAATATCATGACGCATTGACCCATGCCTGGCGGCCGCCCGCCGGAACAATCAGCGGTTGAGGCGCTCCCGGCCGCATGGCCAAATCGCGCTTCGCTATTTCCAAGCGCACAGGTCCGTCGATGAACACAAGAGATCCAAAACTCATCGCACTTCAATTCAACGAGTGCATCAACAATCAGGACCTGAAGGGGCTCGGGCGGCTCATGTCCAACGACCATGCTTGTGTCGACCGCGACGGCACTGTTCAACAACCTAAAGAGGTAATGATTCGTAACTGGAAACAGCTCTTTGAGATGCTTCCAGACTATAGGAACACCTTCACCAGGCTTGAGTCCAGAGAAAACCTTGTCGTCATTCTCGGCTACGCGTACTGGTCACAGAAGCAGCCATACGATCCCGCGATCTGGACAGCAACCATTGTCAATGACCTTGTTCGAGAGTGGCGCATTTATGCAGATTCAGAGGAAAACAGGAGACGATTCGATCTCCTCTGAGCACCTCACAACCATTCTATGCACGTTCTGCCAAAGATTCAGTTCATAAGGCGTTTTGCGGCACATCCCATCAAACAGGGCCAGAGAGCGATATTCTCTGGAATTCGTATAAACAATACTGGGTGGTTCGCACAACAGAACCAAAGGAGGATCCCATGACATTCCGAACACTCTTGATCATCAAGGCCGCGGTGTGCCTCGCTTTCGGCCTGTTTCTTCTGCTCGCTCCGGGTGTATTGCTTGCTCTGCTGGGTGCAGAACTCAATGACGCCGGCACTTTCACTGCCCGGGAGTACGGCGCAGCGCTCATCGGCACCCTTCTACTCACATGGTTCGCCAAGGAGGTCAAAGCGGCCGACGCCAGAGGCGCTATCCTGCTTGACCTTCTGATTTACGACCTCATCGGAGTGGTCGTCACATTGTTGGTCGTGCTCTCTGGTGTTCTGAACGTGCTCGGCTGGGCGATCGTTGTCGTGTACCTATTCTTCACCGTGGGCTCGGGCTATCTCCTCATCAAGGAAAGGCCGTTCCAGCGGGCTCACGCGAGCGAGGCCTAGCACGGCCACAAAATTGGCGAGCGCAACGGCTTGCGGATCGACCGAGCACAACCCCTGCGCATGACAATTGGCGAACCCCGACAAGAGGACGTCCCGACAAAGAGCGTCGGGACGAGTCGGGGCCCCGATACAAAGCACCGGGGTAAACAAGCCCAGCGTTGCGGGGCCCGCCAGAAGATGCAGCGTGGCGGTTAAACGTTTTGTCTAAACGTTATACGCAACGCAGCCTCACCTGTGAGTTTTCGACGCCCGGACAATGCATCATGAACATTGTGCGCTCTCTCATCTGTCTTTGCTTGATGACCCAGATCGCTTGCGAATCCGGAATCGATTCCGCACAAAGTCTAGAGTTTGCTATCTATCGTCTCAAGGACGCGAATCAGTCCGCCTCTCAAGTCTGGGATCAATCGCTTGAGAATCTAGTTTTGGCTGACAACCCATTCATTGCTCTCAACGACTTGAGATCCTACAAATGGCAGACGCACGAATTCTCAGTGACCGCAACAGTAGACTCTCAGTTGGCGTTGCTCAGACGGACCCTTGGTCCCGTGGGCGGAATTCCTTTCGTCGTCACTGTCGGAGAAGACAGAGTTTACCTTGGAGCCTTTTGGTATCCATATTCCTCTCTCATAGCACAGGTTCCATAAATCGATATCATTCTTGATCCACATCGTATCTGTAAATGCCAGAGTGTGCTGATACAAGATGACAAGAGAGAAGACGCCCGCATATATCGCGCTCTTAGACAAGCTGGCATTTTGATCGAATGAAGGATTGTTGCATTCTATGTCGTGTCTCAAACCCACAAAACGTGATGCGTCATGGCCGCCCGCCTGACTGATCGCCATGACCTCGAACCTCCATAACACTCAAACATCAGGCTGCACATTCCCACGGAAGGTATGTCATGACCAGGAAGAAAGACGGCATTGATTGGCGCAAAACGAAATCCGGAACAACCTCCGTCTGGGCCGGCGAACTAGAGCCCTTCCCGTTCGGTGCAACGCAAATGCCAGTGGTTCACGGAGTGCCCTTCGCATTCGACGATGTAGATGAATGGGTCAAGGTCGCCCTCGGAGAGAAAGAAGGACACATCTACAGCCGAAATACGAATCCGACGGTGAAAGTGTTCGAGGAAAAAATCCGCGTGCTCGAGGGGGCGGAGGCGAGCACGAGCTTTGCCACGGGAATGGCTGCAATCAGCAACACGCTCTTTGCGTTGCTCTCTCCGGGCCAGCGGGTTGTTTCAATCAAAGACACCTACGGCGGAACGAGCAAGCTGTTTCTCGAATTCCTGCCGCGCTTCGGCGTGGAGGTGATGCTCTGCGATACCGAGGATCACGAACAGGTTGAGCGAGAAGTGGCAAAGGGTTGTCAAGTTCTCTATCTGGAGACTCCAACAAATCCCACTCTCAAGGTTGTGGATCTTGAGCGGCTCACAAAAGCAGGGAAATCGGCTGGAGCGATGGTGGTCGTCGATAACACTTTCGCAACGCCGATCAATCAGAAACCGTTGGACTTTGGAGTCGACCTTGTGGTGCACAGTGCGACGAAGTTCCTGGGTGGTCATTCGGACGCGATGGGGGGTGCTCTCTGCGGAAGGAAGGATCTTGTGCAGAGGGTCTTCCATTTCCGCGAGATTACCGGTGCAACACTTCATCCCATGTCCGCCTTCCTTCTTATACGGGGGATGAAAACGCTCGAGGTGCGCATTCAGCGTCAGAATGAGAACGCGCTGGAGCTGGCTCGATTCCTTGAGCAACATCCTAAGATTGACAGAGTGTTGTATCCCGGTTTGACTGGGCACGTGGGTCACGAAATTGCGAGGCGCCAGATGAAAGGCTTTGGAGGCGTCCTGAGCTTCTCGCTGAACGGAGGATTCGAGGAGGTAAAGGCATTTCTTGAGGGCTTGAGATTTGCACACCTCGCAGCCCATCTTGGATCAATCGAGACACTCGCCGGTCCGCCAAAGACCACAAGCCACGTTGAAACATCCGAAGAGGAACGGAAGGCGCTCGGAATTCCGGAGGGCTTGATTCGTTATTCGGTTGGGATCGAGAACATTGAGGATTTGAAAGCTGATCTGGAATCGGCTCTCGCGGGTATTTGACATATGACAGGTTCGGGCGGCCACGAACGCATGGCAATTGGCAAACCCGACAAGAGGCGTCCCGACCAAAAACGTCGGGACAAGTCGGGGCAAGCCGACGCGCACTCTTTATATAGTCGAGAGCTAAGGCGAAGACGGGACGCTAACTCAATGCCGTTGCTCATACAACTTGATTTCTAAAAGGAGTTCGCAACGGCACCGCGTTTCGCCTGAACATTCGGCGGCATCCCCGCTGGCCATCATTGGAGACAACCAAGCAATGGAAAGTAGCTATCTTGTCCTGGTCGTTTGCTTTCTCGTTTGTCTGCTTGTTCGGACCGGATATGAACTCCTCAAAGAGGCCGGGAAGGTCAATCCAGAGAACAAGCTCCTCTTAGCGTTCATCTTCACCGCGATGTGCGCCCTCTGGGTCTGCTGGTTTAGTCTCTGCCCGCTGGATCCATCTCAGGTCTATATCCCCGATGCTGTACGATGGGGTGCTCTTGGACTGTTCATCCTTGGGATGGTCCTTGCCGTAGGAGCGTTACTCCAACTCAGAGGCGTGGAGAACATCGACCATCTCGTCACGTCTGGATTGTTCGCAAGGATCAGGCATCCGATGTACACTGGCTTCATCTTGTGGATTCTTGGCTGGAGCACCTATCACGGAGCGATTGCAAGTCTGTCTGCCGGTCTAGTCTGCATAGCGAACATACTCTACTGGAGACGGTTGGAGGAGACGAGACTGCTGGCGCGGTATGGAGAAACTTATCGGCAATATCAGCAGACGACCTGGTTTTAGAAAGCCGCCGAGGTTAAGCGGGCAAGCACGGCCGCCTGACAAGTGGTAAGCCGGCGGTCATTGGACCGAGGAATCGGATCGCATCTTTCTATCGTGGGAGCTCCTGCGTGAATGGTCCGGGCAACGACATGCAGAGGATCAAACGATTGTTCGGCTGGCTAGGACTGATCTGTCTGCTGCTCATCATCCCAGTCAAGGCAACTCGGTTTCTGAGCGAGGCGACAGCAATCACGCTAATGGTCGGGATTGCTCCGAGTCTCTTGGGGCCCGCTGGATTATTGTTTCTCATTTTGTCAAGTTCCGGGAGGCTCTCACGCCTGACGCTGATGCAAGTAACTTTACTGGTGGGCGCCGTTGCTCTGGGTCTCGAATTCGTCCAACTTCTCCCTCGACCAGGGATTCTGGCATACGTGTACTACACTTTTGATTGGCTTGATGTTCTTGCGAGCCTGGTCAGTGTCTGTCTAGGGTATTTCATTGCTCTCTTCGTGACGAAAATGCAGGTCAAGCATCGAGATCGAGCACAATAGCCACCGGTCTGGGTCTAACAAACAATTGAGATTGTCTGGAATTTCAGGTATTCAGATTACTTGAGCGCGCAATTCGAATGAAGTACCCACAGGAGGAAAACCCGATGTCCATCTCACAGCAGAGTCAACCAGCCGACACCTTCGCAGAATGAGGAGACCAGGATGACATCCAAGAACACCTTGTCGGACTTCGATCACCCGATTGTCCAGAAGAAGGCCGCCGAGCTGACGCTCGGCAAACATACCGCTTTGGAGAAGCTTGAGAACATCTTTCTCTTCGTACGCGACGGGATCAAATTCGGATTCACTCCAAAATGGGATCAGGTCAAGGCTTCCGAGGTCATCGGGTACGGATTGGGCTACTGCAATACGAAGGCAACCCTCTTCCAAGCGCTCAGTCGGGCCTCCGGAATACCTGCGCGCGTGCACTTCGGCCTGATCGACATCAAGATCATGCGAGGGATCCTCCCGTCGTTTGCTTTTCCCTTCATGCCCAAGGCGGGCGGACATTCCTGGATTGAAGTGCAACTTGACGGTCAATGGAAACCCATCGACTCCTACATCAATGACCGTGCGCTTTACGAGAGAGCACTTAAACGGCTGAAGGCGAGTGGAAGCCCAATCGGCTATTCGGTTTCCTTCATCGAGGGTAACTCCAGCTGCGAGTTCAACTTCGGCGAGAAGGGCTTCGTCCACATGGGAGCGGTCACCGAAGATCACGGCATCTGGGAAGATCCGGCGGAGTACTTTGCATCAGACAGGTACCTCCGCTTCAGTGCAATTCAGTCGATGTTCTATCCCGTCCTCGCCGTAATGGCGAACCACAACATCGAGAAGATTCGCTCAGGCGCACCGTGAGCCGGCCCGGTCAATCAGTGGAGCTTATGGAGCACAGAAGGGCCTGCGGCGCAGAGCGGACGGCTTGACGCACACATCGGGCGCCACCCACCATTCGCCATTTCAATCACAAAGATCGAAACAAACGGAGCAACCAACGATGAGAATCGAACTAACCAGTGTATTTGTGGCCGACCAGGAAAAGGCCCTCAAGTTCTATACAGAGGTTTTGGGGTTCGTCAAGAAAACCGACATACCGATGGGCGAAGTGAAATGGTTGACAGTGGTCTCGCCCGAAGGGCCGGACGAAATCGAACTGCTTCTCGAGCCCATGGGTTTTCCACCTGCGAGGATTTACCAAAGAGCTCTGTTTGAAGCAGGATACCATTGACGGCATTCAGTGTAAAGGATATTCAGAAGGAGTACGAAAGGTTGGAAAAGCTCGGTGTGCTGTTCAAAACGAAACCGACGAAATTGGGACCGGTGACCATCGCCCTCTTTGATGATAGTTGCGGCAACCTCATACAGCTCGTCCAGAAATAAGTGTGCCTCCAAGTAACGATCGCATGGCATCGACCACCGGCAGCAAAACTGTAGTGTCCTCTACGCTTGCCAATGACTGTAGAAATTGACTAACTTGGCATTGGTGCCTTGACAGGGGATGCCCGTTGCAGACTTGATGCCCTTGCGCTGCAGTTTCCTCACACAACTTCCAGGAAAGGAAACGGTCATGAAGAAGTACGCCGCAGAGTTTCTCGGAACGTTTTGGCTTGTCCTCGGCGGATGCGGGAGCGTAGTGTTGGCTGCCGCATTTCCGAACGTGGGGATCGGTCTCCTCGGTGTTGCGCTGGCCTTCGGCTTGACGGTACTTACGATGGCCTTCGCGATCGGGCATATATCTGGCTGCCACCTGAACCCCGCAGTCTCTATCGGACTCTGGGCAGGCGGGCGTTTTTCTGCGAAAGAACTCCTCCCCTACATTCTCTCCCAGGTTCTTGGAGGGATACTCGCCGGCGGCATTCTCTATCTCATTGCCTCTGGCAAGGCCGGGTTCGACGTATCCGCCGGCTTCGCCGCAAACGGTTACGAAGCCCATTCGCCTGGCGGATACTCTCTCCTGGCAGCCCTGATCACTGAAATCGTGATGACCATGATGTTCCTGCTTATCATCATGGGGGCGACTGACAAACGCGCTCCCCAGGGTTTCGCGCCAATCGCAATCGGCCTGGGCCTCACCCTCATTCACCTGATCAGCATTCCGGTGACGAACACTTCTGTGAACCCCGCACGCAGCACCGGCGTGGCATTGTTTGTTGGAGACTGGGCAATTGCCCAATTGTGGTTGTTCTGGCTGGCCCCAATCGTCGGCGCATATCTGGGGGCGAAGATTTACACATTCATCGGCGGCTCAGATCGCTGAGTGGCTAGTGAGGCACGAGCTCCGACTTGCCAGTTTCTTCTGGTGATGAGCGACCATAGCACGAGAGCCAAGACACGCCAATCATACAGGACATTCCAATGGTGCGTCGAATTGTTGAAGGTCTCCGCGTAGTGCGGGAAAACCTTCGTGTCTATTTGTTTCTGAACTTCTTTTTCAATGGCCTGCTCGTGCTCGCCGTCGTCTTCGCTGCTCAGCACCCTGAGATGCAGAGAGCCATATTTCATACTGCCCAAACCGGGATTCAGGAAGGTCTCCTGGCGCCTATCTTCCAGGTTTACTACGTTGAGCGAAATATTCTGCTGGCAGCTATTCTGACTTTCGTCATCAATCTTATCGTCGGTTCGGGCTTGATGCTCTCACTCCCGTCATTCGTCGTCCCTTTCATCGGCCTCCCCATTCTGATGTTTCGGTTCATCCTCTGGGGGCTGATATTTGGGCCGGAGAGGATTCTGCGGATTGCCCCCGCAGGCACACTCCTCCTCGAGGGCCAGGGCTATATCCTTGCGGCTTTAGGGATCTGGCTCCAGGGAACACGTTTCCTGAGACCGAGGCGGTTTGGTTTTCAATCTCACGCGGAAGGTTACAGAGCAGGCTTCAAGCTTACAGTGCGACTCTACTTGCTCGTAGCCATCGTGCTTCTTGTCGCCGCCCTCTATGAATCGATCGTCGGGATTACAACCAGCAAACCGCTATTCCCGAAACTCGACAAATCATACTCACAGCTCCTCTTCGACAATCATAGGGTCGATTTCACGGGATCGTCTGTATTCTACGATTCGGCTGCTGTAGCCGAAGCTGACGCAAAGACTGCTGGCGTTCTCCTGGAAGAGATCGGGTATTTCAGACTGCGCGATACGATCTCTGCGCGGATCTCACGCGACAGCTCACTCTTCACTATCGAGGTCTGCCTGCCCTCCTCATATTGGGAGAATGAAGAGATTCGAGATCGTTTTGCGTTTGTCTGCAAACGACTGAGAGAAGCATTTCCCGACCGGGGACATCAGATCACAGCACTGTCGGTCGACGATTCAGGCAAGGTCTCGACGCAACTATTCCATTAGCACGCAACATGCTGTCGGGCACAGTATGGGATTACTCTGATAGAGGAGATATCGATGATGATTGGCAGAACCCAAACCGTGATGCTGCTTCTTCTGCTTCTGTCCTCCCTGCTCTTGTCGCAGGACAAACCTGCACCGCCGAAGGGCTGGAAGCTCGTCTGGCACGACGAATTCGACGGCAAGAGACTCGATGCAGGCAAGTGGAACGTCCTCCTAAGCGAGCAGAGCAAGCACAACGAACTTCAATATTACGTGCCCGACGAGGTGTATGTTGAGCGGGGCATCCTCCGCCTCCGAAGTCGCGTCAGATCATACGGATCGATGAAGTACACAAGCGGGAGATTAGATACGAGAGGAAAGTTCTCGCCCGTCTACGGACGGTTCGAAATCAGGGCCAAGCTGCCCGCGGGCAAAGGCCTCTGGCCCGCACATTGGCTCTATCCACAGAACCGCAATTGGCAGATGGAGTACACAATGTCTCAGGCGGTGGCGGTGGGAAAGGAAAGGCTGATTCCCGAAGAGCGGCCGTGGTATAGCGAGATCGATATCATGGAGTATCTTGGACATGAACCGAATGTGCTGTATGGGACTCTCCACTACTACACTTTCGGAGGCGAGAAGAAATCGACTTCGGGGAAATGGACTGGGGACGTTGATTACTCACAGGATTTTCATCTCTATGTTCTGGAATGGGAGCCGGACTCGATTCGCTGGTACATTGACGGGAATCTCATCCACGCGTCAACCGTCGGGATCCCCCATGCACCGCATTATCTGATCCTGAACACTGCCGTGGGTGGGAGTTGGCCAGGGAACCCGGACTCTACTACCGCTTTTCCTCAGTTCCACGACGTCGACTACGTTCGCGTCTACCAAAGGGCCAAATACTTCTGATCGACCAGTGAAATCACACTCTTCATTCTGGATAGGTGATGGGGAACTCAATCAGACACTTGCCGAAGATTCAAGATGGAGATAGGAAAGACGCTCTACATTACTGACAGAAGATCCTGGCGCGCCTGGTTGAAGAAGCACCACAGCCAACAAAAGGAGATTTGGCTCATCTACTACAAGCTCAACTCGGGTCGCAAGAGAATTCCTTACAACGACTCGGTCGAGGAAGCGCTGTGTTACGGATGGATTGACAGCATCATAAAACCAATCGACAAAGACAAATTCGCTCAGCGGTTTTCTCCGCGTCGCCCGGGAAGCCAGCTCTCGGAGTCGAACAAGGAACGTATCCGGCGGCTCATCAGGAACAAGAAGATGACGGCGGCGGGTCTGGCCGCCGTGCAACACGCGTATCAGCACACCGCGAAACCTGAAAACGTCGTGATCGCCCCAGATATTCTCAACGCTCTGAAGAAAAACAAGCAGGTGTGGATAAATTTCCGGAAGTTTCCGTTGACGTACCAGAGAATTCGAATTGGTTGGATTGAAATGTCGCGGAGCCGCCCGCAGTACTTCAAGCAGCGCCTGGCGTACTTCATAAGGATGACAGAACAGAACAAACGATACGGGATGGTCCGGTAACTGAGCGGCGGGCCCCCATCAACGTGAACAAGGAACATCGATGCTCTCAGACGCAATGCAGCCCCACGGCCGGGCACTGCTGCGGTTCTTTGAAGGTGACCCGACGTCCACACTCGTAATCCGTCGTGACGACGGGTTCGAGAGCGAGTTGCCCGCGAGTCATTTCTTCCGCGGCCCTTCCGAATTCACGGAACTGGAACACGCGGCACTCGATCTTTGCTCAGGCAGTATCCTGGACGTCGGCGCCGGAACCGGACTGCACGCCCTCGTTCTGCAGGAACGGGGTTTTCGTGTCAAAGCAATCGACATTGACCAAAACGCCGTCAAGATCATGGCGCTTCGAGGAGTGCTCGACGCGACTTGCCTCGATATTCTCAACTGCCAAAATTTGAATGTTGATACGATCCTGCTGATGGGTCACGGGATAGGGATGGTAGAGACTCTTGCAGGGCTCGATCACTTTCTTCCGTTCATCCGCTCGCTGGTGACTGTCAAAGGCCAGGTGCTGCTCGATTCGCTGGACGTCCGTTCGACGAATGACCCAAGGCACCTGGCGTATCAGGCCAACAATCGGCTATCCGGACGCTATATCGGCGAAACACGGCTTCAATTCGAACACCACGGTATCGCAGGGTCGTGGTGCGGCTGGCTGCACGTCGATCCAGAGACGTTGAGCGAACACGCCGAACGGGCTGGATGGAGCTGCGCTGTGATAAATCAGCTCGTGAGTGGAGAGTACCTCGCCCGATTAGCTCTGAGTCAATAGACCAAGGGAGAGCGATTTGCTCAAGGCAGTGAAGAAGCAACAGAAGAGATCGCAGAAGTTCGTCGCGGCTCTTGAGCGCTCGAACAACAAGATCTGGGGCAGCCACGTCCGCGTTCCGAAGCACATTGTCCAGGAAGTGGCTTCCGGGCGATCACGCCGGGTGATCTGTCAATTGAACGGCGAGACAGAATTCCAGTGTGCGCTACTCCCATTCGGTTCCGGACAGTATGTCATCAGCATTAACAAGAAACTGTGCGACACACTTGGCCTCGACGAGGGAGACCAAGTGAACGTCAGGATGAGGAAGGACGATAGCGCGTACGGGTTGCCCGTGCCCGACGAATTGGAGGAACTCCTTGCTCAGGATCGGGAAGGCAACAGGATCTTTCACGCGCTCACGCGCGGCAAGCAGAGGACACTCTTGTATATCATCGGTTCGGTGAAACATACAGAAAAGCGTTTGCGGAGAGCCCTGGTCATCGTGAGGCACCTGAAAGCGAACCATGGCACAGTCAACTATCGTCAACTCGCCGCAGCGCTGCACGATCCCCGGCGTCAAGGGCTCCAAAAAAGAGATTGAATTTTCACGCCGGCAGTCGGGATATTTGTGATTCTGTGTCGCCACCATCGGCTGTCGCAGACAATTCTCAAGGAAGGATCGGTCATGACCTGTCCCGCGTGCGGGCAACCCGCAAGCACTTTCCACCGGTTTGGATTCTCAGTCCAGGGTGTGAGCTTTCGCCAGTCTGTCAAGGGGTATCTTCGCTGCCAACACTGCAATGCGCTGCTCCGGCTGGTCCACTACAGCAGGTTTGTCTGGCTCCTGATTGTGCTTGCTGTCGCTTTCGTTGCACTGTACACAGCCTTCTCGAGAGAGTTGCTTGCTCTTGTCGGCATCAAGATGGCGCAGATCGCTCTTATCTTGTCGTTGTTCGTCGTCGGGTACGTCGGCACGTATATCTTCTGGCGAAAAGCACACGTCGAAATGGGGGATGAAAAGTCGTAGGCCGAGCTGCCACGTCACTTGCGCAGCCGGTTTCGCTTGCCACACTTCTCACGCGGGACATGGAGGCAGAGAAATCGACGAAGGTTCGCGTCCGCTCCATCACCACCGACTCACCTTCACCAGCACCAGCCGCTTGCACCAGTTCCGGAGATTTCGCGGTGGTATCTTGCTCGAAATGTTCACATATTCGGGCCAGCACAAGGACAGTCGCTCCTCGCACTGTCCAGGGAGTTCACAACAAACAGCACCGTATTGAGAAACAAACGATGAGTTTTTCCGATCCAGCGCCGCACCAAGACGCAGCGCCGGAGAAATGCTCCTGAATCATTCGATGATCTTCTTGGCGAGAAAGATATGAAATCCCTCTACGAATTGAAGGATGGCTCCGTCCTCTCCAGCACTTCGGACCAGGCGAACATCCTGGTTTACTCAACGCCGACGGACGAGGAGAAACACGAACTGATGGAGACTCTACAGCTCGATCAGCACGATCTTGATTCGGCTCTCGATCCTGATGAAATCTCCCGCGTCGATTTCACACCAGACTACATCTACACCATCTGGAAACGTCCGAACAACGTCTCATTCGAACAAGCACTGAAATTCGAGGTTTCCTCTCTCGGACTGTTCCTCCAGAAAGAGCGGCTCACCATTATCCTCGGGGAGAGTACCGTGCCCTTCGGATACAAGGAATTCCATGGCGTAACTTCACTTGGCGGCGTTACACTCAAGTTTTTCCTTCACACCATTCATCACTTCCTGGGGCACCTCAAGGTCATCAAACAGATCAACGCCGAGTTGCAGTCCAAACTCAATCTGACGATGGAGAATCGATATTTGCTACAGATGTTCACGCTGGGTGAGAGTCTCATCTACTACCTGAATGCCCTCGAGGGCAATTCGTTGGTATTGACAAAGGTGCGCTCCAATGCAGAGAAGATCGGTTTTTCTCAGGACGAGATCGAGATGATCGACGATATCATCATCGAGCACAAACAGTGCACGCGCCAAACCCAGATTCTCTCATCGGTGCTCTCCGGCCTCATGGAGGCACGAGGAAGCATCGTGAACAACAACATGAACGTGTTATTGAAGAACCTGACGCTGATCAACGTCGTATTCCTTCCGCTCAATCTCCTCGCCGGTATCGGAGGAATGTCCGAATTCAGCATGATGACCGGCGGAGTCAACTGGATGATTGCCTACGCATCGTTGCTCCTCGGCATGATCGCGCTCGGCTTGGCAACGTATGTCTTACTCGTACGGAAGATCGAACGAGGGCATCTCAAGGTACGTAAGGCCAGTTTCGTCAGGTCCTTCAAGAAGAAGCTCGGCTTGAAACCGAGATAACGACACCCTCCCTCTCAGGCGCTTTCGAATCGGAATGTGGGCTCCGGGGCGCGAACCAACGCGAGCGAACTGAAGTGCGCGTGAGAGAGTCTTGAAAGATGCCGCGCCACACGTGAAGCACAACTCACTCCTCGGTTTCAGTACCCACCTCATTCCTTGCCTTTTTAGCTCGCTTTCTCTACCTTGATCATTAATACACACCTGATATCAGCTCAAGTTTCCTGCTATTGCCCGTTTCCTTTATTTCCGAAATAGATCAACGACATCGAAATTTCAAATGCAATGAGGACAATGAAACGACTTCAGCATCGGTTCATCGGAGCGGCCATCATGATCAGCATCGTGACGCCCTCGCTCGCTCCAAGCCAAGGCGTCGCGCGGCAATCGAAACCAACTCCACCTGACACGACCGGATTCTCGAGCGGCAGCAATCACTGGTACAATATTGCCGACGAGGAGCATGTGATTACTCCCGATCGGGTTCAAAAGCGATACAAGAGCAGCGATGTTTCCAGTATCGCAGACAACATCTTGCTGTACCAAAAAACCAACGGCGGCTGGCCCAAGAACTACGACATGTTGGCCATCCTGACGAAAGAGCAGAGGGACGCTCTCCTCATCTCAAAAGCCGAGTCAAGCACGACGTTCGATAACGGAGCTACGCACGAGCAAGTGGAGTACCTCGCGAGAGCCTATGCATTGACTCGAGACCCACGCCATAAGGACGCCTGCCTACGGGGATTAGATTTCATCCTGTCTGCGCAGTACCCGAACGGCGGCTGGCCTCAGTTTTTTCCGGATACGAGCGGATACAGGAAGTTCATCACATTCAACGATGACGCAATGATCGGGGTGATGCGAGTCCTCTTCGACATAACTCAGGGAAGAAAGCACTTTGCGTTCGTGGATGCAGCCCGGCGTGTACGCATACAGGAGGCATTCGAAAAAGGAATCAACGCGATCCTCAAGTGCCAAATCGTCGAGAACGGCACACCGACGGCATGGTGCCAACAACACGACCACATCGACTTCAGGCCTCAATATGCCCGCTCGTATGAGCTCCCCTCGACCACAGGGGGCGAAAGCGCCGACGTCGTCCTCTTCTTGATGGAAATCCCAAAGCCGTCGTCGCAAATCGTTGCTGCCATCCAACATGCTGTTCGGTGGTTCGAGAAATCTCAGATTCACGGAATCAGCGTTCAGGAAGTGAAGGCTCCCCGGGCACAATTCATGTTTCACAGCGCCGATTTTGACAGGGTCGTTGTTGAAGACCCGAAGGCACCGCCAATTTGGGCACGATTCTATGAGCTCGGCACGAATCGTCCTTTCTTCTGCAACCGGGACGGCAAACCTGTACACTCGCTCGCTGAAGTAGAAAGAGAGCGCCGAACAGGGTACGGTTGGTATACGTATGAACCGGCGAAGGTTCTCCAGCGGTATCCCTTGTGGCAAAAGACATGGGCACCCAAAGCCAGGGGCCCTGAAAACAAATAGCACTGGCACCGAAGCATGAAGACCGCGTTTTCACTCTTACTCCTTCTGACGCCGCTTCTGGCCGCACAACCGCAGAAGTCATCGCAGGCCGGTACGCGTGATACCTCGTTCACCGTGCATAGCGCGGCCGCAAAACTCCACAAGCAGTACCCTTTCGCACGGATCGCCGAACCGCCTCTTCCAAGAGGTGTCCGCGTCCACAAGAACCTTGTCTACTCAACGATCGGATCCCGGAAATTGCGGCTTGATATTCTGCGTCCGGAGAACCTTCGCAGAGGGCCGTATCCTGCCGTGATTCTGATTCATGGGGGCGGGTGGAGATCGGGCGACCGCTCACAGGCAATTCCCATGGCCAGGCGATTGGCCGGCAGCGGCTATGTTGCTGTTGCGGTGGAATACCGGCTTTCAACCGAGGCGCTCTACCCGGCAGCCGTCCACGACCTCAAGGGGGCAATCCGTTGGCTCCGGGCGCATGCCGCAACGTATGGGATTGACAGGTCGAAAATAGCGGCTCTCGGCTGCTCCGCCGGAGGTCAGCTCGCCGCCCTTCTCGGAACGACGAACGGCGATCGCTTTTTCGAGGAAGCAACCGGATCGCCGTATCAATCCAGCGACGTGCAGGCAGTCGTGGATATCGATGGTGTGCTCGACTTCAATACCCCGGACGAAATTGGAGCAGATTCGATTGCCGCGAAGACAAAAGCGGCCTCGTTGTGGTTTGGCGGTTCAATCTACGAAAAGCGGGACCTTTGGGTGGAGGCTTCACCTATCACGCACGTCGGTCCAACCACTCCACCGATGGCTTTCATCAACAGTTCACTCGATCGCTTCCATTTCGGAAGAGACCGAATGATCGAGAAGCTCAACTCACTCGGAATCGAGAGCGAAGTGCATGCAATCCCAGACACGCCGCACCCGTTCTGGCTCTTTGACCCGTGGTTTGACACGACGTGTAGGTACGTGATAGCATTTCTCGACAAGACTTTGAAGAAACCGATCCGCTGACGCTCTGACTGTCTCCTGCGTTTTCTCAGCACATCGTACGGAATCATCACGAATCCGATCGATAACCAGACGGAAAGGAAAGAGACATGAAGATCCTCCCTCCCAGCAAACAACTCGTCACACTCTGCCTTCTTGCGAGCGCTTGCTCAGCTTTGATCGCCCAGCAGGCAGCCAACCAACAGACCCCGCCAATAACTGTAGAACAGATCAAAGGAAACATCTACCAGGTGAAGGGGGGCTCGGGTGCCAACGCGGGCTTTTTTGTGTGTGAAAAGGAAGTTGTTGTCATCGACGCGAAGATGACGGAGGAATCTGCCCGCCAGATGTTGAAGGAAATAGAGAAGGTGAGCCCTCTCCCGGTTCGAAAGATCCTCCTTACGCATAGCGACGGCGATCACGTCAACGGCCTCACCGGTTTCCCTGAGGGGATTGACATTATGGCACACGAAAACACGTGCGCCCAGGTTGCCGCGGCGTTTCGGACAGACAATCAGCGGAAGCATCTCCCAAACCTCACTTTTTCAGATAGGCTCTTCATCTCCACCGGGAGCGATTCAATGGCAGAGCGCATACAGCTCCTCTACTTCGGCCCTGCCCATACTGACGGAGACATCATCGTCTACTTCCCTGTCGAGAAAACTGCGTTTGCCGGTGATCTCCTGTTTCTCACAAGGGATCCCCTGATCCACCGCGCCAAGAACGGAACTTCGTCCGGTCTGGTGAAAGTACTGAAGGCCATTCTCAGTCTTGATGTGGAGACAATCCTCAGCGGCCACAATGAGCCAGCAACAAAAAAAGATATCATGAAGCTCATCGCGAGTATTGAGGAAAAACAAGTCAGGATAGGAGCAATGGTGAGAGAAGGAAAAACCCTCGACGACGTCAAAGCTGCGTTTCGGGTCGACGATCAGCCGGGGCGGACGGGCGCTTCTCGCATGCCAAGCTTCGTCGAAGTCATCTATTTGGAACTGAGCCAGAATAAATAAGAAGCTGATTCCTGCGAAGATGATCACTCCGCTGAATTCCATGGATGCATCGAGAGGCCAGTGATGGCGATCGAGTATATCCTTCTCATCGGTCCTATCCTGATCCTCGTCAGCATCGCCATTGCCAAGCTTTCCGACAACCTCGGCGTGCCCACGATTCTGCTTTTCCTCGGCATCGGCATGCTTGCCGGCTCAGAGGGTCCGGGCGGCATCCATTTCGACAATCCGATCCCAGCTCAGTCGATAGGAATTATCGCCCTTGTCTTCATCCTCTTTGCCGGAGGTCTCGAGACCAACTGGTCGAACGCCCGGCCGGTGATATGGAGAGCGATCAGCTTGTCAACACTCGGCGTTCTCGTCACGACGCTTGCGGTCGGCCTGTTTGCGACCTTTGTTCTTCACTTCTCCCTCTTGAATGGATTGCTTCTCGGCGCAATCATCTCCTCAACGGACGCGGCCGCTGTCTTTTCCGTTCTGCGCTCAAGAAACATCAGCCTGCGGGGAGAATTGAGGCCTCTTCTGGAGCTGGAGTCAGGCACCAACGATCCCATGGCAGTGTTTCTCACCATCGGCCTGATTCAACTCACGCTCAATCCTTTCACCTCAGTCAGCTCGTTTGTGCTGCAATTTGTCGTTCAAATGGGCCTGGGTGCGGCCATCGGGTTTCTCTTCGGGAGGGCCATGGTGTTCGCTCTGAACCGATTGGACCTCGCGTATGAGGGGCTGTATCCGGTGTTCTTTGTCGCAGTTGCCGCGCTCGTCTATGGCTCCACGGCGAGCCTGGGTGGGAGCGGCTTCCTTGCGGTCTACGTCGCGGGTGTGGTCGCCGGAAATTCAGAATTCGTTCACAAACGCAGCCTGCTGCGATTCTTCGACGGCCTCGCGTGGCTTAGCCAGATCACAATGTTCCTTACGCTCGGCCTGCTGGTGTTTCCGTCTCAGATCGCATCGATAGCAGGAGCAGGCTTGCTGATGTCGGCCTTCTTGATGTTCGTTGCCCGTCCCCTGAGTGTTTTCATCTCACTGGTTCTCGCCGACCACAATTGGAAGGAAAAGACCTTTCTCTCCTGGGTAGGGTTACGAGGCGCCGTACCGATCGTCCTCGCGATCTTTCCGTTGATCGCCGGAGTGCCCGATGCGCAGCTGATATTCAATCTCGTTTTCTTCATCGTTCTTACGTCCACTCTTTTGCAGGGATGGTCCCTCCGTTCCACCGCCCGTTTGCTGCAACTCGACGCGCCGATGGAGCAGAAAAGGCACTACCCAATTGAGTTTTCGCCCATCGAGGGAACTGACACTGATCTGGTGGACTTGATTGTCCCGTACAATTCAGCAGCAGCTGGCAAATCAATAGTAGAATTGGGGATGCCCGAAGACAGTCTGATTGTGCTCCTGAGTCGCAACGACGGTTTCCTCGTCCCGAGCGGCGGCACAGTGCTTCAGGAAGGAGACACCGTCCTCGCCTTGGTCAACAAGAACAATCTCCCGCTGGTGCGCGCAATCCTTGGACAACAACGCCACACTGAGGAATCTCAATAACAGAAAGATAATAAAGTGAAAGACACGGCAGATGAATCCGGGGGAACCGGACGTCCATCGGGGCCCCAGATCGCGTCAGATTTCCTTCGGTCGCCTCGCCAGGACCATGAACCTCCGGCGGCGACGACGGAGCGAGGCTGGCGCTATCACCACCTTGGAATCCCGACGACCATTCCGAGAGATGGTGAGGTGCATCTTGAGCAATTCGGTCTCCATGTTTCTGGATTTGAGACGAGCCCGTACGGAATCGAGTGGATGCGTTTCGAACCGGACAGCCCGATTTCAGCTCTCATCAAGACCATCCCACACATTGCATTTGAAGTGGACGACCTCGAGAGTGCTCTCCAAGGGAAAGAAGTGTTAACCTGGCCCAACTCGCCTTCGGAAGGCGTGCGTGTAGCAATGATCATCCACAACGGCGCTCCCATTGAACTCATCGAATTCCAGAAAGGCTGACGTGAGGAAATGAATGCGAGAAAAGTCGTGTTGATCACTGGTTGCTCTTCCGGGATAGGAAGAGCGTTGAGTGAGGAGTTCCATCGCCGGGGCCACCGGGTAGTAGCAACGGCCCGGCGGCTCGAATCGCTGGACGACCTCAAGGCAAAGGGGATCACCACCGAACAGCTTGACGTGACAAATCTGGAAGATGCCAGCCGGGTTGTTGCGAAGGTCCTGGCCGCCGAGAATCGCATCGATGTCCTGGTGAACAACGCCGGCTATGGCCTCTTCGGCCCGATGCTCGATATCACGGAAGAAGAACTTTGCAAACAGTTCAGGACAAACGTCGTAGGGCCGCTCTCACTCACGCGACTGGTTGCACCGCCGATGCGCAAGAATGGTAGCGGACTCATCGTCAACATCGGGAGCATCTCGGGAATAGTGACAACCCCGTTCGCGGGGGCCTACTGCGCCTCAAAAGCTGCGCTGCACTCAATCACAGATGCACTGAGAATGGAACTTGCCCCTTATGGAATCGTGTTATTGACTGTTCAGGCGGGTGGAATCGAAACGAATTTCGGAAATGCCTCCAGTGAGTCGGCCAGGAGAGTCTTGACCGATCAATCATGGTTCGCACCGCTGAAGCATTCGATCCTGGCGCGTGCCAAGATCTCTCAGGAGAACGCGATGGCAAGCGCGGACTTTGCCGCACGATTGGTGGACATTATCGAATCTCCGAAGCCACCGGCCATCGTACGACTCGGCCGCCGCAGCATAACGTTACCACTCATGAAACAACTTCTGCCAACACGGCTTCTCGATGAAGGAATGAGGAAACGGTTCGGACTCAACCGACTGCAATGACCAGAGGCAAGAACTTCACTTGACGTTCCATAACATCATAGGAGAAGTTATTAAATCACTTTGCATCGCTAGGCATGGAGGAAGCAAATGTTCTTAGGACATTTTGCTGTCTCGTTCGGAGCAAAAAAACCAGCACCCGCTGTTTCACTCGGAACGATGTTCCTCGCCGCACAGTTCGTCGATCTTCTTTGGCCGCTGTTTCTTCTCTTGGGCCTGGAGCACGCGAGCATCGAACCGGGGAACACAGCGGTTACTCCTCTCGACTTCTACGACTATCCATTCACGCATAGCTTGGCCGGTACCCTGCTATGGTCATGCGTACTGGGATTGGCCTACTTTGCTGTGAAGCGTAATGTTCGGAATGCTGTGGCGGTCGGCCTTGCTGTTTCAAGCCATTGGTTTCTCGATTTCCTCACGCATCGACCAGACCTCCCTCTCTGGTTCAGCGGCGGACCGCACGTTGGCCTCGGCCTCTGGAATTCGGTGGCGGGCACTGTCGTTGTTGAGGTGGGGATCTTCATCGCCGGCCTGATGCTCTATATCAAATCGACGACCGCCAAGGACAAAATTGGCTCGATCGGATTCTGGTCACTTGCAGCATTCCTGGCGTTGGCCTACGTCGCTAATCTCGTCGGACCGCCACCGCCGGATATGTCCTCCATCGCAGTCGTTGGCAATGCGACATGGCTACTCGTCGCCTGGGCGTACTGGGTGGACCGGCACAGAACCGCGCGAGTCGCTTAATGGACTCATCGACGGTCGGTGCGACTTCATCAGGTGCCAACATGGTATGGGACAGAGCTAGAAGCATCAAAATAAAGCGGAACCTCCTGATGGTCTTTTCCGTCGTGCTTCTCGCCGGGGGAACGGTGTGCGCGCAACAGCATCTTGCCCCGGGCGTGGAACGATGGGCGATCAAGACCTCCGTCCTCACTCACCCTCAGAGAAAGACCATCAGCCTTGGCGAGCTCTTGAAACTTCCCGATCCTGTTGACCATGAGGAGAGAGTGTACGACAGCACACGGATCTCTTTCGCCGTCGGGACGCACAACCTTCGGGAAGGCCAGATGGTGACCACGACGGGGTGGCTCCATCTTGTTGCGCTCGAGGATGACAGCCGAAATCATCGCGACGGGGATTATCACATTCAGATCAGAAACTCATCCGAGTGGGCAGACAGTTGTCTGATCGTCGAGGTGCCTCTCCCAGAATTTGTCGCCGACACGGCCCTCGCCAAGAAATGTGGAATCGTCCGAAGATTCATCCGGGAGAGACTTCTGCGTGGCAGGGAACCGGGGACGCGCGGCAACAAGCTCGAACACCCTGTGTATGTCAGGATTGCCGGGCAATTGTTTTTCGATCTTCCCCATGTCAAAGGGCTTCCACGAGGGAAGCGACAAATGAAATCGTACACACCCTGGGAACTTCATCCTCTCATTTCGATACGATTTGCCCCTCTGCCGAAATGATAATCGCGACCACTGCATTGCTTTGCAGAACACAGCGAATCGCTGAAACCAGGGAGAAAATATGACGTATGGATAAGGGATTGTGCGAAGGAGTGCAACGTAGCTCTCGCAGGGGTCCGAGAGTTTTGAAAACGCAGCCTCAACAACAGGGAGTCACCATGGAACAACACGTCACCGCAGTCGGAGCGCTCACTATTGGACTGAGTGTTCTTGGCATTCTCATCGGAGCGTTCATTTTTATCCTTCTCGCAGGCATCGGCTTTATTGCCCAAGACGAGGAAGCGAGCGTCATCCTAGTTGCTATCGGTTCATTCGTCGCGATCTTCCTCCTCGTACTCTCCATCCCGGGCATCATTGGCGGCATCGGATTGCTCAAGCGCAAGGAATGGGCAAGAATTCTGGTCCTCGTGCTCTCGGCACTGCAGCTCATTAATTTCCCGATCGGCACCTGCATCGGAGGATACTCGATGTGGGTTCTGCTCCAGAAGGAGACCATCCTCCTGTTCAATCCTGTTGTCCCCGCCACACCCGGACAGACGTAGCCAACGACAACCAAACCCTGCCACATTGCTACCAGATCAAAGAAATGCGGCTCGTGTGCTCATCTCGTCCTTCGGCGACCGGACTTGAGTGACGCAACGAGCCGCTTATAGTCAGCCGAAGCCATCGCGTGATCAACAATGGGTGGCGGATAGTGCTTGCCAATCACACAGCCGGCCTCCCTCTGGAGCGCCGGCGGCATCGTATGCGGTGCGTGGATGAATTTCGCCGGCACCTTCTGCAACTCCGGGAGATACCTCTTGATGTACAACCCATCCGGGTCAAACCGTTCCGCTTGCAGCTGAGGATTGAAAATCCTTAGCGGCTTCGGATCGACGCCAGTCGAAGCAGCCCACTGCCAGCCGCCGTTGTTCGATGCTGTCTCGATGTCCAGGAGCTTCTTCTCGAAGTAAGCAGCTCCCAGGCGCCAGTCATGCCGCAGGTCCTTCGTAAGAAACGACGCGACGACCATTCTCACACGATTGTGCATCCATCCGGTTTGGCTGAGCTGCCGCATCCCTGCATCGACCAACGGGAAGCCTGTTCTGCCCTGAGACCACGCGACGAATTGGGCATCATCCATTCGCCACGGCATCGATTCGAACTCCACGCGGTAGCTCCTGTCCAACAGATCTGGAAAATGATAGAGCACCGCCTGATAGAACTCCCGCCAGATCAGTTCATCGATATACTTGGCAGCAGAACCTTGAAGACGTGCGCGAGACTTCTTGAGCGCTCTCTCGCAATCGTCAACCATTCGGCGAACGGAAATGCAGCCGAACCGAAGATATGCGGAGAGCCTGCTTGTTCCGTCAAGGAAGGGAAGATCGCGATGCTGTGCATAGTCGTGGATCTTCGACTGAAGGAAACGATGCCACATCCGGAGCGCCTCTTTTTCTCCCCCTTGAAAAGCGGGTTCCACGATGCTCAACGGGCGACCGAGTTCGCCGGCACCGAGCACTCGTTCCGTCGGCAAGGGGGGCGACACGATCGATTTCGGACTTCCCAGCGGTCCCGGATGATCGAGCTTTTTCCAGGCATTGGCGTACGGTGTAAAAACCACAAATGGAGTCCCTCTGCCGGTGAGCACTTCGTGAGGCTCGTGAACAACTACGTCTGCAAACGACCTGACTTCAATCCCATAGCGCCGGTAGAGAGCCTCGACCTTCTGGTCTCGTCCCCGAGCGAACGGTTCGTAGTCGCGATTGTAGTACAGAGCAACCGGTTGAGTTTCCCGGATGATCGACTCGTGAACTTTGAGTATTTTCCCCCGACGGGTCGCGAGCATCCCACCGATAGCCCTGAGTCTCTCCTCGAGCACAGTGAGAGCCTCGGCTTGAAAATTGAACACTGCCCCATCGGATGGAAGTGAACGGATCAAGTCCGTGTCAAATACGAAGAGCGGAATGATTGGGATGCCCTTTGCGGCAGCATGATGCAACGCCGGGTGATCGTCAATGCGAAGATCTCGCCGAAACCACACGATGATAGGCCGGTTCACACCCGTTCCTCCATCAGTTTGAAGTAACGATCGACTACGACCTGTATGGGAGCGCGAAACAGTGAATCTCTACGAGAGATAGCGAACCCCCGCATCGGATAAGACGAAGTAGAGCAGCTCGGCAATGAGAAAATGCGAAACGATCCACGAAGTTTTTTTTCTTTCGCATAAGCCTGCAGAATCGATAGTGCCGCATAGGATAGAGCGAACCAAGTAAGATAATTCAGCTCGGTAGGCATCCCACCTTTCCAATGCCAGAGGTCGAGCGAGTCAGCGGCAAGCTCCAGGACCGCATCGGTAGCGGTGACGATGATGGATGCTACCACAACGTGTTTATGCCGGAGGACTTTTTCCGCAGCAACCCAGCTTGGGATCAGAATCGCCAGCCAGACCAATGGTATCACCAGAGGCACTTCAAGTGCCATTGGCCCGAGCACGTGAGTGTAGGCAAAGTCACCGAAGGGGAACCCAACGTTGACGCCGGCAGCTTCAGCCAGGTACGTCAGAAGCAGCACAGATCCAAGCGCAGCGGTTGTGCGAATGCTCATTTCGTACGTCAGGAAGGCGGCAGTCAAGCCAATCAACGCCAGGACTACTGGCGTCAGTGATCGAACGAGCGGCTGAAAACGATACATCGCATTCAATACCGCCCCTGACACAAAGAACAAGTAAAGCCCGATCAGGAGGAGCTTGCGGTGCGTTGACAGGGATGATCGCAGAGATGAAAGCATACCGAGAAGGTGACGACTCATAAGTTTGCCAGCTGACCTCGATTCTCCAAGCGCTGAAAAATTCCGGGGAGGGGCTGACAGCAAAGGACAACAAACCGAATGGGCTTATGTTCTGAAGGAGTGCTCGGCAGCCTGAAGAGTGTTCTTCAGGAGCATAGCAATCGTCATCGGCCCGACGCCGCCCGGAGAAGGCGTAATCGCACTGGCCACCTGACTAGCGGAATCGAAATGGACATCGCCCACAAACCGGTACCCCTTTTTCGAGGTAGGATCCTCGATCCGGTTCGAACCAACATCAATCACTACCACCCCTGGCTTCAACATTGCGCCGGTGATCGCCTCGGGTTTTCCGAGGGCCGCAATCAAGATGTCAGCACGTTTCGTGTGGACGGTGATATCGGGCGCGCCGGTATGGGCGATCGTCACGATCGCATTCGCGCCTTTTTTCTTCTGGAGAAGAATGTTCGCGATTGGCTTCCCGACAATGTTGCTTCGCCCGACAACCACCACGTGTTTTCCGGCGGGATCGTTTCCGCTCCGCATCAACAGTTCCTGAATGCCGGCAGGAGTGCATGGCCGAAGACACTCCTCTCCAATCACCAGTTTGCCAACATTGACCGGATGAAACCCGTCGACGTCCTTCCTTGGGTCGATCGCATTGATGACGTTGTGCTCGCTGATATGCCTGGGCAGCGGGAGCTGCACCAACAAACCGTGAATGCGGGGATCTTCGTTGAATGTCCGCACTTTTGCCAGCAGCACCTCTTCGCTCGTCTCGGCAGGCATTCTCTCCGTTACCGAATAGAATCCAACTTCCTCACATGCTTTCCCCTTCATTCCCACATACGATTGTGAAGCAGGATTCTCGCCGACGAGTATGAATGCCAGTCCTGGAACGACGCCGCGCTCCGCCTTCATGCGCTGCGTAGCTTCTCTTATTTCGAATCTGATGGATTCAGCGATCTTCTTGCCGTCGATAATCTGAGCAGACATGGTAGACCTTCGAGCGAATCGTCACGCGTTGGGATAAGGTGGGAGCGCCGACAAGAAGGTGCGCCCTAGAACGCCGGGAAAATCACTTGTTCAACCTTTGTCGCTTTGCCTGTTTCTGTTTCAACCTGAATGTAGATTGCACAGAACCGAACATCATGCTGCGCGAGCTCAAACTTGTACGGTGTCTGATGCTGGAAACGCTTGATGGCGATCTCCTTCCTCAGCCCGATGACAGAGTCGTACGGCCCGGTCATACCCACGTCAGTGATGTACGCCGTGCCTTTTGGCAGGATTCTGGCATCGGCCGTCGGTATGTGCGTGTGTGTCCCTATCACAGCGCTGACGCGACCCTCCAAGTGCCAGGCAAGCGCCATCTTTTCAGCCGTGGCTTCGGCATGCATGTCAATGAGAATCACCTTGGTGTCACTAATAATCTTGCTCACTACCCAATCGGCTGATCGGAACGGGTCATCGATGGGCTGCATGAAGGTGCGGCCCTGCAGGTTGATGACTCCGACATGCCCCTTCTCTTTGAGATCGTACACCACGTACCCAAAGCCGGGATTCTCTTTCGGATAGTTCAACGGCCTCAGAATATTCTTCTCTGATGCTAGAAGCGACTTCGCCTGCCAGCGATCCCAGATATGGTTCCCGCTGGTAATAACATGAATCCCCATCTCAAAAAGCTCTTTCGCCTCCTGCTCGGAGATGCTTTTTCCCTCGTTGACATTTTCACCGTTCGCCACGCAGAAATCAATCTCATATTTCTTGAGATACTGCTTCAAAACCGTTGAAACCAGCGTGACTCCTGGCCGGCCGTTGATGTCGCCAATGAAAAATATGTTCAATCGCTGAGACACGAAAATCCTCCAAAGAGTTGGATGGCGGTACCACAGGGGCCGACGCAATCGACAATAGAAATCGGCAGAGCCTGTCGACCGTTGGAATGCAGTATGGCGATGCAATATAGAAGAATTTGACCGGAAACAAAAGAGGGACAGCGCAGGGGTTGTTCAGGCGGGAGGCACCTGGAAATCCCGGATGCCTCCCCGAGAACGAGACTGGCTGTGGTCAGTGGTAGAGGCGGATGACCCTGCGAAGGACAATCTTGTCAACGGCAACCAAGATTACAATTGAGATCAACGTAAACATGACGATCTTGTTCGTCTCAGATGATTGGTCACTGACCGGCCGTTGGATTGCTTTGACCCGATCTGAGGCAAGAAACTCACGCACCTTGGAATAGTACTCACTGTAGACGGAGAGAGCATTCGAGACAACCGTCGGCCCTTTGGCTGGACCGGACTCGCTCTTCACGCTGACTGCGTACCAGACAATAGTGAGCACAAGAGCCATCGCCAGGACATTCGCAAGGTTGTCGATGAGCAACGCACCGATCGATTTCTTTGTCTGCGGCGCTATCTTTCCCATCACACGAGATGTGAACTCGCGGGACGGCTTCGACAGAGGAGCCGATCTGACAGCCCGCTCCATTTTCTTGCTGAATTCCACTTCCCTGCGGCAACGAGGGCAAGTTTCCAGGTGCACCAAGATCCTTGTCCTCTCGCCGTTCATCACAGTGCCGTCGACAACCTGCAACACTTCATTCGCTGTAAGATGATTCATAGAACAAGCCCTCTCAGCAAGTCCTTGATGAACTTACACTTCCTTGAGTCTGCCAGCACCCAGCTGCCGTCCAACCGCCTGCCGGAGAAGCGTTCGTCCGCGGAAAAGTCTGACCTTGACGGTGCCCAATGGCAATCCCGTGATTTCCACGATCTGATCGTAGCTCATGTCCTGAAGAAAAAACAGCGTGCAGATAGAACCATAGATACGAGGCAAAGCGTCGATTTCCCGGGCAACCACTGACTCGATTTCGCTCGATTCAATTTTCTCATCCGGCAGTAGATCCAACGAGGGAATTTCGAATCCAACTTCTCCTTCTGTGCTCTCGAGTGCTACGTGAATATCTTCTCCTCGTTTGCTCAGTTGCGTCGCACATACATTGTAGACAATCCTGTAAAACCAGGTCGAGAAGCTCGATTTCCATTCAAAACGCGGCAACGCGTTGAATGCCCTGACGAAAGCATCCTGCAGGGCTTCCTCGGCTTCCTCGCGGTTCTTGAGCATACGCATCGCCAGAGTCATTCCTCTATCCTTGTGACGATCGATGAGCTCTGAGAAGGCCTTCTTCTCTCCCGCGAGGACACGCTGGATTACGGCTGCGTCCTTGTTTTGCACGTCAATCTGACCAGTGTTGCATACACACTCTTTGACTTGACCTGAAGGCCGAAGGTTTCGGCCATCCTCCAAATCACTCATTCGGGCGGCTGTGAAACCCTGCATCCAAAACCCAGGTCAAAGTTACTAAAGCCACCATAGAACGTCAACCTGATCATTCATCTGAACGGAGGAACCATGGACACCGGCGAATTCCTGATACCAATATTTCTTTTCGGCGGCACCGCTGCCGTTTTGATCGTCTACTACAACAATCGCCACAAAGAGCGTATGGCGATGATCGAAAAAGGTGTGAATCCTGCAGATTTCAAGGGTGCGCCCATGCGTGAGTGGTTCCGCACAAACCCGCTCGCGAGCCTGAAGTGGGGCCTCCTCTCGATCTTTGTGGGCCTGGGAGCTATGTTCGCGATGTGGATGCATCGGACCTACGACGTGCCGGATGGAATCTATGTTTCGAGCATGCTCGTCACTGGCGGCATAGCCCTGATCATCTTCTATTTCATCGCCTCAAAGAAGCTGAAGCAAGACCAGGCATAAGCGGTTGGCTGGGGTGTGCGATTGAGAAGGTCGGGTTCATTGCCCGACCTTTTTGATGTTCGCATGACCTTGCTGGTCTCCCTCACCTAAAGAAGCTGACCCATCATTCTTGGGAAGCGGCTTCGACTTCATCCGCTCCAGAGCTCTCTCCCACGGAGGAACCGATGAACAAGGCATTTCGAAATCTCCTCTCGCTCTTCTTTTTCCTCGGATCAGTTGTTGTCGGGGCGAGTTCGTTTGCACAGACCCCGCCCGACACAGGCATCACAGTCATTCACGCAGGTCGATTGTTCGACAGTGAGAAGAGCGTTTTCGTAGACAAACAGGATATCATCATCAAGAGCAAGCGAATCGACGCGATCGGTGAGAATTTGCCCGTGCCGCAAGGTGCGCGCGAAATTGACTTGAGAAACTATTCCGTCCTGCCCGGCCTTATAGACTCTCACACTCATCTCCTCTACATCGAAGAAGTTTCAAAGGCATCACCGATGGAAGGGATCAAGGCCGTGGTCAACGAAGGGACCCCACTGCGGGCGTTGCATGGAGCTGCTCGGGCCAAGACATTTCTTGCAGCCGGCATCACAACGGTGCGAGACCTTGGCAATTCAGGGCAGTTCGGCGACGTGGCATTGCGCGATGCGATCAACGACGGTAGCGTCGACGGCCCGCGGATGTTCGTATCCGGCCCCGGACTGAGTCCCGTGGGAGGACAATTTCCCGGGTTGCAGCAGAAGCATAAGGCCATCGCTGAAGATGAATACCGCATCGTTCGTGGACCTGAAGACGCAGCCCAGGCCGTCCGAGAAAATGTAACATTCGGTGCGAACCTCATCAAGATCTACTCAAACAACTCTCCGAACCGCTGCTATCTGTCCCTCGCGGAGATGAAGGCAATCGTCGAGGAAGCGAAAATGTACGGTGCCAGAGTGACAGCGCACGCGACAAACAATGCCCCGATCTGGCGCGCCGTACAGGCGGGGGTAAATTCGATCGACCACGCCTATCAGGTCGATGACAGCACCCTGGCGCTCATGCGCGAGCGAGGGGTCGCGTTACTGCCAACAGATGTCGATAGCGTGATCATCGCGACTCTGGTCAAACGAGATCCGACCGATAAGAGGCTCACGATTGAGCAAATCCCGCGGATCTTGAGGGGCGGCCGCGACCGATTGCAGCGAGCATTGAAGGCAGGCGTGACGATCGTGGCCGGCTCCGACAATTATCTTCAGACAGGATTGCCTCAAGGTGATGCAGCGAAGCATGTGTTGTTTGCCTATGCAGATGCTGGGATGAATCTTCTCCAGATCCTGCGCGCTGCGACGTGGAATGGAGCCGAGCTGCTCGGCATGAAAAATCGTCTTGGCGTTATCAAGCCAGGGGCATTCGCGGACATTATTGCTGTTGATGGTCAGCCCGATTCCGATATTCTTGCGCTGGAGAAAGTCCGTTTTGTAATGAAGGACGGGACGGAATACCTCGGCCGCAAATGAAGCGGTGATCTATCTACTAGTCGGTGGGACAACTCAGGGCCGGATCGAAAGTCCGGCCTTCGTGTGACAGGAATATTTGCTCGTGGTACAAAGAAACGGGGCCGCCTCCATACTTATTGGGACAGCCCCTTTCCGTGGTTTTCTACAAACCCAGCCGAACGACCCTGCACATCGAATGTCACAAGTGTACGCCGGAAGAACAAAAAAATTGCACCAGGAGCGTCACTAGCTCCCCGAGCGAGCTAGAGGTGCTCAAGTGGGCGAACTCCTCCGTTCAGGACGGTATTTTCCGCTCTTTCGACAGCCTCTGAATCATGGCGCATCGGCTGGCGAAATGTGATTTGCCCAAGCGCGATATCCCCCGCCAGGACTACTTCCCGAGCTCCTTGTGTGTTCGGCTCCACACAGCAGCCAGGTAGATGGAGTTCTGGTTCCAGTTGAGGATCTTCGTGAAGAGACTCTTGGCTGCCTCTTTGTTTCCCTTCTTCAGGAGCGCTTGGCCTTGATGAAACATGACCCAAGGATTTGGTTGCTGCTTCGCCAGCCGCTCGATGGCTGCATCATATTGCCCACCTTTGTAGTCGATTAGGGCAAGCGTCCACTCCAGAGTCGTCTTTTCGTCAGGATTATTGCGAGCCTCGACATCCTTTCTGAAGAGATCTGCGCTTGCTTTCGCTTTGTCCAGCTTGTTGTCCTGGGCATTGCCAAATGCACGCCAGAAGTTCGAATATACCTGCAGGTTTTCTTTTTGCCGAGGCGTCAGATCGACCTTGCCGATTGTCGAGATAGCCTCTTCATATTTCTTCAATCCGTCTGATGCTTTGCCCATTCCCGAGAGCGCAAAGCCCTCATATGCATACGAATAGACGACTGCAACCGACTGTTTTTCTTTCTCAGCGAATGCCCGGCGTTCCTCGAAAGCCTTGATCGCATCATCGAGCTTGTTCTCATACATGAATGACAACGCCTTGTTGTACATCGCGGTCAATTTCTCGTTCACCTGCGTGGCCTTGTCAGAGTGCATCTGGTAGTACTCTCTTGCCTTTGCAAAGTCACCTTTGAAGAGGTAGCCGTTGGCAATGCCGGAGAGGCTGCCGATGAACGAATTGTCGGTATCGTACGCCTTCTGATATTGCGCGATCGACTCATCATACCGTCCCATCTTCAGGAGGAGCTCCGCATAGGAGTCATAGGGATTTGGCTTGTTGGGCTGCAGGCTGATGTACTTCTTAAACGGCTTCTCGGCCGCATCGAGCTTCCCCTGAGCAATGTTCACATAGCCGATCAGGTTGTATACGGCGGCGTACGTGCTGTCCATTTCTGTCGCCTTCGTGTAGGAATCGAGAGCGGACTTGTTGTCGCCGATGGTCTGGAAATAAAGGCCCTCGTACATTCTCACCCTCTTGTCTTCAGGAAACATCGAAAGAAGTTTGTCCAGATGTTCTTTCTGCTTCGGCCGATTTGCATCCGATGATGCCTGCATGTAGTCGATCAAGGCCTTTTCTCCCTCGGAGACTTTCGCAGCCAGTGCCTGTGCCTTTCCCAGATTGGTGCTTACAACTTGAGCACCACCACCGGCAAATGCTCGATACAAATACGCCAACGCAAACGTGCTGTCTTCTGCTATAGCCTGATCAAAGAGTCTGGCAGCCGCCGAGAGCTCGATATTCTCATACAAGTCGCGACCCTGTACGAAGAGATCTCTCGCTCCGTTTGATGAAGTGGTGATCGGGATCCCCTTGTCGAGCTTGGCACATGAACATATGATGAGAGCCAGGAAGAAGAGTCCTGTCAAACCTGCGTTTTTCATGGCTTGACTCCTTTCTTGTTAGTTGGTTCGTCTCTTGTTTCGCCTATCCTCCACGGCCCTATCACTAGAAGCACACACCTTGCCACCTACTGCGACCATCATCATACCGGAGGGCAGAGCTTTGGCCGCGACCATCCAACCCCTCAAGGATGCTACATGTGGAGAATATTGCCCGGAGCACGACGTGCTCCTGCGGAATAAGATCGGTAATACGAAACTGGTTTTAACAAAAATCAGATGGGGGGAGACTGGGTCTGGCCGTTTCCAGAGTCTCGTTTGGTGGGCAGTAGGACCTGACGGTGAATGGCCTGTAGTGTCGCCGGGCACACTGTCTTGAGCTGCCTTCGTCGTTCCGCGGCCAGGTAGCGAATTACGAGTGCTGAAAGAAGAGAAACGATTCTGACAAAGTCAACGTCTAGAGAAGGGCGGACAATACCTTGCCCCAAGCCTGCTGGCGAGAATATTCGGAGAGGCAAAGTAGACCTGCGGTTGGT
>Ga0315274_10001617_pt1 | contig 34457 bp, 25 predicted proteins | sample YL17G02_20_MG_FD_203700 | JGI IMG/M metagenome (GOLD analysis project Ga0315274, IMG submission 203700) | Sediment microbial communities from Yellowstone Lake, YNP, Wyoming, USA - YL17G02_20 | ecosystem: Environmental > Aquatic > Freshwater > Lake > Sediment | place: USA: Wyoming | collected...
TCGAGTACAAGGCCAGGTGGAGAGGAGTGACGGTCCTCACGGTAGATCCAAGGAACAGCAGCAGGAAGTGCCCGGCATGTGGGAGATTACAGGATTCCCGAAAGGGCACGGAGTTCAGGTGCGAGTGCGGCTGGCGTCTCGACAGGCACATCAACGCCAGCCTGAACCTGCTGCAGACAGCCGTCTCGGAAGAGATGGTGGGGGGTCTACGGTTCGACCCTGGCGCGCTCCAGCATGACGTGATGATGATCCTCTACGACCCTGAGAAGGGCGCACGGTCGGAGCCGAATGGAGCGAGTTGCGAGGGGGCTGCGGCGTGAAGAGCCGCTGCCTAATTTCGCAACAGAACCAACGCACATCCACAGCAGCACGGGGCACTTTGCAGAGGCAATCGCGAAACAGACAGTATTCGGAGGGCAATCGATCCGACGTGTGCTACGGGATCTCAATGATAAGGGTAGATAATGTTTGCTTGGGAAACGCGATTTATGGTCTCGGCGAGATATTTGTCGTCTCGAATTCGCACCGTTACGGAACGGCTTGCTGAAAAATCCTCGTTTTCCAAGAAATCATTATATACACGAACGAACTACACGCCCTGCTAACGCAGCCTAGGGTATCCACGCCGCCCAGGGCCCGTAGCTCAGCTAGGTAGGAATCTTATGCATTCTATGATTGCAAGACTCCCTAGAAAGAGCATCTGCCTTTTAAGCAGGTGGCCCGGGGTTCGAATGACTATGCCTAACAGACTAGTCTCGGAAATCCCCGCGGGCCCGCTAGGCGTCGCCTCCGGCGCGTCTGAGGGGTTGGCTGGGATGAAACAACTTGCAGTCGAGGGCACTGCGCTTGTTGGGTGAGCAACATGGCCGAAGAATTTAACGTCTTGGAGCATGAGCTCGTTCCCGAGCATCATCTCCTGTCGGAGAAGGAGGTCGAGAAGGTCCTGAAGGAGCTCAGACTCACCAAGGACCAGCTTCCGAAGGTAAGGATTGCCGACCCGTGCATTCGCGCTCTCGACGCGATCGCGGGACCGGTCGAAGAGGGAATGGTAGTCAAGATCGTCAGGCGCAGCGCCACCAGCGGCGTGTCCGTCTGCTACAGACTCGTGGTCCGGGGGTGAACCATTGAGAGAACTAGTGGAAACCTATTTCCGAGAACGCAGTATCGTCAACCACCACATCGCATCGTACAACGATTTCTTGCCGACCATCGACCACCCGAACAGCAGGATGCAGAATATCGTGGACAACGTCCGCGCATCCCCTGACGAGGCCGAGAGGGGGCTCATCAGACTCGACCCCGACAGGACCGAGGGGAAGGTCATCGAGATCCGGATCGGGAGGAAGAGGGACGAGAAGACGGGTCAGATAGACGGCAGCGCCAGGCCGACCATATCGGTCGGAAGGCCGGTGATCAAGGAAGCCAACGGCGCGACCCACGACCTGTTCCCGATGGAGGCCAGGCTCAGGAACCTCAACCACTCCGCGCCCATCATGCTCGAGTTCACGGTCGTCGAGGACGGCATCGAGCGCGAGGCGGAGAAGGTGCACATAGGCGACCTGCCGGTCATGATCAAGTCCAAGAAGTGCAACCTGCACAGGGACAACCTGGACGTCGACAGGGAGCCGACCCCCGAGGAGCTGGACAAGCACCTCGTTGACATGGGCGAGGACCTGTGCGACCCCGGAGGATATTTCATCATCGGCGGGACCGAGAGGGCGCTGATCTCCCTCGAGGACCTGGCCCCGAACAGGGTCATGGTCGAGATGAACGAGCGCTACGGCACCAGCCTGCACGTGGCCAAGGTCTTCTCTCAGAGGGAAGGCTACAGGGCGCTCACGCTGATGGAGAAGAAGAAGGACGGCATCCTGGTGGTGTCCGTCCCCGCAGCGTCCGGCCAGATACCTCTCATAGTGCTCATGAAGGCGCTGGGGATGGAGAGCGACGAGCAGATCTTCAAGGCGATCGTCTCCGACCCTCAGATGGCCAACATCGTGTACGCGAACATCGAGGAGTGCCAGAACAAGAAGCTGTACCCGCCCAACGGGATATACACGACCGAGGACGCCATCCTGTTCCTGGAGCGCAAGTTCGCGACCGGACAGGCCAAGGAGTACAGGGCGAAGAAGGTCGAGAGCATCATCGACAGGTCGCTCCTGCCGCACCTGGGCGACACGTCCGAGGTGAGGCTCAAGAAGTCCATCTTCCTGGGACGGGTCGCGAGGAACATCCTGGAGCTCGAGCTAGGCAAGCGTAAGGAGGACGACAAGGACCACTACGCGAACAAGAGGCTGAAGCTCGCGGGTGACCTCATGGAGGACCTCTTCAGGGTCGCGTTCACCAACCTGATCAAGGACCTGAAGTACCAGCTCGAGAGGGGCTACACGAGGAAGAAAGGCCTCAAGATATCGAGCGCCATCAGGCCCGATTTGCTCACCCACAGGCTGCTGCACGCGTTCGCGACCGGCAACTGGGTCGGCGGAAGGGCGGGCGTATCCCAGCTGCTGGACAGGACCTCGAACATGAGCGCGCTGTCCCACCTGAGGCGCGTCACTTCGCCCCTCACGAGGAGCCAGCCGCACTTCGAGGCGCGTGACCTGCACCCCACTCAGTGGGGCAGGCTGTGCCCGAACGAGACACCGGAAGGTCAGAACTGCGGCCTTGTGAAGAACTGCGCGCTCATCGTCGACGTGTCTGAGGGCACGGACGAGAAGGACGTCATCTGGCTGCTCAGAGACCTGGGCGTCAGGGAGGTCGGCGAGCAGTACACGAACGAAACCAGTATATACGTCAACGGCGACCTGATCGGCCTGCACGACAAGCCCAAGGAACTCGTCGAGGAGATACGCCAGAGGAGGCGCTCCGGGCTGCTGTCGCACGAGGTCAACATCAGGTTCGACGACAACATGAACGAGATCATAATCAACTGCGACGAGGGGAGGATGAGGAGGCCGATGCTCGTCGTCCGCCACGGCAAGACCATGCTCACGCACAGGCACGTCGAGGACATGCGCTCGGGCAAGGCCAAGTGGTCCGACCTCATCCGCGAGGGCGTCGTCGAGTGGATCGACGCCGAGGAGGAGGAGGACACGTACATCGCGGTGTTCTCGTACAAGACGCCTCAGAAGTGCGAGCACTGCGGCAAGTTCCTGAGCGAGATCGACGTCGAGTGGCGCAACCCGGGCGAGGAGGGCAAGATCGCCCTGGAGTGCAAGGCCTGCGGCGGGACGATGCAGATCGACTCGCTGCTCCTGGACAAGCACACCCATCTGGAGATAGACCCGATGGTCATCCTGGGCGTCTGCTCCGCGATGGTCCCGTACCCCGAGCACAACTCGAGCCCGAGGGTCACCATGGGCTCCGGGATGGCGAAGCAGTCGCTGGGCATGAGCTCGTCCAACTACAGGATCCGGCCGGACACCAGGAGCCACCTGATGCACTACCCGCAGCAGCCGATCGCGAAGACGAAGCCGATGGACTTCGTGCACTTCGAGAAGAGGCCCGCGGGCCAGAACTTCGTCGTGGGAATCATATCCTATTCCGGCTACAACATGGAGGACGCGGTCATCATGAACAAGTCCTCGGTCGAGCGCGGGCTCGGCAGGACGACCTTCATGAGGACCTACAGGTCCGAGGAGCGCAGGTATCCAGGCGGTCAGGAGGATCACTTCGAGATACCCAGCCCCGACGTCAGGGGCGCGAGGGCCGACCTGTCATACAGCAACCTGAGCGAGGACGGCCTCATCAGCCCCGAGACCAAGATCGAGGGCGGCGACGTGCTCATAGGCAAGACCTCACCCCCGAGGTTCCTCGAGGAGGAGGCGGACTTCCTGACGCCCCAGAAGAGGCGCGAGACGTCCGTGACCGTCAGGCCGGGAGAGAGCGGATACGTCGACAGCGTGATGCTCACGGAGTCCGAGAACGGCTCCCGCCTTGTCAAGGTCAAGGTCAGGGACGAGAGGATCCCGGAGCTCGGGGACAAGTTCGCGTCCAGGCACGGCCAGAAGGGCGTCGTCGGACTGCTCGTGTGCCAGGAGGACATGCCGTTCACGGAGGACGGCCTCGTGCCGGACCTCCTGATCAACCCGCACGCGATCCCTTCGCGTATGACCGTGGCCCACGTGCTCGAGATGATCGGAGGCAAGGTCGGCTCGATGGAGGGCAGGTTCATAGACGGCACGCCCTTCAGCGGCGAGAGGGAAGAGGCCCTCAGGGACGCGCTCATCAAGAACGGCTTCAAGCACAACGGCAAGGAGATCATGTACGACGGCATCACCGGGCGCAAGGTCGAGGCGGGGATATTCGTCGGCGTGATCTACTACCAGAAGCTGCACCACATGGTCTCCGGGAAGCTCCATGTCAGGAGCAGGGGCCCGGTCCAGATACTCACCAGGCAGCCTACCGAGGGGCGCTCGAGGCAGGGCGGCCTGAGGTTCGGCGAGATGGAGAGGGACTGTCTAATCGGCCACGGCGCGGCCATGGTCATCAAGGACAGGCTCCTGGACGAGTCCGACGGCACGCTGCAGTACGTCTGCGGCAACTCGAGCTGCGGCCACATAGCCATCCTGGACAGGAGGGGCACCCTCAGGTGCCCCGTCTGCGGGAACAACTCGAAGATATACCAGGTTCAGACCTCGTACGCGTTCAAGCTGCTGTTGGATGAGCTGCTGTCGCTCGGGGTCGCCATGCGCCTGCAACTGGAGGACTTGAAATGACGGTCACGGGAGTAACCAAGAGGATAGCCGCGATCAAGTTCGCCCATCTGTCGCCTGACGAAATCAGGAAGATGAGCGCGACCAAGATCATCACAGCGGACACGTACGACGACGACGGCTTCCCGATAGACATGGGCCTGATGGACCCGCACCTGGGCGTCATCGAGCCCGGGCTGAGGTGCAAGACCTGCGGGAAGAAGGTCGACGAGTGCCCGGGGCACTTCGGGCACATCGACCTCGCGATGCCGGTCATCCACGTCGGCTACGTGAAGGAGATCAAGAAGCTCCTGCAGTCCACCTGCAGGTCCTGTGGCAGGCTCCTGCTCACGGGTGAGCAGGTGGCCGAGTACAAGAAGCAGAGGGACAGGATGGAGGAGCTGGGCGGGGACGTGCTCGACACGTCCGCCGTCACGAAGGAGACCGCGCGCGACGCAGCCTCGAGGACCGCGTGCCCGCACTGCGGGACGGTCCAGCTGAAGATCACGCTCGACAAGCCCACGACCTTCAGGGAGGAGGGACACAAGCTCACCCCGAAGGAGGTCAGGGAGAGGCTCGAGCGCATCCCGGACGAGGACCTCATATCGCTGGGCATGGACCCGACGGTGTCGAGGCCCGAGTGGATGATCCTGACCGCGCTGCCGGTGCCCCCGGTTACTGTGAGGCCCTCGATCACGCTCGAGTCCGGCGACAGGTCGGAGGACGACGTCACGCACAAGCTCGTCGATGTCCTGAGGATCAACCAGAGGCTCCGTGAGAACAGGGACGCTGGCGCGCCCCAGCTCATAGTCGAGGACCTGTGGGAGCTCCTGCAGTACCATGTCACGACGTACTTCGACAACCAGACCTCGGGCATACCGCCCGCGAGGCACAGGTCCGGGAGGCCCCTGAAGACCCTCGTCCAGAGGCTCAAGGGCAAGGAGGGCAGGTTCAGGTCGAACCTGTCCGGGAAGCGTGTCAACTTCTCCGCTCGTACGGTCATATCGCCCGACCCCATGCTGTCCATAAACGAGGTCGGCATCCCGGTCGAGGCCGCGAGGGAGCTCACGATCCCGATACACGTCACCGAGCGCAACGTCGCAATCGCTAAGGAGATATGCTCGCGCGGGCCGGCGCCCGCGGGCCCGGACTACAAGGCGGGCGTGAACTACGTGATCAGGACCGACGGCCGTAGGATAAAGATCACGGACAAGAACGCGGAGACCGTCTCGGAGACGATAGAGCAGGGATACATCGTCGAGAGGCACCTGCAGGACGGCGACATCGTCCTGTTCAACAGGCAGCCGTCGCTGCACAGGATGTCCATCATGGCGCACGAGGTCAGGGTCATGCCGTTCAAGACGTTCAGGTTCAACCTGTGCGTCTGCCCGCCGTACAACGCGGATTTCGACGGCGACGAGATGAACCTGCACGTGCTCCAGAGCGAGGAGGCCAGGGCCGAGGCGAAGGTGCTGATGAGGGTGCAGGAGCACATCCTGTCCCCGAGGTTCGGCGGGCCGGTCATCGGCGGGATACACGACCACATCACGGGCGCGTTCCTGCTGACTCACACGGACTCGAAGTTCACCAGGGAGGAGACGCTGAAGATACTCGAGAAGATCGATGTGCCCGAGCTGCCCGAGTCCGAGGTCAAGGTGCACAACGTGCCCTACTGGACCGGGAAGCAGCTGTTCAGCATAATCGTCCCGAAGGATCTGCACATGACCTTCAAGTCGTCCATCTGCCAGAGGTGCGACAACTGCAAGAAGGAGGCATGCGAGCACGACTCGTTCGTGGTCATCAGGGGCGGCAGGCTCGTCGCGGGCACCATCGACGAGAAGGCCATAGGCGCGTTCAAGGGCAGGATCCTGGACAAGCTGGCCAGGGATTACGGGCCCGACATAGCGAGGCAGTTCATAGACCGCGCGACCAAGCTCGCGATAGGCGCGATATCCGTCCGCGGGTTCACGACCGGCATAGATGACGAGGACATCCCGGACCAGGCGAAGCGCGAGATAGACGACGCGATGACCCAGGCGAGGATGAAGGTCGAGGAGCACGTGGCGGCTTACAGGCACGGCGAGATCGAGCAGATGCCCGGGCGGTCGCTCGAGGAGACCCTCGAGGTCGAGATCATGAAGGTCCTTGGCAAGGCGAGGGACACCGCGGGCCAGATCGCGGGCAGGCACCTCGGTCTGGAGAACTCGGCGGTGATCATGGCCCGTTGCGGCGCGAGGGGCTCGATGCTGAACCTGTCGCAGATGGCGGGCGCCATCGGCCAGCAGGCGGTCAGGGGCGAGCGTCTGTCCAGGGGATACTGGAACAGGACCCTGCCGCACTTCGAGAAGGGCGACTTGGGGTCCGAGGCCAGGGGCTTCATCAGGAACTCGTACAAGAGCGGGCTCACGCCGACCGAGTACTTCTTCCACTCTATGGGTGGCAGGGAAGGCCTGGTCGATACCGCGGTGAGGACCTCCCGTTCGGGTTACATGCAGAGGAGGCTCATCAACGCGCTCGAGGACCTGAAGGTCATGCAGGACGGCTCGGTCCGCAACACCGCTGGCACGATCATCCAGTTCAAGTACGGCGAGGACGGCATCGACCCGTGCAGGGGCGTCCAGGGGGACCCGGTCGACGTCGACGACATCATCCTGAGCGTGCTCGGGGACCAGGGCGAGCTGATCGCCAAGGTCCGGGAGAAGGGCGTCGTGAGCTACGGCATCCAGGACAGGGACCTGCTCGAGACACCCGAGGAGACCGAGATTGAGGAGGAGCCAGATTTCGAGTCCGGCGGCTCCGAGGAGGGATGATTCACATGACCGCCAAGAACGCGATAGAGGTCTTCACGAAGAAGGGCGTGGACGAGAAGATCGCGGAGAAGCTCGTCGAGAGCGGGTACACCTTCACCAAGGTCGCGCGCGCGAACGAGAAGACCATGAGGGAGCTCGAGAAGCTCTTCGGCGAGAAGAAGCTGAAGCAGGTGGTCGCGGCCGTCAAGACCAAAGAGCGCTCCCCCAAGAAGAAGAAGGAGAAGCCGCTCAAGAAGCCGGTGTTCGCCAAGAAGACCCTGCCGCTCAAGGTCAGGGAGCCGACCCGGATGGAGGCGAAGCTCGACAAGATGCTCGCCAAATCCGGGCGGAGGCTCTCCCGGGCAGTCGTGGGCGAGATCGCCCAGAGGCTCGAGGGCGTGGACATCCCCGACAAGCTCATGGATAAGATCCTGAGCATGGCCTGGGAGAGGTTCAACATACACACGGTCGACCCGAGCGAGTCCGTGGGCATTATCGCCGCGCAGAGCATAGGCGAGCCGGGCACGCAGATGACCATGAGGACGTTCCACTACGCGGGCGTCGCCGAGATGAACGTCACGCTGGGCCTGCCGAGGCTGATCGAGATCGTGGACGCGAGGCGCGTCCCGAGCACCCCGATCATGGAGATACACCTCGAGGATAGCGTGCACGACGATGTCGAGAAGGTCAGGGACATCGCCTCGAACATAGAGCGGACGAACCTGATAGACATCGCGGACGTCGAGACGGACATCAACAACATGGAGGTCGTCGTGAAGCTCGACAAGCGCAAGATCGAGCGCAAGGGCATCACGGCCGAGGAGGTCCTCAGGAAGCTCAACAAGGCCAAGGGCACCAAAGGCCTCGCGGAGATGCGCGACCAGAACATCGTGATCAGGTGCGATGAGGCGTCTTACAAGAAGCTCCAGAGGCTCTCCGAGGATACGAAGCAGAGCCCCATCAAGGGCGTCGAGGGCATACACAGGGCCGTGATCAGGAAGGTCGGAGGGCAATACGTGGTCTACACCGAGGGCTCGAACCTCGAGAAGGTGCTCGAGATCGCCCATGTGGACAAGAAGAGGACCTCGACCAACAGCATACTCGAGATATTCGAGGTGCTCGGGGTAGAGGCCGCGAGGAACGCGATCATAAACGAGGCCACGAGGACGCTGGAGGAGCAGGGTCTCACGGTGGACATCAGGCACATCATGCTCGTCTCCGACCTCATGACCAACGACGGCGACGTGAAGGCCATCGGCAGGCACGGCATATCCGGGCGCAAGTCGAGCGTGCTCGCGAGGGCCGCGTTCGAGATAACATCGACGCACCTGCTGCGCGCGGGCATCACGGGAGAGGTCGACACCCTGGAGGGCGTTGTGGAAAACATTATAGTGGGTCAGCCAGTTACAGTTGGCACCGGTGCGGTCAACCTGGTCTGGTCACCCGCGATCAAGAAGGACGGTGAGTGAAGATGATAGACATCGTAAGGGCACTCAAGACGGCGGCTGCCACGGGCGAGGTCAGGTTCGGCCTGGCCGAGACCAAGAAGTCCATGAAGAATGGAGAGGCGAAGCTGGTCGTGCTCGCGAGCAACTGCCCCGAGAAGGATTCGCTCGAGGGACAGACGTCCTCGAAGATAGTCGTGTTCCAGGGGACGAACGTCGAGCTCGGGGCGGCCTGCGGGAAGCCCTTCTCGATATCCGCGCTGGCCATCGTGAGCCCAGGGGAGTCGAACATACTCTCAGCATGAGTTGGTCCTAATGGGAGACATCACCTTTACGGAGGACACCCTCCGGTACATTTCTCTTTTCGAGAAGGTCACGGGCACGCAGGTCAAGGACTGCCTCGAGACGGAGGAGAAGCTCGTGTTCGTCGTGGAGAAGGGCCAGGGGTCCAGGGCCGTGGGCAAGAAGGGCGAAAACGTCATACGCCTCAAGAACCTCACGGGCAAGAACATCCATGTGATCGAGTATTCGGAGGACCCCGAGACCTTCGTCAAGAACGTGTTCCACACCTACAGCGTCCAGGCGGTCGCGATCGAGAACCGCGGGAACATCGTGCACGCGACAGTGACGGTCGACCCGAAGGTCAAGGGCAAGGCCATAGGCAAGAACGGCAAGAACCTCAGGATCGCCAGGGAGATAGTCAGCAGGCACCACAACATACAGAGCATCAGCGTCGCCTGAGCGGCTCCCGCTCCACCTCGAGCCTGTCCGCGGTGGGATATTCTTCGACTATGAACGACTGCAGCGAGAGCTCCGATGCGATCTCCTCGAGGACCCACGGGGCCACCTCGAGCCTCTTCTTGTCGCGGTCGACCCAGAGCAGCCTCCGGGGTACGCCGAACTCCGAGGAGATCATCCTGGCCGTCTCCTCCGGGGTCTTCGTCTCGACGACCCCCTTCAGCAGCGTCCCGTCGTCCGTGAGCAGCTCGTGGGGCTTGATCACGTTCCTCGCGCGCCTCACTATCCTCCGCCTCAGCTGCACTCCGTCTTTGAACGCTGAGGAGCAGTAGTGCAACGGGACATCGACATCGGTTCGGAGCAGCTCGAGCGCCAGATCCTCGCTGCCGGCGACCCCGGACGAGGTGTCGTCCCTGGTGTCGAACCCGCGCGCCCTCAGCGCCCTCCAATTGGTCTCGGAGAATTCCAGCTCGTTCATGTTCACGAAGTCGAGCTCCTTGTCGTCCGCGAACCCGATGAGGGCGAGCAGCTCGCTCCTCCTGTCGGGCAGCGCGGGGACCTCGAGGCCCACGCAGAGGCCAGCCTTCTTGGATCGCGCGACCGCATCCACGAAAGCCGTCTTGTCGAGCCTCTTCCAGGATCCGAGCGGCGGGTGGAACCTTATCTCGTCGAGCCCGGCCCTCGCGACCATGTCGATGCGCCTGGGATCCGTCGTCGATGCGTACAGATGTATCTGGTGCGATTCACCGAAACGCTTCTTCAGCGCCCTGATCGAAGCTGCCGTCCTGTCGGCCGTGAGGAGCGGGTCGCCCCCAGTGATGCCGGTCCCCAGCGCGTCCATCAGCTCGGCCTCTTCGATCGCCTCAGAGATGGACCCGATTCTTCGCTCGTTGGCGTAGAACACGTCCTTCCCCCTCTTCTGGGAGGACAGGGGACAGTAGCCGCATCGGCGCATGCACCGTCCGGTGACGAGGAGAACGAGCTTCGCGCCCTTCCTGCAGAGGACGCAACCCGGAGGCAGTCTGCCCGTGTAGGCCGAGCCCTTCTCCATGCGCCTGATGCTCTTCACGGGACCACGATATCCGGTTCGGGCTAATTGAAGTGACGTCGCGGAATCGTTCATGCGCCGACCATTGGCCGGTCATGCCTGGATAAGGTGTTTGCCCCTCGACAGATAAACGTCGAAGATGGAAAATACATCCTGGTGAGGGGCTGTTGGTGTTTCAGTTCACCTTTTTCTCTGGTTCACAGGTACCTTCCTCGAAGGTGCCGTGCGGATTCCCGCTGTTTTCTGCTTCCTCATGTATGTTCCCGAGAGTAGTACGCAGGGAGGTCTATTTATATCCTTCAGTCCGTTATATATTTATAACGGCGCAAAGCCTCGCCTCTAGCCCGTCCTCCTTCGACCATCGCGCCGCCCCGGAGTTCACGAAAAGCCTTTTCTAAGCAGGATGGGATGTTCATCCGCAGTTGGCCGCAGATGGCCCGTGGGGCAGGCGCTGTGCCGTGCGCTGACTCTGCGTCGCGAGAGGTTTCCGTCGATGCTCGATTGTCTGCTGGTGTTCCCGCCCCTTTGGATACCCACATCGCCTTACCTGGCTCCCGCGAGCCTGTCGGCGTACGCAAAGGAGCACGGAGTCAGGATCGGGTGCGTGGACGCCAGCATCGAGTGCGTCGACAGACTCCTTTCGAGGAAGTACCTGGACTCGTGCAGGTCCGTGCTCGAGGAGACGGAGGAGAGGTTGCGCAGGCGAGGTCCGACCGGGCCTGACGAGCGCATGCTGTATCTCGAAGCCGTCAAAGGGCTCGTGCGGGGAAGAGAGGTACCCGAGAGGATAGAGTCTCTGAAAGGTTTTCTCAGGGAGAGCCGATCGTTCAGGAACATCGAGAGGTTCGAGCGGGCATGGGTGTCCGTGGAGGACGCCATGTTCCTGATATCCCAGGCGCACTATCCGCTGGATTTCCGGTTCACGCTCCTCGAGAGCACGCAGTCGTCCTCCCGCATAAGCGAGATCCTCGAGGCGACCGAGGACAGGGACCAGAACGTTTTCATCGAGACATTCGAGAAGCACATCCTTCGGAAGGTGCTCGGTAAGGACCCGGCCCTCGTCGGCATATCCATCGTCTCCAGGAACCAGATCATCCCGGGCCTCACTCTCGCGAAGATGCTCAAGGCGTCCGCCCCCTCGACGGCTGTGGTTGTCGGCGGGCCGTTCTTCTCGTTGATATCGTCGAGGCTGGACGCAGTCCTCGACAGCTTCCCGTTCGTCGATGCGTTCGTGTCGTTCGACGGCGAGGAACCGATCGTCCAGCTGTCGAAGAGCGTGGACGAGCACGGGAGGCTGAGGAACCCGGCGGAGATCCCGAACCTGGTCTACCGGGACGATGAGGGGACGGGGAGGCTGAGCAGGAAGGTCTGGCTCGGCGACCTGAGCAAGTTCCCGACACCGGATTTCAGCAAGCTCCCGATGGACCTCTATCTGTCAGGTCACCCTATCCTCCCGCTCGAGACGTCGAGAGGCTGCAAGTGGAGAAGGTGCGCCTTTTGCGACAGCCAAAAGAGCGTGTCCGGAGGCTATCGCGAGCGCGACCTAGCGCGAGTCGTCGAGGACCTCCAGGTTCTGTCGGAGAGGCACCGGACGAAGTACTTCACATTCGTCGACATGTCCGCCCCTGCGGAGCGGCTCGACGAGATCTCGAAGATGATCGTGAGGGCCGGCCTTGACGTCCGCTGGTCCGTCCAGACCAGGCTCGTGCCGCATGTCGACAGGCAGCGGCTGGAACGTTTCTACGAGTCGGGTTGCAGGCAGTTGTTCTTCGGCCTCGAATCAGGGAGCCAGCGCGTGGTCGACCTGATGGACAAGGGCACCAGGCTGCCGGTCGCCGCGCGCGTACTCAGGGATTCCTCAGAGGCCGGGATCGTGAACAGCGCGTTCGTGATGTTCGGGTTCCCGACAGAGTCCGATGACGACAGGGAGAAGACCCTGAAGTTCCTGATCAGCCACCGGGTCCACATCGACTTCGTCGAGGCCTCGTTCTTCTCGCTGTATGGCGGCACGAGGATTGCCGTCAGCCCTGCCAGGTTCATGGTCGAGGAGGTCAAGCGTGCGGTGCCCGTCGAGGACAGCGTCGACGAGGAGCTCGCGTACAGGTGGACCGCGGACCCGCCGGCCCAGGGCCCTCAGCAGCTCATGTCCTCGGCCGAGGAACGCCTCCTCGGGAAGGGCGTACGGATGAAATACGTGAACGCGTTCGATGTGACGACCGCCCCTCTCGTGCTCGCCGATGTCCACGGGAGGCAGAGGCTGAGGGAGTACATGGACAGGGCCCCGGGGCCGGTCTGTTCGAAGCCCTCCTCGAAGGTCTCGCTGGTTCCGGGTGTGGATTGGATCGGATTGCCGTTCGACCCGTATGCCGAGGCTGCGGACCCGTACGCCGAGGGAACCTGGCTCCTGGTGAGGTCGGGCACCGGCAGCAGCATGTTCTCCGTCGGGAAGGAAGAGGGCGACCTGCTCGGGTCCCTCGGACGGCCGCTCGAGTATCGCAGGTTGCGTGAAGCCATGTCTGCCAAGTGGGGCAAGAACGCGCGGCAGACCGAGAAGGCGCTCCGGGGGATGCTGTCGGAGTTCGTCGCGAGGGGAATAGTGAAGGTCGCGTGACGGCGCCTGACCCCTCCGTGCAAAGGATTTTGACCGGCCCGCGCGATGCATGGACCATGGAGAAGAAGAGCAGGGTGATCCTCGCCCTGGACGTGACCTCGAGGCAGGACGCGATGCGCGTCGTCGAGGCCGTCAGGGACCATGTGGACGCCATCAAGATAAACTGGCCCTTGATACTCGCCGCCGGGCCGGACATCATCGGCGAGATGTCCTGCGTGAAGGCGGTCATATGCGACATGAAGATCGCGGACATACCCAACACCAACCGGCTCATCGTCGAGCAGGCGATGCAAAGGGGGGCGAGCGCGGTCATAGCGCACGGATTCACCGGGGAGGATTCGGTCAAGGCGTGCGTGGACGCCTCGAAAGGCCAGGTCTTCGTCGTCACCGAGATGAGCCACCCCGGAGGCAAGCAGTTCACCGCGGGCGTGGCCGACAAGGTCGCAGCTATCGCGAGGTCCGCGGGTGCGAGAGGCATAGTGGCGCCCGCAACGAGGCCGGAGCGCATCGCCGACCTCAGGAAGATCATAGGGGCGATGGAGATCATCAGCCCGGGCGTGGGTGCGCAGGGAGGCAAGGCCTCGGACGCGCTCAGGGCGGGCGCTGACTACATCATCGTCGGCCGGGCGATATACGAGGCCCCGGACCCCGAGGATGCCGCGAGGCGCTTGGCGGAAGAAGTCAGGGCGGCCCTCTGACGAGGGTGTCGTCCCGGCCCCGGAAAGTCTGCCAAATTCTGTCATGCCAGATGCGGGTGACGCATGCGCGCACACCCGCGTCGCGCGCCCGACAACGTATATATAGCCCTCTTGGTATCGGTGGGCTACTATCACTAGGTGGAAGTATATTTGGCTGAGACAAGGGATAGTGCCGATAGGTCTCTTCTGTCCAAGCTGAGGAGGGGGGACGGGAGGCCTACCGAGCGTGGAAAGTGGTTCCGGGCGAATTTGCCCTCCGTAGCCATGCTATTATCAATATTCATATTGGCCCTTTTCGTCCGCTCGTACTTCGCGTATCAGACCTCCGTGGACAACGATTACATCGTGTCCGGCGGCTCCGACTCGTACTATTGGTACAGAATCATAGACTACAACGCGGAGACGGGCAAACAGCTGTTCTTCGACCCGCTCATCAACTTCCCCGACGGCATCAGGAACCCGAGGCCGCCGCTGTACAGCATGTCTGTGGCTGTCCCGGCGGTCGTGCTCCAGGACGCGTTCGCTTCCTTGAGCGATTCGACGGGGTTCATGTTCATCTGGTCGACGGCCTTCTGGGGCGCGCTGACCGTGTTCCCGGTCTACACGCTGGGCAAGGAGGTCTTCGGAAGGAGGGCGGGGCTCGCGGCCGCGTTCCTCCTCGCGGTCATGCCCAGCCATGTCCAGCGGAGCGTACTGTCCAATGCTGACCACGATGCCATCATACAGTTCTTCATGGTCCTCGCGTTCTTCTTCCTGCTCAAAGCGGTCAAGACGCAGCAGCACAAGGTCTGGGTCGAGAACTGGCTGAGCCCAGCCAGCATCAGATCCGGGCTCAAGGACTATCTCGCCAACAGCAGGACCCCGATCCTGTACTCGCTCATGGCGGGCGTGGCCTTCGGCTGCATCATCATGGCCTGGATAGGATTCGCCTATGTCGCGGTCCTCATCCTGGCGTACTACGTCATCCAGGTCGTCCTGAACAGGTTCAAGAACGTCGATTCCCTCGGCGTCACGGTCGTCATATTCATGTCCATGGGCCTGGGATACCTGCTGGCGTTCCCGGTGTACTACGAGCAGGACCTGATGTTCAGGCTCGATGTGACCTTCTACCTCTTCCTCGCCGCAGTCGCCTTCGGCATGATGTTCGTCGCGACGAGGAAGTATCCGTGGACCCTGGTCATACCCGCGGTCGCAATCCTGCTCATCATAGCGGTGCTCGCTATAAGCGTCGTCTACCCGCCCCTGGCGGAGGCGATCATGAGCGGCCAGGGATACTTCGGCGCCAGCAAGCTGTACTCCACGATCGCCGAGGTCCGGGCGCCCAGGTTCAGCGAGCTCGCGATGTCCTTCGGCATGGTCACCTTCTACCTGTCCCTAGTCGGTCTCGTCTGGGCGATCGTCAAGATCCCCAAACGCACGACCGCTGAGTACATATTCATGGTCGTCTGGCTCGCAGCGGCCATCATGATGGCGATCACCGCCGCCAGGTTCATGTTCAACGCCGCACCGGCGTTCGCGTTGGCTGCCGGCTGGATAGTCGTGATGATAGTCGACGCGCTCGATTTCAGCAGCGTCCGGAAATCGCTTGCGGGCGCCAGCGGATCCTTCCTGCAGGTGTTCAGGAGGAGCGTCAAGGTCAGACACGTAGTCGGCGTGCTCTTCCTTGGGTTCCTGATCGTACTCCCGAACGTGTGGTACAGCGTGGATGCAGGCATCCCGTCGGAGACCAAGCGCTCGTACGACAAGGAGATATACACTAGCATTCCCAGCTTCATGCAGCCGGGGGACTACGACCGGATAAACGGGTCCAACTGGTACCTCGGAGCGTTCGGCTACTCGCTCCCTCTCCCGAGCTACTACTTCCCCGCATCGTGGGAATGGTTCTCGGAACAGGACAGCGATGTGTACCCCGAGACCGCTCGGCCCGCGTACGTCGCGTGGTGGGACTACGGGTTCGAGGCCGTCCAAGAGGGCAAGCACCCGACCGTGGCCGACAACTTCCAGAACGGATACCAGATGACCGGTAACGTCATCATGGCCCAGACGGAGGAAGACACGATCGCGCTGTTCGCATACAGGCTCATCCAGGCGGGCATGGGACGCGACGCTTCCGTGCAGGCCGCGATCGCGGACCTGTACGATGAGTACGGCGTCGATGCAGACCGCATGGACGAGGTCCTGAGCGGTCCCGGCCAGGAGCTGATAGACGAGGTGCTCTCGGACTCCATGGTCTACGGGCCGATGGCTTCGGACCTGAGCGATGTGAACGCCAGGCTGGTCCTGGCAAGGGTCGAGCTTCAGAAGATGGGCTCGGAGGCCCTCGTGTCCTTCTACGGGGACATGTGCGACATCACCGGCTGGCAGATCAGGTACTTCAGCGTCGATTCCAGGATGTTCCCGATATCGGGCACCGAGACGGGCATCTACTACGCGCCTGCGAAGCTCTCCGACAGGCGCCTGAACGAGTACGGCATGCCGTACGATTTCTATGTCATCAAGGCGGTGGACTCGAGCGGGCGCGAGTACGACATCGAGTCCGTCACATCCAATATGAACATCGTCGACTACTCGATCGCCTACCAGGACATGTTCTACGACAGCATGTTCTACAGGGCGATGGCCGGCTACAGCGGCTCCGACATCGGGCTCTCGAACGACGGCGTACCGGGCATCTCTGGGTCTGTCCAGAGCTACAACGCGATGCCGGGCTGGAACCTCACACACTTCAAGATGGTCTACAGGACCGCGTACTACAACCCATGGCCGTCCGCCGAGGTCGCGCTGCACGGCGGCGACTGGGCCGCGATCAGCTACGACGAGGCGGTCGCGCTCAAGAAGCAGATCAGCGCTGGGGAGATCGAGGGCGTCGTGGACGACAACCCGATCTCGCTGTACAGGAGCGGCTGCGTGTTCCTGAAGTACTATGCGGGCGCGATCGTGAGCGGCACATTGACCACCGAGCAGGGGGCCCCGGCCGCGAACGTGAGGGTCACAGTCCAGGACGAGTACGGGATACCCCACCAGATGGTGTTCACGGACGCCGATGGCCAGTACTCCGCTCTCGCCCCGTTCGGGAACGTCACCCTCGTGTTCTCCACGGGGGATGTGACCACCCCGTCGCTGGCGGGGAGCAACGTCATCACGAGGCTCAAGTTCAACGTCACGGACGACCAGGCCATGAGGGTCGAGCAGGACCTGAACGGCGACGGCATCTCTGACTACTACGTAACCAAGGACTACGTCATGCGCGGGTCCGCGATCACGGGCGACATCTTCTGGGATGTCGATTCCGACGGCAACTACACCGCGAACACGGACGAGCTAATACCCGACGCGGTCGTGTACGCCACCGATGTCAAGACGGGCAGGTCGTACCGGATGGATGCTCACGAGGGGTCGATCGACACATATCTGCCTCCGGGCCAGTACAACGTGACCGCCGATATTCTCGGGACGAACCTGACCATGGCCGAGCTGTCGAACGTGACCGCTGGCGACAAGGCCACGTTCAACCTGCCGATAGTCCCCGCCGAGCTCAGCGGGTACCTGAAGCTGGCGAGCGGCGAGCCCGCTGCCGGCGTCGACCTGGTTCTCAGAGATCTCACCACAGGATACGAGTATTCAGCGATGACGAACACGAACGGCTCCTACCTGTTCGACAGGGCCCAGGCGGGCAAGTACCAGATGGTCGCTCCGGGCGAGGAGGGCAGGACGATGTTCAGGGAGTTCTTCGTCCTGGGTTCGGTCGTCCCGACGGAGAGGAACGTCACGCTGTTCGACAGCCAGTCGGTGCGCTTCAGGGTCACCAACGACGGCCTTGCGGTCCCGTACGCGGTCTACTTGATCGCGGACGTGTTCGCCCCTTCCTCGTCGGTCTCCGGTTTCGCTGACGAGTTCGGATGGGTCGAATGCGAGATTCCAGTGGGTGCATGGACGTTGTATGCCACACACTCCACAGGCGTTGCCGATTATTCCAATGCGCTGTCCTTCGAGGTGTCCGACTCCGATGTCGTCGGTACGTTGGCGCTCGAGCCTGCTATGCGGGTCGTGGGCGCCATGAAGACCCCGAAGGGCGCAGTTCTGAAGGAGGAGTTCGTGTGCTTCCAGTCCGAGGGCGGTGCCAGGGTCTATGTCAAGACCAACAGGCTCGGCACCTTCGACGTCATGCTCCCGGTCGGCACATACGACATCACGAGCTACAGCATCAGCTCGAAGGGTGTCTACTCCGGCTCCGTGATCCTCACGGACAACATCACGGGCCTGTCTCTGAGGATGACCGATGCGGTGTCTGTGAGCGGGACGATGTTCCTCGACATGGACAGCAACGGGGAGATCGGCGAGGAGGAGCTGGGGAGGTACGTCGGATACATGTACACCGACCCCAACGGACGGCTGTTCATGCGCAAGTCCGCTGACAGCGGCGACTTTGCGATGGTGTTCCCGAAGGGCTCCGATATCACGCTGATGATCGCTGTCGACGGCTACCGGGCATGGTCCCAGGAGCTGCTGTTCGCGGCCGACATCACATCCACGGCAGTCATCGTCGACCCGGACGATCTCGCGGTCTCGGGCAGGGTGTCCTGGGATGGGCAGTACCTGAGCGGGATCAAGATATCATTCATACCCGAGGGCTCGATCTTCGACATCATCGAGGTCACATCGGGCACGGGAGGTTACTACAGCGTCTCGCTGCTCCCGTCCACCTATACCGTTTCCATCGGGCAGGAAGTGAGCACCTCCCTCCCAGGCGTCAGATACGAGTTCGAGGACGAGGCGGCCCTCCTGCCGAGCGCGGAGCCAGTCACGTTCGACATCACGCCAGTTAAGAAGGCGGAGCTGTACGGCACCGTGCTTGGCGCGGGGTCGGACATCAGCCTGCGGCTGGTCGGCCCCGAGGAGCTGTCCGTGGACCTGGACCTCTACAGCTACTCCGCGTACGTCCTGCCGGGCACGTACCAGGTGTACGCCTCCGGGACGCTCGCGGGATATACCTACGCCAGCATGACGACGGTCGAGGTGCCTGTCGAATCCACACAGTACGATATACAGCTCACCAGGGCCTACAGCGTCTCAGGGGTGATATCCGTCGAGTCGGCCCCGACCAGCAAGTCGGTGACCGTCTCCGTGAGCACCCTCACGGGCGAGACGACATCGGTCCAGTCCATCGGGACAGGCTGGTATTCGGTCGACCTGCCCGAAGGGACGTACATATTCACCTATCTGCTCGAGGGCTTGGCCAGCGAGGCTGACCGCACGCTCTATGTGGAGTACGCGGCCGAGAAGGTCGTGACAGTGGGCTCTGGCGAGCTCATCGTCAACGCGAACCTGCTCATGCGCATGGACAACACGACCTTCAGCGGCACTGTCCTGGACGCCGACGGCGACCCGATACAGGCGTTCGTGGAGCTGAAGGCCACCAGCATCTACGGCATGGACGCGTCGTTCTACACATCCTCCTCGGGGTCGTTCTCCGCCAGCGTTCAGCCGGGCGATTACACTCTGTACATCACGAGGAGCGTCGACAGGTTCGTGTCGCTGTCCTATCTGAGGCTCACGAGGAACCTGCCGTACGCCCTGGACTCGCAGCTGTCCGAGGGAAGGTATCTGTCGGGCACGGTGACGGTCGCTGGTGCGCCCGCCTCCGAGACGGTCTCCGCGAGCTCGGGCAGCGCGCAGCTGTCCGAGGTGTCGGATGCCTCGGGCAGGTTCTCGTTCCTAGTGCCCGAGGGCAACTACTCCCTCAGCTCGAGCACGACGAGGGTCGAGGGCGGCATCACGATCACATACTCGAAGTCGTACACCGCATCCGTCGGAGCCGACGATGTGTACGCCGACTACACGCTCAACAGGGGCACGAAGCGGTCCGTGGAGGCGTCCTGGAACATCTCGCTTACGGCGACCGCGACCCCGGGCGAGACCGTCCTGTACGTGTTCATCGTCGAGAACACGGGCAACATCGCTGACACCTACACATGCACATACAGCGGGTCCGGGTTCGAGGTATCGTTCCTGCCGTCGGAGCTGGCCGTCGACTTCGGCACCAACGGCAAGGTCGGCACCATGGTCGCGGAGATCACGGTCGGGGACGCGGTGAAATCAGGGTCCTCGGAGCTGAAGGTCACCGTCAAGTCGAAGTCGCAGAGCTCCACGAGGAGCGACCTCAAGCTGTACGTCGATGTCGCGCCCATGTACTCCGTGAAGGTCATCAGCCTCAACGAGTCGGCCTCTGTCTCGTCCACGAGCACGATCACGAAGTTCAAGGTCAACAACACGGGCAACATAGAGGGCGAGTTCACCGTCCAGATCGCGAACCTGCCCTCGCTGGCCGAGCTCGGGTGGACGGCCAAGGTGACCGACCCGAGCACCGGCGAGACCTTGTCGACGGTGTCGCTCGGCGCGTTCGAGGAGACGGAGCTGGAGGTCGAGTTCACGGCGACGAGGACAGACGCGAACCCCGAGGCGGAAGCGTACGTGCTCGCGCAGCTGGTGAACGAGACGAGTGTGAGCGCGTACGGGGCGGTCCCCGTCATGCTCCCGGACCTCGTGCTCGGCCCTGGCGACGTCGAAGTGGTCAGGGACGACATATCATACTCCTACGACGCCGAGAGGCTGTATATGGACATCGGCCTCGTGGCCACCCTGGGCGCGTTGCTCGCGCTGTTCTTCATCATGAGGCGGAGGAAGGGCATAGGCGGAGGTGCCAAGAAATGAAGGCCAAGGCCCGCGGACGCTTCTTCAGCGTCCTCCTGACGATGGTCGTCCTGGCCGCCGGGCTCGCGGCCCTGGTGTCGCTGCCCCAGCAGGCCTCTGCGTACAGCGGCATCGAGATACAATTCGACCACCCGACCTTCGCGGGGAGGTCCCAGACCGTCCAGTGCAGGCTCGCGATAAGCGGCGGCCCCGCCGGGGACTACGGGGGCAACTTCACATACAAGGCCGAGATCGTCGCGGACAACACGACGGGCTCGTCCGTCACCCCGTCAACACAGACCTCGGAGAGCGGGACATTCAACTTCAATGTGACCATGCCGGGCGAGGCTCCTCAGACCATCAAGATCAAGATCAACGCGACCTCGAAGGAGTCGATCACCCGGGAGAGCACGTACAAGGTCCGCGAGTACCAGATAGATGTCGTCGAGCCGATCGAGATCAGCGCCACTGTGTACAACACCGGGGCGGTGGACGCGGTGGGCGTCACGGCGAGGTTCTACGCGGACGGGACGATCCTGGGCACGCAGACGTTCGATGTGCCCTCCGGGGGCAGCACGGAGCTGCTGTACAACTGGACATGGATGGACGTGCCCAGCGGGAAGCATGTCGTGACGGTCACGGTCGACGACCCGAGCGAGATAGTCGAGTTCAGCGACGGGAACAACGTGTACACGATGACCGTGTACATCGGCGACCAGGGCAACCCCATCGGTGCCGTGCTCACCGTGGGTGTCATCATCATGGCCGTGCTCGTCACGCTCACGCTCATGCAGAAGCCCGCGAAGCGCCGGAAGTCCTGAAGGCCGGACCTTCAGGCACCATCGGATAGTCTCAAATATCATCCACACTTTTACTGGTGCAACCAACGGAGCGATGGCCTTGTCAGATGGAACGGTACAACTCACGGATGCGAACTTCGACGGTGTCGTCAAGGGCAATGAGAAGCTGCTGATCGACTGCTGGGCGCCATGGTGCGGCCCGTGCAAGATGCTGGCGCCCACTTTCGAGGCGCTCGCCAAGGACTACCAGGGCAAGCTGGTGTTCGCTAAGCTGGACACCGACGAGAGCCCCAAGACCGCGATGTCCCTCGGCATCCAAAGCATCCCGACGCTCATATTGTTCAAGGACGGGAAGCAGGTCGAGAGGATGACGGGCGCGCACCCGAGGGCGAGCATCGAGGCGCTGATCAAGAAGCACCTGTGACGGGCCTCAGACCTTCCTGTACACTTCCTCCAGCTTCCTCTGGAGGCTCATCGCGCTCGCCGAGACCGCGACCTCGCCCCTGGTCTTCTCCAGGAGGCTCCTCGCAACGTCCTGCTTGCGCCTGACGGCCACGATGGCGTCCGGGTAGTCGAACCTCATGAGCGCCGTGAACAGGTCCTCCATGCGGTCCAGGAAGTGGTTCGCGCGCGTCACGTCGCCCTTCTTGAGCTCGTCGAGGCACAACCTCCGCAGCTCGCCGACCGTGTCCCCCAGCCCCAGGAGGTATGGGATGCTGCCCACCCCGAGCTCCTCCGGCGAGGGCACGTCGTCCTTCTCCAGAATCGAGATCACGATGCCCACCTCCGCGTACTCCTGGAGCGCGTTCTCCATGAACCCCGCGGATGCGAGGTCCGGGTGGTCCGCCAGGAGGTTCGTCAGCCTGGACACCTCGTCCCTGAGCTCCTCTTGCTCCTTCTGTGTCTCGATGCCCCGGTGGACGGACTTGATTATGTTCCCCGAGAGCCTCACCACGGCCCTGCACGATTTCAGGGCGACCTCGCGTATCTGGTCCTTCTCATCCAGCTCGACCTCGATCTTGTTCACGACGTTCTCAAGGTTCTTCACGTGTGTCCGCTCCTGATGGCCTGCATCCGACTGACCTTCGCGTCCAGCATCTCCTTCTTGCCGATGTCGTGCCTGACGAACACCTTCCCGGACACGTGCTTGATCGCCTCCTCGGCGATCCTCTCGGCGTCCGCGATGCTGTCCGCGGACCCCACTATCCCGATGGCCCTGGATGTGGTTGTGAATATCCTGCCGTCGCGCTCGTTGACGGCGGCGTAGTACGCGAGCGCTCCCGCCTTCCGTATCGCGTCCTCGTCGACCCTGATCTCCTCGCCCGCGAGCGGTTTGGTGCCGTATCCCTCGGGGACGACATACTTGCACACGGTGCTTCTCGCGTGGAACGCGGCGTCCCCGGGCGACAGGTCCCCCGACGCCATCTTCTCGCATATGTTGGCGAAATCGCTCTTCAGCATGGGCAGCACGTTCATGGCCTCCGGATCCCCGAACCGTGCGTTGAATTCGATGACCTTGGGCCCGTCCTTCGTGAGCATGAACTGGCCGTACATCGTCCCCCGGTACTCCGCCCCTTCGTTCCTGAGGGCCTGCACGACCTGGTCCATTATCCCGACCGCGGAGTCGTACTCCTCCCTCCTCAGGAAGGGCAGGAGCCCGTCCTTCTGCGAGTAGGAGCCCATGCCCCCGGTGTTCGGCCCCTTGTCCCCCTCGAACGCCCTCTTGTGGTCCTGGACCGCGGGCATGGGGACGACCCTCCTGCCGTCACAGAACGCCTGGACCGTGAATTCCTCGCCGACGAGCTTCTCCTCGAGCACTATGCGCGCGCTCCCGCCGATCTTCTTCGAGAAGATCTCCTCCGCGTACGCCATGACGTCCGCCTTGGACATCATGTGCTCCCCGAAGACCTTGACCCCCTTTCCGCCGGTGAGCCCAGTCGGCTTGACGGCTATGCCGGTCCCGAGCTCCTCCAACCCCTTCGCCACATCCTGGACATCGTCGGCGATGACGAACCCGACCGACCCCCTCACGTTGTGCTTGTGCAGCAGCTCCCGCATGAAGCTCTTGGAGGTCTCGATCCTCGCTGCGGACTTCGAAGGGCTCGCCGTGGGTATCTCGGCCATCCTCAGGCCGTCCGAGAGGCCAGCCTCGAGCGGCGCCTCGGGGCCCACGACCGCGAGGTCGACCCCGTGCGCGGTCGCGAACTCGACGACCTTGGGCACGTCCGTCTCGTCGGCCAGGAGCACCTCCTTGGCCAGCCTCGCGATGCCAGGGTTCTTGTTCTTCATGCAGACATAGATCTCGGCACCCGAGCGTGCGAGAGCGGCTACGATTGCGTGTTCTCGGGCCCCTCCCCCGACAGCCAGAACTCTCATGATATGCGACCTGGCGGTGCATCAGGTTCGAATCATAAGAACATTGCCCAGCCCCACAGGCGGCCGATGACGCCGTGGACCAGGGGCTTCGAAGCCCCAGCAAACCATTTAAAACGATTAACCCCTTCTACTTCCTGATGAATTACACTGGCCTCACTGGCGCGCTGCTGGACTCCGCGGGGGCGGAGATCGGGGACGTCGTCGAGGTCCGGAGGGGCGAGGAAGCTCACACGGGCGTTCTGATGCCGCACCACGAGTTCAGTGCCCCCGGGATAATCACGCTCAAACTGCCCAACGGGTACAACGTGGGCATGCGGGTAGACAAGGAGGCCAAGGTCAAGCTCGTCTCCAAGAAGGAGGCGAAGTCCCATGTGAGGAGGTCAATGCCGCACGACCCTTCCAAGAAGGATGTGGCGGTCATCAGCACGGGCGGGACGATCGCGTCCTACGTCGACTATCGGACAGGTGCCGTCCATCCGGCCAAGTCAGCGGAGGAGCTCGTGTATTCCGTGCCCGAGCTGATGGGCATCTGCAACGTCCGCGCGAAGGTGTTGTACTCCATCCTGAGCGAGAACATGAAGGTGTCCCACTGGCAGGGGCTCGCCAGGGCCGTCGCGCACGAGCTCAATTCGGGCGCGGTCGGCGTGCTCGTCCCCCACGGGACCGACACGATGGGCTTCACATCGGCGGCGTTGTCGTTCATGCTGAGGAACCTCACGGGGCCGGTCGTGTGCGTGGGCTCTCAGCGGTCATCAGACAGGCCGTCCTCGGACGCCACAACGAACCTCCTAGCGGCTACGCGGCTCTGCCTGGACGCCGACCTGGGGGAGGTAGTCGTGGTCATGCACGGCGAGACCTCGGACTCGTACTGCCTCGCCCACAGGGGGACGAAGGTCCGCAAGATGCACTCGTCGAGGCGGGATGCGTTCAAGAGCGTCAACATCGACCCGATCGCCAGAATCGACGGCTCGGAGATTGCCTTCTCTGGAGACCACCAGAAGCGGTCGCAGGGCCCTGTCGAGCTGAGGGACAAGATCGACGGCCGGGCGAGCCTGCTGTACTTCTATCCGGGGTTCGAGGCCGAGCATTTCGACATGATAGCGAAGCACGTGAAAGGGGTCGTGATCGCGGGGACCGGCCTGGGCCATGTCTCTGAGGACATCGTGGGGTCCATCAGGCGCGCGGTCAAGTACGGCGTTCACGTGGTCGTCACGACGCAGTGCCTGCACGGATCCGTCAACCTCAACGTCTATTCCACAGGCAGGGACATGATAGCCGCGGGCGCGCTCCCGGTGGGTGACATGCTCCCTGAGACTGCATACGTCAAGCTGATGTGGGCGATGGGGCAGACCGACGACCGGGAAGAGATCAAGAAGATCATGCTCACCAACATCGCGGGCGAGATGACCGTCAGGAGGCCTGTCTGATTTGGACTACCGGACGCTGGGCCTCAAGGTCGGGATCGAGATACACCAGCAGCTCAACACCGGGAAGCTGTTCTGCGGGTGCCCGACAGAGCTTGTGGACGAGCACCACAAGGAGTTCGTGAGGAGGCTCAGGCCGACTCAGAGCGAGATGGGCGAGATAGACAGGGCCGCTCTGGAGGAGGCCGAGCGCAAGCTGCACTTCAGGTACCAGACGGTCCCGTGCTCGTGCCTGGTCGAGGCCGACGAGGAGCCCCCGCATGATGCGAACAAGCGCGCAATCGAGGCCGCGCTCGAGATGTCCTACCTGCTCAACATGACCCCGGTGGATGAGATACACTTCATGCGGAAGATCGTCATCGACGGGTCGAACACAGGCGGATTCCAGAGAACAGCTCTCATATCCACGAAGGGCAGCATCGAGATCGGGGGCAAGCGGATCGGCGTGTCCGCGGTATGTCTGGAGGAGGACGCTGCCAGGAAGCTCACGGAGCACGGCTCCGAGGTCACCTACCGTCTGGACCGGCTGGGGATACCGCTCGTCGAGATGGCGACCGACCCCGACATATCCACACCGGAGGAGGCCAAGACGGTCGCCGAGAGGCTGGGCGCGCTCCTGCGCGCGACCCGGAAGGTGAGGCGGGGCATAGGGACCATCAGGGAGGACGTCAACATATCCATCTCCGGCGGCGCGAGGGTGGAGATCAAGGGCGCGCAGGAGCTGAAGCTCGTCCCGGTGTACGTCGAGGAGGAGGTCAAGCGCCAGCTGGCGCTGCTGGATGTCAAGAAGGTGCTCAGGGACAGGGGGGCGGCCAAGGTCGTCCCGGACGTCAAGGACCTTACGGGCCTGTTCAGGAACACCAAGTGCAAGGTGCTCAAGGCCGCGGTCGACGCCGACGGCAAGGTGTTGGGCGTGAGGTTGCCCAAGTTCGCGGGGACGATGGGCAGGACCGAGGGCGGCGTCAAGCGGCTCGGGCCCGAGCTCGCGGCGCACGCGCGCGTGGCCGGCGTCAAGGGGCTGTTCCATTCGGACGAGCTGCCGGGCTACGGCATGACGAGGGCCGAGGTGGAGGACATCGTGTCCGCCCTGGGAGCGATGCAGGAGGACGCATACTTCATCATAGCCGACGATGAATGCAAGGCCAGGGCAGCGATGCTGAGGGCCGTCGAGCGGGCGAACGTCGCGATCGCGGGCGTGCCGGAGGAGACGAGGGACCCGCTCCCGGACGGGCAGTCGGTGTATAGCCGGCCGCTGCCCGGCAAGGACAGGATGTACCCCGAGACCGATGTCCGCCCGATACTGATAGACGAGGGATTGTTCGAGAGCATCAAGCTGAACCTCCCCGAGCTGCCGGAGGCGAAGGTGTCCAGGTTCGTGAAGCAGTTCGGATTGAACAAGGAGCAGGCCGAGGCGCTCGTGAACGGCGCGTACGAGGACGAATTCGAGCTGCTCGCGGGCAGCATGGGCAGCCCGCAAGTGGTGGCGAGGATATACTTCAACACGTACCCCGAGCTCGAGAAGGGCGGGCTCTCGCCTTCCAAGCTGAAGGTCGAGACGGTTAAGGAGGTTCTGATGTCCCTGGGCTCGGGCCGGTTCGCGAAGGAGGCAGTCCCGGAGATACTCGGCTGGATGCTGAAGAACGACCTCTACGATGTCGAAAGGGCGGTCGATGCGCTCGGGATGGGGACGGCCGAGGTCGCGGTAGTGAGGGAGATCTGCGAGCGCGTGGTCAGAGAAAGGGAAGGGTTCATCAGGGAGAGGGGCGAGGACAGCCTCGGCCCACTGATGGGCATAGTTATGAAAGAACTGAGGGGCAAGGCGGACGGGAAGGTCATCAGCGAGATTTTACACGAGAGGATAAGACAGCTCCTCGGGTGAGGTCCTTCTTCGACAGGACGGTGAGGAAGTCTTTGCAGTAGGCAAGAGCGGCTCCCTTGTCGACCTCGTTGCACTCGAGGAAGCTCCTGCAGAGCTCGCCCAGGTCGTTCGGGTTGTTGTACTTCCTCTTCTTGTACTCGGGCACTGGATTCCTTCCTGGCGGGATTCTCCAAATCGGCTGTACCCCTAATAATACTTCCCGCTTACGTTCTCAGATCGCGTAGGTTTCAGGATGAACTTGTACGCGAATATGGATTCGAAGAACATGTGCTTCTCCTCGATGATCTCGGTCTGGAACCTCTCCCTCGAGGCCTTCAGGATGTTCGTCAATCCGCCGAGGGACGAGAGTATCATGTACACCCTGCCGTTCGGCGCGAGGTGCTTCCACACATCCTCCATGAACCTTATCGCGACCTCGCTCCCTTCCCTCCCCCCGGTCCAGGACCTCTCGATCCAGCTCGTGGAGGTGGACTCGTCCGCGACGTAGGGCGGGTTGAACGCTATCACGTCGAACAGCCCCTGGACGTTCTCGAACATGTCGCTGCGGACGACGTCAACCTTCGCATCGTTCCTCAGCGCGTTGTGCCGGGTGCACTCGACCGCATGGGGGCTGATATCGGCCGCGGTCACTTTCGCGCCCGCCTTGGCCGCGTGTATCGAGATGATCCCGCTCCCGGGCCCGATCTCCAGGAACGCCTCCCCGGAGCGTACCTCCACGGTCTTCAGCATCAAGTACGAATCGTCGCTCGGGTTGTAGACCTCGGGGGCTACATCGATGTCTATGGCCGGATCGAACTTCACGTCCAGGAGTAGGTCGCGCCTCATGCTTAAGGCTTTACTATATGAGCACAATCACCCCCCGGGACGGCCCCGGAAGGGCCGCCGACGGGTCATCCGATGAACGCCTGGGTAGTCGCAATCGCTGTCGTGATCGTCGCGGGGCTGGTCTACTCGTATTGGAGGCAGGTCAGCTACTCGATCGTCGTCAGCGTGTCCTGCGGGCTGGCGTTCGTGATGCTCCTCGTCTCCTCGGATTCTTACCGGGTCGTCTCGTCGTCGACGATGGAGGGCCTTCAATTCATGCCCGGGGACCTGGTGGACCCCGCGAGGGTCTACACCGTGGTCACATCGATGTTCGCCCATGTGAGCTTCTTCCACCTGTTCTTCAACATCCTCTGCCTCGCATTCATAGGTACCATATTCGAGGAGCGGATCGGCTCCAGGCCGTTCATCATCCTGTATCTGCTGACGGGCCTCGTGGGCACGCTCACATTCGCAGCTGTCCGCTGGAACGACCCGTACGTGGCGGTCGTGGGTGCGTCAGGGGCGATAAGCGGGGTCCTGGGGGCGTTCGCGCGCCTGTACCCCAACGAGCGCATGTCCATGATCCTCTTCCTGTTCCCGTTGCCCGCGATGCCCATCTGGGTCATCGTCGGCATATTCGTCCTGATCCAGTTCGTGTTCGTCTCGGGCGAGGTCAACGTGGCGGTCGAGTCCCACCTCGGCGGCCTGTTGGCAGGCATTCTCCTGGCCCCGATCATAGTGAAGGCACCCCTCCACAAGCGCGTGAAGAAGATGGCGTCCCAGTCCGCCCTGAAGAAGCTCGCTACCACCCCCGAGCTGAAGGCCATGATGCGGAGGATTGAGGAAGAGGAGATACCCGATGTGAGGAGCGCGTGGATCGAACATTTCCTGGCCACGGCGCGCTGTCCCGTGTGCGGCGGCCGGCTCAAGGTCTCCAGGGAGACCGTCCAGTGCGAGAAGGGGCACATCATATGAGGGCTCAGGGAGCCGCGCCCATCGTCAGGGTCGTCCGGGAAGGGTTCGTCGTGAGGGACGGCGCCCGCATCGTGGACGCCTCGTCGACTGTCACTCTCCTGGACACTCCGAAGGGCAGGTTCATCGTGGATACGGGGTCGCCCAGGGACGCGGACGGGCTGGAGTCCGCCCTCGACAAGATGGGTGTGCCGCTCGGGAGCGTGGATTTCATCGTGAACACGCACCTCCACGCGGACCATTGCGGTGGGAACGACCTGTTCCCGCGGGCGAGGTTGATGGCGCACGAGTTCGAGAACCCCCCTCTAGGCGCGGTCAAGGTGGTGGGCGACATGCCAGTGTCCCCGGGGATAATGATCAGGATTACGCCAGGGCACACCGCCGGGAGCGTATCGGTGTTCGCCGAGGGGGACAGACGGTACGTCATGTGCGGCGACGCCATACCGACCAGGGCGAACTACGAGTCGATGCTGCCCCCCGCGGTCCACATGGACCGCAAGCTGGCCCTGATGAGCATGGACAGGATACTGTCGTGGGCCGAGATCGTCGTTCCTGGTCACGACCCGCCCTTCGAGGTTTCAGAAAAGAGTAAGACGGAGAAGCGCTATCGCAGTGGAAGATGACAGTTCCCACATCGCTGATGGTCGAATGCCCCAACTGCAAGGAGGAGACACTGCACGAGGTGCTCTCCGGTAAGACGGGCGGCAAGTTGAAGATGGTACTGGACTCCACCGTCAGGTGCAGGGAGTGCAGTCACGTCCACCATATCGTTCTTAAGGGCGAGAAGCCGCTGAACGTGCCCGTGGTCATCAGCTGGCTCGAGCAGTCGATGAAATCGTCGATATCTCTCGGGCCGGACGAGGTCGTCGAGGTCGACGACGAGGTCATGTGCGGCGACACCGCCGTCCTAATAACCTCCATCGAGTCCAAGGGGGCCAGGGTGAAGCGCGCCAAGGCCTCTGCCATCGAGACCATCTGGGGGAAGAAGTTCGACAAGGTCCGCGTCTCGTTCTCCGTCAGCCACCAGGGTAGGAGCCGCTCGGAGCACACGCTCGCCGTGCCGGACGAGGAGTTCTTCATAGGCGACATTCTCAACCTCTCGAGGCGCGACGTTGTGATCCACACGATCAAGACGAAGGACAAGACCTTGAAGCACGGGAGCGCGCTCGCCCGGGACATCGTGAGGGCCTATGGCAGCGTCGTGCGCAAATCCGAACACTGAACTACCGGGACGGCCAAGCCTTTTTGGTCGCGGCGGGCCATTCGATACCTGATGACCGACCTGTCCAACGCCCGGGAGAGATTAGTCGCGTCGCTCCTGAGGCGAGGGTACATCGTCAGCCCGCAGGTGGAGAAGGCCATGCGTACGGTCCCCAGGGAGGAGTTCTTGCCGAGGGACCTCAGGGACGAGGCGTACATAGACACCCCCTTGCCCATAGGTGACGGCCAGACCATATCGGCGCCCCACATGGTCGCGATAATGGTCGAGAAGCTGGACCTGGCCTCCGGGCTGGATGTGCTGGAGATCGGGGCAGGCTCAGGGTATCACGCAGCGGTCGTCGCGGAGGCCATATCCCCCGGAGGGCACGTGTACACCATGGAGAGGCTGCCCTCGCTCGCGGAGTTCGCGCAGGACAACCTGAGGCGGACAGGATACGACAGGATGGTCTCGGTCATCGTCGGGGACGGGTCCAAGGGTCTGCCTGAGCACGCGCCCTATGACAGGATATTCGTCGCATGCGGGGCGCCAGACATACCACAGCCGCTGGTGGACCAGCTCAAGGTCGACGGGGAGATGCTGATACCCGTTGGCGAGAGGTACTGCCAGGACCTCATCAAGGTCGTTCGGAGGAAGGGCGGGATAACGAAGGAGAACCACGGAGGCTGCGTGTTCGTCCCGCTGGTGGGCGAGCACGGCTATCGCTGAGGTCAGATGAGCGGGAGGATGTTCGACAGGTCCTTCTCCTCGACCACGGCGTGCGCCTTCGCCCTGACCTCGTCGTCGGAGGGGCAGAACGCGATGCCCTTCCCGGATTTCTCGAACATCGACACATCATAGCTGGAGTTGCCGACGCTGACGGTGTCCCGCTTGCCGACCCCGAACCGCCTCGCGACCTCGAGCACAGAGTCGCCCTTGTGCATCAGCCGGACGTTGAGCACGCCCTCGCCCGAGAGCCTTCCCTTGCCATCGAACACGAAACCGTTGGCCAGATGCATGTCCATCCCGAGTCTGCCGGCGACCCTCTCCGCAAGGAGGTCTATCCCGGCGGACACGATGGCCGTCTTCACCCCTGCACCCTTGAGCTCCCGGATTGTGCGCGCCGCCCCGGGCATGATCGGCGCGGAGGACAGGATATCCATGACGCGGTTCCTGTCTATCTGAGGGTCCTTGTCCCTCCACAGCTGTATGTCCCTTCGTATGAACTCGAGGTCGTCGATCTCGCCTCTCAGGTATGCGTGCAGCGAATGGTCGTTGTTCACGCCGAAGTGCCTGTGGACGTGGACCCATGAGCTCTCGATGTCCACGAGCACGCCGTCCATGTCGAATACGACCAGCTTGGCCACGAGGTGCGGATGACTGGAAGGGTTATTAAACATCTGTCGTCATTGGCCAGCCAGATGATAACCCTCGTCGGCGTGGGGCACGTGTTCGCGATATCGGACAACGTGAAGGAGCTGATACGCTCGAAGCGGCCCGAGGTCGTGTGCCTGGAGCTCGACCCCGCGCGGTACCAATCATTGGTGAGGAAGGAGACATCCCAGGACGTCCCGCTCCAGTACATGCTCCTCGCGAAGATACAGAAGCGGATGGCGAGCAAGTTCGACGTCGAGGTGGGGGACGAGATGATGGCGGCGGCCACCGCGGCGGGTGAGGTGGGCGCGAAGCTGGCGCTCATAGACATGGACGCCTCCTCTGTCTTCGCCAAGCTCTGGAGGAAGATGTCCCTCAAGGAGAAGGTGGGCCTCTTCGTCGGGGCGTTCGCCGGCCTCGTCGCGTCCAAGGAGACCGTCGAGCGGGAGATGGAGCATTACACGGCGAACGACGCAGAGTACATCGAGAAGATGGCCGACGGCTTCCCGACGATCAAAGAGGTCCTGATCGACGAGAGGAACCGGTTCATGGCTGACAGGATCAACTCGCTGGCTGCCACGCACGGCAACATCGTCGCGGTCGTGGGAGACGGCCATATCCCCGGGATGCTGGAGGCGCTGCGGTCTCATCAGGTGGAGGCGGTCAGGTTGAAAGATCTGAGGGCCGGCCCGGTCAAGGCCCAGGGCGGCTCGGAGTTCTCGGTCAGCTACTGGTACCACTGAGCGTGCTCGTCATGTCCCTTCTGACGAGCACGATGACCAGGAGCACAGCGGCCGCCAGTGCAGCGACTATGAACGGATATTCGGGGCCGACGTGGTCGTACAGCATCCCGCCGATGAACGGCATCGGCGCCATCGCGAGGCTCTCGGCGATGAGATAGACCGACAGATGCCCTCCTCTGCTGTCCTCGGGCACCTTGATGGCCATGATGGGGTCGAGGACGGTGATCGCCCCCCACATGATGCCCATCATGAACACGGAGATGAGGACCCCCATCAGAGGATCGATCCCGAGGAGGACCATGCAGCCAATGATGAACACTACGATGACCGCTGCGACCGCGGTCGTTCCCCCCTTCTTGTCTCCAAGGAATCCTATGGTGATGCTCAGGAACGCGGTCCCGAGGAACCCCACCGCCCCGAGGATGTTGACCTGGACATCGTTCAGCCCTCGGACGTCCGATAGGAATATGGACAGATAGGGCGTGCACATGCTGAGCACGGCAGCGATGAGCACGAACAGGACGATCGTCCAGGTGGTCTTGCGTTCGATCTTGAACAGCCTTCCCAGGATCTGCTTCGCGCTCTCCTTGCATGTGGACGGTATCTGGTCGTCAATGAACAGCATGAACAGGGGGGCCGAGATCCTCAATGCGAGCGCGAAAATGAATATCGTGCGCATGTCCCAGAGGTAGGTGACCAGGGCGCCCATCAGCGGGGCGACAATGTAGGCCACCGCGGGACCCGCGTACACGAAGCCGAAGCTGCTCATGACCCTGTTCTTCGGCGACGCCTCCGTGATGTACGTGATGAACGCCGGCCCGCCGATGCCTGTCCCCGCCCACCAGATGGCCTCGGCCACCAGGACGTGGAGCCAGCTCGTCGCGTAGTAGAGCATCAGGATGGAGATCGTGGGGATGGCGATCGAGATGATCATGATCGGCTTCCTTCTAATCTTGTGGACGAGGATCGCACCCGGGATATACGAGATCGTGGCGACCACGAGCGAAACCGAGAAGATTATGCCGACGGAGACCGCGTCCCCGCCAAGGTCCAGGATGACGAGGGAATACACGAAAACGAACAGGCCCATGGACGAAGCCGCGATGGTGTACGCGTAGAACACCCCCAGGATGTTCTTCCCGTACGCCAGCTTCTCCCCCAGTCCGTCCTTCTCGGTCTCCGTCATGTGGTCCAGTCCCGCTAACATCCTCAGCGCTGTCAGTGCCTATGTGCTACCGACGCCCAACTCCCCTTTCTCCCCGAAACCGCAACCGGGTACTTGCATGCTCGCCTGAGCTCGCAGTCCAATTGCCACCGTGAAGTCCTGCCTGGGTCTCAGAATGGTCGTGGCGGGAGGGCGACAGACGGGCAATCAGACAGCTCCCAGAGTCTCCTGGCAATCGGCTATGGGATACTTCAAGCTTTTCCGAGTGTCAGGCCGGTTCAAATACGCCATGCGTCAGGTCATCCCCCTGAGGCGTGAAAAGCTTTAGGCTCACATCCCCGTTAGCGGAAGGCTCAGCGGGTGCTCGCTTGAAGGTGAAACTTCTCAACTACACGAAGAACCCCGATCAGATATGCGCTGCGGCCGCGCAGTCATGCTACTCCGAGAGGGGCGCGTCAGAGCTCTTCGAGACCACGACAGACGAGAAGGCGAAGAAGATGATCAAGAAGGTCGTCGGCATGGGGCACCTGTCCGTCGTGGAGCACGCGCACTTCACGTTCAGCGTGGAAGGCGTCTCGAGGTCTCTGACCCACCAGCTGGTCAGGCACAGGATCGCCTCGTACTCGCAGCAGAGCCAGAGGTACGTGGGCATGGGCAAGGCCGAATATGTGCTCCCGCCGTCGATCGCGAAGGACCCCGAGGCGAAGAAGCTCTACTCGAAGACCATGGACGACGCCTGGAAGGCCTATCGCGAGCTTGCCAAAGGCGTCCCAAAGGAGGACGCGAGGTACGTGCTCCCGAACGCCTGCCACACGAACATCACGATCACCATGAACGCGCGCGAGCTGTGGCACTTCTTCAACCTGCGCTGCTGCCGGAGGGCCCAGTGGGAGATCCGGATGATGGCCTGGCGCATGCTCGAGGAGGCCCGCAGGGCGGCCCCCATACTGTTCGAGAACGCGGGCCCCGCGTGCTTCCGCGGCGCCTGTCCCGAAGGGGAGTACTCGTGCGG